>Ga0207826_1000246_pt1 | contig 15203 bp, 10 predicted proteins | sample LuqExpMetageno80_FD_187837 | JGI IMG/M metagenome (GOLD analysis project Ga0207826, IMG submission 187837) | Tropical forest soil microbial communities from Luquillo Experimental Forest, Puerto Rico - Sample 80 (SPAdes) | ecosystem: Environmental > Terrestrial > Soil > Tropical forest ... | reverse complement strand
GCTTTTCTATCGCTGGCCCAACTGGTCCAGCATCGCGGTCAAACTTTTAATGACAATCATCTTTCTGACCGCCGGCTCTTCCTTTCATCTGTTAGCTGTCTGGGAGTCCATTTGGTTTGTCATTTTATTCGTCGCCTATTACCGATTAATGTTGGCCGATATACAAAGTCACCCATAGCAAGCTAACACGGCCGCACCAAAATTTGCGCATCGCGGCGCTCGAGCACTTTCAATCTTCATTCTGCGGACACGTCGGATGGTTCAGAACTGTCCGGTTTTCGCCGCTTGCTCGCCGGAAATTGAGATAGGTGTCTGACCCGCTTGGAGGCGACGCATCACGTCGTCGTTTAATTTGGGATTTGCGAACAATTCATTGATTGTCATGACTTTTTCGTCGACACCCGTCCACCGCATCAGTGTATGAAAGCCAGCACGATTGTTGAAATACCCAGTCGGCTGGACTTGTCCGTCCTTGTCCAGTTCGGGCACAATGCCGCCACTCGGACCAGTCCTACCGCGGACAATTTGGACGGGATCTTCCGCTTCGAGCCGCATCATCGTCATCGCGCGTCCAACGCCGTCTATGTGCGGGACGAACATACCGAGCTCTGCAATTTGGTGATCCAGCAAGCGCTTGACGGCCTCCTCGCGCGTCACGTTTCCCGTCATGTCAAGCCAGCGCGTTCCCGCGGCAATTTCGGCCTCATTTTGATTCTGCAACGCTTCGCGCAGTGCCGGTTCGCGTCGATAGGCTTCGTGAGGCCTTAGGATGACTGCATCTACCCACGCGAACGCCGCGAGCTCGACGGGCGAATATTTCTCCGGGTGCTTATTGGCTTCATGGACATACAAAAGCTTTTCCGTGCACTCCGTTAGCGCCCGTTCGGTTGCGCGTTGCGCATCGGTGTCGCTCATTCCCGCTCGTCTGAAATTGCCGCCGCCATAACGCCGCAGGAACTCGGTGTAGGCGAACAGCGTGTGGTGTTCTAAGCCATAGCGGGAGCGGTTAAGCCGATAGATCTTCTGGATCAGGAGCTCCTTGAGTACGCGGTCGACAAAGCCGGCCACGAGCGTGCCGTTTCTCGTCTGGTCTTCATTAAACATGAGAGCTAGTGAGTAAAATGCCTCCTCCCGACCGGCATCTGGCAGGTACTGCAGCGCAAACACTAGGCTGCCAGGGGCGTGCGCGCCGCGGCCCCAACCCCACGATGCTACGCTCTGCCCACCTTGCGTGATGCCGAAGTCGCGATCAGCGTCTACCTCATAGGACGTCAGGGGGATGCGTGCTCCTTTCAAGGGCGCTGGCTCAACTTTGACCTGGCCAGCAGCAATCGCCTGCGTCGGCGGCGTGACAGCGGGCGGGACGATTTCGCCGATACCGTTCGATCCTGCGGCGAGGAGACCGTTGAGCTTTTGGATGAACTCAGGGGGATACGCCTGAAGCGCGTCGTCCATTGGCCCTTCGTCGGGGATGTTTAGGGCAGAAAACATGCCCGCTAGGGCGACGAACTGCATACTGTGAAAGCAAAGTTCGACGAATTGGCTATCAACCTTCCGCGCCAGAAGATCCTTGGGCATCGTTGTAGCAACGCCCTCGGCAGCTTTTCGCGCGAGCGAATCCGCTTCACTGGCTGATTTATTATCAACAAGCGCCTGGGCTCTTGCTTCACGCGCCGCGCGAAGTTGGGCGAATGGACGTTCTGTGGACGCATAGAGGTTCTGGTCATATTCAGCAAATGCGGCGCGGAACTCGTCAAAATCCTCATCGCTGTAAGACTGCGGGTCGGTGGCGAACTTATTTGCAAGAATCAACGCTGCGCGTTCATGGCGCTCGAACACGCCCGGCGTCGACGGCGCGTCGAGGTGCAGCATCTTCTGGGCCATTTTTTCAGGTGTTGTGGTGCGATAACGAAGTGCGGTCCGCATGCCCAGAAAGGCATGATGCGTCATTGTGTACCACGCTCTCCGCCTCTGGGCGATCGCATTGGTTACGAGCTCCTTCGTCACGCGGTCGACGAAGCCTGATATTTGCACACCATTTCGGAATGAGGGCGTGTCAAAGCAGAGACCGGTGGAATAATCAAGCTGCTTTTCCAATACGCCAGGTATCTGGACAAAGTACCTTCCAAGGTTGTTAGGAACGGCCTGGGGATTGTCAATGAGTTGCGCCGCCCAAGTCCATTCGGCGCGTGCCTCGTCGCCTCGCACCCAATTCACATTCAGCAATCTTGGATCAGCGTCTTGCAAAGGTACCGATGGGGAAGGCCGGCCGTCTTGGCTTAGCAGGTGAGGATTCGGCGTATTCGTGGCGGCCTCGGGATCAGCGGCAGCGAGAGGCGAAAATTTAAAAGGGGCCGCCAGCGCTACCAAGCGAAACATGCCAACCGCTTTCCTTCTCGTAAACATAGACATCATGTTCCTTACCCCGTCCCCCTATTAACCTCGAGCTCCGAATTCAAATTGGTTGATCGCACAGATGACATAGCACGGCGCCTGATCGGGTAGGGCGTGTTGTCGGCCCGAACCGTGATGTGGTGGGTGCCCGGTAGACACGTGGTCGAGTCCGACCATCTGCACATTGCTAGTGCGGTCATAGAGAATCCGGTATTTGATCCCGCTAGGCAGGCCCTGGTACTTTTGCCGCTTGTGTTGCTGATCGGGTGCGTTCGAAGGCGTTGGAACGGGATCTCCGACGAGTTGATTATGCTTGGTCGGAGGCGCAAGCACCGGCTTGATCACAAAGCGATTCATGATAATCACGGCCACGTTGGCCTCGGGGAACGGGTCGTTTGAGCTGGGCTCTTTTCCACCTATTCGAATATCCGCCGGAATTCCCCAGGCGAAGGGAAATCAGGTGCCACAGCCGAGCGTCGCGTTGTGGCGATAAATAATTATCGTCCACAGCAAGAACTGTACGGCAATCTCACTGTGATGTCACGCCCTCGCCAAATTCGCACTGAGCTTTTGATCCAAAAAATGGTGACGAGCGAGTAGTAATTTTACTGTCTCCTATTTTGATTTAAATCAAATAGAGCGCAGCGAAAGGTGTCATGCTTGCTCGTTTCGTCCCCTTCTATTAATTATAATTATTGCTCGCACATAAATTGTGGAGCTTGCCGCTACTTCAGTGTCGAATTCCGTCAGATCGGCTTTTAGTGCGCGGTTCGCCCATACCGGAACACACGCACCGCTACAGGAACCCCATCACGATCCGACCTGCGCGATGGCGCGCCTGATCGCCTCCAGGGTAATGCCTTCATTTAGTTGTTTCGCCATCAAGGCGCGATGATGAACGGCGAAGCAGCTGAGTTGGCGATCTAGGACCGGCGACCCAGAATTGCCTTCTTCAGTAGGGCTTCGGTAGCGCACATATTGCTGCGAGTATTCTGCAAGGCTGTTGTCATACAGCGAAACTGCAAGTTCTTGGCCTCTTGGATGGCCGATCACATACACCCGTTGCATTGAGCTGTTGCTAATTTTCGGCAGAAAAGAGCAGAGGTCGAGTTTGCCCGAGTTGGGCGGGGCAATGACTCGCAAGATCGAGATGTCCATTTCGATCCGGGGCGAGCTATAAAGGAGTTCTCCCAATCTGACCCGCGGGCGGCCGTCGAGCCGAGTAAATTCGATCTCCGCCTGCAATGGACGCAAGGGCGCATCATCCACCGGGTCGAGGCTGATCACGTGGGAATTGGTCAAAAACAATGGCCCGTTTCCCCAAGCCGAGCAGAGGTCCGCCCCCGACATCAGGAAACCTGTCCCAGCGGGGTCACCGGTTGCGGCATTGCCGATGCGGCCAATGGCCGTGCAGCATCGATAGAGGGTGTCGATCCATTGCAGCTTGACCACCGCTTCGGTGCCGTAAACAGCCTCAAAACCCTCTCCATCGGGAACCTTGCCAAGCTGCATTGGCTGCACCGAGCCGCCCTCCCGCTGGAGCGCGGCATACTCCAAAACCGGCAAGAGCTTATTTCCGATGGCGGTTCCCTCCAAACACCAGACGTCCTTCAGTTGATGCAGCGTGCTGCCAAGTTCGAACGCGTCGGCATCCGGATGCTGAATATATTTCTTCGCTAATGTCAGAACGGCATCCTCGTCTTGCTGTGCGATTGCAGCTTCCATACACGTTGCATAGTCCCACATTCCGGTTGCCCCCTGCGCCTCAACCTCATCGCGAATTTGCTGCGCGATTGCGGGCCCATTCAGAGCATTGTCCGTAGACAGGCCGTCGCGTTTCGCCCGTGCGAGCAGCGCAACAAGATTGATGCCATGCCAGCGATAATCGCCTTGACGCCGCTCCCAATCGACTCGGTAAGCAGTAATCGCTGCCTTTAAGCTTTCTGGATCGCCGTTCTTGATAAACAGCTGCTTATAGGCGCGCCCTATCAGGCCCCGGATCTCCGGACCTTCCACTGGGTCGTCGGAATAATTTTGCGCCATAAAATTCAAGGTGGCCAATGCCTGCAGAACCCGCCGTTGGTCGAGCAACGACTGACACCATTGTCGCCGAATAACGGGGTCCTCTCGGCCGGCCATGCAGAACAGACCAGCAGCGTGCTCGAGTTCGGCGAACTGGCGCTTGCGCCTGATTAAACCCAGCGCTTTTTTGATTTGCGGCAAGTCGAAACGAGACGGGTCAATGTAATCGGTGAGCGCTCGGACTTCACGGAAGCGATACTGACTTAAAGCCGACTCGAGTTCGGTGAGATATTGTTTCGGCTCCATTACGCCGGCTCCCTACCGAGCTAAAGTTGGCTACTCGTTAGCTCAACTTGCGCCCCTTTGCGTGCTGCTACCCTGAGGCTGACGAGATCCTCACACCACAATATCGCTGCCGTTCCTGACGACTTTCGCGCGCCGAGCCGCGCCGCCAGGCAACTCCAATGTTCCCGGCGTCCCGCCCGCAGCGAAGTGATCGAATTTCTTGATATTGCCGAAATCCAGACCGGTACGTTCCTCCAGATCAGCCAGCCGAATCTGGGCAGCCGCTACGTCAAACGCTTCCTCGAAGCCTGGCAGGTTCTGGATGTCCTCTTGTCCGAGCACAAACGCGGTGGCTGAGGGCGTGCCATCTTGCTTAATCAGTACGCATATCTTCCAAAACTGCAACGGACACCGCACCGAGTAGTTCATTCGATCATTTTTGTATACCGGGTCGTTCGTTGCGAATAGCGGTCCGGTAATGACGACCAGGCGTCTGCGCTCTTTCTTGGCGTGTTGCTCCAAAAGAAACTGCTCCAATCCCTGCCAACGGTCCTTACCTTGATTGAAGGGAGACGCCTGTAAGGAACAATTGGTAAAGTGGAATGTGTCATTGTTTGCCAGGGTGGCGCTGGCGACATCGCTGCCCCAAGCAGTGTCTTCGCGCCGGGTCAAATGGCCGCGATCAATTCCTCGCTCGAAGGCCTCCTGGCCGATTTGCTCCGATCGCAGGATACGAGGATCGGTGTACCATTTATCCCCCCGCCGTTTGCCGATCTTGGGACGATGGTCACCATCGACGTTCGCCGCAGAAAACCAGGCCGTGCGGCGACGTTTGTTCACATAGACACTATAATGATAGTAAGCGAGTTCGAATGGATCATCGTTCTTCTGCGCATCCGACCTCACTCGCGCAGTGTCTTGCTCCATCGCCTTGCTAAGGCGGGGTAGCGGTACATCAATGCTCTCGAGGAAGCTCGGATCGAATCCCGGCCGATTGCTATAGTCCGGATCGATCACAATGGCCTCTTCCGCGTCTCCATTTTCTCCATCCACTGTCTGGTCGACTGCCGTGCCAGCCGAGTGAGGGAAAGCGGTCGACGGATGGCCGATCGCAATGCTGACCTGAAGGGGAATTGTCCACGCGGTGACATCTGCCTTCGTCGACGACACCGGTAACTGAACAGCAATAGTCGGAGGACTTAGTTCCGCAGGCGCCGCAGCGGTCGCGGAACCTTCGATCCGTTCCACCGAACGCCAGGCCGGCACCCAGTCATTGGTCGCGGGAAGCGTTCCCTCGAAATTCAGTAGCGGCGCGACGCGGCTGTCCCGCGCCAGCTCGTACATCGGCACCGCGTAGTTGGCCTTCAAATACTCGCCGCCAAAGTGCAGCGCGACAACGGCGCCCGAATCGATATCGATGACCGCGGACCCTGAGTTTCCCCCTAGCGTGGAAGCATCATGAGTAATGGCGCTCACATTATTTTCGAAGCTTTGAATTCGTGCGCGCGCTCTAATAAAACCAGGCTGCAATCGTTTTACGTTGTATGTTCTGTTGAATACGCGATCCTGCAGTGCAAGGTCGGATCGGTCATCCCTGGCCGGATAGCCGATCACGACAACATTGTGATCGAGCAGCTGTTCGGGTGATTTCACCGACAATCTAAGCATACGATCCGTTGCTAGATCGTCGACTCGCAGCAGTGCCATATCCCAATACGGGTGGATCATTTCCACGGCGCGAACGGACAGATAAGCAGCGTGGTCATCGTCGGGGGCATCGATCTGTCGCTTGAAATCAATCGCCGCATCGCCGGCACGGTAGCGAATGGTGAGGCCAAGACCTTGAGAGAAGAGCTGGGCAACATGCCGATTCGTTGCAATCAGGCCGTTGCCGACCACAAATCCTGTTCCTGCGTACGGCAATATCGGAGAAGTCGGTACTTCAACGCGCCCTATCAAAGGTAGAAGAGAAGCAATCCGTCGTTTGACAACATCGCCATTGAGATTGACCCATGGCTCCTCGAGGTCGTCGTACGACTCGCCGCGGACAAAAGCCACCGGCCGATTTCTTGGAAGCACGATTGCCTCCAAGCCGAACATTTCGCTCGGCGTAATCTCGTGGGAGCGATCCTCAGCTAATTTTTGCAGCCCCGACTCGACTGCGGCGGCATTGCCCGGTCCCAAGCTTTCGAATCCCCCACGCTCGATTGCTTCAGCGCTAGGCCGCGGTAACGCCTCGAGGGCATTTCCGGGTGCGATCTGAGTCAGCATGTTCTTCAGGCGCGCGAGTTTTGCTTTTTCCATATGATCACCTTGGTCTTCCGGACCTAGCAGCTGGGCTTCTTGCCAGAGCTGCGCCTTGCTCCCAGTTTTTCGCCGGACATCATTAAGCAAGCTATCTCAAGGTTTTCGTACTCCCAAAACATTAGACATGGTGCTGGCCCTCATGCAATCGGCACTCCCAGCCGCCGTAACATCTCGGCTGCTTTGGCAACAGCGATGGCGGAGTTTGTTTCTGATGTATTGGGTTGAAAAGTGACCGCCGCTCGCTGCGCGAATGTGCCAGCGGATGCCTGAATTGGGAACCGAGGGCGTAGGATTGGCTTCACTCATTGCAGCCTTGGACGCCAATTATGACAAATTATTTTAAAACGCCTGCGAACCCGCCGCAAAAACGATACGCAAGCTTTTCAAGATGCCGCGATGCTGATAGTTTTATGTCCGTACGCAGGTCGTGCAGATTTTGTGCTGATCGCGTCAAGTTACGTCTTGTCGAGGCGTAATCTGACCGCCGCTCGCGGGGCAGCCTGACGGCGGCTCCAACCGATAACAAGGTGGGCAATGACAGCGGCGACGCGGGAATCTCAAGAGCCGACATCCAAGGCGCTCCTGGCAGAGTACGACAGTGATCGGTACGGGCCACTGTTCGCCGTTAGTGATGAAGGAAGCGCCGGGCCAGTCGTCCTAGACGCGGCACTCTCCTCGGCGAAAGCGGCGGCTGGCGCATCCAGCCGTTTTCGACTTGGTGTCATCCTTGATGGTGAACGGATGACCAGCGCCGGCGAGGTTCCCATCGGGCCGCCAGAATACGGTGCGCTCTCGTCTGCGGCTGCGGGCCAGCTTCTCCTGACCACCAATGTCGGCACGCGCGTCAACGTTCGCCTCACCGGACAATTGCCTGAATTCCCGGCGCTGGAGAAGTCCGCCGAAGCCGTCATCGCTGCGTTCCGGCAGTTCCTCGACACTCCCGACCACCGACCGCGACCGTTGACAGTCCGGCTGCAGCTCGACCCAGGAGCGGACTGCACGCAGCTCGCCGCCCTTGTCGAGAAGTTGGAGGAGGCCCGCAACAAAGGGGAGATCGGTCCAGCCAATGCGCATCAGCTATCGGTTCTCGTCTGCTTCAAGGACGAGATCGCCGCGGACGCCCAGCTGGAGCAAAGCGAGGCAATCATCGTTGCAGCTGCCGACCTCGGAGTTCCGGAGGTCGCGATTGACGGCGCTCAACTCTCCTACGCTCGCCGGCGGTGGGGTGCCCAAGGGTTGCTCAATGTCCTTAGCATTCCAGCAGCGAATAGGCTGCTGAAGTTCGCGACCGCGCGCGGTGTGCGCTTGAGGCCGCGATACCAAATAGACGTGGACTCGGCCGCGCGGACTATCTGGACCGGATTGGAAGCAGCCCGAGTGAACGGGTTTGATGCCGGCAAATACGGCCTGCTCCCCCTCACGCTCGAAGAGCAAGGGCAGGTGATCGAGCTGATAACGCGATGGACGAGCGGGTGGACGGCAATCCCGGCGTTCTACGTAGATACGCCCCTAGTGGCCGCCGCAGAAGTACTCGACGTGGCGCAATGCGAAGTGGCGGCCCGTCGATGGCTCAAGGTTGCCCGGGGAGCTGGAGCGACCACGGTTCTGTTCGATGCTCCGGACCGCGTGAACCCGCGCAAGCTGGTGCAGGGCAGCGATAGCCCCGACGGGGTGCTTACTCCGGATCAGATCGGCGCACTTTGCGACTACAGCGAATTGTTGGGGGTCAAGATCCTGTGGTCGGGTGGCATCACCGCACCGCAGGCTTTTGCTCTGGCCCGACGACGAGTTTTTGGCATTTTCAGTACGTCGAGCACCGCCGCGAAAATAGCCGTCACTGCCCAATTCGAACGCGACCCGCGCTTGGCAGCCGAAAACGAGCCGACCGAATTCGGGGTGCGGCGCATGCACGCGATCATCCAGGGCGGGTTTCTGTCGAGCCGAATGGGCGAGTTGCACGCCGGCCTTGCCCGCGAGCTGGAAACGTCCACCACGAATTTAGTGGCGAGCGGCGGCGAAGCTGCAAAGTCCCAAGCTGCGCTGGAGGCACTGAATGGGTTGTTACTGCGCGGCTGGCAACAGCTTGTGGGCGTGGCCGACGATTCCAGGTTGCAGGTTGCTCATCGCCACCGCCATGCGCCGCAGCCCGTACCTGCGGATTCGGTCCGGGTGTTCCGGGGCCGCAAACGAGCTGACACTCGGCGGGACATGTTCGTCCAGCGCCTCGGACAGGTCTTCATGCCGGTTACAATTCAAATGCAACGCCTTTACGGGCTGACGGCCTACCTTCCCGCTGTACTGCCGGAGTCAAAAGACAGCACGATCCCGGATGAGGTTGCCCTCGTCTTCTATCGCACACAGGAGTGCTACCACGAAGCGAAACGGTGCATCGGCGGCCGAGCATATAGCGAGCTCCATGAACTAGCTTTCGACATGTCAGCCAGCCGCAGCGATTTCCCTTTATTGTTCGCGGCAGATAAAATTTCGCCCGACCAATCCTATCATCTCTTCGAGCGATCCATTGATTGGCAGACCGGCTATAGCCGCCTGTTCGTTGGAACCCGGAAGGCTGGTGCAGGTTCCGACGCCTTTCTGGCGGGCGTGGCGAACGCCGCCCGACGGGTGCAGGCGGACCCGCGATCACTTGACGCTGTCATTTTCTCCGCGACCAGTGATTGGGTTGTTTGGTGGGACCATTCGCCAACGGCGACAGACCCGGTGCACTATCTCGATGCTGTGGCCGATCGAGTGCACTCCTCGGCGGCTCGCTGCCTCCGGGTGCCGCCAAACCTGCTTGAGCCCTATGCCGGGCTTGCGCTAAACGCTCAAACAGACTTCCTAAATCTGCAATTTCCCCGTGTGTAACCGCAGCATCGTGATCGGATAGCGGGGATCAGCAAGAGTGGAGGCACTCCATGGGAAAATTGGGGACACCGAATCTGCTGCGCGATGCGCGCGTATACCTTTCAGGCCCAATGGATTTCGTTGCGTCGCGAGAGGCTGAGAAGAAGTTTGGCTGGCGCAACCGCGTCAGTGAATTTCTTCAGGAGCTTGGGGTGACGGTGTTCGATCCTTGGTTCAAGCCAGAGATACAGGGCGTGCAGGAGTATGGACGAGAGGATGAAACAACCGCCAAGGTTCGGGCCCAATGGTGTTTTGACCCGTCGGAGAAGGGTGCGAAGGCGCGGGCCAACTGCGCTGACCATTTCTGGCCCGCGCTGCACATGGATCTACGCATGGTTGATACGAGCGACTTCGTCGTCGCATACGTTCCAACCAACGTCTACAGCGTAGGGACGCCGCACGAGATCGTCCTTTGTCGATTGGAGCGGAAACCCGTGCTGTTCGTTAGTCCACCAATAAAGTTTCCGGCGCTTGCTCGATTGCGGGACCATCTGGCGGAAACGGGCGATGCCGAAGGCTCTAGGATGCTTAAGGATCTCGAAGGGCAGGTTCCGATCAAAGAAAACCCCGACGGTTCTCCGAGCTTGTGGTATATGCCGCTAATCGGTGGCGAGCACTTCTTTGATGGTTTCGGCTTCGCGCAGTATCGAGATCGCTTCCGGTGGCAGCGCGTGGAGATGGACGATCGTGAAGATGCAAACCCGCCGCAGAAGCCGCTGCTGCCTTTCCTAGAACGCCTGAACCTGCAACTTCCTATGAAATGGGACCGCCATTTGCAAAAATTCGGCCCCAACGACGATTGGCTGCTGTGGAGACTCGATCGGGGAACCGCGCCGGGCGCCCAACTCGAGGGAGATCATCAGCCCAAATAGTAGGTCGGAAACGCCTCGGCTGACGGTGCTGAAGAATGCGAGCCTACAACAAGACTGGTTCACTTTCGGTGCATGCAATCGCTGGCGCCTACGTGGTGCTTCTCGGCATTGACATGGACGAGGCTGCCAGCGAAGGCGTGCTCGGGTTTGGGATTGAGCGGATCGAACACGGGCACGGTAACTCGCGTGCATGGTTGCGGGCGCTCAAGGTGTTTCCCGACGTACCCGTAGAAGAGGGCATGGTTTCGACCGAGCGGCATCCGATTCAGGGATTTTTCTGGGGCGATTTTACCACTCGCTACGGTCACGAGTATACCTACCGCATCGTAGCGATGCGGGGTAAGCCCGGGGCGTTGCGCGCCTCTGAAACTGTCGAGGTGCGAATTGCGACCGAGAAGGAGGATGAAGGACAGCACGCGGTCTACTTCAACCGCGGCGTTGCCGGCTCGCAGGCCTATGTCAGAAAATTTGGTGATCGCCGCCCAGCGGACGTTCCCAATCGCGCGGCGTTTCAGTGGCTGTCGCGCGGCCTCTTTCGAGCGATGCTCGATTTCATCCACAAAGCCAACGGCCCCGATTGGGGCCTTCGTGTCGCCGCTTATGAACTCCAGCAGGGAGCTGTGCTGAAAGCCTTGAGAGAGGCTGCGGATTCAGAAGCGGACGTAAAAATCATCTTCGACGCGCGGGTAAAAGCAAACGGACCGGCTGACGCCAATTGGACGGCAATTCGCCAAGCCAAAATTGAGGATCTCGTGATCCCGCGAACCCGAAGTCGCAGTGCCATTTCCCATAACAAGTTCATGGTCCTGCTCCACAATGGAAAGCCCGTCGAGCTTTGGACCGGGTCGACGAACTTCACGGACGGAGGCATTTTCGGGCACTCGAACTGCGGTCACATTGTGAGGAATGAGGGCGTCGCCGCCGCCTACTTGAAGTATTGGGAGGAATTGCAAAAGGATCCGGAAATGCGAGATATCCGGCCCTGGAACGATGAGATTTTCCCTATCTCCGATGGATTTCCTGCGGTCGGCGTAGGAACGGCGTTTAGTCCGCGGTCTAATCTGGACCTGTTGAGATGGTACGCGCGCCTAATGGATAAGGCCAACACAGCGGTCTTTTTCACTGCAGCGTTTGGTGTCAACGATCTTTTTGAAGAAGTGCTCGAGCATCCTAAGCCTTATCTTCGATATGTTCTGTTGGAAAGCGCAGATGAAGACATTGCGTCGCTCCTCAACGAGGTGGCGGTAGCCAATATCCTGCCTCAAAACGAGTTCGAACGATGGATGGAGGAACACCTCAGCGGGCTGAACACCCACGTCAAATATATTCATACAAAATACATGATCATTGATCCGCTGGGAAAGGACCCCCTGTTGATCACCGGTTCCGCAAATTTCAGTGACGCATCGACACGTAAAAACGATGAAAACATGTTGGTGATCCGGGGCGACAAGCGAATCGCGGATCTTTATTTGTCGGAGTTCATGCGCCTCTTCAATCACTTCCAGTTTCGAGGCCTTGCACATGCGCGAGCTGCGACCGGTCCGGAGAACGCGCGATCATTCCTCGTCCCGAACGACTCCTGGAGGGCTCGCTATTATGAGCCTGACACGCCAAAATATCTGGAGAGACTCTATTTTGCAGGTCATCCCTAGTCGGCGGAGGGGACCCTATGTCGCTGCAATCTCAGCAACATGACCAGTGAGAATTATCCTGCACTGTTTCGGTCCGCAGATGAAGCTTCGGACGGGAAGCAATCGCTTTATCTCATGCTCATTCGTTGTGAGTATTTTCTGCTATTTGTCGCCGCGGTCATTTCCACGGAAATGTTTGAGAGTGCAACCTTTTACTTATTTTACGCCTTAATATTCGTTCTCTCGATCTGCCTCCTGCTCGCGCGCGCTATGATGAAGCCTGAGCAGGATTGGTACCACTGCCGCGCTCTCGCAGAGAGCGTCAAAACCCTAACTTGGCGGTACGTAATGCAGGCTCAACCATTTTCGAGTGACTTGGCTCCGCCAGCTGCTCGGACTGAGTTCATGCAACATTTGCAGCGAACACTTGATGAAAATCGGAGTACCGCCGAAGCGATTGAAGCGGAATGGTCAGATCAAGACCAAATCACTGCAGAGATGGAGCGGCTAAGAAGCCTAACATTAGAAGAAAGAAAGGCCGTCTACCTTCGCGATAGAGTTCAAGAGCAACGCTCGTGGTATAACCGCAAAGCGATCAGCAACAAAAAACTCGCCAAGATGTGGATTGGACTTGGTGTGTTTTGCTATGTGGCAGCTATCGCGCTTGTCCTTAGCAGAGTTCGATTTACCGGCTGGCATTACTGGCCGATTGAGCCAATTATCGTGTTGGCCTCGTCGATTATCGGCTGGATGCAAATCAAGAAATTTAATGAGCTTGGAGCTGCATATACAGTAGCAGCTCACGAGATTGGGCTCATTATCCCGAGATTGCTCGACGTTTCGAGCGATACAGACCTTTCTGCTTGCGTGAATGAGGCCGAGTTAGCGTTCTCTCGCGAGCATACAATGTGGATAGCGCGCCAATCGAACTAATGGGCGATAAGGATATGTCATCTTGACGGTCATAAGTTGGCATCGGCTACCTGAAGCGATAGAATAAAAATAAAAACATTAATGTTAAAGGCCGCATGAGAAAATCGTCTGCTGCTATTCTGCTAGTCGGCGACAACCCGCTGCAATGACGGCTTAAAGTTTGCAAAGTTTCCGTCACAGGGAGACGGGTAGGTGGCAGATCACAGAATTATAAATGTCGCGTTCCAATCACCCTCCATGTTCAATATCAAAGTTCCGCGTATCATGTCGCAAAATAGAAATTGTGCCGCGCGTCACAGTCAAATAAGCCCGGCCCAGTTTTCTGGTTGAAACCTCCGAACCCTTCTTTTAGCTTACAGGTAGCCGTCCCACCACGAGCTGGCGACGCCGCTGTCGCGATAAGCTCCTCGCAAGTGGAGGGCACGACCGATGCGCGTGTATGAGACGATAATAAGAGCATTCCAGTTTTTAGGAGCCGACACGGCAGTCGGCAGCGCGGGCATAAACATTTTGACGACGTTCTTCGCATGGGGAGTTTCCCATGCATGAGATTTTTATCAGCTATTCCCGCCGAGACATTTCCACCGTTCGGGCACTGACGACGGCCTTGTCTCAAAAGGGGCTCACAGTCTGGGTTGACAGAAGCGACATCCAGGAAGGCGACGCTTACGATACTCAAATCGAGGAGGCGATCGCCCAAACCAGCGTCGTCATCGTTTTGTGGTCCGAGAACTCGATCAGGTCCCATTGGGTGCGCGCTGAGGCGGCTTACGCCTTGGCTAAACACAAGCTGTTGCCGATTACGATCGATCATAGTCAGCCGCCGCTTCAGTTCATGCAAATCCAGACGCTCGACTTCGGCAGCTGGCAAGGCAGCTGCGAGGACGAGACATTTGAACGTCTTTTGGCCGCCTTGTGCAAACGCCTTGATCGTCAACTTCCGGTCAGTCGGCCAATCACCGCTGCGGCGATCACGGCGGCCGCGCCTGGAACCACAATCCTGCCGAAACCGGATGTCGGCCAGAACTGGATCGCCAGAATATTTGTCGACGGTATGGTAGCGGTCGGTTTGCGCTTTCCCGAGAAGATCATCGAAAACGAATTTCAGGACTATTTCTGCAACCGCATGTATGGCATCGCCCAATTTGGGATGCTACTGGGGTTTATCGCCTATGTCGTCTACGGCGTTTCCGATTTGGCGAGCGACGCCGCAATTAGCTCGACGCGCTTTCGGTACATGGTCGCCGCCCCGGCACTCTTGCTGTTCTACTTCATGAGTTTTAAGGAATTCGCCAAAAGGCATTCCCAACTTTATATCTCCGCCTTCGCGGTTACGCTTGGCGTTTGCCTTTATATCACAGTTCGGTTGCTTGGGATCGAGACACCCTTCCGCATCGAGACTGGGAACGCCACAATGAACTTCATTTTGGTATTGGGCCTCCTTGCGCTGCTTCCGCTGAGCGTCGTTTCGACTGCATTGATTGGGACCGTGATAGCGGGATTACACGCGCTCATTATGATCGAGACGCAAATTCCGCTCGCGACGAGCTGGCTCAATTATCTTCATGTCCTTTCAATGTGGACCATCGCCTGCTGCATCGCGTATTGGCGCGAATATCAGCAGCGGCGCTCGTTCGCGGCGGAACTGACCTAAACTGCAAATAAACTGCAGGGCATGGACGGCGGCGAAGTCGAAAAATATTACCGCGACGGCCCGATAAAGGATCGCCCAATATTGCGAGAGCGACGTCATAATACATACCGCGTTTGGCTGCGATATGAACTGTTTCTGGGTAAATTGACCACGCAGTCTTACGAGGCAAGCGAGGCCAATCTTAAGAAGTTCCTGGAG
>Ga0207826_1000243_pt1 | contig 15254 bp, 13 predicted proteins | sample LuqExpMetageno80_FD_187837 | JGI IMG/M metagenome (GOLD analysis project Ga0207826, IMG submission 187837) | Tropical forest soil microbial communities from Luquillo Experimental Forest, Puerto Rico - Sample 80 (SPAdes) | ecosystem: Environmental > Terrestrial > Soil > Tropical forest ... | reverse complement strand
CCCTTCACGCAGACGTCTTTTCTCTTTGGCTCTCTTTGCGGATTATGTCGTAGCGCTCAATGACGGCCGCGACTCCCATCCGTGTCTCACCGTCCTCGAGCCGCGGTTCAACCCGCACGACCTTTCCCTGGGCTCGCACGAACACATCATTGCCGTGGGTTATCTCGCCAGGCAGAGTTAACGTAATATCGAGCTCCGACCCGGCTGATAATTCCTGGCCCACAACGAAATACAACCCTCTTGTCGAGATGTCTCGAGTCTTGCCTTCCTGTCTCCCCGCTATGAGCTCGGCCGCCGCCCGGACACTGACTGGGAGGGTTAAATCGTAGCGTCGTGCGGTCCGACGTTCGGTCATCGAAGACATTCGTCACTCCGTTCATGGCCCTTCCGAGCGAGCCACGCGGTTTTCTTGTTGCTCAACCTTGTCCTTGGATCGCGCCGAGGTTCTTCAGAATTCTCGAACGCCTGCCGAGCTCGAAGAAAATGCGCTTCGAGGCTCCAGAACACCATTATGCTCCTGTTGAGCTTCCGTTTCGTTGCGCAAGATACCTTGCAGCCCATTTTCCTGCAAGTTTTCTTTTTGGAATTTGTGCCCGGCGCCCCATCGCACGTACTAGGAAGGGGCTTCCGCTGCCCCTCTCGTGCTTACACCGCGACCGGAGGGCCCCCTTCGCCATTCCCCGATCCCGAGTTTCGCCGCGCGCGCGGCGTGTCCAGGTTGAACTGCCGCATCTTGTACAGGAGCGCCTTATAGCTGATGCCGAGCATCTTGGCCGCGTCTTTCCGGCACCAGCGCGTCTTTTCGAGCGCGTCGGCGATCGCTTCCATCTCCGCTTCGTCCTTCAGCCCGCGGACCAGCGCCTTTAGCCCTTGCTCCCTCGGCACATGCAGCTCTTCCCTCGGCGAGGTCCTCTGCCGGGTGGCTGACATTTCCACCAGCTCCCGCAGACTGCCCTCGTCGTCCTGGAGAATCACGAACCGTTTCACGAAATTCTCCAACTCGCGCAGGTTTCCGGGCCACGGATAATTCATGGCCGCATCCACAAGATGCTTTGAGGGCTCCTGGAGGGGTTTGCCGAACTTTTCGCTGTACTTCTCGAGGAAGTGCCGGAAGAGCAGCGGTATTTCCGAGGCCCTCTCGCGCAGCGGCGGCACGTTAATGGACAGCACATTCAGCCGGTAATACAAATCCTCGCGGAACCTTCCGTCTTTCATGGCTTCCTGCACATCCACGTTGGTAGCCGCCAGGACGCGCACGTCGGTCTCCACCAGATGCCGTCCTCCGAGCCGCGAATATTGATGATCCTGCAGAACATGCAGGAGCTTCGCCTGCAGATGCACCGGCATCTCCGCAATTTCATCCAGAAAGATCGTGCCCTTGTTTGCCATTTCGAATTTTCCGGGCTTCGCCCGCACCGCGCCCGTAAACGCCCCTTGCTCAAATCCGAACAGTTCCGATTCCAGCAGTTCGCCCGGCAGGGCGGCGCAATTCACCTTCACAAACGGCTGGTTACGCCGCTTTGAACGCAAATGAATCATCCGCGACACCACCTCCTTGCCCACTCCGCTCTCTCCGCAGATGAACACGGGTACGTCCACCGGCGCGATCTGTAGAATCTGCTGCCGGATCCTCACCATTTGCGGGCTGGCCGCCAGGAAGCTCAGGTCTTCGGTCACTTGATCGCAGTAATCCTTCAGGGCCTGGTTTTCCTGCGCCAGTTGCTTTTTCTGGCGCGACTTCAACATCGCCGCATCCAGCTCGGTTTTTTCGAACGGCTTGGTCAAGTAGTCGTGGGCACCCAGCCGGATAGCCTCCACGACCGTGCCGACCTCGTTCGAGCACGAGAGCATGATCACGTTCAAACTGCGGTCGAGGTGCATCAACTCCTGCAGCGTTTCGAGGCCACCCATCTCCGCCATGAGTACATCCAGAATGATGAAATCCGGCCGGTCACCCTTGTTGATCCGCGAAATGGCCTCTTTTCCGCTGCCCACCGCCTCGACGTCGTATCCATCGACCTCCAGGAGGGTCTGCAGATACTTTCGGATGCTTGGCTCGTCGTCCACGACGAGAATCTTTTCTTTTAGGGCCACGGTCATAATTTCCCCCTTGTCCTGAATCCTTCGCGATTCCCTCTATCCCTGGTCCATGGGCAACAAAAACGCGAAAGTGCTTCCTTTCTGCGCCTCGCTCTCCACCCAAATCTTTCCGCGGTGCGCCTGGATCAGGCGTTTGGCGATGGCCAGTCCCAAGCCCATGCCGGACGTGTTTTTGTCCACGCGCATGAAATCTTCGAAGATTTCCTGGTGATGCTCCGGTGCGATTCCCGCGCCCGAGTCCGTCACGCTCACTTCGACGCTGTTCGGACGCGGCAGCCGGAATCGCCTGCGTTCTTCGACCGGGGCCACTTGTGTCACGCGACGTTCCCAGAAATGCGGCCGCGCACGCAAAACTACATTCCCCCCGCCCGGTGTGTGCTTCCAGGCGTTATCCAACAAATTGAACGCGACCTGCTGAACTTTTTGGTAGTCGAACCGGAATGTAGGGATCGAGGGATCCAGTTGGGTTTCGAGCTTCACGCCCTTGCGTTGATAGCGTTCCTGGCACCGCGCGGCCGTTTCCTCGAGACAATCCCTCAGATCGTTCTCCCTCAATTGCAGGACCAGCTTCCCGCTTTCGAGCGCCGAATAGTTCAGGAACATGGAGACGAGTCGAACCAGCCGATCGCAGCTTTCCTTCGACTCCTCCAAGATGTCGCGTTGCTTTTCGGTGAGTTTTCCGAGCGAACTCGTCAGCAGCAGGTCGTAATAGCCTTTGATCACCGCGAGGGGCGTTTTCAATTCGTGCGCCGCCGACGCCAGAAACACGGTTTTCTGCCGGTTCACTTCTTGCAGTTTCAGATACGCCGCCAGGAGATTCCGGTACGTGATTTCGCGTTCCTGCAGCAATTCCTGAACGGTCGGCTGATTCGGCTCCAGGGTGCCGTCCGCGTTTTTCTCCTCGTTGGCGATCTGGATCGTGAGCCAATCGGATTCCGGAATCCAGCGCAAGCTGGCACGAAAGCTATTCCCGTTTGCGACGTTGCGAAGCTCAATTTCGTGCTCGCCGCTGCGAATCCGGTGAGAGATTTCTTTGGCGTCCGTATTCATCACGTCCTGAAACAGGTTCAGCGGAATTTTGGTGGGGATGCCTCGCGCCTCGAGGCACTTTCGCGCGCGCTCGTTCAGGATTAAGACTTCTCCTTCTCGATTCGCGATTACGATTCCCCTGTCCATGGTGTCGAGCAAGGCTCGGACGTGATCGGTAGCGAAATAGGAAGCTGGCTGACTGGTTGCGCCCATCGGCCCTGAAGATTCCTTTACAAGTGGTAAATTTTTTCCCCTGACCCGTTGCCATAGTTCCAGACCAGCCCTCGACTGTCAATGGTAAATGCGGTGGATTTGCACATTATGGGAAAACCTGTGGTACTTGTTGCTGCTAGGATGGGGAGATTGCGGTTTGGTTGCGCCCTCGAGGCACTAAGCGCGTGAAAATAAATGCTTTAACTTTTTCTGAATTTCACGACAGTGGCATCGAACCTGCTCGATTGTACTAGTTCCAGAGTACTATCTTCATGGACCTCATCTTGAAGCAGCCACCCAACAGCGCGCCAGGCGCCAAGGCACCGCAAACTCGCTCGCATCCGCGCATTCGGCTTCAGGTCCCCGTTTTTCTGCGCAGCTCCGACGCGAGCGGCACGGAATTCATCGAGCTGACCAAAACGCTGAACATCAGCGCCCGGGGCGCCTGTATTGCCTCAACTCACCTGCTGCGGCACGATCAAACGGTCCAGCTCACCATCCCGGCCCCTTCCGCTTCCTCCTCGAGCCTGGTCCCCAGCGAAACCCCGCCCATCATGGCCAAGGTGCGCAGACAGGAAGTTTTGGGAGACATGAGGGTTTTCGGATTGGAATTCCTGCGCCCTCTTGAGTAAATCTCTTCCCCCGTTGCGGCTTGGCCGACGCGGCCTCCCGCACCGTCTCGGATGGCTTCGCGCGGTCAGGGTACCTGGGGCTCGATTATCTCTCCATTTTGTAATAACATACGCCCCCGTCCTGGCGACTTGTCCCGGGCGAGTGTTGGGTGGCACAGGGCGCTCGATTGGCACGGTGCTTGCTGCCCGGTAAGTAGCCATCTTTGTGCGCTTACCCCAAACCCCGCGGGGCAGGCAAGGTTTGTAGGACAAATCCGGATATGCCCAGCCCCGGCCCCGGAGCCTTAGCGGCTCCGCGTCTGCCTACTGAAGAAGCTTATCTCGAGCTCCTTACGGAAATGCTCGAAGGGCTGGACGTTTCGGCGCGCGGCCAGTTTCTCCAGCGCTACTTTCGCACCATCGCGCACTTGGACTTGCACGAGACCAAGTGCCTGCAGCTCTGGGAACAAATGCTCGCAACTCGCAGAGAGCTTTCCGAACAGCTTGGCCGTCCCATTTCACTTAAAACTGTTCTTATGGACGTTCTTTTCAGCGCTGGTTTGATCCGTGTTCCCGTCGTGATGGAATACGAGGAGTACCGCAAGCTTCAGGTCAGCGCGGTGACGGATCCTCTTACGGGTCTCTACAATCGGCGGCTTTTCGCGGAAGCCTTCGAAAAAGAACTCACTCGGGCCCGCCGCTATGGCCTGCCTCTCGGCCTTGTCGTTCTCGATCTCCACCGCTTTAAGGAGGTAAACGACAAGTACGGCCATCCGCGTGGCGATGACGTTCTTCGAGCGACCGCTACAACCCTTCGCAGGGCTTTGCGTACCTCCGACTCCGCGTTTCGCATCGGCGGAGATGAGTTTGCCCTGCTCCTTCCGCAAACCGACGCCGTTCAGGCGCTTGCCCTCAGCCGTCGCGTGGAAACCGTTTTCGTCGAAATTCTCCGTCCGCTCGGACTCGCTTTTTCGGTTACGATGGACCACGGCGTCGCAACTTTCCCTCAGGATGGCGAGCAGGCCGAGCAACTGATTCGCATCGCCGACGAGCGCCTCTATCGCCTGAAACATGCGGCTCACAATCAGCGAGCCAAGGATGGCTTTCGTCTTCGGGACGCGGCTCCTTCCCTTAACGCCGCCCCGCCAGCTGTTTCCATTTCCTCGGGAAGGGCCACCGAGAAGCTTGCCGGCGAATTCCAAGTTGCTTCGTCCGCGGCAGCCGAATCCCTCTCGAGTCAGAATCCCTCCATCGCGGCGGCGGCCGCCCTTTATGCCGTTCAGCGAAAAGCCGAGCGTGTTTCGATGGCCGGGACGAACGCTTACGCGATCGTCGGCGAGCAAGGCGACCGCCGGGCGCGCGTGATCGACCTCGGATTCGGAGGAGTCGCGCTCGAGTTCGAGCAACCGGAAGAATTGAAGGACAGCTTGCTCGCTATTCTTCACGTTCCGATTCTTCCGCCGGTGCGCGTCTTTTTGAAGCCCGTTTGGTCGCGGCGCACCGCCGAAGGAACTTTCCGATTGGGCTGCCATTTCGTTTCCTGAATGCGCTGATCAGCCCTCCAAATCCCCCGGCCCCGCTCAAGACGCGAAATTCACTGCAAAAACTTTCCTTTATGCGGAAATTTGCTGGCCAAATTTTCCTACTTCATAATACTTACTACCTCGCACGCGTCCGGACTGTTCGACCGTACAGGTAAGGAACACTGTCCTTCTGTCCCGCAACTGTACCCTGGACAGGTCACGAGCCTTTTTCCCAGAAGGTTACCGTAAGTCCCTTCGAGCCTGAAGGGGTTCCACAGGCGGCGCGGCTATTGTCTGCGTTTAGCGTTCTCGCCAATGCCGCTTTCTGCGCACTTCCTGGGCAAAGAGTACGCACTGCTGGTGTCGGCGCAGACTCCTTCGCTAAGTATCTCCGCCAAGAGTCTCCATTTTAGTTCCGTGGTTGTCGGGCAAACCCAGTCGCAGACGCTTAACATCTCGAACTCCGGCAATGCCCCGCTTCGGCTTGTCGTGCCTACCGCTGCGAAACCTCGGGCGCCTCGTATACCCCGCTCATCGGCGCGCCGTTTAATGCCTTGACTTACGCCGACACGACGGTTGTCTCCGGCACCACCTACGATTACGTCGTTACGTCGGTCGATGCTGCCGGCGGGGAGAGCGCCTTCTCCAATCAAGTTAAGGCCGTCGTTCCTTCACCCTGATCGCGCTGGTCCCTTTCGAGCTCAAGGCTTCGGCGAGGCGTTCCACATTTCCTGCTGGACCCTCCACTCTCCATGCGGCTCGCGGTGCAACACCAGCGCGATCTTTCCATAGGTCTCGATCGCCGACTTGCCATCCGGCTCCTGGACAACTTGGTGCTCCGTCGCCCACTCGGAAGCCCAATCACCGGCTACCTGAATGTCGTGAAACTCCAATTCCTCCTTCGTCACCTTGTAGCCCGTGATTCCTTTCTGCACTCCGTCCATCCACGCCACGATCGCTTTCTTTCCAACAATTGGCGCTTCGTCCGGCATCAGGTTCACGCCGTCTTCCGCCCACAGCGTGAGCACACCCGCGGTGTCCATCTTCTGGTGCAGTTCGAGGTAGTGTTTGTTGAAAGCTTCGATTTCCTCTCGGGGAGCCGATCCCGCTCCAATGGTGGTTAATGCGGGCAGGAAAGCCCCGGTCGCGAGCAGGCACAATCCGAGCGTCAGTCGCATCTTGCATCCTCCCGATTCACTTTCGAGAATGCAAGAAGCTTATCCCGTCTTCGGCCCATCGGGAATCAGCACTTTTTCGCTGTCTGGCTGTGAATTGGAAATCTCTTGCCGGTTCTCGTATAATTGGCGTTTGTCTCGTGACCTAGCGACGCGGCTGTAGTCCCCAGACTTCGGTTGGGAGTGCCGTGCAGACCGGACACGACAGAACGGAGAATCATGAAATCCGGTATCCATCCCGACTATCATCCTGTAACGGTCCATTGCGCTTGCGGGCATACTTTCCAGACGCGCTCGACCATTAAGGGCGATATGCTGCGCGTTGAAATCTGCTCCAATTGCCACCCATTCTTCACCGGCAAGCAGAAACTCGTAGATACCGCGGGCCGCGTCGAACGTTTCCAGAGGAAGTACGCCAACGTTCCCGCTGCCGCCGGCAAAAAGTAATCCCGCGCAAACCGTTAAGCTCAGGACGGACCGGCTTGGGCCGGTCCGTTTTCTTTTTGCTGCTTTTGTCGAGTTCGCCCACAACGTGTAAAATCATTTCTCAACGTGGCAACACAGTCCCGCATGTTTGATGGCGCTCCGACGCCCGATGCCGTGGAAACGGGGCCGCCCCGCATCACACTCCGCAATGCCTTTTCCCATCCTTTCGATTCGGCCATCGCCGCTGCGCGTACCTGCTATTCGCCCCGCCTCATCCACCCGGACGAAATCACCGATAAGCAGCGCCTCAACATTGCCGCCGCCACCTTTTACAGCGGCCATCACACCGTATACCAGCACGCCCATTTCGAATTCGGCGTCGAAAACGTCAGCCGCCAGTTCGTCTGGTCCTTCCTGCACGCTCATCCCTTCTACAATTCCGAGCAGCAAAGCCAGCGTTACGTTCGTCTGGACCGTGCACAGGCCTACATCCCGTCCGCTTCGCTCTTCTTTGACGAGGGCTCACGCATCCTTTACGAGGCGGCCATCGCGCGGGCGTGGGCTTACTATCGCGACTTATCGGCTTTGCTGGTCACCGACGCCCGCAACATTCTGAACGACATCTGGCATGTCGGCCCGATGTCCCATGCGAAGCGCATTCAGAAAATCGAACGCTTTGCCGAAAAACGCGCCATCGAGATTGCCCGCTATGTTCTACCGCTCGCCGCGTTCACCGTGATGGTGCACACGCTTTCCGGCATCGTGCTGCATCGTCTATGGCGGATGTGCTCGGCTTCGGACACACCGAGCGAAGCGCGAGCCGTCATCGGGGAGATGGTCGCTCAGGTGCGCCAGCTTGATCCGCAATTCTTTGAGCGCTTCGGAACCGCGCCAATGGAAGAGTTGCCTGAATGGAAAGACGTTGCGGCAGGACCGGCGCCCGGCGACGGATTCGCGCGCGAATTCGACGCCCGGCTCGAAGGCAAGACTTCGCGCCTGCTGGATTATTCACCGAACGCCGCCCGCGTCATGGCCGAGTCTTATCGCGCCGTGGTGGGTCTGACGGAATCGGCTTGCTCCGACGCCGAGGCCATTGATCGCTTACTGAACCCCGCTCGCAACCTGTACCGCCTGGAAACGCTCAACGTTGGTGTTCACGCGCCGATGATGCGCGCCCTGCAGCACGCCAACTACACCTTCGCGAAGAAAATCAGCCACACCGCCGACAGCCAGGACCAGCGCCATCGCATGGTCCCCGGCTCGCGCCCACTTCTGACACTCGCCGACACGCGCGAACCCGATTACGTCACCCCGCGGCTCCTCGCTCAAAATCCGCGCGCGAATGCCCTGTACGAGCGCGCGATGCAAGAAGCCTGGTCGGCCAAGAATCGGCTTCTCGATCGCGGCGTGCCCCCTGAAATTGCCTTGTATGTCCTTCCAAACGCAAAAGCCATTCGTCTCGTCGAAACCGGTTCGTTGCTCCACCTTCTGCACAAATGGACCATGCGCACCTGCTTCAACGCGCAGGAGGAAATCTACAACGCCTCGATGGATGAAATTGCGCAACTCCGAGAGGTACAGCCCGAGCTTTCCCGATACATCGGCCCACCATGCCATCTGCGCGCAGGAATCACCACGCCCATTTGCACCGAGGGCTCGCACTTCTGCGGTGTGAAAGTCTGGCTCGATTTTCCCAACATCCAACGCCGCATTTGAGCCCTCTCGACATCGGCTCGTACCGGCACCAGGCCTTGTTCTCAGCTTCTCCAATGGAGCGTTACCGGCCCGTCCATCGGATGCACCATCGGGTTTCCGGTGCGTCGTGACTCGATCAGATTCTGCTTCAGGGCGAAATACCATTTCGCGGGGCGGTCTGCGTCATCGATTAGCATCAGCCGCGGGCTGTGCTTCAGTCCTTCCGCCTGCCGAATCATGGTCTGCTGGTCCTGCCGCAGGAAAATGTTCGCAAAAATTCGAAAAATGGAAACGGGAAAAGGCAGGTTCCATGCGGCGACGAAATCAATCCGGCAGAGGTCGCGCCGCACCGGCGTGACCGTGGCGCGGCTCGAAAACCACAGCTTCCCGCTGCGGTCGATCTCGGTGCGTAGGTTCGGCAGTACAAAGTCAATCGTTGTCGTCACCGTGTCGCCAGTGATCTTCGCGAGCAATTTATACGGCGCACTATTGGAACTGGGCTTATGCGGACTCATCCGGAAGCCGTTTGGAATCGGCTCAAATCGTTTCGATTTTTCGTGAATGCTGGCTTTACTCCGCCAGAACCACGACTGGTGCACGAAGGGCCCGTGCGCCGGATCCATCAAGCCGATGATTCCATGATCGACGTGCGAGGGCAGCTCGCATTCGAGCCGCGTGATCTTGTATCGCTCGCCGAATTTCTCCAGCTCAGGTACAGCGGGCAATTTTTCCGGCAACCGTGCTTCCTGAGCGTTCAGATACACCCAGACGTAGCCGTCGCGCTCTGCACAGGGGAAGTGGCCGGCGCTGATCCGCTCCGCTTTCAGCTTGTCCCTGCTCGTGAGCGAAGGAATCCGGACGCAGCGGCCGCTGCAGGCATCGAATTCCCAGCCGTGGTAACTGCACTCGAGCTTGTTACCGTCAAAGTGCCCGTAGGAAAGGGGTATTCCTCGGTGCGGGCAGGAATCACGCATCGCAAACGCCCTCCCATCGCTTGTCCGGCCGAGCACCAGCGGCACCTCGAGCAGCATCGCGCTAGCCAGGCGGCGCCCACGGATGCGCGCGCTCGGCATTGCCGGATACCAGAAATCCCACAAAAAACCGGGTTCCGTCGCTAGCGCTCCGTCGCGCACCATCTGCGCTGCGTTTTCCGTCGCCGTTCCCTCCGTTTCGTTCGTCTTCTCCACTCTCAGTTAGCCTCTCGGCACTCGTTCGCATCGTAGTACAGCAAACTTCCTCCCAGCAACTTCCTCCCGCCACATTGCGCATCCGTCGCGTCCCACGATATCCTTGTCGAGACGACTTGTGTACGCCGCATTCTATTAGCCGACCATACCCGCGCACCTCCCGAGGCTGCGCCTTTTGCGTTGATCCGTTGCCAGTCCTCCAATCATGAAATCACTCCCTCGAGTGACGTCGAATTTCGCACCAGCGAGGTACCTGAAATGGCAGTTCTTACGCTAACCGAAAAACTCGATCAGCTCGACGCTCGCTATCAGGAAATGACCCACGAGCTGTCGACGCCCGAGGTCATCGCGGATTCCGCGCGCTTCCAGAAGCTCGCCAAGCAGCACGCCGACCTCGAAGAAATCGTCGGAAAGCACCGCGAGTTCAAGCAGCTTGAAAAAGACCTCGCCGGCGCGCGTCAGATGATCGTCGAATCGGAAGACGGCGAAATGCGCCACATGGCTCAGGAGGAGGAAAAGCAGCTTCTCGCGCGCAAAGAAGAGACGGAACGCGAACTCAAGCTGCTTTTGCTTCCCAAGGATCCGAACGACGACAAAAACATCATCCTCGAAATCCGCGCCGGTACCGGCGGAGACGAAGCAGCTATTTTCGCCGGCGACCTCTTCCGGATGTACTCGCGCTACGCTGAATCGCAAGGGTGGAAAGTAGAAGTCATGGAAAGCTCGCCCTCTTCGCTAGGCGGTGTGAAAGAAATCGTCGCCGCGATCCAGGGCCACAAGGTCTACTCCAAGCTGAAGTACGAAAGTGGTGTTCACCGGGTCCAGCGCGTGCCCGCCACCGAGACCCAGGGCCGCATTCACACGTCCGCCGCCACCGTCGCGGTGCTTCCGGAAGCCGACGAAATCGACATCAAGATCGAACCCAAGGATCTGCGCGTCGACACGTTCTGCTCTTCCGGTCCGGGCGGCCAGTCCGTCAACACCACGTACTCGGCTGTGCGCATCACGCACCTGCCCACCGGCCTCGTCGTCTCGCAACAAGACGAAAAATCACAAATCAAAAACCGCGCCAAGGCCTTGCGCGTGCTACGTTCCCGCCTTTACGAAATGGAACTCGAAAAGCAGCAGGCCGCCATCACCGCCGAACGCCGCGGTCAGATCAAAACCGGTGACCGCTCTGAGAAAATTCGGACCTATAATTATCCGCAAAACCGCGTCACCGACCACCGCATCGGTTTGACAATCCATCAGCTCACCGAAGTGCTGGATGGCAAACTGGCTCCCCTCGCGGACGGCCTGGTGGGTCATTACGAAGCCGAGCGCCTCAAGCAGGAACTCGCCGAGGGGTGATGCCATCCGCATCGCTCTTCCAAATTCCTGATGCCGTAGCGATCGGCGGCTTGACGGTCGGCATCCTATCGATTGGTGGCTTTTCGGTCGGGGTTCTTCTGTTAGCGGGCGCGAGGTTTCGGGAACGGCGCCGCTTTTGGCGTAGTGGAAGCAAGCGGCCGCCAGAAAGAACACTTAATCGGATGAGCGTGGTTTTTACAGATCGTTCCGTTCGCGCGTTACTGAAGCAGGGTATCGAACGGCTTCGCGCCGCGAATGTGCCTTCGTTCACCCTGGCCGCGGAATTGCTGCTTCTCCACGTCACCGGGCGTGACCGCACCTGGCTTTATTCGCATCCGGAAGAAACTCTCGCGGAACCCGCCGTCGAGGCTTATTTCGCCCTCATCACGCGCCGGCGGTCGGGCGAGCCCACGCAATATCTCACCGGCAAGCAGGAATTCTGGGGGCTCGAATTCGAAGTCACGCCGGACGTGCTGATTCCACGCCCCGAAACCGAGCATCTCATTGAAGTCGCGCTCGACCGCCTCGCCGTTCGTGAGATTCGCGCGGGCCGGACTCCCCGAACCTCGGGCGAAGGCATCACGCTTGTCGACATTGGCACGGGTTCGGGCTGCATCGCCCTCACCCTCGCCAAAGAACTTCCCGCGGCCACCATCTATGCGACCGATGTCTCGAAGGCAGCCCTGAACGTAGCCCGCCGGAACGCCTCCCGGCACGGTCTTGCCGACCGCGTCCATTTCATGGAATCCAATCTCTTCGAAGCTTTTCGACCCGACGCGGGGGCAGTGCGCGTTGCGCCGCAACTCGACAAAGCTTCGGCGCCTCTTTTCGACCTCCTCATCAGCAATCCGCCCTACATCGGGCGCCGCGAAGCTCAGCTGTTGCCGGTCGAAGTTCGCCAGCACGAGCCGGAGGCGGCTCTCTGCGGCGGCGACGAGGGTTACGAATTCTACGGCCTACTCATCCCCGAAGCCGCGTGGCACCTTAAAGCCGGCGGCCTCCTCGTCCTGGAGCTGGGCTACAATAGCCTGCGGGCGGTTCAGCCGCTTCTCGAGACCTCCCATTGGTGCGCCGTTGGCGTCACCAACGATTTGGCCGGTATCCCCCGCGTCCTCGCCGCTGAAAGGTTGTCGCGTCCTCGCTAAAGTCGGAGGCTTATGCCATGCCGGACCTGGCCCGCTTTCGCGCCAAGCATGATTCGCCGAAACCGCTCGAGCTTCCCCTCGATTCCACCATTCTGCACGTGGATATGGACTCGTTCTTCGTTTCCGTGGAACGGCTCGAGCGCCCCGAACTGCGGGGCAAGCCTGTTGTCGTCGGCGGCAGGCCGGATCAACGCGGGGTCGTCTCGTCTGCCAGCTATGAAGCGCGCCAATACGGAATTCACTCAGCCATGCCTCTACGTACCGCGGGACGCCTCTGCCCGCATGCGATTTTTCTCGATGGGCATCACGAAAGGTACTCCGAGTGGAGCGACCGCGTCGCCTCGATCCTGGCCAAATTCTCTCCCATCGTCGAAATGACTTCGATCGATGAAGCCTATCTGGACCTCGGCGGCACCGAACGCCTCCATGGCCCGCCGCTAGCGGCCGCAGACAAACTGCTCCGAACGATCATGCAATCAACCGCCCTTCCTTGTTCTGGCGGGCTCGCCACCACTCGTCTGGTCGCGAAGGTCGCTTCGGATCAGGCCAAGCCGCGCGGCTTGCTTTGGGTCGCTCCCGGAATGGAAGCACGCTTCCTTGCCCCACTTCCCATCCGCAAAATTCCCGGCATCGGCGAAATCACCGAACGCGCGTTGCGCGCACTCGGTATCGAAATCGTTGAACAACTCGCCACTCATGAGCAGGAACAGCTAGAGCGGGTCTTCGGACAGTGGGGCTCCGCCCTCTACCGAAAGGCGCGTGGGGGCGATTCCTACGAATTCCTGATCGACGCCGAACCGAAGTCCATCTCTCATAACCACACCTTCGGCGAGGATACAAACAATGTCGCCGAGATGGAGTCTCTCCTCAGCCATCTTTCGCAAAAAGCCTCGAAACGCCTGCGCGAGGCCGGCCTTTCCTCACGAACTCTTACCCTCACGATTCGTTATGCAGGATTTCAAACCTACACCCGTTCCCATACCGTCCCGGAGCCCGTCCGGCTCGACGCCGATATTTTCGTGATTTTTCTTGAACTGTTCCGCGAACATCGCGACCCGAGGCGCAAGGTCCGCCTTCTCGGTGTGGCACTCTCCGGCCTCTCCCATGGTGGGGAACAGCTCGACTTGCTCGAAGCCGATCGCCGCGAAAAACTCGAAAAGCTTACCAAGGCCGCCGATCAGCTTCGCGACAAGTTCGGCTTTGGCTCTGTCCAGTTTGGCGGCTCCCTGCGCCGCGACGGTTCCTAGGTTCGAGTGTTTTGCCCGCAACAATGAGGGTTAGATTAGTGGTGCCTGCTCGGGCTTGCGGCGCCGCTCGCCGCAGCGGACGCGCTACTCCCACCGCCCGAATGGGACGATCCCCCGCCTGAAGAAGACCCACCGCTGCCAGAGGAATGCCCACCACCTCCACCACCAATTATTTGCTGCTTCGGGGCTCCCGGCAGGCGCCCATCGACGGCCACCCGGTGAGACGGGCAGTCGTCACTGCAGTTCCACCGCGTTTCGCCTATACTCTCCAGCATGAGTGCACCCCCACCCGCGCCACAAACTCCCACCCGCCCGGCTCTGTTTGAGCGCGCCGGAAACTTCTGGCAACGCGTCAGCGAAGGCCGCAACATCGACGAACTCTGGAAGCAGTTCACCGCCGACGCCCGCTCGAGCTACGGCTTCTACGGCAAAGACGTCGATTGGGACGAGGTCAACAAGCTGCCCACCTGGAAGCGGCCTCTCCGCGTTGCCGGACAGCTGTTCTGGGCCATGATGAACAAGCTCACACCGGCCCGGCGTGTCCTCGTGTTGCTCGCTCTCGTCATGCTGCTGATGTCCGGCGTGAAGCTCCAAACCGGCAATACTGCGGTCGACATTAATCTGGATTTTCTTGCTGCTCTGCTCTTTCTCCTGCTCCTCTCTCTCGAACTCGCCGACAAGGTCATCATGAAACGCGACCTCGAAATCGCCCGTGAAATCCAGACCTGGCTCGTGCCTTCGGAAGCGCCGCCGATTCCAAACGCCGAAGTCGCTTTTCACACCCGCCCGCAAAATTCCGTCGCCGGCGATTATTACGACGCCTTTTACCCGCTCAATGACGCTGCGTCCGGCGGCAAACTCATGCTCGTCATTGCAGACGTCGCGGGCAAGAGCGTGCCCGCGGCGCTGCTGATGGCCACCTTGCAGGCGAGCTTGCGAACCATCGCTTCCGAGGGTCTCGGGCTCTCCGAACTCGCCGAGCGGTTGAACCGCTATGCCTGCGCCCACAGCCTCGGCGGGCAGCGTTTCACTACCGCCGTCATTGCTGAATTCGATTCCCCCTCACGCACCCTCGCCTACGTGAACGCAGGCCACAACTTCCCGGTCGTCCGCCGCGGCAACGGCGGTACCGACCGCTTGTCTTCGAGCGGCTTGCCGCTCGGCATCAGCCTAGACGCCTCCTTCCCGTCTTCCACCATCGAGCTACAGCCGGGCGATACCCTCATTCTGTTTACCGATGGAGTTGTGGAAGCCTTCAATTCGGCTGGTGAAGAATTCACAGACGGGCGCTGGTTGAACGTCATTCGCAGCCTGCCGAACCTTTCCGCCGCAGACTCGCTCCGCTATCTGATGAAAAGTGTGGAGCAGTTCGTCGGCGCCACCCGCCAGTCGGACGACATCACCTGCCTGGTTCTGCGCACCAAGTAACTTTCCGTTTCGTTTTTTGGTCTTATTTGTAGCCAGCCACGCCCGATGCTGGCGCATAATGTCACCGTGAACTCCCGGGAGCTCGCCAATTCGATCTGCGACACGCTCGAGCAGCGCGGCCATCA
>Ga0207826_1000242_pt1 | contig 15265 bp, 11 predicted proteins | sample LuqExpMetageno80_FD_187837 | JGI IMG/M metagenome (GOLD analysis project Ga0207826, IMG submission 187837) | Tropical forest soil microbial communities from Luquillo Experimental Forest, Puerto Rico - Sample 80 (SPAdes) | ecosystem: Environmental > Terrestrial > Soil > Tropical forest ... | reverse complement strand
CTTCCAATGTGAACGCACAGGTCAATGAACTCTCGCGGAAGACCGCGCTGCAGTTCCTGCTTGCCTACCAGCAGGACGGCAATCAAGTGTTCGGGATTTACAACGATAAACGCAAGCCCACCGAGGTGGCGCAACAATTCGCCTACATGCTCAGCTACTATAACGCGTTGACGGAACGTCTGCCGGAGTTCTACCGATACCTCCTCTCGTATCCCAACGCGAAACCGGCAAACGTTGAAAACACATTCTATTGGGAGAAGGTGAAGTTTGGATTAAAGCCAACGCTCCGGATCGTCCACGTGGTAACAATGCGAGGAAACCCAGCGGACGAAGTAGCCTATGCCATCGCCGAGAAGCAGCTCTATTCGAGCCACTACTTCTCGACTGCACTTGACCTATCCTTCTGCGTTCGTGGGCGTGAAGATCCCAAGAACCAGGGCTTCTATCTGATTATGGCTATGGGTTCTGAGCAGGCGGGTCTAACTGGCCTCAAAGGATCAATCGTACGCGAGGCTGCCGTAAGGCGTTCGGTTTCCAGTCTCCGGAACGCACTCACGACCATCAGGAATACTTTAGAGGGTAAGTAACTGCTTCAAAGAGAACGCGCGGATACGCGATGCTATTCCGCGAGCGCAATCCCAAAACGAGCAGCGATCTGGGCAGGACTGCTGAGATTCGTGGTCACGGGCAGACCAAGTTTTCGCCAAGCTTTCAGACCCCCTTGCAAAACCCAAACATTTGAGATTCCCTTGCGACGCAATGCCAGCGCTGTACGGGCACTGGTGAGTTGATTCGGTGACGAACAGTACAAGACGATCTGTACATCCGGTGGTACCCGGACTTTAGCTGAACTCCGCAGCGGCCTCGGAGAGATACGTGCCGCCCCGGGAATCCCAGGAATGACAGTGGTGCTTTCCTGCCCTTCAACATCCAACAGGTCCAGCGTCGCCACCTTTTTGCCGGTTTTCAAGTTCTCATACAACAGCGCGGGGCTGACCACTCGTATCCGAAGTTGCCTCATAATGCGAATTAATTCCCACGCTCTCCAGATGAAGTAGCACAGAACGCCCCCGATTATAATCGCGAGGATTCCGCTTACGCGACCCAACGTGGCAGCAACAATGTCTAGGTGGTCGGCAAATAAATATCCTACGAAACAATACCCGGCAGACCAAAGCAAGGCACCCACAGCATCAAACAAAAGGAACAGAACCGTCGTTACGTTCAGTGCTCCCGCCAACGGTGGCATCAGACCGTCCAGACCCGGAATAAATTTGGCGAACATTAAGCCGGGTAGTCCCCGTCGCGCGAAAAACCGCCGAGCCCTCACCGAGCAATGCTGCCCGTCCAGGCTAAACGAACAGAGAGCTCGCACTACTCTGTATCCCTGCCACCGACCTAGCATGAACCATGCATAATCCGCCAACAGCGAGCCCACCACGCCTGCCAGAATGACGCTGCCGAGATTCAAGCTGCCGCTCGCCACGAGAGCCCCCGCTGTCATTAAAAACAGGACTGCAGGCACCGGTAGGCAAAGCTGGTTCGCAAACACCGCCAGGAAGATCATCGGATAGGTGAGCGTCAGAGTGTGGGTAGTAGTCATGTGCGATTCACGACCTTCCGTTTTTAGAAGATCAAATAACTTCGCTTCGTCCTGCCGACGAACACTGCAACCGCTCCTCGTCGGTTGAATCAACCGGTATTACGCAGAGCCTGCGCTTGCATGGCCCGATTCGGGTAGTAGTGCAAAAAGACCGTAACAAGAACGATGAATAAGACTGACACGCGAAACCGTTCACTTCCCACGTTGCATACACATAGCCAAACTCTGACAAGAGCGGCGTGCTTCTAAATCGTTGGTTTGAAATGCAGATCGTGTGATGAAACCAGTGCGGGTGCTCGATCGGCGGTCAAGCTCTGCCCGCATTCGGGCACCGGTCTTCCCGTACGGTTACGAAAGCTCGTGTTTTCAACCATTCCTTCGGCACTCCGGTTGCAGTTCCGGTAAGAGTGGCGGCACGTCGAAATGGCGCCCGCGAGTGGGACCTGAAACCCGAGCAGGGCACGCTGCGTGCCGTCATAAAAGGAAAACGTGATATGCGTCGGAACGCGATTCGAATATCGGTCATGCTGCTGATGGGCCTCCTTGTCCCGTTGCTGGTCCTGGTGGCTGAACAGACGAGTTCGCTCCTAATGGACGGGCCCCAGGGACGGACAAAAGTGATTCAGGTGCAGGGGAAAAACTATGTGGAAGTGGACGAATTCGCCCGGATTACAGGCGGATCGCTGCGTTTTGTAGGGAATCAGATCATTCTGAGCTTGCCCGGAACCGGCGATACGTCAGCGCACGCAGAGCAGTCGGCGGCGCAGCCAGCGGCCGGCCTTTCTAAGCCATTCCTCACGGCGGGGATTGAGACCATGAGGGAGATCCTTGAATGGCATGCTGCCTTAAAGACTGGCATCGAGCGGGGGTATCCGTTGTCGGATGTGTGGTTCGGGAACTACAGGAGGCAAATTCAGGCGAGCTTGAAGCAGACCGAAGCGGCGGCGAGCACGGACATGGATCAGAAGGCGCTTCCGCTACTGACCAACGAGTTCAATACCATGGGCACCTTGACGGACAAATACTTAAAAATAACCACGAGTAGGGACTATCTTGCGCCCAACTCCCTGAATAGCGACCCTCTGGATCAGAAATTATTGACGTGCTGGCAGTCGCTCGCGTCGATGGCGTCTTCGAATCAGTTTGTGGACGACGGCGCGTGCCAGTAGACGGGCGACTACAGCCTGGAGTTTCACTAGGGTTGCGTGAGGAAGAACGGCAGACCGGTCTTGTGGTCGTGTCGCGGGCAATAGCGCTCGGTATCGTACATCGACGCAACATCCACCTTGCGCGGACCTAGGTTCGAATCGGGAATCGGCACCATCGCGTAGTGCCCTTCGTTGATCGCGGTCATCAAGCCGGACTTCGATTCTTCCAACGCATCCATGGCCATGCCGGCAAAGGTAAATGCCACCAGGCGATCGACGAAGTCAGGGCTGGCCGAGCGCAGGTCATAAGTTAGGTCGCTAACGACTGCCTCTTCGCCGGTCGCCCGTCTGATCTCCTCCCTCAGGTCTTCCGCCACACTCATCTTTTTGCGATGGCCAAACGCGTCAGCTTCGCCATATTCCTTCAGCGTGTAGCCCTGCCACTCGGCCCCTTCGGAAAGAACTGCGAGTGAGTAATTGCTCGGGTTCTCGCGCTTGTCGTTGATTAGCAAGTCGATCAGGTGCGCCAGATCCACCTTGTACTCGGGAATGCAGCAGCGCAATCCGGTCACATACGCCGTGTAAAGTGCCGTGTAGCCGGCATCGCGGCCAAAGACGCGGAAGAGCCCGATGTGTTCATGCGACCCGACCGTGGTGCGCTGGCGGTCGATGGCGTCCATAGCGCGCGTTATCGCTGTCGAAAAACCGATGCAGTATTCAGTGTTGCGGACGTCGTTGTCCATTGTCTTCGGCACCGCGATGACCTTCATGCCCTGTCGGTCGAGTTTGGACGCATAGCTCAGCGTGTCATCACCGCCAATCGTGATAAGGCAGTCGAGAGCCAGCGTATCGATGTTCTTTAGTACGGCCGGCGTCACATCGAACGCGGTACCGGCGATGCCGTTCTTGGTCGATTCTTTAGCTTCGAACTTCTGTACCTGCAGAGCGGGGGGGCAGGTTCTTCATCTTGGCGGGATTCGTGCGTGAGCTGTGCAAAAAAGTTCCCCCGCTTCGATCGATGGTGCGCGTGTTCTCGCGGTTTAGGGGCAGAATATAATGTGCTTTACTGCCTGGATCATTCAGATCGACGTGGGTCAAACCTTCCCAGCCCCGGCGGATACCAACCACTTCGCATCCAAGTTCTGCCGCGCGGTAGACCACCGATTTGATCACAGAATTCAGTCCTGGAACGTCGCCACCTCCGGTGAGTATGCCTATGCGCTTCTTTGCCATGTATGACTCCTTGCTTGGGCTATCTTCACCTCATCTCATTGATTCTGCTCTGGGACCGAGTTCTCGACGGAGCGCGCTTTTGTATTAGCTCGAACCAAAACGACAATGGATCGCGGGGCCACTTGGTATGTCGATTGTTTTAGTGGCGAACCGAACTCTGAAAAATCACCGGGGGCCGGCAAAGCCGTGTCCACAATTCTTAACCAATCCTTCGACGCACCTTCTTGGATTTGAAACTGCAGCTCGTGCCAGTAGGCATTGATCATCACATAGATATCGTCATCTGCCTGAGATGCGCCGTGCACACAAAATGCCAGACTCCGTGAATCTGGGGACAAATCGACTGTGGGACCAATGCCGTACCAGGAAACGTCGTCGCGCCAGAATCTGCTGCGGCAGAGAGAAGGATGCGATTTCCGGAACGCGATCATCTTTTTGAAGAAACGAAAAATGTCTTGATTCGCCTGGAGCTGGCTCCAGTCGAGCCAACCGATTTCGTTGTCCTGGTTATAAGGATTGTTGTTTCCAAATTGCGTGTTCAGGAACTCATCACCGGCTCGGAACATGGGGATGCCATTCGACAGCAGAAGCAGGCAGCAGAAGTTCTTAACTTGTTTTCGGCGAAGCGCCAAAACCGACTCGGACGCGCCCACGTCTCCTTCGTGGCCGCAGTTCCAACTGTAATTCTCGTCCATGCCATCCTGGTTGTTGTGACCGTTCTTCCAATTGTTTTTCTGATGGTAAGAAACGAGATCGTAGAGCGTGAAACCGTCGTGGGAGTCGATATAGTTCACGGTCTGGTACGCGTGATAGGCATCGGCGCGGCTGTCAGGAAACAAATCGTCGCTGCCATAAATGCGACGCATCAGGTCCGGGAGCATCCCGGTATCGCCCTTGACAAAACGGCGAACATCATCACGAAACCGCCCGTTCCATTGAAGCCAGGTCAGCCCCGGAAATGCGCGTCCGAGTTGATATCCCCCAGTGTCCCAGGGTTCTGCGATCAACTTTAATAGACCCAACTCCGGGTCGGCCGCGATTTCATTGAAAATTGGAGCATCTCCCCAATTGAGTGATCCATCCCCGTTACGGCTAAACACGGATGCCAGGTCGAAGCGGAACCCATCGATGTGCATCTCATTCTTCCAATATCGCAGGCTGTCCATGACCATCTTTCGTACATGTGGTTGGCTGAAGTTCAATGTATTGCCAGTGCCTGAGTAATTGGCGTAGGGAATCCTCGGGTCGGACGAACGCATGTAATAACCTGCACCGCCGAATCCCTTGAAGCTGTAGATGGGGCCGCGATGGTCGCCCTCACACGTGTGGTTATAAACAACGTCGAGCACCACGGCAATTCCTGCCTTATGGAGAGCCTTCACCATTTCTCTGAATTCAAGGCGCTGTCCATCCTCATCACGAGTGCCGGCATACTGCGCATGCGGTGAAAAGAAGTTTAAGGGCATGTAGCCCCAATAGTCGTCCTCGTTAGGTTCGCGCTGAAATACCGGCATCAGTTCAACGACGGTTATGCCGAGTTCCTTCAAATACGGGATTTTTTCCAGCACCCCGGAGTAAGTGCCAGCACGCGAAGGATGTACACCTGAATTTAGGTTCTTCGTGAAGCCCTTTACATGAAGTTCGTAGATGATTGCTTCGGATTCGGGGCGAGGTGCAACATCTCCTGACCAATCGAAGGCGGCACGATGCCCGGTCAGCACTCCTAACGGCGCTTTTCCTGCGTTGGGTCCGGGCGCCATTGCCAGCTCGCGATCAAACTCTGGCGGGAAAAGAACGCATTTGGCGTAGGGATCGAGCAAAACCTTATCGGGATCGAAGGTATGAAGCTCAGAAACGACCTGCCCCGAGACCGAATAGGCGTAATAACGAGCACCCCGCATTTCGCTGAGAGGAAGCCTGCCGTGCCAAATCCGCCCTGACTTGTTACGCAGAAAATCGAATTGGAAGGTCAGGATAGGGTTTGCCAAATCGTCGGCGGAATAGAGCAACAGAGTGACACTCTCCGCGTATTCTGCATACACCGCAAAATTGAAAGCCCGCTCCTCCTCGATCCAGGTTGCGCCAAGCGGCAATGGAGATCCTTCGGTCTGTGTCCACGTGCGGCGTCTTTGGCATGAAACTCCCGACAGGAATGCATCGAATCCATCGTCCTTGCCAGCAGCTGTCTGATCGATCCGGTTATTCACGTCTTCCACCATTCTCGGCCCTAAATTGAGAGCTCGCCTCGGATAAACAGGACGCTAGCTTTTCGGTAGCTGCGCACTGACCAGGTTCGCTCCACGCTTCGCCTTTGCCGTCAATCGGCCCAGCCAATGCAATGCCGTTGCCGACAGCATCTCCTCGGTGAACCGCCAGCGCCAGTTTCCGTCCGCACGTCCAGGGATGTTCATTCGACTTCCAGCGCCGAGGTCCAAAACATCCTGTAACGGCGCGATGGTCAAAGCTGCCACAGAGGACCATGCCAGCTCGATCAGAGCCGGCGCAGCTTCGGCACTATCCACGAGCTGTCGTTTGAGGTAGGTCCATAGAGTTTGTTTCTGCGAATCCGGCAATTGTTCATACCATTCTCGAGTTGGCGGATTGTCGTGCGTGCCCGTATACGCGACCGTGTTGCGGTCAAAGTTTTGCGGAAGATATGGATTGTCCGCGTGGCCGTCGAACGCGAACTGTAAAATTCTGGTTCCTGGTAGCTGAAATTGTTCACGCAATAATGCCACGTCGGTAGTGATGATCCCCAGGTCCTCTGCGATAAATGGCAAGCGCCCGAGTTCGTTCTGAATCCTTTGGAAGAAGCCGGCACCTGGGCCGGGCGCCCACTCGCCAGACTGCGCTGTATTAACACCGGCTGGCACGTGCCACGCAGCCGCGAAACCCCTGAAGTGATCCAGACGAATCACGTCTACATGAGCCAACAGTGTACGTACTCTATCGACGCACCACCGGTAACCCGTAGAACGAAGCGCATCCCAGTTGTAGACGGGATTACCCCAGAGCTGTCCCTCGGCGCTGAAGTAATCGGGCGGAACTCCAGCGACGAAACGCGGCTGCCGCCGCTCATCCAGCAAAAAAAACTCTGGATTCGCCCACACGTCACTAGAATCAGGCGAAACAAAGAACGGAAGGTCGCCAATCAGGCTCACTCCTTTGGCATGGGCGTATTCCTTGATCTGATCGGCTTGCCGCAGCAGCAGAAATTGTTCGAGTCGAACGCAATCAATTTCACTGGCCAGCTCTCGGCGCGCCTTCGCTAAAGCGGTGGGCTTTCGCTGGACCAGATCTTCCGGCCACTCGAGATAATAAGAACCGAGAAAATGCTTCTTTAGCGCTCGAAAGAGCGCATAGTCCTCAAGCCAGCTTCCCTGTGTGGCGCAGAATTCCTGAAAAGCCGGCTGCAAATCCCGACGTTCGCCAGCATCAAACTTTGCCCATGCCTTTTCGAGCAGCTTCTCCTTGAAAGGAATAACGGAATCGTACTCGACCAGATTAGATGGGAAGTGTGGTGGTGCGCAGTCACTCGCGTCTAGCAAGCCGTCCGAAATCAGGCATTCGGGGCTGATCAGAAGACCATTACCTGCGAAGGACGACAGCGACTGGTATGGAGAATTTCCGTAACCGGTGGGCCCAAGCGGTAATGCCTGCCACCACCCTTGTCCGGTGTCATGGAGACGGTCGACCCAGGAAAACGCTGAGGGTCCGAGATCGCCGCTCCCATAAGGCGAGGGCAGAGACGTGACATGCAGCAGAATACCGGAACTGCGATATTCGGACGGAAATGGCGGAAACACGCCCTCCTTGTACACGGCGCTCATTTCCTACCCGCCACCAACGGGCGCAGTCTTTGCCCACGATTCCTTGCGCGTCCGTCACGAGCGCTTGCAGCTGCAGCTCGCTCTTGAAGCTCTCGGGTAAAATTGCAAACACAAAGCGAATCTTCGCCGGATGGTGATGGTGTTCGCTGCGCATCTACGGAATTGGGCATGGTTCTGCCTTCCAGATGTCGCGAGCGTATTCAGCGATGGTGCGGTCACTGGAGAATTTTCCAGAGCTCGCAATATTCAAAATCGCTTTTCGGGCCCACTCGGCCGGATTTGCATAGAGCGCGCCGACGGCTTCTTGTGCCCCGCAATACGACGTGAGGTCCGCCAAATGCATGTAGTAGTCGCCGTGAGTCAAAAGCATTTCGCGCATGGGAGCGAAAACACCCGGTTCGTTCCGGCTGAAATAGTCGGAGAAGATAAGATCCAGTGCTGCTCGCGTTTCGGGCGCGTTCTCATAGTGCCAATGCGGGTTATAAGAACCCCTGCTGTCCTTGACTTCGTCCACCGTGAGGCCGAATAGGAAGAAGTTCTCTTCCCCGGCTTCCTCGGCCATCTCGATCGTCGCGCCGTCACGGGTCCCGACCGTCAGGGCTCCATTCATCATGAATTTCATATTGCTCGTGCCGCTCGCTTCATATCCGGCCGTGGAGATTTGGTTCGAAACATCACTCGCGGGGATCAAGCGTTCTGCAAGCGAAACGTTGTACTCGGGCAGAAAAACGACTTTGATTCTGCCGCGCACCGCAGGGTCGCCCTCGATCGTGCCTGCGAGATTGTTGATGAACTTAATGATCAGCTTGGCCAGCTGATACGCTGGTGCCGCCTTTCCGGCAAAGAAGAACGTGCGCGGCACAATTTCGATGTTCGGATTTGCTCGCAACCGATTATAGACCACCACAATCCTCAACGCGTTCAGTAGTTGGCGTTTATATTCGTGAATGCGTTTGATCTGGCAATCGAAGATCGTGTCCGGGTCCACTTCTTGCCCGGATGATGACTTCAGCCAGTCCGCGAATCGCACCTTGGCTTCCCGCTTTGACGCGAGAAATGCAGCGCGAAAGCCGCCGTCATCGGCAAGCGGTTTCAACGCGCTCAGCTCAGTAAGGTTGGTAACCCATTTCTCACCGATGGCCTCGGAAATCAGGCTCGCCAATTTGGGATTTGCTTGCAGCAACCATCGCCGAGGCGTCACCCCATTGGTCTTGTTGCTGAAGCGTTCCGGATACATCTCCGCCAGATCCCTAACCGTGGTCGTCCGCAAAAGCTCGGAATGGACTGCGGCAACGCCATTCGTACTGTGCGAGCCAACAATTGCCAGGTTGGCCATGCGGATTTTGCGCTGGCTGCCTTCTTCCACAAGGCTAACGCGAGCTACGCGTCCGTCATCGCCGGGGAAGCGAAGTCGAACCTCGTCGAGAACACGCCGGTTGATCTCGTAAATGATCTCTAGATGGCGGGGAATAAGGATTTCGAACAGCTCGACAGGCCACTTCTCAAGCGCCTCCGGCAGTAGTGTATGATTTGTATAAGCGAGCGTCCTCTCCGTTAAATCCCACGCCTGGTCCCATCCCAATTGAACATCATCTAGCAAAATTCGCATCAGCTCGGCGACGGCCAAAGCAGGATGTGTGTCATTGAGCTGGATTGCCGCCTTTTCGGGTAGTTGCTCCCAATCTTTATTGAATCGTCGAAACCGCCGTACGATGTCAGCGAGAGAGCAGGCCACCAGGAAATATTCCTGAACGAATCGTAGTCCGCGCCCCGGAGTTGTTGAATCGTCGGGATACAGCACACGAGTGAGCGACTCCGCCCCGAGACTCTCAGCCAGGGCGCCCACGAAATCACCGGCACCAAATTCTTGAATATCAAAGTAGTCTGGTGCCGCCGCGGCCCACAGCCGCAGGGTGTTAATGGTCTTGCCGCCGTAGCCAACCACGGGTCGATCGAAGGGTATGCCGAACCAGCTGGACGGTCGACCGGGGACCGGTTGAAGGCTACCGCCAACCAGTTTAAACGAGCAACCCAGCTTCACCTCCACCATCTCGACAGGCCGCGCGACCTCCCAGGGATCGCCCCAGCGAATCCAATTGTCGGGATTCTCCTTTTGCCATCCGTCCACAATAGATTGTTTGAACATTCCGTACTCATAGCGCAGACCGTAACCCGTGCCCGGCAGTTGCATCGTTGCCATCGAATCCAAGAAACAAGAGGCGAGCCGGCCGAGGCCTCCGTTACCGAGGCCCGCATCGGGCTCCTGCTCAATCAACTCGAGCCAATCGAGTCCTTTCTCCTTTACCGCATACTGGACCGCTGGACTTAGCAAAAGGTTGGTTATGTTGTTCGTCAGCGAGCGGCCGATCAAAAATTCCATCGAGAGGTAATAGACGCGTTTGGCATTCGTCTTTTCATACGTGCTCCGGGTTAGCGCCCAGCGCTGGGCGAGGACGTCTCGAATCGAATGTGAAAATGCCTCAAAACGCTCCCGGGCAGTCGCGACCTGTGGGTCGATGACACGGTCGAAAACCAAATGCCGGTCATAAAATGCGTTTTCCGAACCAACAAATGCAATCGGCCCGCATCCGTACTGTTTGAGAAGTTCTGAGACACGCCATTCCTCTGGTGTTTTCGGGGGGACTCGAATGAGTTCCGGCGGTGTTACATTTTTTGTGCTCATAGAAAGTCCTCCTGAGGATTGCACTGCTGAGCGAATACCTTGCGATCTGAGTTCCACTGAATAACACTGCTAACGGGGCCATCTCCATCCGGTGATGTGAGGACTGTCGATGCCATGTTTGTAAGCGTGCGCACGACAAGCGATCTGGGCGTTGCGGAATTTTTCCTTGGCGTGGCCGCCGATGCTCCGCAGCCGCGGGACGCGGTCTATGGCGTCGATTGCCAGACTAAAACGGTCCGTCTCGTTGTTCATCGCCAGTTCCATTGGCGTGTTGATATTGCCCTTCTCCTTGTATCCCCGCACGTGCAGAGACTTGTTCGCGCGGGCATAAGCCAGACGGTGAATCAGCCAAGGGTATCCGTGGAAATTGAAAATGATCGGCTTGTCGGTGGTGAATAGAGAATCGAAGTCTTTGTCGGGCAAACCGTGCGGATGTTCCTTACTCGGTTGTAGCTTGAAAAGGTCGACAACGTTAATGAAACGAATCTTAATGTCAGGAAATTCCTCCCGCAACAGTGCCGTTGCAACCAAGGCCTCCTGCGTGGGGATATCTCCGGCGGAAGCCATCACCAGGTCGGGCTCGTCTGCCTGGTCGTTACTGGCCCAGTCCCAGATGCCGATGCCTTTCGTGCAGTGCGTGATGGCTTCATCCATATTCAGATACTGCAGGTGCAGTTGTTTGTCAGAAACAATCACGTTGATGTAGTTCTCGCTGCGGAGGCAGTGGTCGGCCACAGACAGCAAGCAATTAGCGTCAGGCGGAAGATAAATACGCGTTACCGCGGCGCTTTTGTTGAGAACTACGTCCAGAAAACCTGGGTCCTGATGCGTGAAGCCGTTGTGATCCTGCCGCCAGACCGTAGACGTGATCAGCAGGTTCAATGAGGCGATCTTTTGGCGCCATGACAGATGATTGCAGATGGAAAGCCATTTGGCGTGCTGGTTGAACATGGAATCGATGACATGCACGAACGCTTCATAGGAAGAGAAAAAGCCGTTCCGGCCTGTAAGCAAGTACCCCTCGAACATGCCCTCCATGGTGTGCTCGCTGAGCATCTCGATGACGCGTCCGTCTGTCGCCAGTTCGCCACCATCTTCGTCTTCCGGAAAATACTGAGCAATCCAAAACTTCTTGGAAGCCTGGTACACCGATTGGAGTTTGTTAGAGGTGGTTTCGTCGGGGCCAAACACGCGGAAGTTGTCCATATTCAGCTTCATGACATCGCGAAGGAAGTTTCCCAAGGGCGGCACATTTTCCGCCTCAATCGTTCCAGGGCGATCCACCTTCAGCGCATAGTCGCAAAAGTTCGGTAAGCGGAGAGCCTTTCTCAAGGTTCCGCCGTTCGCATGCGGGTTGGCACTCATTCGGCGGTTTCCCTTAGGCGCAAGCTCTTTCAGTTCCGCAACCAAGCGACCATTCTGGTCGAACAACTCTTCAGGTTGCTGGTCGCGCATCCACTTCTCGAGGATGCGCAACTGCTCGGGGTTCTTTTTCACCTCGGTCAACGGCACCTGGTGTGCACGCCAAGAGCCTTCGAGCCGGTGACCGCCGCCCACCTCTTGCGGTGCGCCCCAGCCTTTCGGAGAGCGCAATACGATCATCGGCCAGCGCGGTCGCGTAGCCACGCCGGTAGCGCGGCATTCCCGTCGATGTGTCTGAATTTCCAGGACACAATGTTCGACGGTCGCCGCCATCGCCTGGTGCATGCTGTCCGGATCCGAACCCTCCACGAAGTACGGCGTCCAGCCGTAGCCGCTTAACAAATGCTCCAGTTCTTCGTGGGTAATGCGGGCCAGCAGCGTGGGATTGTTAATCTTGTAGCCGTTTAAGTGCAGAATCGGCAGTACGGCCCCGTCGCGAATCGGGTTCAGGAACTTGCTTATGTGCCAGGAAGTTGCCAGCGGCCCGGTCTCGGCTTCGCCGTCGCCTACCACTGCGGCCACGATCAACTCTCGATTGTCGAATGCTGCGCCGCAGGCGTGGGAAAGCACGTAGCCCAGCTCGCCTCCTTCGTGAATCGAGCCAGGAGTCTCGGGCGTGCAGTGGCTGCCAATGCCTCCAGGGAAGGAAAACTGTTTGAAGAACTCTTGTAGGCCTACTTCGTCTTCGCTCTTTGCTGGATAAACTTCGGAGTACGTCCCCTCGAGATAGCCCGGCCCTAATACTCCTGGCGCGCCGTGTCCAGGACCTGCCATGAAAATCATGTCGAGATCGAACTTCTTAATCAGTCGATTCAGGTGGATGTAGATGAAAGCCAGCCCCGGACTCGAGCCCCAATGTCCGAGCAGGCGGTTCTTGATGTGTTCAGGTTTTAACGGTTCCTTCAACAACGGATTCGCTTGGAGGTAAATCATCCCGAGCGCCAGATAATTGCACGCGCGCCAGTACGCGTGGATTTTCCTCAGTTCCTCTGAAGTCAACGGTGTTCCCCCGACAGTGGACCGCGCTTTGCCGTACGCACTCAGCGAGCGCGATGCGGTTTCTTCAACGAGTACTCTCGACGTCATCATTCGGGCTCCTTCTGTTTGCGCCGTGCAGGCTTCTGGCTTAGTGATGATTACGCAAGAGAAGTGCCACTCCAGAAACAATGAGAAAACAGTAGCTTTCTGCAGCGTAAAAGGATTTCCCTGCCCGAATGCGGGCAGCACGCGCCCAAAACCTGGCCCCTCTCGCGATGTAAGGATCACCGAGTCCCTGCTATGTTCTTCCCCGAAACGCACTTGAGCACACAATAAAGGCCGATTATTCGATGGCCCCTCGAATGCCTTAGCCCTTCGTGAAACCCGCGGTTTGAGGGGAATCTATTGCATTGGGAGGCTTGCTTGAGAGCTTCCCGGGAGCGCGCTATGCGCAAGACATTGGTTCTTGGGCTGTTTTCCCTGGGGGCTGCGTCTGTAGTTGTCGCCGCACAGCGTGGAGCGGTAGCCCCATCGATGGGACATGCCATGGCTCCCGCGCCGGCTGTCGGGGCTCATGCCGCGTCCCCAATGCACGGGGCACCACCCGCAGTCCAAAGCGCGCCCGTTCATGCCGGAACTCACGGTGCGCCGTGGGCGCGGGCGGTCAGTACTTCCCATAAGGCGATGTCTGGCGAGCCTGTCACGCCCCAACCACGGAATACTAATGGGCACCCTTTCTACCCGTACCCGACGAACCTCCTTCCCGGAGTGAGCGACAACTTTGCCGGCGGTTACCCGGTGCCTGGCCTCGGATTTGACTACGCGCACTTTTTTGCGGTTCATCCCAACTGGGGCCGCTTGCATCCTGTGGATGGCGTACTGCTTTCGTGGGGCGGCTCCGGAGGCTTTTACATGCCCGTCCCGTATTACACTGAATCGACACCCCAGGAGGAGGAAGAAGAGCAGGTCGCTTCGAATCAGCAGCCGGCTCCCTACCAGCAGGCGGCAGCCGAGGAGCCACCTAGCGCTCCACGCTCGCGGAGCGGTTCTTACAGGTCCTCTGAGCCCGTTCCGGAATTTGTCTTCGTGAAGCACGATGGTTCCACGTTCTCGGCGGTGGCCTACACCTGGACTAAAGATAAGCTGCAGTATGTCACCAAGGAAGGTCTGCCTCGCTCGACCGGGATCGATACACTGGACCTTGCCGCAACTGAGCGAATCAACGAGGAGCGCGGCAATTGGGTCAATCTTCCAAAGTCGCTGGCTTCCAGCGTGGCTCTTTCAATTGAGCCTGCGCCGCTGCGTTAGTTCTCCTTCCCAATAGCGGATCGATCTAAGCTACCTGTCTTTTCGGCGCGCACTCCCTCCACTCCCGGTCCGCGAGCGATGATCGACGTCCTCTTTCTCCACACACCTACCATAGTGCTATTTTCTAATTCTCTAATTCTCCAGATATCGATTCTCTTTCGATGGAATCAGAGACATATTCCGCTTTTCGAGGGCCGGTGCCCGGGCGGATTCAGGGAAGACTGCCCGGGCACGGTAGGGGCTGGTGTTTACGAGGAGCGCACCTCGATCGCTGACGGAGCGAGCCTGTCAGCATCTCGTTTGAACGTCAAGTGACGCGTTCGCAGACATCACGCGAACTGGATGTCTACCCCACGAACTCCGATTGCAGCGACCACACCCAAATTAATCTCTGGCCACCCACAGGATCGAGGGGGCTCAGTTCCGATCCGGTCGAAACAACATGCTTTCTCGAGGGAGAATTCATGTTGAATGTCCAATGACCGATCAGCCCTCTCACAACTTGGGCACCGGAAATCATCACCTTGTCGGATTGCGCTTTAAGCATTGTCTTTCACCTTTGCTCGCGACCATGGGCGGTCGCATCACATCAGCTGTAGTTGCAAGTCGCCTACCACACCTAGATGGGCTGTTCGATTGATACTAAGCGCGGCGCCCGAGGCCCCACCAACGAACAAAGGCTGTTCTGCCCGCATGCAAGCATCACTGCCCGGAAGCCGGGCTTCCTTGCGAAACGAATGCAACAAATTCACCGCGCTGCTGCCTATGTTTCTTCGCGAGTAAGTCTGGAGCTCGCGGAGGCTTTGAAGTTGCTCGAGACGACCCAGGAACATATCAATCCAAATACGTGACCGCGATGCTGACCGTGTCGACGATCGCGAGCAGCAGACCCAACCCCACCAGCACAGAGACCGCGAGAATCTGATCCTCCATGCTGTCGGCCCGCAGGTACGTGCCTATCGGGTATGCCATAGCAATAATGTTGAGCGACCCCAATACAGGCCAAAATTGTTCCTTCGTTTTGTTTTTCCGCATTGAGCACCTCGAGTATTGTGTGCAC
>Ga0207826_1000241_pt1 | contig 15287 bp, 12 predicted proteins | sample LuqExpMetageno80_FD_187837 | JGI IMG/M metagenome (GOLD analysis project Ga0207826, IMG submission 187837) | Tropical forest soil microbial communities from Luquillo Experimental Forest, Puerto Rico - Sample 80 (SPAdes) | ecosystem: Environmental > Terrestrial > Soil > Tropical forest ... | reverse complement strand
GATTTCGGTAACCATGCTTCGATGGTGGCGTTCATTGCTGCGTGACCTGGCCGCTTGTTCTGGTGCGGATAGTGTAGCAGGCGGCGCGAACGGCGAGGATGGTTTCCGGCTGCTGGTGCTCGAAATGGAATCAGCTATGAACAGGATTCTTGGCTTTGGGGCGGGTCAGTCCGCCGCTTTGCTGCGGGTCGCCGCCGGGTTCCAACGCAGAATGGGTTTGCGTGCCGCGCCGACTTCGTCCAGCCGGCGCACGCGCGTCGTATGCGGTGCCGTTCGTACGACTTCGGGATCCTTCTCGGCTTCCTGCGCGATCGACTTCATGGCATCGATAAAAAGATCGCATTCTTCCTTGTCTTCCGATTCGGTCGGCTCGATCATCAACGCCCCCGATACGATGAGCGGAAAGGCAGTGGTGTATGGATGAAAGCCATAGTCGATCAAGCGCTTTGCGATATCCATCGTGTTCACGCCATTCTTCTTTTGAAGCGCATCGCTGAATACAACCTCGTGCATCGACGGCCGCGCATAGGGTAGGTCGAAGGTGCCTTCTAGCTGTTTGCGGATGTAATTTGCATTTAGAACTGCGTCTTCCGTGGCTTGGCGAATTCCGGGTCCGTAAGCGAGGATGTAAGCCAACGCGCGAACGAGAACACCAAAATTGCCGGCGAACGCTTTCACGCGGCCGATGCTCTCTTTCCGGTGAAAATCGAGAGCGAGCTTGCCACCGGGCTTCTCCACGAGCACAGGCACTGGCAGGAACGGTTCCAGGATTTTTTTCATGGCCACAGGGCCGGCGCCGGGTCCGCCTCCGCCGTGCGGCGTCGAGAACGTCTTGTGCAGGTTCAAATGCATCACGTCAACGCCAAGGTCACCGGGCCGTGTCACACCCGCGAGCGCGTTCATGTTCGCGCCGTCCATGTACAGCAGCGCGTCCTCGCTGTGAAGTATTTCGGCAATTTCCGGAATCTGCTGCTCAAAGATGCCGAGCGTCGACGGATTGGTGATCATCAGCGCGGCCACGTCTTCGCTGACCTGCTCACGAAGTTTGCCGATGTCGACCTGGCCCTCGGCATTGGACTTGATATTTTCCACTTGGTAGCCGGCAATCACCGCGGTCGCTGGATTTGTGCCGTGCGCCGAGTCGGGAATCAGCACCTTTTTTCGCGGGTTCCCGTGTTTTTCATGGTAGGCGCGGATGAGAAGCAGTCCGGTAAGTTCGCCTTGCGCACCAGCTGCGGGTTGCAGGGTAATCGCGTCCATGGCGGTGATTTCGAGCAGGCACTTTTCAAGCAGCGAAAGAATTTTCAGGCAACCCTGCGACAGTTCCTGCGGTTGGGAAGGGTGTTCGGTCGCGAGGCCGGCCAACCTCGCAACATGCTCGTTCACCCGCGGGTTGTATTTCATGGTGCAGGAGCCGAGTGGGTACATTCCCAAATCAATGGCGTAATTCCACGTGGAAAGACGCGTGAAGTGACGGATTACTTCGATTTCGCTGACTTCCGGAAAACCTTCCACGCCGCCGCGACGGTGGGCGCTGCCCAGGGCTTTCGCAGGATCAACGGCAGGAACATCGAGCGGCGGAAGATCAAACGCCCTTTTCCCTGGCGACGATTTCTCGAAAATCAACCCGGTATTCTGATTGGTGTGCCGCGATGCTTTTTTGATTTTGCTGTTCATCTTGAATGTCCGCTTGCTGTGCGTTCGTTTCTCACAGAGGTTGCTCCAAGGCGCGCTTGACACCTTCGGCAAAGCGATCGATCTCGCCGCGCGAAGTGGTCTCCGTTACGCAAACCAGGGCGTGTTTGCTCAATTCCGGATACGCCGATCCCAGGACAAAGGGGCCGACAATTTTGTCTTTTAGGAGTTCGGCGTTCACCAGCTTCACCGAGCGCGGGAATTCCACGGTGAATTCATTGAAGAAGGGCGCAGAAAACGTGCGTTTTACGCCGGGAATCTTCTCCAGTTTCTGTAGCGCGTATTGTGCCTTGGCGAGATTGTGCTCCGCCGTCTCGCGGATGCCTTCTTTTCCGAGAAGTGTCAGGTGTACGGTGGCAGCGAGGGCGCAGAGCGCTTGATTCGTGCAGATGTTCGAAGTCGCCCTTTCGCGGCGAATGTGTTGTTCGCGTGTTGCCAGTGTCAGCACAAAGCCTCGGCGACCGTCCTGGTCGGTTGTTTGTCCTGCCAGGCGACCGGGCATTTGGCGCACAAATTTCTCGCGTGCTGCCACGACTCCGGCAAACGGACCGCCGTAGCTCGGTGCCAGACCGAAACTCTGAGCCTCCATCGCGACAATGTCGGCTTCGGCAGGAGGTTTCACTATGCCCAGCGAAAGTGCCTCGGCCACGGCCGTAACAAGCAGCGCGCCCGAGCCGTGGGCCGTATCGGCGAGTGATGCCAGATTTTCGATTGCCCCGAAGAAATTGGGGGACTGCACTACCACGGCGCACACGTCATCCCGCAGAGCAGCTTTCAGCCCGTTGGAGTCCACTGTTCCCAGAGCGCTGTAGGAAATTTCCTCGATCTTCAGGCCGGAGTTTTTTGCGTACGTTCGTAAAACCTCGCGATATTCCGGGTGAACCGATCTCGCTAGGAGCACACGGCGCCTTCCCGTCAACCTTTCCGCCATCAGCACAGCTTCCGTTGTCGCGGTCGAGCCATCGTACATCGAGGCGTTTGCGACTTCCTGGCCTGTCAATTGGCACATCAAGGTTTGAAATTCAAAAATCGCCTGCAAGGTGCCCTGCGAAATCTCGGCCTGATACGGAGTGTAGGAAGTGAGGAATTCGCCGCGCTGTAATATTGTGTCGGTCACAACCGACCGCAGGTGATTGTAGACCCCAGCGCCAAGAAATCTGGTGAAGCCCGCGGAGTTTTCGGCCGCACGGGCCTGAAAATACTGGATGAGTTCCGTTTCCGAAAGCGGGCCGGGGAGAGCGAGCGGCTTCTTAAGACGATACGGTTCAGGGATGGATGAGAACAACTCCTCAATCGATTTTACCCCGATGGCGGCCAACATTTCCTGCCGCTCGGTTGCGCTCTTCGGGAGATAGCGCATCAGGCCGACGCTTCCTTCTTCTTTTCCTCGATGTACGCTTCATAGCCTGCCGCATCCATCAGGGAGTTTAATTGCGCTGGATTGGCGAGCTTCACCTTGACGAGCCAGCCCTCACCGTGGGGGTCGGTATTGATAAGTTCCGGCTTGTTTTGAAGCGTGGAGTTGGCTTCAACGACTTCGCCGCTGGCCGGCGCGTAAATATCGCTCACGGCTTTGACTGATTCCACGGACCCAAAAGTCTTCCCCGCGGTTAACGCGGTGCCCGCCGCCGGCAGCTCCACAAATACAACGTCGCCCAATTCATGCTGCGCATAATCCGTGATTCCGATCCTGGCGTTGCCATCCTTCGCGTCAACCCATTCGTGCTCTTTCGTGTAGCGGAACTGCTTTGGGTAGGCCATGTCGTGACTCCTTCCACTGTTCGAAATCCCCGTTGTTTATACCGCGATTGCTCTCTTTTGCCGCTTGTAAAAAGGTGTCGGCACTACCTGCGCCCGGCACTTCTGGGAACGAATCTCAACGTTAACGGAGCTGCCAACGGCGGAAAACGCCGGAGGCAAATAAGCGAGCGCGATGTTTTTGCAAAGCGTCGGAGAGGGCGAACCACTGGTCACCGCTCCAATTTCGTCGCCCTGGCTGTCCAGACAGCGATAGCCGTCTCGTGCGATTCCGCGCTCTACCATTTCGAGCCCCACCAACGTTCTCTTCAAACCGGCGGCGCGCGCTTTTTCCAGTGCGGTGCGCCCGATGAACTCGCCCTTCTCCATCTTGCAGTAGCGATCGAGGCCAGCTTCCCAGGCATTGATTTTGTCGCTTATCTCGTGCTCGTACAACGCCATTCTCGATTCCAGGCGCAGCGTATTCCGCGCTCCCAGACCGCAGGGCACAATACCCAATTCCTTTCCGGCGTCGATCACCGCGTTCCAGACCCGCTCGCTGGCGCTTACGGCTGACGGGATATAGATCTCGAATCCATCTTCACCGGTGTAACCCGTTCGGGCGATGAGCGTATCGGGCAACCCGCACACGGCTCCGTGGGTAAACCAGTAGTTTTTAATGCCGTCCAATGGCGCATCCGTCAATTTTCCCAGAACATCGACAGCTCGTGGGCCTTGGATCGCCAGCTGGGTGTAGGCGTCGCTGAGATCTTCCACCGCGCAATCGAAATTCTTTGTGTGTTCTTTCACCCAGGTGACGTCTTTCTCGCGCGTCCCCGCATTAATGACGAGGAGATAGTCGTCTTCGGCGAGGCGGTGAACGATGACGTCGTCAACGAAGGTTCCTTCGGGGTACAGCATCGCCGAGTACTGTGCCTGACCGATCGCGAGCTTGGCGGCATCGTTCATCGTGATGTGTTGCACCGCCGCGAGCGCTGCTCCAGACGTTTTCCGGCCGCGGACGCGAATATCACCCATGTGACTCACGTCAAAAATGCCGACTCCGTTGCGCACCGACTTATGTTCGGCCACCAGGCCGCCGCTCGCGGGGTATTCCACAGGCATGTCCCAGCCGCCAAAATTCACCATCTTTGCCCCAAGGCGGCGGTGCAACGCGTTCAGTGGCGTCTTCCGGAGAATTGAATTTCCAGGAGAGGTTACGGAGTCCATTCCGTTTGCTCGGGCAAATTTGGATGGTAGCATGCGACCCGTTTGGCGTCAAAATGAGGCGTTCCTGCAGCCCGTTGGCGGTTTGCCAATCGCTTTCCTTAGCACTCTTGCTGGTGGCGCAACCCTCAGGTACAGTTTCTTCAGAGGCGTTTATGGCAGCTCATCCGCAGATTGTGTGCACCCAATGCGACCAGCCTGAAGACTCCTGCCGCTGCGAGAAGTACTGCACGATCTGCAAAGGCCAGCATAACGTCCGGCTGTGTGCCGACGGCCTTTACTACTGCCCGGACTGTCGCGAAGCGTGCGACGTGGCACTGGCCAACGAACGATAACCGTGCGCGACCGGCCACATATGATCAGCGTCCGTATGGACCATGACGACCGCCTGGTGGCTGCCGTCGGTGGAGCAGCGCGTTATCTGGCGGACGTCGCGGGTCTGGACAATGACGTGATCTTGCAATTTCAGGATTCAGTCGTTTCTGCGTGCCGATTTTGCTTCCAGTGCCACGGTTCGGCGGAAAGCTGCGCGATTATTTTGCGCCGCTCAGAAGATCGAATCGAAGTGGAAGTGTCCTTGGACGGCGCGCAGCCGCCCCCTTCCGAGAAGCCATTGTGGAGGGGGATTGACGAAGTGTACTGTGAAGCAGGGCAAAACACATCGATGCTGCGCCTCACCAAGTTCGTTTCACCCGGACATCCTGTCGAATAGGCAGGTTTCCTCGAAATCCCAAAAAGAGACTTGGAGCTTCAGTTGTTTCGGTGAAGTCGTCGTCACATCTTAAAGGCAAAGGTATTTCGGCGGATGAGCGAAGTCATCTGGTCATCGCTGATCGACAGTCGAATGACAACCCGGTCTCCCGAGGGCGTTACGTTAGTCTGGTCAAGGAGTTGTCCAAGCTCCGGATTGTCTTTGCTTGCCTGGTATTTCTTGTAAAGAAGTCCCGCGGTCATTAATTGGCTCAAGGTGTTGGCATCCTGCGTTGAGCCGCAAACCGCCTGAAATTTGCCATCGACGCCGCTGCTGGCATTTGCCGTGATGATCATGGATTTCATGTTTGCTACGAGTTTCGCCGCCTCGGGGAACTGCTGTACCTCGGGAGCGAGCTGTGACATCGCCAGCCGCGTGTAGCTTGGGTTCAGCACTGCCCAAACCACTCCGGAGCCGTTGACTTCATTGATTAGGCTGAACATTTGCTCATTGCGGAGGAGCCCATCCTCGCGTCCAAACCGAATTTCGAGGAGTTTGTCGAGCAGCACTTTGTGGCCAAAGACCGCCTTGTTCGAATCCAGGAAGAAGAAAAAAAGATCCGTATCGCCGGAGCCCGAGCCGAACGCAAACAGCGTGTAATCGTTCACTTTCACCGTGGGCAGCTTTTGTTGTTTGAAGTAGGCTTGCGTGGATTCAGGATTGTAGTTCCCCATTGCGATTCCAACGAGCATCTCGCCCGAAGGGACGTCGCTCCCGTCCTTCTTCGCGACGCCATCAGCGACGAGGCCCCACACCAATTCGTCCACCTGGGTATTGGGGTCGACTCCGGCCGAGGCCAGAAATTTCTCAAACTGCCGGAAGCGCTCGGGCAGCATCTGTTCCTGAAGGGCAGGGAACCATTTCATCGTGCGCGCCTTCTTCAGGTCGGCGTAAGCAAACTCGCCCGTCTCCTTCGGGAAAAGGGCGATTGTGTCCGCGCCCACTCCTCCCGCCTTCGCGGGCTTGGCCATGGCCGCCAGCAACATGATCACGGCGGCTACGGCAATACACCGCGCGAACTTTTCGGTCAACTTCATGTCTTGCTCCTTTCGAGAGGCCCAGAAAAGAAACTCCATTTTACGACAATGTGCTTCCGCTAGCCCAACTGGTTGCGCAGTTCGTCAACTCGAGACCTCAGCCGGGCGATATAATCTTTGTCCTTCAGGCCTTCCAGGTTGATCTCGACGTTTGCGAGCGCTCCCTTCGCGCCGGCTGCGGCCATTAGACGCGCCACTTGCAGGTCTGATTTCATAGATGCGGCTGCGATTGCTTCTAGTTGCTGGAGTTGTCGGTGCAACCTCGCGGCTTTCTCCGCCACTTCCAGCGGAACCTCCGCTGCGCCCTTTGTCGTGGTTTGAATGGCATCTTCGCGATGGCGCGTTTCTTCGTCGTTGCCTTGCGGCAGCTTGAATGCAGCCATGACCGCATCATAGGCGGCCGCGTCACGATCAATCGCCTCGGCGAGCTCATCGGCAGTTTTCCGCAGAGCATCGAGCTGGTTAGAGAGTTGATCGACGTACGCTGCCTGCGATTTTTTCTTGCGCGACAGTCCAGCCACCATCTGACCGAGGGATGCGCTCAACGCTGCGGCAAAGGCAGACACGCTCCCTCCCCCGGGAGTCGGCGTGGAAGCTGCGACGGCATCCAGAAACGGCCGCGCCAAGCCTGCGAGCTTGCTGCCTTTGGCCTCGAGCGCAGCCCCGCCCAGGGCAGCTTCCAGTTTGTTTTCGAACACCTGGGAAGGAGAGAAATTCTCAAGTTGCAAGAAATAATCCGCGGCCATCTCGATCGCTTTCTTCGGGACTAGCCCCACGATCTCGCTGCCTACCGGCAGCGCTCCGTAGCGCTCGGCTTCACGCTTCACCGTTGCGTATACACGGTGCATCGGCGTCTGCTCGAAATCGGTCAGGTTGATGGACACCTGTGCCAGATTTCGTGCCTTCAATTCAACGCCCATAGACTTCACATAGCGTAGCCCCCCGCTCGAAAAGCGGATGGCCTTGGCAATTTTGTTGGCGATACCCACATCCGGTGTATTGAGATTGACGTTGTAGGCGATCAGGAATTTTCGCGCGCCGACAACGGTGACGCCTGCGGTGGGATGGACTTTGGGCTCGCCCACGTCCGGTTGGCGATCGTGGCTTCTCTTCATTTCTTCGCGAAGGCCCTCGAACTGCCCACGCCTCACATTTTCGAGGTTTACGCGGTCCGGCCGCGTGGCCGCGGCTTCGTAGAAGAAAACGGGAATGCGGAAGCGCTTCCAGATATCATTCCCGACACGGCGCGCGAGTGCGACGCAGTCCTCGATGGTCACCCCTTCAACCGGGATGAACGGGACAACATCGGTCGCACCGACCCGCGGATGCGCGCCGGTATGCTGGGTCATGTCGATGAGTTCCATGGCTTTCCCTGTACCGAGCAGTGCCGCTTCCGCCACAGCGTCGGGTTCGCCCGCGAGGGTAATTACGCAGCGGTTGTGGTCGGCATCCATCTCGCGATCGAGCACGTACACGCCGGGGACGTTGCTCATCGCCTGAACGATGGCGTCGACCTTGGAGGGATCGCGCCCTTCGGAGAAATTCGGGACAGATTCAATCAGTCGTTTCATCGTCAGGTTCCATCGCTCGTCCGGGCACAAAATCGCAAGGCCCCAATTGTTGTTTCCCGTACTTAGTCCTGCATGTAGATGATCTCGCCGCGCTTCAGGGTCATCCAGCAGCGGTGCTCGCCAAAATAATAGGGAATTTCACGGTAATCCTCCACTTCGAACACCGCCAAGTCAGCCTGCTTGTCAACCTCGATTGATCCCACAATTTTTTCGCGCCGCAAAGCATAAGCGCCGTTGATCGTTGCGGCCGCAATGGCTTCTGCGGGGGTCATTCGTAATTGCGTGCAGGCCAGCGACAGGATCATAGGCATACTCACGGTCGGGCTTGTCCCGGGGTTGTAGTCAGTGGCCAGTGCGACGATCGCTCCAGCGTCGATGAGCTTTCGAGCGGGGGCATAATTTTTCCATCCGAGGTGGAAGTCGCATCCTGGCAATAGCGTCGCTGCCGTGAGCGATCCCGCCAAAGCGGATATGTCGCTCGAGTTGATCTGTTCGAGATGATCGCAGCTTGCAGCGCCCAGCTCTACGCCAAGCTGCGTAGCTCCCGTGCGGGACAGCTGCTCCGCGTGAAGCCGGGGCAGCAGCCCGTGACGTTTTGCTTCCGTGAGAATTCGCTTCGCTTGCTGGCGTGTGAAAGCGCCGCGGTCGCAGAACACGTCGCAAAATTCTGCCAAGTCTTGCGCGGCCACCTCGGGCAACATCTTTTCCGTGACGATGGTGGTATAGAGCTCTGCTCCATCAGCTTTTCCACGAAATTCTTCCGGCACAACATGAGCGCCGAGGAAAGTCGAGACTATGTCAATAGCGTGCTGCTCGCGTATTTCCTTTTGCAGCTTCAAAATGTTCAGTTCGCTGGCGGGGTCCAGTCCGTAGCCGCTTTTCGCTTCAATCGTCGTAGTTCCATGCGAGGCGAAAGCTTCGAGGGCTGCTCGGGCCCGCTGCTTCAGTGCATCTTTGGTCGCGGCCCTCAGCTTTTTCACCGAGTTCAGAATCCCCCCGCCTTTGCGCGCGATTTCTTCGTAACTGGCTCCTCGAATCTTCAACTCGTACTCTTCCGCGCGGCTCGCGGCGTGAATCAAGTGAGTGTGCGAATCAACAAATCCAGGGAAGGCCACGCGCCCGCCGATGTCGAGCTTCTCAGCCTTTTTCGACTCACTTCGCGCTTCGACCGTGCGGCGTGTTCCGACCGCGGCGATCCGGCCGTCGCGCACCAGAACAGCGCCATCCCTTACGATCCCCAGCTTGGAAAGGGAAGCACCGCGCCGCGCAGAACTGCCGCGCAGAGTGAGGAGTTGTGAGATGCCTGTAATCAGTAGGTTCTGGTCCAAAATGTCGCTGCAGCGTTCCTAAGAAGCCAAGTCTCGATCAGGCCCCGACGGCCATCGCCTGATAAGCTGGCACAAACTTTTCTTTCAAAAAAAACTCAATCGAAGTCGGCGTGGTGTTCCCCGCCGATCGCGTTTCCGTGGGCACAACCGTGCCATCATTGAATGCCTGAAACATCTCCGTGAATACCGCCGCTGTCTTGGGCGGCGTTCCCATGTGGGTCAATATCTTCTCGACCTCGTCGTAAGGGAACTGGATATAGAGCAGATCTACTTTGCCGAGCGCTTTGCCCATCACCCCAACGACTTCACTCATGCAGAGATCGCGCTCTCCGAGCAACTCCTGAGTGGACTTCCCGGTGAAGTCAAGCTTGAAGAGGCGATCGGCCACGTAGGCTCCTATATCGCGCGTGGCGATCATGGGAATCCGCAGGTCGCTTTTCAGCGGGCCGCCAAAAATACCCATCAACTGGATCATGCTGATTCCGGGCAAGAGATTCTCGAAAAAGTAGGCGGGGCGCAAATGCAAGACGTTCAACCGGTCGATGGTATTCAGCTTCTGCTCCGAGAAATGCTGTCCGAGAATCGGCCCCGTGCGGGCCGGCACGTGCGCGCCAATACTACTGAGGTTTACCGCGTAGCGCAGACCGGCGTTCTTAGCTGCAATCGAGATGGCATCGGTGGCACGTTCCTGGTCTGCACGGTAGTCGGGCGATCGCATCGACGGCGGAATCATGAGGAATGCCGCCCGCGCTCCGGTGAGTGCTTCGGTGAGGGCGTTCGAATCCGCTACATTACCTACGAACGCCTCGGCGCCTTTTTGCACGAACGTTTGGAGCCTTCCTCCGTGCCGTCCGAAGACCCTGACCTTCTCTCCCCTCTCCAAAAGCGTCCTCGTAACGACAGATCCGATGTTGCCGGTCGCACCTAGAACTGTGTACATCGTGTCACTCCCTCGACCCGTGATACGTGCTTTCTGCTGCATTCGCCGCTCTGCATGGCTTCCGTCTTCCGGCGGTTGCACCTCCGCCGGGCCCCTGGTTGCCGAACTCAGAGCATTGGCACTTTGACGCCAGACCGCTTCGCAAATTCAATCGCTTCCGGATAGCCGGCGTCGACGTGACGGACGACGCCCATACCGGGGTCATTCCGCAACACTCGTTCGATGCGCCGGGCCATCTCCTTGGTGCCATCGGCGCAGGTTACCTGTCCGGCATGTTGCGAATATCCAATGCCGACGCCACCGCCATTGTGAATGGACACCCACGAAGCCCCGCTCGCCGTATTTATCAAAGCATTCAGCAGCGCCCAGTCGGCAACCGCGTCGGAACCGTCTTTCATGGCCTCGGTCTCTCGATAGGGCGAAGCCACTGACCCGCAATCGAGATGGTCGCGTCCAATCACGATCGGAGCCTTCAACTCGCCTTTGGCGACCAGATGGTTGAGGGCCAGCCCGAATCTGTCGCGCTCGCCATAGCCGAGCCAGCAGATCCGCGACGGAAGGCCTTGAAACTTTACCTTCTTTCCGGCCATCGTGATCCAGCGGTTCAGATGCTCGTTTTCGGGGAACATTTCGAGCACCAGCCGGTCAGTGCGCGCAATGTCGGAGGCTTCGCCGGAAAGCGCGGCCCACCGGAACGGCCCCTTCCCCTCGCAAAACAGGGGCCGGATGTAGGCTGGTACAAATCCGGGGAAGGCATAAGCGTCCTTTACTCCCGCTTCGTAGGCAAAGGTTCGGATATTGTTCCCGTAGTCGAACGTCACCGCGCCGAGCTTTTGGAGTTCCAGCATTCCTTGCACATGCTGGCCCATCGCGGCTACCGCCCGCTTCCGATACTCCTGCGGATTCGTCTTGCGCAGTTCCAGGGCCCGCTCAAGTGGCATTCCGTTTGGGACATAGCCGCCAAGCGCATCGTGCGCGCTGGTTTGATCGGTCAAGATATCCGGCACGACGCCACGTTGGGCCAATTCGGGGATCAGATCGGCGCAGTTTCCTACCAGGCCCACTGAAGCCGCTTCGGCTTTGCGCACGGCATTCTTGAGGATCCGGAGGGCTTCATCGAGCGACGTCACCATCACATCGCAGTAACCGCCCTTAACGCGCCGCTTGATCCTCTCGGGGTCCACGTCGATTCCTAAAAAGGCTGCGCCGTTCAAGGTCGCCGCGAGTGGCTGCGCTCCGCCCATTCCGCCCATGCCGCCAGACACGACGAGTTTGCTCCTCAAATTGCCGGCGAAATGCTTCCTTGCGGCTGCGGCAAAGGTCTCGTAGGTACCCTGCAGAATTCCTTGCGTCCCGATGTAAATCCAGCTTCCCGCGGTCATCTGGCCGTACATCATCAGTCCTGCGCGGTCAAGCTCGTTAAATTTCTCCCAGTTGTTCCAATGGCCGACGAGGTTGGAATTACAGAGCAGTACGCGCGGGGCGTAATCGTGCGTTTGAAAGATTCCAACCGGTTTGCCGGACTGCACCAGTAGCGTCTCATCGGCCTCGAGGACTCGAAGGGATCTGACGATGGCATGGAAGCAGTCCCAATTACGCGCGGCTTTCCCCGTGCCCCCGTAGACCACCAAGTCTTCGGGTCTTTCGCCGACCTCGGGATCCAGATTGTTCATCAGCATGCGCAGCGCCGCTTCCTGTTGCCAGCCCTTGCAAGAAAGCGTGGTCCCTCTAGGAGCGCGGAGCGGCCCTCGGCCCGTCGCCGGATCGTTCAGTGCGGGTGTACTTGCACTCATATCTTTTGTCGGCATCTCCCACATCTTAACGCAGCTTTAAGGTTCACGTAACAGCAAGCAGCGGAGGGCGTAGATCGTAACGGCTTCGCCTGGTTCATCATCGCGTCTAACGGCCTACTTCTCCAAGTGCGACCCGCGTGAAGACACACTGACGGTGTTATGTTGTTGGGGGCCGCGAGGGGAGCCATGGTCAAGAAAGCTCTGGCTTGGATAGTCTTCTTCGGCGTCCTCCTGCTGCTGGTGTTCAGCAATTCTCCTTAGGTAAAGCCCTTTGATTCTCTTCCTTGGCCCTGCAATTTGGGATTCTCGCCGGTTTTTCGACCCTCTTTGTATGATCCAGGTGGAGGCATCGCCGCGACGCGGCAAGGAGCAAAAGCGGCACCGCTGCCCCGCAGGATGCGGCCGATCGTTTCCTCTCATCCGCGGTGCGCTGGTTCCACGGCGATTCGAAGCGCTTAAAGTAAACAGCACGCCCGTTCTGGGTACTGGCCGCTGTCCAAGCGGGCCAGAACGCCTCGAACCACCTGCGCTTGATCCGCCCCCAAGACATTGCCGCTCGAGCCGGAGGCCACCAAAATTTCGGGAGTGGGAACTATTATGCGACAAATGCCGGTTGTCTTTGCTGCTCGGCAAAGTGTGTGTTTCCTTGCCCTCAAATCCCTGCTACGGCGACATTCCGGGCGGCCGGGCGTATTGAAACACCCGCTAAACGCTGCGTTGCGCCCGCATTCCTTCTAAGGTACATTCAAAAAACGAATGAACTACAGCACCCTGCCTTCCAGATTTCTAAACGCCGTGGACCGATATCCGTCGCCCCGCGCGCAGATGGTCCGCCGCGCCGAGCGGTGGGAAGCAATTTCTTCTCAGGAATTTCTGCGCCGGGTCGCGGGGCTTGCCAACTGCTTTGTCGAGCTGGGAGTGAAGCCCGGTGATCGGGTCGGCCTTTTTGCTCCGAATTGCCCTGAATGGCACACAGCGGATTTCGCGATCAGCGGTTCCGGGGCCGTTACTGTTCCCGTTTACTTCAACGAGTCGTCGGACCGAATGGCGTTCATCCTCAATCACTGCGGCGCGGAAGTCCTATTCATCGCCGGTAACAGCCAGTTTGAAAGATTTCTTCGGATCCGCGACCAACTGCCCAATTTGCAGCAAGTGATTGTTTCGGGCGCGGGCGACGCGATGCCCGCCGACTTTCTTCACTACGAGACGCTGATCCTGACTTGCGGGCTCAACGAGGTCTCCGCCTATCGCAAGCGCGCAGCACAGGTCCTTCCCACGCAGCTCGCCTCGATCATCTACACCTCGGGAACTACGGGCGAGCCCAAGGGGGTCATGCTCACGCACAATAATTTCAGTTCCAACGTGACCGACAGCTGCAAGGATATCGAACTCCATTCCGGGACCGACCTGGCCGTTTCCTTTCTGCCGTTGGCGCACGTGTACGGACGGACGCTGGACTACCTGTATATTTTTCAGGGCTGCCCAGTGGCCTATGTAGAAGCGGTCGAAAATGTTGCCCAGGCCTTGCTGGAAGTACATCCCACGGTTCTGGCGGCTGTCCCGCGCTTTTTTGAAAAGATTTACGCTCGTCTGATGGAACAGGGCAGCAGGGCCAAGGGCCTGAAACACAGTATTTTTGAATTTGCGATGCGCACCGCGAGAGAAGCGGCTCCCTGGCGTTGCGGGGAAAAATCGGCAAACCTTGCGTTGAGGCTACAATGGGCGGTGGCAGACCGCCTGGTCTATTCCAAGGTTCGGGCGGGAACCGGCGGTCACCTTCGCTTGATACTATCCGGCGGGGCTCCTCTTTCGAAGGCTCTTGGGGAGTTTTTCTGGGCGACCGGCATACCGATCTACCAGGGTTACGGTCTCACGGAAACGTCGCCGATCCTAACGTCGAACTACCCGAAGAATCGGATTGGAAGTTCGGGCCGGCCGATTGCCAACGTAGAGATCCGCATTGCCGACGACGGCGAGATCCTCGCGAAGGGACCTTGCGTTATGCAGGGTTACTACAAATCACCGGAGTCAACGCGTGAAGTCCTGTCGGAAGACGGATGGTTTCGCACAGGTGATATCGGCTACCTCGACAAGGACAACTACCTGTTTATCACCGACAGAAAAAAAGACCTTCTCAAAACGGCTGCCGGGAAATTTGTGGCTCCTCAGCCGATCGAAAACGCGCTGAAGACCAGTCCCTACATCCTCAATGCGATGGTCGTAGGCGATCAACGCAAGTTCATTGTTGCGCTGATCGTTCCCAACGCTGCCACACTTTCCGCCAGACTTGCGGAGGAAGGCCTAAAGTTTTCCTCGAACGCAGAACTCGCGGCTCATCCACGGGCCTACGCGGTGATTGAGAATGAGGTAAACCGCCTGACAGCTCACTTAGCGCAATACGAATCGATAAAGCGGTTCGCTTTGCTGGCCGAGGATTTCACATTTGACAGCGGTGCCCTGACCTTCACAATGAAGCTGAAGCGTCGTGTGGTCGAAAAGCAGTACCGCGATCTGATTGACAAGCTGTACGCGGACGTGGTCGAGCCCCGTCCTCTTGTTCGCGACTAGACGCTTCCGGCCGCGCAATTCACCCTGTTTACGCCGCAAGTTCTCTGTTTTAATCTTTCGGGAATGTTTGGCTGAACCTTTCCCGCCCGCCGGACATCTCAATCGAGGACGCGTTCAATCATCCTCAGGAGGTTTTCTATGGCCAAGCCCGCAACCGCCCGCACATATCCCAGCAGCGTTGGCGTTCCCGAAAACAATCGCCAGGCGATCATCGCGTTGTTGAACGCCCGCCTTGCCGACAGCTCGGACCTTCGCAGTCAGGTCAAGTGGGCTCACTGGAATCTGAAGGGCATGCATTTCATTCAGCTACACGAGCTTTTCGATTCGATCGCGACCCACCTCGACGATCAAAGCGACTCAATCGCTGAACGAACGACTACGCTCGGTGGCGTGGCCAATGGTACCGTGCGCGAAGCGGCGGCCAAGTCCGGACTGAAAGAAGCTGATCTGACGGCTTCTGAAGGCGCTTCGATGCTGAAGTTTCTTGTGCACAACGTGGCGCACCACGCGAATGCGCTGCGCACCGCCATACAGGAGTCCGGTGACCTTGGCGATGCGATCACGGCGGATCTCTTTACGCAACTGACGCGTGAGCTCGACAAGGATCTTTGGTTCCTGGAAGCCCATCTCACGCAAACCT
>Ga0207826_1000239_pt1 | contig 15308 bp, 12 predicted proteins | sample LuqExpMetageno80_FD_187837 | JGI IMG/M metagenome (GOLD analysis project Ga0207826, IMG submission 187837) | Tropical forest soil microbial communities from Luquillo Experimental Forest, Puerto Rico - Sample 80 (SPAdes) | ecosystem: Environmental > Terrestrial > Soil > Tropical forest ... | reverse complement strand
AAGCCGCAGATCGCCCAGCAGGTAAACACCCAGCTAGCTCGATTTTTCATTGACGAAAACGTGCTTGCCAGTCAGACGCAGTCGGAACAAACCACCACATTTCTTGACACGCAGTTGACCTCGGCAGCGGCAGCGCTGGCAGCCCAGGAAAAGCAGATTCGCGAATACGAAGCTGCGCACATGGGCGAATTGCCGGACCAATTACAAAGCAACCTGCAGATCCTGAGTGGGGCCCAGGCCCAGTTGCAGGCGGCCATCGACGCTCGCGACAAGGCCCTGCAGCAGCAGGCCTACCTGAACTCGCTGGCCACGCAGTATGACGCCATGGGTGTCACCGAGTCCAGCCCGGCCGCCACCGCCAGCGGGGCGCAGCAACTCGAAATGATGCGTACCGAACTGGCATCGCTCGAGGCCAAATACACGCCCGACCATCCCGACGTCAAGAAGTTGAAAGAAACCATCGCACGGATGGAGCAAAGCCAGAAGGACACGCAGGACGCAAATTCGGACGACGCCACAAAGGATGCGGAGACGACCGGCGCACCGCGCTCGCAAGGGCAGGCCATGACGCCGGTGATGCAGATCCAGAGCCAGCTCAAGGCAAACAAGTTGGAGATCCAGACCGAAGAGGCGCGCATTGCCAAGCTGGAAGCCAAGGTGAACGAGTACCAGGCAAGGTTGAACTCCACGCCCGGCCGGCAGCAGGAACTGGCCGACATCATGCGCAACTACGACGAGTCAAAGAAGAACTATGACGCGTTGCTGGGTAAGACGATGACGTCGCAGCTGGCCACCAGCCTCACCCGCCAGCAGCAGGGCGACCAATTCCGCATCATTGACCCTCCCAGCTTGCCCGACAAGTCGTCCTTTCCGGACCGCTTTAAGTTCTCCCTGGCCGGGCTGGGCGCTGGACTGGCGCTGGCATTCCTCTTTGGCGTTGGATCCGAGTTCCTCGATGATCGCATCCGCAGCGAGCAGGACCTGCTGTCGGCCTCGCAGTTGCCGGTGTTAGCGGAGATTCCTCCGTTGCCGACCGACCGCGAGATTGCGGCTCAGCGATGGAAGCCATGGATCGCGTTGGCCGCGGCGGTCCTGATTGCCATCATTATTCCGACGGGGATCTGGTACGCCTATTTCTGGGGATAGCGCATGTATAAACAATTTTTTGGGCTGATCAAGAACCCGTTCGAAATCAGTCCGGACCCATACTTTTATCATGCGACTCCCCGGCACAACGAGGCGTTGGCCAACCTGCACTACGGCGTCGGGCGCAGAAAGGGCTTCATCGTAATCACCGGTGAGGTGGGTACGGGAAAGACCCTGCTGGTGCGTTGTTTGTTGGCCGAACTGCGGAAGAACAACATTGCTTTTGGCTACGTGTTCAATCCGCTGCTCTCCACGACCGAGTTCTTCCAGTACATTATGGCCGACCTCGGGCTGCAATACAGCGGCCGCAGCAAGACCGAGATGCTGCTGGATCTCAACCGTTTCCTGATTCAACGGCACGCCCGCGGACTGATCACGGCGCTGGTGGTGGACGAGGCGCAGGCGCTGCGTCCCGAGCTGCTCGAAGAGGTCCGGCTGCTGACCAACCTTGAGACTTCGCAGCAGAAGCTGTTGCAGATCGTGCTCATGGGGCAACCCGAACTCGAAGGGGTTTTGGATTCCCCCAGCCTCCGGCAATTGAAGCAAAGGGTCTCGCTGCGTTGCCAACTGCTGCCCCTCGACGAGGAGCAGACCCACAGCTACGTGCTCTCCCGGCTGGAGCGCGCCGGGGCCAAGCCTGAGCCACCTATCTTCGATGCCGAAGCGCTGGCGAAGATTTACGAGTATTCACGAGGCATTCCTCGTATCATCAACAACCTTTGTGAGAATGCGATGGTGAACGGCTTCGCCCGCGAGATTCGTACGGTGACGCCGGACATGATCACGGAGGTCGCGGCCGACTTTCGCCTGGCAACCACCGCGTCGGCGCCCGAGGAGCCAGTCGAGGGCGGCGCCATTTCGGCCGAGAACAACGAGAGTCTGTTACGTTCACTGTTCCGGTTACTGCGCACCATGGACAATGCGCAAGCGCTGGAGGAAAAACCCATTCCGTCTGCTGACGGCAGGAGAGTCTAACGATGAGTCGATTGTACGAAGCATTGCAGAAGTCCCAGGGAGAAGCTCCGAGTGCCTCTCCCTTGGCCACTCCTGACCAGCCAGCTGCGCAAGTTCCCGGCACACCCGTTCCGGGGCTGCCGATCGACAACACCGAAGCACTGGAATCGCTGGCGACGCAGGCCCCTCCCGCTGCCTCATGGTTGGCGGTTCCGGCCGACCGCATACTCCGTCCGGTGCCGACGCCCGAACAGCGTCTGATCTCGCTTACGAACCCCAACAGCCCGGGAGCGGAGACCTTCCGTGTGCTGAGCACCAAGCTGGCCCACATGCGCAGCAGGCGCCAGCTGAAGAAGCTGCTGATTACCAGCGCCGTAGGCGATGAGGGCAAATCTGTAGTTTCTGTAAACCTCGCACTGACCCTGGCGCGCCGCGCGGGCGAACGCGTGCTGCTGATTGAGGCTGATCTGCGCCGTCCCACCGCCAGCGCCCTGTTGTCGACTTCGGCGCTCCGCGGTATCACCGAGTGGCACGAGCACAAACTCGCCTTGCAGGATGCGTTCTACCAGATCGAAGGCATACCCCTGTGGCTTTTGTCGGCCGGGAAGGGAATTGAAGAACCGCTTCCACTCCTGGAGTCGGATGCGTTCGCCCAGATGTTGAACGCCGTTTCGGCGGGATTCGACTGGGTGCTGCTCGACAGTACACCGATGCTGCCCATGGCCGATGCCACTTCGCTCTCGCGGTTGTGCGACGGCGTCCTCGTGGTCGCGCGCGAGGGCCACACCCGCAAGCGCACCCTGCTTCGCGCGCTGGGCTCCATCGAGAAGAGCAAGCAGCTCGGCTTCATCTTCAACGAAGCCTCCACCATCCAGGCCGGCTATGAGCGCTATTACGGCCAATACGGTTACTACGGTCAAAAGAGGTCGAAGGGAGATGACGAGGCCCGGAACGAACATACGGCGTCGGCATGATTCGTCTGTTCAATACGTACTTCCCGACGCGTACGATTTTGCTGACGTTGACGGAAGCGGTCCTGGTCACAGCGGGCTTTGTTGTTGCTGTCCTGTTTACTTCGGGGAACATGGCAGCCGCCCAAGCCTACCTTTTCTACGAAAATGGCGCGGGGAGAATCGGCTTGGTGGTGCTGGTTTTCCTGGTGCTGATGTATTATTTCGACCTCTACAACTCCGCAGTACTCACCAATCGGCGCGAAGTTGTCACTCGTCTGGTCGGCGTCCTGGGCACCACGTTCGTTGCGCTGGCGGTGCTCTATTACGTCTTTCCCGATCAGAGCCTGGGCGGCGCCGTGCTATGGAGCGGTATTCTCGCTGTCGCGATTGCCGTGCCCGTTTGGCGCGGCTTTTTTTTTGCGCTCAACAGCTCTGACCGCTTCGCTGAGCGGGCGCTGATTTTCGGCGACGGTCCGCTGGCAGCGCCGCTGATGGACGCCATTGTCCAACGTCCGGAGTTGGGACTTCGCGTTGCCGGATACGTGGGCAGCGTACCGCAGGTCACCGGCATTCCCACCGTCGATATGGGAGAGATTACCGAGTTCGTTCGACGCGAGGGTGTCGGACGCATCATCGTCACCATGGGCGACCGCCGCGGCAAGCTCAATGTCGGCGAGTTGCTCAAACTCAAGGCCAGCGGCGTTCAGATTCAGGATGGTCCCGAATATTATGAGACGGTGACCGGGAAAATCCCCTTGGAATCGCTGCGTCTCAGCTGGTTGCTGTTTTCCCCCGGATTTCACGTACGGCCGGCTTTGCGCCTCTACAAGCGGCTTTTCTCGCTGACCTTCGGAGCGATTGGCGTGATTGTCAGTTCGCCCCTGATGTTGATTTCCGCCATCGCCATCCGGCTCGATTCGAAGGGCCCCATCATCTTCCGGCAAAAGCGGGTCGGCGAGTTCGGAGTGCCATTTACGGTGTACAAGTTCCGCACCATGTACGATGGAGCTCCGCCGGCTCCCACAAAGGCCAACAACGACCCATCGCAAAACCACATCGGAACGCCCGCCCAGTACGACGATCCGCGCATTACTCGCGTGGGCAAATGGCTGCGCCGCACCCGCCTGGATGAGCTTCCGCAGCTCTTCAACATCGTGAAAGGCGACATATCATTCGTCGGCCCGCGCCCGGTTCCTCCCCACGAGGAAGAGCAGTGTGCCGCGGTGATTCCGTTCTACAAGGAGCGCTGGCTCATCAAGCCGGGCGCCACCGGATGGGCCCAGATCAACCGCGGTTACAATGCCACCATCGAGGACCACAAAGAAAAGCTGGCCTACGACCTCTTCTACATCAAAAACGTGTCCATCGGCCTCGACATCTACATCCTCTTCGCAACCCTGAAGATCCTGCTGCTCGGAAGAGGCGGTCGCTAGGTCTTCGTTTAATTTCCCTCAAACCAGTAGGAATTCCTGTCTCGCGATTTGCACGGAGAATCTCCATCGCATCCAGCACGGCAAGAAAAGGGCCGGCGATTCGAGGGCAATCACCGGCACACGGTCGGAGAGGGGTTTCGAGGTTTGATACCTACGACTGGGTCACTGCGTTTACGCTTAGCGGTATCTCCGTTGCAGCCATGCGGTAAACTGCCATACATCCCAACATGAGCGACCCCTTGGCTGCATTCACTCCCGCCGAACTGCGCAAGCTGCGCAGTTTCAAAGATCCCTACGGCATCCAGCGCTTCCTCAACGACACCCCATACCACCTGCAGGACACCGCATGGTCTCCGCGTCTCGTCTTGCGCGAGCGGACTTCCCATTGCCTGGAAGGCGCCATCTTCGCTGCTGCAGCCCTGCGCGCTCTCGGATTCCCCCCGCTCGTCATCGACTTCGAGGCAGAACACGACACCGATCATGTTCTGGCCGTCTACCGTATCAAAGGCCACTGGGGAGCGCTCGCGAAGTCCAACTACACCAGTTGCCGCTACCGTGAGCCCGTCTATCGGACCTTGCGAGAGCTCGCCATGAGCTACTTCGACATCTACTTCAACATGCGCCGCGAGCGCACCCTGCGCACCTATTCCCGGCCAGTCAACCTCGGGCGCTTCGACCACCTCGATTGGATGACCACCGAAAAGCCCGTCTGGTTCATCCCCTACCACCTTGTGGACATTCCTCATACCAAGCTACTGCGGCCGGGCATGAAACGCCTCCTGCACCGGGTTGACGACAGGCTCTTTCGTGCCGAGACGTTGGGGAAGGCTCACAAACCTAGTGATTAGAAGGTACCAACACTTTGGTGTCGATGCGCCATTTTGACAATGTAAAAAGTGCACTAAATGTAAGATTTTCCTTTGAGCAGAGCATATTAACTCCATTAAGTTTCTTGTTTTCAGTGAAGCGAGTTTGGCCGTACGGATGCAGTAGCAAAGTACAGACGAAGTGGCGCAATCGGGTCATAGGTCAGGGATATCGGCCAGAGTTCCTGATACTGTGGCCCGTTTTTTATCTCCAACTGCGGGTTGCCAATTTCCCGCCGCCGCCGCAGCACCATCGCTCGGTTCGTGGGTACCGAGTTTCCTAACCGACTGTTACATGCAAGGGACCCCGATTATGCAGCCCTGCGGGCTCGGTGATCGCGGTCGGAACGGGCAGAGGAGCGCTCGGCGAGTGCCTAGAACTTCAGGCCCAGCCCCTTGCAGGTGAACTCCACCAGCGGCGTCATGGTCTTGCAGGTCGCGACGAATTCACGCATTAGCTTGTCACTGCACATCTGCGCCTGGGTCAGCGCCACCGACGAGATGAAATCCTTCATCTTCAGATCTTCGATGAATGGGTGATTCGGATCGAATCCGCGCGGCGCACGTGACAGGCGGTCGCCCTCCAGCTCCAGCTTCTTGCGGACGGCTGCCCATTTCGCAGGGTCGCGCACGATGGCGGTTCGCATCAAGGTGAGCGCCCGATTGTCGGGATGCCAGATTCCCGCTGCCACGAAGCAGTTCTCCGGTTCAAGGTGCAGGTAAAACACCGGCGCGTGGACGTCTTTTCCCTTGACGTGCGAAAAGTGAATGCCCACGTGCGTTTTGAACGGCTTCTTGTCGGCGGAGAAGCGGGTGTCGCGGTAGATACGGAACAGCGAACCGCGGCTGGAACGCGCATCGGCTACGAAGTAAGGGCTGACTTTCTCCAGATGCGGGGCAAAGTCGCGGATGAACGACAGCGCCGGCTCTACGATCAATTCATCGTAACGCGTCTTGTTCTTCGCGAACCAGTCGCGCCGATTGTTGCGCTTCAGTTGCCGCAGGAAGTCGAACCCTTCGGGACGAAAATACGCCACGTTAGCCACTGCCAACCCCCGTGCCGCTGCTTGTAAGGCATCGAGTATACGGCAGATGGCCGGCGAGAGTGGAGAGAAGCAAATCCTCGCCGATGCCCGCCGAATGGCGCGACCCCGGCGGATGCCTTGCCTGGCATGGAACGAACTGCTAGGGAACTCACGCCATTCCCCTTCTCACGCGGGCAGACCTCGCACGGCACGCAATCACGCATCGGTGTGACCGCGGTCACAGATTGGAGGTAATTAGAAAAGAAATACTTCCCTACCAGCAAATCGAGACGAACCTACGCAACGGCCTCATTCTACGGGCCTTGCCAAGGTGCTCAAAAAGGGGAGATCCAGTATGGCATGGCGACTGTCGCGCAATGAGAGTGGACTTTTGTTGTTTAGTCTAGTGATTCTATTGGTCTTAGTGGCCCAACCGAGCTTTGCCATCCCGGCGTTTTCCCGCATGTACGGCACCAGTTGCAGCACGTGCCACATTGACTTTCCGAAACTGAACGACTTTGGCAAGGCGTTCAAAGACGCCGGCTTCAAGTTTCCTGCCGACGACGAATCGATGCTGAAGATCCCGCCCGTCATGCTGGGGGCGCCGGCCAATGCCGAACTGTGGCCGCACGCCATCTGGCCCGGCACCATTCCCGGACAGCCGCCGATCGGCCTGCGCTACAACAACTACTTCCAGTACACCAGTGGTAGCCGGAATAACTTCAACCAACTGCCGACTTCGACTGGCATACCTTACTTTGTTCCGGCCACCGACTTCGAGACGGGTTTCTTCAGCATCTTTACCGCTGGCAATTTCGGCAGCGACATCGCCTTCTGGGTGGATGACGACATCAGCGTAGCCGGAGCCAACGGCAACGGCGGACTCGGCCAGGCCTATTTGAAGTTCGTCAACATTGGCCGGTTCTTGAAGCTGCCGGACCGCGCTCTTAACCTGAAAGTGGGCCAAATCGAGTTGGAGATCCCCTTCACGCAGGCGTTGTCGATATGGGTGAGTCCGTATGACATCTACACGCAAGCCAACGTGGGCGTGGTAAACCCGGCATTCAACCAGCAGTTCATCACCAACAGCTTCACTTTCGCCGGCTCCGGGAAGGGCTTCGAATTCAGCGGCGGACGCCACACCGGGGGCTATAACTGGTCGCTGGCCTTCATTGACCAGAACACCAGCGGGGCGGCACAGGGCGGGTCGAACGCGGCCAACAACTATATTCCGACGGCGACTGGCGGGAACTCTGGCGGTGTGGGCATCGCCTCGGACTCCAACTTCAAAGACCTTTATGCCAGCTTCAACTACCGCTTTAACCTGGAGAAGGATAAGGACAGCCGCACCGCCATCCAGGCTGCGGGAAAGAGCGGTCCTCGCGACCACACCTATTTCAATGTAGGAACATATTATTTCTACGGACGCTCAGTGCAACGTTTGTCTGGCACGACGATTGTCGGGACTCCGACGACGCTCACGGCCCGCGAACCGTATTATCGCGTGGGCGGCAACTTTACCTTCAACTATCGCACGCTGCAGATCAACGGTCTGTACATGTACGGGCACGACTACAACCTGCTGCCCATCGACTCAACGGGTGCGGTCATTCCGTTGCCGGTGGACCCAACGGTTTCGACGCCGGTGGGCTTTGTGCACGGCTCGCCGTCCACGTTTAGCGGCGGGTTCGTGGAGGCGGAATGGCTGGCGTATCCCTGGATGTATGTGATGCTCCGCTACGACGGTGTGAACTCGAACTCGGACTACCACAACGCGCTGGTGCCGGGCGGATTTACGGGGTCGCCATTTAATGGAGCGTCCAGCGCAACCCGCAATCGCATTACACCGGCAGTACAGTTCCTGATTCACCCCAATATCAAAGCAGTAGCGGAGTACCAATTCAGGCCGGGGCAATCGGTCGCATTTGTAACAAACCCGATCACGGGCCTGCCGATGGCAGTAAACTCGTTCCATACCAATACATTGGTGTTGGGCTTTGAGTTCGCGTACTAACACAAGCTTCATGAATTTCAACCTCATCGAAAGGGACACGTATGACACGTCGTTTACTGCTTACGCTCTTGTTGGTTCTTGTGGTCGCATCCTCCGCCTTTGCCGGCACGATTGAAGGCAAGGTCTCCACCGGCAAGTCGGTCGTGTACGTGGACACGATTGCAGGCAAGACCTTCCCGGCGCCTGCGGCAAAGCCCGTCATGGATCAGAAGGGCCTCGTATTCAACCCGCACGTCATGGTGGTGCAGCAGGGAACCACGGTCGAGTTCCTGAACAGCGACACAGTGCAGCACAACGTCTTCTGGCCGTCGATCAGCGGCAACAAGAAACTGACCCACAACCTCGGGACATGGCCCAAGGGAGAAAAGAAATCCTTCAAGTTCGATGATCCCGGCGTCGTGCCACTGCTTTGCAATGTGCATCCCGAGATGTCCGGTTACATCGTGGTGAGTCCGACCCCCTACTTTGCCGAGACGGATGCGGGCGGTAGCTACAAGATCGACAACGTTCCCGACGGCAAGTACAACGTCGTGGCCTGGCACGAGGGCATGAAGCCCCAGACCAAGTCCGTGGACGTCGCCGGTAGCGGCAAGGCCGACTTCACTCTCTCGAAATAAGAACTCAACCGGGGCGAAATCCGCACGGTTTTCGCCCCGAGTGCTCCGATCGATTCGCTTCAGGAAAACTCTCGCCGAAGAGGGCTGATGTTAAGTCGCTTTGCCAGGAAAACGGTTGACCGGGAATGGCTCAACACAAACTTTCCCTGCATGATGGCGTGCCCCGCGCATACCAATGCGGGGCGCTACGTCACGCTGATCGGCGAAGGCCGGTTTGAGGAGGCGTATCGGTTTGCGCGCGATCCCAACCCGCTGGCCAGCATCTGTGGACGGGTCTGCGCCCATCCGTGCGAGACTGCCTGCCGCCGCGGGGAGATTGACAAGCCGATTTCCATCCGCGCCCTGAAGCGGTTCCTCACCGAGCGCCACGGGCCGGAGTCGCGGCATCCTGTTGCGCCCACCACGCAACCCGCCGCCAAGCTGCCCTTCAAGGTGGCGATAGTCGGCGGCGGCCCGGTGGGACTCTCCGCCGCGCACGATCTGGCGTTGATGGGATACTCCGTCACGATCTTCGAGGCGTCACCGGTGGCGGGTGGGATGTTGTACCTCGGCATCCCCGAATACCGGCTTCCTCGCAGTGTGGTGGAAGCGCAGGTGCGCGAGATCCTCGAAACCGGAGACATCACGCTCAAGCTGAATATGGCAGCGGGGCGCGATTTCGCCATCGGCGAGCTGCGGCATCAGGGATTCGACGCGGTACTGATCGCTGTCGGCGCGCACAAGAGCCGAGAGTTGTCGATTCCCGGAGTTGACCTCGACGGCGTACATCGCGGCGTGGAGTTCCTGCTCAACGTCAACCTGGGCTACAAGTTCACCATTGGCAAGAAGGTGCTGGTGATCGGCGGTGGAAACGTCGCCATGGACGTGGCCCGTTCGGCGGCGCGCGAAGTATTGCGGCAGCACGAAGAGCCAGGCGACATCGCGCCGTCGCAGGAAAATGTGGATGCGGTTGCTGCCCACGAGATGATGGACATTTCGCTGTCAGCCCTGCGCATGGGCGCGCGCGAAGTGGGGCTGGTGTGCCTGGAAAAACGCGATGAAATGCCGGCGGCCTTGGAAGAAATCGAAGAGGCAGAAACCGAAGGCATCCTGATGCACCCGGGCTTTGGGCCGAAGCGCGTGCTGGGGCGCGACGGCAGAGTCACCGGTCTGGAATGCTTGAAGACCAAGTATGTTTTCGACGAGAACCGGCGCTTCAATCCCGCGTTTTACGAGAACAGCGAGACGCAGTTCGACTGCGACACCATTATTCTCTCCATCGGGCAGGCGCCGAACCTGGATTTCATCAAGCCCGAAGACGGAGTGCAGATTTCGCCGCGCGGGCTGGTGAGCGTGAATCGCGACACTCTAATGACGTCGGCAGCGGGAGTCTTCGCGGGCGGCGACTGCGCGTTCGGGCCGCGCCTCATCATCGACAGCGTCGGCGACGGCAAGCGCGCCGCAGTGGGCATCGACGAGTACCTGCGCGGGACCAGGCATCCCGAGCCAAAGGTTCAGGTCGAAGTGCTCAATCGCTGGCAGATGGCGGCCGACTACATGAATGTGCAGCGGCAGGCCATTCCCATGTTGCCACTGGATCGTCGCACCGGCATGACTGAGGTAGAACTGGTTTACAACGAACAAGAGGCCATGGCCGAGGCGCAGCGCTGCCTCAAGTGCTATATCAACACGATTCTGGAAGGCAGCGAGGCCGACGGAACCGACTGCATCCTGTGCGGCGGCTGCGTGGATGTGTGTCCGGAGAAGTGCCTGGAGCTGGTTCCGCTCAACCGCATTGATTTCGATTCCATGGCGCTGGACGCAATCGCCAATCACCGCGAGGCCCACGACTTCGAGTTGGAAGGCATCCAGCCCGAAGAACTTGGCAGCATCGACGGCACCGCGATGATCAAGGACGAGACCCGCTGCATTCGTTGCGGACTATGCGCGCTGCGCTGCCCAGCCAACACCATCACCATGGAGGCTTACCACCTGCTTCCGTCGGAGCCGACCGGGCTGATTACCATCCAGAGTTTTGATGGACCGAAACCAAGCGCAGCAGGAGCGGCCGCGACGAAATGAATGGGTCAGTGAGGAGTTATGCCTGAAGACGTAAAACCAAAGCCATCGCCCGATAGTCCGGAAGAGATGTCGCGGCGGCAATTCTTCGTCAAGCTGGGCGTTGGCTCCGTTGCCGTAGCGGCACTGGGCACAGCGGCTTTCTCGTATGAGTACTTGTCGCCCAATGTGCTCTACGAGCCTTCGCCGGTGGTCGATGCCGGCAAGCCCGATCGTTACGCGCCGGATTCCGTGACCCTCGATCCGCAGACAGCAATCTACGTTGTGCGCACGGGCGAAGGGTTCTTCGCGCTGTCGGCGATATGCACCCACCTCGGCTGCCTCACCGCCTACAAGCCCGACCTCGGGATCATTGCCTGTCCCTGCCATGGCAGCAAGTTCAACAAGGACGGCGTCAAGATTGAAGGCCCGGCGCCGCGCCCGCTGCCCTGGCTGCGCATGTGGCTGAGCGATGAAGGCAACCTGATGGTCGATCGCGCCAACGCGATTGCGATCAGGCAACTGGTGAGGGTATAAGCATGGCCAACACTCTCGACCAACTCGTCGATCAGGTGCGCGAAAACCGCATCTGGCGCTCCATCTTCCGCAGCGGTACAGGCGAAAGCAACCTGCACAAGTCGCTATTCGTGCAGCAGAACGTTTTCCTGCACCTCTTCTCCATCAAAGCGCGCAAGCGCACGTTGGAGTTCAGTGCCACGTGGTATCTGGGCGCACTGACCTTCGGGACGTTCATGATTCTGGTCATCACCGGCGTGCTGCTGATGCTCTACTACCATCCTTCGGTGCCGCAGGCCTACGCCGACATGAAGGACCTGCAGTACGTGGTTTCGTCGGGCGTGTTCTTGCGCAACCTGCATCGCTGGTCGGCGCACGCGATGGTGTTTCTGGTGTTCGCCCACATGTTCAAGGTGTTCTATCGCGGCGCGTATCGCACGCCCCGTGAGTTTAACTGGATCATCGGCGTGGTGCTGCTGCTGGTAACGCTGCTGCTGAGCTACACGGGCTACCTGTTGCCGTGGGACCAGCTTGCCTTCTGGGCGGTCACGGTTGGCAGCAACATAGCCTCGGCGGTCCCGCTGATGGGCGCGAAGATTCGCTTCCTCATGCTGGGCGGCACGGCGGTCAACGCCAATGCGCTGCTGCGCTTCTACGTTTTGCACTGCGTGATTTTGCCGCTCGCCGCGATCCTGTTCATCGCCGTGCACTTCTGGCGGATTCGCAAAGACGGCGGCATCTACGCCGGCGATCATTCCTCGGAGGGGAGCAACCAATGAGCACCCCGAAAGATTTCCTAGCCGTGGTCGACTCCGACGCGCGCAAGACCCCGCGCCGCATCGCCTTCATCACCAAGCGCACCTCGCCGCAGGTGCGGGTGAAGGACGAAGACCGGGTGATGACCTATCCCGAGGTCTTCTTTCGCGCCACCGTAGCCATTGAAACGCTTGCCATCGCGCTGGTGATCACTGCGTTGCTCTGGGACGCGCCGCTGGAAGGCCTGGCCGATCCCATGCACACGCCGAATCCGGCGAAAGCGCCATGGTACTTCCTTGGCCTGCAGGAGATGCTGCACTACTTCCCGCCGGTGGTGGCGGGAGTGCTGGTGCCTGGACTGGTGGTGATGGCGCTCATCATCATCCCGTACTTCAACATCAACATCGAAGCCGAAGGCATGTGGGTGAAAGACAAGGCACGCCGGTTGCGCATCTTCGGCATCGTCGTTGTTCTGTTCTGCATATTTCTCGCGGTGTTCCACGTCTGGGTGGCGCTGGTGCCCACGCTCATCATGGCCGCGCTGATGTACATGGCGGCCCAGACCGATCCGCAAACCGCGACCGGTTATCGCCGTTCCTTGGTGAGCAAGCCGCTCTCATTCTGGATCATGACGTGGTTCCTCTTTGAACTTGTCGTTCTCACGGTGATTGGGACGTTCTTCCGCGGGCCGGGATGGTCGTGGGTCCTGCCCTGGAAGGGTGCACTCTAATGAAGAGCAAACTCCTGCAAGTCTGGCGGTTCTTCTTCGGAGACAGTGCGCGGGCGTTCGGCTCAGCCAGCCTCATCCTGCTGGCGCTGCTTGCCATCGCTCCGGCGAAGAACTACTTCAATCAGTGGCATCGCTATCAAAAGCAATACTTGCATCTCATCCGTGGACGCGCCGATGCCGTCACCCTCGAGCGCCACTTTGAGCCCGGCATTCAGCAAATCTGGTTGCCCGAGCAGCAGGTCACCGACCGCTGCACCACCTGCCACCTCGGACTCAAAGAAAACAGTCTCGCCGATGTCAGCAACGTCGCCTTTCGCAAGCATCCGGTGATTCCGCACTCACTGACGGAGTTCGGCTGCACCACCTGCCATCGCGGGCAGGGCGCGGCCACCACCGTTGAGGAGGCGCACAACGCAACCGAGCAGTGGGAACAGCCCATTTTGCCGGCCAAGTACATTGAAGCCGGTTGCGGCCAGTGCCACCTCGAGAACCTCACCAGCACGCCCTTCCTCAATCAGGGGCGCGACGCCATCGTGCGCTACGGTTGCACGCACTGCCACACCCTCAAGCGTCCCGACGGCACGACGGTTCTTCCCGATGACGATCCGCCGTCGCTGGCGCACGTTGCCGACAAGACCTCGCGCGAGTGGGTGTACGCGTGGATCAAAGACCCGCAGTCGTATGCCAGCACGGCGACCATGCCGAACTACCACTTGAGCGACGACGACGCGCGCGACATCTCAGCGTTCCTCATGGCGCAGAGCACGCCCATGCAGCCCCCGCTGCAACCGATGAAGGCGGAAGCGTCGCCCGACATCGTGGCTGGAACGACCCTCTACGGGCAGTCGTTCTGCGCTTCATGCCATGCCATGCAGAACGCTGCGGGCATGATGGTCGGCGGCAACGTCGGCCCCGAACTCACCGGCATCGGCACCAAGGTCAAGCCCGGATGGCTGCAGGATTGGGTGTCGAACCCCGACCACTACGATCCGGGCACGATGATGCCGCGCTACCGCTTCGATTCGAAGCAGGTTGCCCTTCTGGTCGGGTTTCTGGAGTCGAAGACCGAGCCGGACTTCGTGGCCAACGTCCATCTCGACGCGGCTACGACGCAGCAGGTGGAACACGGCAAGCGGCTGGTGATGGAGAACGGTTGCGCCAGTTGCCACGAAATCAACGGCATCAAGAAGCCGGAGAACTTCGCGCCCGAGCTGACCCGCATCGGCAGCAAGCCGCTTTCGCAGTTAGCGTTCGCTCCCGACGTGAAGCACACGCTGCACGATTACGTGGCGGCGAAGGTGGGCAATCCGCGCGCCTTCGGTCCGTCGCTGAAGATGCCGCAATTCCAGCTGACGCCGTCGCAGATCGACGAGGTCACCACGGCGCTGCTGGCGCAGACGGACCGTGCGTTCAGCCAGCCTTCCACCATGCGCATTGCCTCGGTCCAGCAGACGAAATACGAGCCCGCAGGACACGCCGGCCAGATCATGCATGAAGTTCGCTGCTTCACCTGCCACATGATTAATGGGCACGGCGGAGACATGGCGCCCGACCTTACCTACGAAGGCACCGCGGTACAGCGCGAATGGCTGGTGCAGTTCTTGAAGAACCCAGAGACGCTGCGTCCAGCGCTGATTCGCCGCATGCCGAAGTTCAATTTCACCGATGCGGAGATCAACACCCTGACCGACTACATGCTCACGGTGTACCAGACCTCCGAATTCGACCGCGATTCGATTCCTGCGTCGGAGTTGACAGCGGCCATGGCCGACCAGGGCAAGCAGCTGTTTTACTCGAAGTTCGGTTGCCAGGGCTGCCATATCGCTGACTTCAAGAACGACAAGGGCTACATCGGCCCGGCACTGGCGGGGACCGGCAAGCGATTTAACGCTGCCTGGGTCTATCACTGGCTGAAAGACCCGCAGGCGCTGCGTCCTGGGACCACGGAGCCCAACCAGCACATGACCGACGAGGAAGCCCGCTCGTTGACCGCATTCCTGATGTCGTTGAAAGCGGAAGGAGCAAAGAAATGAAGCAGACACTCATCGCCCTTTGCTCGCTTATTCCGCTGCTGGCCGGCTGCTCGCACACGAGCAAGCCACCGGAAGCGCTGAAGCCCACCGCCAACGGGGCGGCCATTGTCGCCTCCAGCGGCGACAAGCAGATTGGCTACATCGGCATGCCACTCGACCAACCTCTCGTGGTGCAGGTGAATGACGCCAACAGTAGCGGCGTGACCGGAGCAGCGGTGTATTTCAGCG
>Ga0207826_1000238_pt1 | contig 15309 bp, 12 predicted proteins | sample LuqExpMetageno80_FD_187837 | JGI IMG/M metagenome (GOLD analysis project Ga0207826, IMG submission 187837) | Tropical forest soil microbial communities from Luquillo Experimental Forest, Puerto Rico - Sample 80 (SPAdes) | ecosystem: Environmental > Terrestrial > Soil > Tropical forest ... | reverse complement strand
CGGCCGGCGACCAACCCCGCCGGTTAATTTGCCTGTTAATTTACCGCAAAGCCGGGAAAAAGGCAAATCAGAGCCTTTTCAAGACCATCTCTTGACAAGCCGCCGGGACTTCCCAAAACCCTGGCGGGATATGCCTGTCTTGCACTTTGCCGGCAGCCTTCAGGTCAGGCCGCGCCCCCGAAGAGGAGGGCCACCGGCAGGTCCTGAAAGACCGCGGCCAGGGGCAACGTTCGCGAGTGCCCCTCCTGAGCTTCTTTCACGGTCCCGCCGCCAAGAATATGCAAGAATTCTTGGGGGGCGTCGTGAGGCAGGGATAGATGGGTTTTCTGCCAGAGCTCCTTCCTAAAAGAAGTATCCCCCGGCGGCAGCAGATGGGCAAAAAACCTGGCCGCCGCCACCACCACCCAGGCGTTTTCCAGCCGCCGGGCAAAAGCGGCCACGTGCTTCTCCTGAGGGCCCCGCACCTTAAGAGGCTGATAGTCGCCTTCCAGGAACAGAGGCAGGTGAGCCTTGCGGAAGTTAAGGGACTTGTAGGCGACATAAAGCTTGAGGGCGCCGTTCTTCCAGGTGCGCAGAAGCTCCCGGACCAGGGACCCGGGGGCTTTCGCCTCCTTTCCTTGGAGGTCGTGCAGAAGCCGGGTGCGCAGCCGAAAGTCCACCGCCCGGCGGTTGTCGGGATCCACCAGGGAAAAATCCCAGAGATCCGTGCCCTGGTAGAAGTCGGGCACGCCGGGGGAGGTAATTTTCAGCAGGAGCTGGGATAGGGAGTTGAGTGCCCCGCAAAAAGCAATTTTCGCGTGAAATTCCTTGAAATCCTGGATGAAGCCGTTATCCCCGCCTTCGTCCAGGATGGCCTCCACAAAGGCCGTCAAGGCGTTTTCGTACTCCTGGTCCGGCCTGATCCAGCCGGTATGCACCTTGGCCTCCCGGGCCGCCTTGACGACATAAGCCTTGAGACGGTCGGCAAATTCCGCTCTCTCCTCTTCGACCAGCGGCCAGGCGCCGATCAGGGTCTGATAAAGGAAATATTCCTGATTCCGGCCGGGCACCGACTTGCCGCCGACCAGGTGCTTCTTGGACTCATTTAAGGCGCTCCACCTTTTTAAGCAGGCTTCCCAGGCATCGGGGATTTCCGAGAGGACATTGAGGCGCGTGCGGACATCTTCCCCCCGCTTGGTGTCGTGAGTGGCGGTGGCGTTGAGGCCGTGGGGCCAAAACCGCTGCCTTTCCTCATTAAAGCGGTGCAAATCTTCGGGGGAGACGGTCTCCAGGCTGCCACCCACCTCATTTAAGGAGACCAAGGGGTGGTAAACGTAAAGGGCCGTGTCTTCCAAGCCCTTGGCCATGATGGGGCCGGTGAACTGCTGCCAGCGCATGACGAAATGGAGCCAGTCTTTCTTCTGGTCCTCCGGCAGGTGAGGAGGGAAGTCCAGGAAAAGCACCCGCCTGACAAAATCTAATGCCACGGGATTAAAGCCGGGATCGTGCCGGAGCGCCACGGCCAGGCCTTGTTCGAGGAAAGCCCGGTCGTGGGGGGCAACCTCAAAGGTGCGGATATAGGTGCGGTAACAGGGGAGACCGGCGATAATTTCTTTGAGGATGACCTGGAGGTCGTTTTTGGAAACATCCCGGGCCTGCCGGTCCTGGTCCGCCAGGATGGCGAGCTGGTGCCCCAGGGCTTCCACCTCCCCCCCGAACAGGGTTTCCAGGACCAGCTTCTTTTTGTCATACAACACGGCGGCAAAGGGCTCTTCAGCGTGGGTGAACCGGGCATAGATCCGCTTTAACTGCCTAAAGCCGTGGGGTTCGACGAAGAGGCCGTTCACCCGGTCCAGAAAATCATAGCCGGTGGTGCCGGCCACCGGCCACTCCCTGGGCAGAGACTCATCCTCGGCCAGGATCTTTTCCACCACCACATAGAATTTTTTTTCGCCGGCGGCCGGGGCCTGGGTTCCTTCGGCCAGCCGGTCCTGGAGGCGCTGGAGGTAGCCCCCCGGGTCATACAGGCCGTCGATGTGATCAATCCTCAACCCCGAAATCCTGCCGTCCCGAACCAGACTGAACATGAGGGAATGGCTGGCCTCGAAGACCTGGGGATCTTCGACCCTGAGGCCGATAAGGTCATTGACGCTGAAAAACCGTCGGTAATTAATCAGATCCAGGGCTACCTGAAAGGAGGCCAGGCGATATGGTTGCAGCCGGAGCAGCCGGTCGAGGAGGTTAAAGCTTTCCGGGTCCCCCTTCTGGCCATTGATGATCGCCAGATTCTCATCGATAAACTTCTTGATGTGGGGATTCCCCTGGTAACGCAGCCAGAGGTTCTTTTTGAGGATCTCCTTCTGGCGCTGCCGTTCCAGAAGCCTTTTTTTGCTGGTCACGGTGCGGGGGGGAAGATATTCTATCAGGCTGACAAGCCCCCGCAAGGTCAAATTGGCCGGGTGTTCCTCCCCCAATTCCCGGGTGAGGGCCTCCAGCCGGTGAGTCAGTATCAGCCCGTAAGTATTGGGGTCCAGGGGAAATTTATGGTCATAGTAGTGGACGACAAAACCTTGCTCTTCGAGGCGCACCCCGATCTCCTGCCCTTCCAGGGTCTGTCCGTAGGACGAACCTAAAATGGGCTGCAGGACCTTGCCATCTAAAATTCCATGGGGAGGATGCCAGTTAATGTCAAAAAACACGGCGTAAGGAGAAGCCGGGCCGTCTTCCAGGACTTCCAGCCACCAGGGGTTGTCCTGACTTAAAGCCATGTGGTTGGGCACAATGTCCAAAAGCAGGCCCATATCCCGGGACTTGAGACTGCGCGTCAGGGCATTGAACGCGGCCCGGGAGCCCAACTCCGGGTTGATTTGCAGAGGATTGGTCACGGAATAGCCGTGGAGGCTGCGCCGCCGGGCCTTGAAAAAGGGGGAGGAGTACAGGTCGGAAATGCCCAGATCGTCCAGGTACGGCACCAGGGCTTGGGCCGCGACGAAGCGAAAGCCATGATGGAACTGGAAGCGGTATGTGGCGGAAGGCACTCTATAGCCGGTCAGGGTAGGTTTCACGCGGCCACCTGCTCACTTAATCAACCCGGAACGAGAGCTTCTCCCCCAGAGACACGAAGAGCTCCACCCAGGCCCGGGCCGCCTCGTCTCCCTGTTCCAGCCGTTGGCGCCATTGGGGGTAGACGGAATTAAGCATCCCATAATAGGTGTTCTGAATTTTCCAGAGATTCACCTCAAAGGGCAGGTCCTTTACCAACATGAGAACCGTCACCAGTTGCTGACAAGGGCCCAGGTCGGAGGGGTCCTGGCGGAATCTTTCGGCCAGGTGTTCCAGGGCTTTTCTCAAGAAAAACTCCAATCCGGCACCTTGAAGCTCAACCTGCAGTGAATGCGCTTCTTTGAGGATGGTTTGAATGGTCTCGAGGTCTAACTCAGGCTCCTGGAAAGCCCGTCGCAGGTTAAGGTTCAGGACGGCCCCGGCGGCCGCGCCAAAGGCCCAGGGCAGGGGAACCCTCAGCTCATTGAGGAAGTGCATCAAAGGAACATGCTGTGCATAGATCCGGCCAAAATCGGACCGGACCTCTTCGATAGCCAGTTCCATAATTTGATCGAGAATCTTGCGCTGCTCATCCCGGAAAAGGGATCTGAGGGAGTAGGTGGACTCTCCGAAGTGGTGGTCAATGAGCCGGATGATCTCGAGAAACTCCGCCTGGGCAAAGGCCTCATTTACTTCCCAGGCCATGGCGCCGTAGCCTTCCTCACCCTGGAAATAGCGCACGCCGCCAATCAGGTTGTGGTCGCCGAGGGACAGCACGGCAAAACTGGCGGTGACTGTATCCGTGATAATGTCAGAGGCTATCCCGATCCGGCCGACGGCAAGTTTGGCGTTGCCTTCCGCGGTAAGCCGGTAATCCTGCCGGTCGATGGTATAGCAGTAAATTTTGTCCTGCACTTGATAATTTTCGTAGAGGGAGCTGATGGCATAATGAGCCCCCACCTTAAGGAGGTCCACCATGGCGGGTTTGACGAATTTCTCATAGATCCGGCGGCCGTCCCCATGGTCCGGGACATTACTCTTGGCCTGCTCCAGCCGCGCCAGAAAATCCGCTTCAGTGCCGTCCCCGAAAATTTCCTGGACCAATTGCACCACCCGGCCCGCATATTGGATCACCTGCACGGTTTCAAGGCCGGAAAGTTCATCGAAGAACCAGCCGCAACTGGTGTACATCAGCATGGCGTGGCGCTGCGCCTCCAGAAGCTTTAAAACCAGGCTGTACTCATCGGGATTGAGCTGCCGCACCGCGTGCTGCTGGAGAAATTCCTCCAGGTTTTCCCGGCTGCGGTTGAGGATGATCGAGATGTAGTCATTTCTGGCGGCCCAGGGGTCCTTGAGAAACTGAGCGGCTTTCTGCTCATAGAGGGGTGTCAGGGTGTCCCGCAGCCAGTCGAGGGCATCCCGCAACGGGGTGCGCCAAGCCTGGTTCCAGCCCGGATGACCCCCGCTGTTGCAGCCGCAATCCTTCCACCAGCGCTCCACGCCATGGACGCAACTCCAGGAAGAATTCTCAAAGATCTTGACCTCGAAGAAGGGCGGGTGTTTCTCCAAATATTCGCCGTAGTTGGTTAGGCGGGCGAGATCGCTAGTTCCCAGGAAATCGAGGGCATAGGCCAGGGCCATGTCGCCGTGGGCGTGGTGGTGCCCATAGGTCTCCCCGTCCGTGGCGATGTGCACCAGTTGGGGCCAGGTCCGCTCCTCCGAAAAGGCGTTGACCAGACGCGAGGCCAGGTTCTCACCCCGCCCCAGGAGGTCTTCGAAGGCCACGGCCTGGGAGATGGGACCATCGTAGAAGAACAGGTTCATGCTGCGGCCTGAAGGCAATTTGAGCAGATAGGCCATAGTGGGGTCGATGCGACCGTCTTTCACGTCCCGCCAGGCACGACCCGGGGAGATCCTGCGGACCTTCTGCGCCTGGCGAGGCGCCAGAACAGTGAAACGAATCCCCAGCCCGGCCATGATATCCAGGGTCTCCAGGTCCACCGCGGTTTCCGGCAGCCACATGCCCTCAGGCTTCCGCCCGAAGCGCTCCTCAAAATCCCTTATCCCCCAGAGCACCTGGGTGGACTTGTCCCGGCTGTTGGCCAGGGGCATGATCATGTGGTTGTAAGCCTGGCCCAGGGCTGAGCCGTGCCCGGAAAAATTGTTCTGACTCTCGCGGTCGGCCTCTAAAATGGCCTGATAAATCTTGGGAGCTTTGTCGGCCATCCAGGCCAAAAGCGTAGGCCCGAAATTAAAACTCATCCTGGCATAATTATTGGGGAGCCGGATGATGCGGCCATCCCCGTCCAGGATGCGGGACACCGTGTTGGGGGCATAGCATTCGGCGGCGATCCGCTCATTCCAATCGTGGTAGGGGAAGGCCGAATCCTGCAGCTCGATGTCCTCCAGCCAGGGATTTTCCCGGGGGGGCTGGTAGAAATGTCCGTGGATGCAAATATACTTTTCCATTCGCATTAATCCTGGCGAAGATAAACCATCAGGGACCAGGGGGCAATCTGCAGGGAGATTGCGCTATCCCCGGTAATTACCGGCGGGCCTTGAGTTCCCGGGCCCTCCCAGCGGCTGTCGGCCGAGTCCAGCCTTTGCTGCCACGTGCCCGCCGGCCAGGGGAATGACTCGGTGAGGGGTTCTTGAGTGAAGGCGAATAAGGCCAGGGCTTCGGCCCTCTCCCCGGTCATCCGCACCCACAGGAGTTTTTCTTTCTCATAATCCCGCACTTCCCGCTCCTGCCGGCCCAGGTCGACGGCAAAACTCAGTTCCCGGCGGAGCCGGAGCAATTCCCGGTAAAATTCCCAGAGAATTTTGTGCTTGCCAACCTGACTGAGATGATGATCCAACCTGCTCCGGTCAAAGGTCCCCTCAACACAGGGATCGGCAAGCTCCCCCGGAAAGTTTCGTGCCGCAAACTCGCCCTGGCGGCCTTGACGAACGGCTTCACGGAGCGCCTGATCCGAGTGATCGACAAAATACAAGAAGGGTGCCACCTCGCCATATTCCTCTCCCATGAACAAAAACGGCAGAAACGGCGACAAAAGCACTACTCCGGCCGCTAGTTTCGCGGCCTCGAAAGAAACCAGTTGACTGAGACGCTCTCCCCCCGGCCGATTCCCCGCCTGGTCATGGTTCTGGGCGAACACCACCAGGCGCTCCGCCGCGATGTCCCGGGAAGAAGAGCCATGGCGGTGATCACGCCACGGAGAGTATTCCCCGGAATAGACGAAGCCTTCCCGCCAGGCCTTGGCTAACTGACTCAGATTGCCGAAATCCACGTAATAGTGGCTGTGCTCTCCGGTGAGCAGGGTGTGCAAAGCATGGTGGAAGTCATCATTCCAATGGGCGTCCAGACCATACCCCCCCATCTCGGGGGACCGGAGGAACCGCACGTCGTTGAGATCGCTCTCGGCTATGAGAAACAATTTTCGGTTCCAGCGTTCCCGGGCTCGATGCACCGTTTCCACCAGTTCGGCAATGAATGGTTGGGGGGACTGATCTACAATGGTATCAAGGGCGTCCAGACGCAGGGCATCCAGATGATAGTCAAAGCACCAAGAGAGGGCGTTTTCCAGAAAGAACCGCCGCACCTCGTCACTGCCAGGGCCGTCGAAGTTGAGAGATTCTCCCCAGGGAGTGCGGTAGCTCTGGGTAAAATACGGCCCATAACTGTGCAGGTAGTTGCCTTCGGGGCCCAGGTGATTGTAAACCACGTCCAGGACCACGGCCAGATCCCGCCGGTGGCAGGCGTCCACCAGTTTTTTCAGGCCGACAGGGCCGCCGTAGGAGTTTTGCACCGCATAGGGAAAGACTCCATCATAACCCCAATTGCGCTCTCCCGGAAACTGGGCCACGGGCATGATTTCCACCGCGGTGATGCCCAGGTCTTTCAGTTCGTCCAGGTAGGGGATGACCGCCTCGAAGGTGCCCTCCGGGGTGAAGGTCCCCACGTGCAGTTCATAGATGACATAATCACGGAGCGGCAAGCCGCACCAGTGGTCATCGGCCCAGGGGTAGTGGGGCTCCACTACCTGGGACGGCCCATGCACCCCCTGGGGTTGGAACCGGGAGGCTGGGTCAGGGAGGTCATGTTCGCCGTTCAGCCGGAAATAATAGAGACTTCCGGGTTCCACACCGGAAACCACATCGAAAAAGTATCCCCTGTCCCCTTTTTGCAGGGGGCAGAGGGCCTCCCGGGGCGAGAGAAGCCGCACCTGCAGCTGCTCAGCCATTGGGGCCCACACCAGAAACCTGGTGCGCCCCCCTCCCAAGTAAATAGCCCCCAGACTGACGGCTGGCTTCATAGTGCTTCCCTGGGCCGATGGCCCGGCAGAGAAACCGGAGTCCGCCCCCGGTCAGGACCGGCGCCTGGCCCTGCTGGGCCCGGCGGCGCCGCGGCGCCGGCTGGTTTTGCCTTGGGGAGACGCGGCCGGTGGTGTGCCGCTTATTTCAGAGAATCCTTGGCATCATTGTAATCCTTCTGGAGTTTTTCAAAAGTCTTGTCGATGCCGTCTTCCACATTTTTCCAGGTCTCAGCTGTAGCATCCTTAACTTTCGATAGCTTTTCTTTGACGCTGTCTGATTCCTTGCTGAGATTTTTTATCTGTTCGTCCATCTTTGCTTTGGCTTCCCCGGAGAAGGCTGCGGCTTTTTCTTTTAGTTCAGAAATTTTCTTGTTGAATTCGGCCAGCTTGTCTTCCATGTTCTTTCCATATTTTTCCTTTTGCTGGGTCAAATAATCCTTTTGGGCCTGCGCTCCTTCCGTTAGTTTCTTTTGCATTTTTTCCTGAGTGATAGGTTGGTTTCCCGGGGCTGGTTCTTCTTTGGTTCCACATCCCCAATATATCAGCAATAGGGCCAATCCGCACAAACTCAGGATTTTTTTCATGACTTATTCCTCCGGATTTTTCAAGCTATCGAGGCTAGAAATAGAAAGCCCTTCCCAATACCGGTGAAAGCCGGGATTGGGAAGGGTCCCAGGAAATTCTCGACTACTTCCAACTATCAATCTCCTTCTCCGCCTCTTCCTTGGCGATGCCGTATCTTTCCTGCAGTTTGCCGATGAGCTGATCTTTCTTTCCGGCGATAACATTCAGATCGTCATCGGTGAGTTTGCCCCACTTTTCCTTAACGCTGCCTTTGAATTGTTTCCAGTTTCCCGCGACCTATCCCAATTCATACGAGTGTCTCCTTGCCGGTTACTGACCCAATAATGCTGCGTTTATGCCAGGTGCAGCCACTGTCCGGCCGTTAAGCAGAACGCCTGGGACCTCTTTTGCCGGCCCGGGTTCCTTCCTATTTTTCCTTCCACTTGCCCGTCTTCTCATCCTTCTCGTATTTCTCTTTTACCGCGGCCCAGGCCACCTTGTGGGCGGTTTCCTCCAGGGAAGCATCCCCTCGGCGCTTTTTCGGGTCCTTGTATTCTTCCAGGGCGTTGTTGTGGGCCTCCCGGTAAATTTCCTGGGCATGCTTCGGTAGAACGTTTTTGACGCTTTCGGGAAGGTCTGCGGTGCTCTTGTCTTTCGGCATACAATCCCCCGCCTGGGTGGATCCCCCCGGGTTAAATGCGTCCCAAAAGGACCAGAATAAGAATAATGATGAGGATTAAGCCAAGTCCCCCGCTGGGGTAATACCCCCAACCGGTGCTATAGGGCCAGGTTGGCAGGGCCCCGAGGAGCAGCAGGATCAAAATAATAAGTAATATAGTCTGCAACATGTTGTTTCCCTCCTTAAGTCCTAACTTTTAGGTCAGATACTTATTCTTCCTGGCGTCCGGATACATTTTTACGTCCATATCCAAGAACCTCGACCCCAAGTCTCTGAAGATAGAACTGTTGGGAAAAGCTTTCCCTTATTTGATCAAGCGTCTTGGGGACTCTGTCCGACCAGAAAATAGATAACTACGCCAAGAACGGGAAACAACAGGATGATAACGATCCACAGAACCTTACTGCCAAGAGGCCAGGTCCCCCCACCACGCTGAGAATAGCGACAATGTCCAAGATGAGTATGATCAAGCCCAGGATGGCATGCAAAGGTCCCATGACCATGACTCATCCCCCCTTACACATAATGGCATCAGGCTCAGACACGGGCTAAGCCCAAGATGCCAATAATAATAAGGTAGATGGCCACAATATAATTCAGCAAGCGCGGGATTATCAGGATCAAGATGCCCGCAATTAAAGCTACAATCGGCTGAAATTGGATAACCATTTGCCTGTACCTCCTGATATATTTGATTTATTTAGTTATCCCACTGCACTTACCTGAATTGTTACTTGACAGAGACTTGAATGGGGGGACTTTAAAGCTAAATATTGTGACTACTTATAGGGAGTGCACCCTGATTAATACTTCAAGAGAGCCAGACCGCATTGGAAAGGTGCTTGCCGATAAGCTAGTGATGAACGTGGTAAAGGGCTATTGTGAGAATTGACTATTTTATACTGGTCATAAGTGACTATATGGTGAGGGCCGGGTTTTGCATGGCTCAACTGTCCAGGCGGATTAGGTCTGCCTCTTAGATTCTTGAGGGGAAGCGCTTTTTTATTTGTGAGGCCCATAATCCCTTTGAAGAAAAAGGCGAGGGCTTGGCTTGGTGCGGATCCCGGAAACCGCGGCCGGCGCAACGGCCTTTCTTCAGGAAGTGGCCACTCTGGACAAACAGCCGGTCGATGATTACCTAAACTCTATTAACACCGTGAAATCCCTGGTAACACCATGAAATCCCTGGGCCTCTCTGCTGAGCCCCGGAAAGGCGGCGTCTTTGTCACCGCAAAATTCCTCCTTCGCTATCTCGAAACGGTCCTATGATGCGGTTATCTTCGACCTGGACGGAGTTATCACCAAAACCGCCACGCTCCACGCCGCCGCCTGGAAAAAGCTTTTCGACTGGTTCCTGAAAAAACGTCAGGGCAAGGACTTCAAGCCCTTCGATATCGATGAGGATTACCGGCGTTACGTGGACGGCAAGCCGCGCTACAAAGGCGTACAGAGTTTCCTCGCCTCCCGGGGGATCAAGCTCGACTATGGCTCCCCGGATGACGATCCGGACCAGGAAACGGTGTGCGGTCTGGGGAACAAAAAGAACGCCTTCTTCCACGAAGAAATCAACAAGCAGGGAGTAGAGGTTTATGGTGACGCCCTGCAGTTCCTGCACAAGCTGAAAGTGGCGGGGCTCAAGACCGCCGTCATTTCCTCCAGCAAGAATTGCTCAACCTTTCTGAAAGCCGCCCATCTCACCCAGCACTTTAATATCAAGGTCGACGGGGTAGACGCGGAGGAACTGGGGCTTAAGGGTAAACCGGACCCCGATATCTTCCTGGTAGCCGCTCAGAAACTGGAGGTGAGGCCCCCCCGGACGATCATCGTGGAAGACGCCATATCCGGAGTGCAGGCGGGCAAAAAAGGCAAATTCGGCTGGGTCATCGGGGTGGACCGTACCCTTCACGCCGCGGCCCTGGTGGAGAACGGCGCCAACATGGCGGTGCCGGACCTGGGGAAAGTCGTGGTGGAAACAGAGGCCGGAGGAATCATCGGCCCTCTCCGCCCGGCTCTCGACCACCGGGAGGAGATTTCTTTGCGGCTACAGGGCAAGCGCCCCGTATTCTTCCTGGACTATGACGGCACCCTGACCCCCATTGTCGATCGCCCCGAAGAGGCGCTGCTTGACCATCAGGTCCGCCAGACCCTGAGGGAGTTGGCAGAGCACTGCACCGTAGCCGTGATCAGCGGCCGCGATCTCCCGGATGTCCAGAAGCTCGTTGATCTCGAGGCCATCTATTATGCCGGCAGTCACGGTTTCGACATCGCCGGGCCCAAGGGCAAACGCTTCGTGCACCAGTTGGGCCAAGAATTTCTGCCGGCACTCGACCAGGCGGAAAAATCCTTGCGGCGCCGGCTCGAAGGCAAAATCCCCGGGTGCCAGGTGGAACGCAAGAAGTTCTCCATTGCGGTGCACTACCGGCGGGTGCAAGAAGACAAGGTCAGGGAGGTGGAAGAAGCGGTAGACCGGGTTTTGCATAAGCATGGCAAGCTGCGCAAGGGCTCGGGCAAGAAGGTTTTCGAACTGCAGCCGGATATCGACTGGAACAAGGGCAAAGCGCTGCTATGGCTGCTGGAGCAGCTAAAATTGGACCGGTCCGGGGTGTTGCCCCTTTATGTGGGCGATGACGTCACCGATGAGGATGCCTTCAAGGTCCTGGTGGACCGGGGCTTGGGTCTGGCGGTGCAAGGGGGTGACCGGCCCACCGCGGCCCGGTATTTCTTGCGCGATCCCGCCGAGGTGGAAAAGTTTCTTCAGACCCTCATGCCGGTGTGCCAGGAGAGCGCCCATGAGTGAATGGCGGCTCCGCTACGAGGGGTTTGACCCCGAGGATGAGGGACTGCGGGAAGCTCTGTGCACGCTGGGGAACGGCTACTTTGCCACCCGGGGCGCGGGGCCCGAAGCCCGGGCCGGCGAGATCCATTATCCCGGCACCTACCTGGCTGGAGGTTATAACCGGCTGGAATCCGAGATCGAAGGCCGGGTCATCGAGAATGAGGACCTGGTCAACCTGCCTAACTGGCTGCTCCTCAATTTTCGCCACGCCGATGGGGACTGGTTCAACCTGAGCGATGTGGAAATCCTGGCCTATAACCAGGAATTGGACGTGAGGCAAGGCCTGCTTTACCGGACCGTGCGCTGCCGTGACCAAAAGGGGCGGGAAACCAAAGTGGCCACCCAGCGCCTGGTCCACATGGCCGACCCCCATTTCGGCGCCGAGAAGCTTACCCTGACCGCGGTGAACTGGTCAGGTCCGGTGGAATTTATTTCCGGCCTGGAGGGGCGGGTGGAAAACGCCGGGGTCGAGCGCTACCGGCGGCTTAACGGCAGGCATCTGGAGCCCCTGGCAACAGAGCCGGTCGATCAGGAAACCGTCTATCTGGAGGTACAAACCAGGCAGTCCAAACTGCACGTCTCCCAGGCGGCCAGGACGCGGTTTCACGAAGACGGCCAGCTTCTTGGTATGCTGCCCAAGGTGGTGGAAGAGCCGGGTTACATCGCCCAGCAGTTCATCATGAATGTCAAGGAGGGCCGCGAGATCACCGTGGAGAAAGTCATGGCCTTATATACTTCACGGGATCACGCCATCTCCGAGTGCGGCCTCGCAGCCCGCCAGGCCGTGGCCAGGGCCGGCGGCTTTACGAACCTCGTCCAGAGTCACATCCTCGCCTGGGAACAATTGTGGCGCCGCTTCGAAGTGGAATTCTATGCCAAGGGCGGCGCCCCCTCCGGCATGAAAGATGAGGAAAACGGCGAATACACCACCATGGTCCTGCATTTGTACCTGTTCCATATCCTGCAGACCACCTCCCTGCACACCCTGGACCTCGACGTCGGGGTGCCGGCCCGGGGCTGGCACGGCGAAGCCTACCGGGGCCATATTTTCTGGGATGAAATCTTCGTCTTTCCCATCTTAAATTTCAGGATCCACGAAATAAGCCGGAGCCTGCTCCGCTATCGTTACCGGCGCCTCTCCGCCGCCCGGGTGAACGCCAGGAAAGCCGGGTTCCTCGGGGCTTTGTTTCCCTGGCAAAGCGGCAGCGACGGCCGTGAGGAAAGCCAGAAAATTCACCTCAACCCCAAATCCAAACGCTGGATTCCCGATGACACCCACCTGCAGTATCACGTCAACTCGGCCATCGCCTACAACATTTACCAGTATTTCCAGGTTACCGATGACCTGGAGTTCCTGGCCTTCTTCGGCGCGGAAATGCTTCTCGAGGTCTCCCGCTTCTGGGGGAGCATGGCCCAATACAACTCTGATCTGAAGCGCTACGAAATCCTGGGGGTAGTGGGTCCGGATGAATACCATACCCGCTACCCCGAGGCGGATAAGCCCGGTTTAAAAAACAATGCCTATACCAACCTCATGGCGGTCTGGACCCTGACTTGCACTCTGGAGTTGCTCGACCTGTTGCCCGAAGACCGCTCCCGGGAGCTCTTCGAAAATCTCGACCTGGGCCAGGCGGAATTGGAGCGGTGGCATGATATCAGCAAAAAAATGTTCCTGCCGTTTCACGAGGACGGCATCATCAGCCAGTTTCAGGGCTACGAGGAGCTGGAGGAATTCGATTGGGACGGTTATCGCCAAAAGTATGGCGACATTCAGCGCCTCGATCGCCTCCTGGAAGCGGAAGACGACACGCCGAACCGCTACAAGGTTTCCAAACAGGCCGACGTCTTGATGCTCTTCTATTTATTTTCCCCTGAGCAGCTGGAACAGCTCTTTGTCCAACTCGGGTATAGCTTCGACGAAAAAACCATTTTTAAAAACGTGTCGTATTACCTGGACAGGACCTCGAATGGCTCCACCCTCAGCCGGGTGGTCAGTTCCTGGGTGCTGGCACGTTCCGACCGGAGCGCCTCCTGGAAACTCTTCACCGAGGCTCTGCACAGCGATATTACTGATATCCAGGGGGGCACCACCAAGGAGGGCATCCATCTGGGCGCCATGGCGGGTGTGGCGGATCTGATGCAGCGGGCTTACACCGGCCTGGAAACCCGGGGGCAGGTGCTGTATTTCAATCCCGCCCTGCCGGAAGAAATGAGCAAACTCCTCCTGCATATACGCTACCGCTTCCACTCCCTGGCGGTGGAAATCACCCCTCAGAAGTTGAAGATCGAAACCCTGGAGTCGCCGGCGGGTCCCATTCAAATCAGCGTGAAAGGGAAGGTGTTCAAACTCAAGATGGGTGAGACCAAGGAGATTGATTTAAGTTGAGAGTCATTATTGGGGGGAGTGGGCTTGGGAGAGGGGCAGGGGTCTGCGCCCCTGGCCCCTTCTCCCAAACAACAGCACCGGAGGTGGGTCCGTGGCGCAAGATACCTATGACACCATCATCATCGGCGGGGGGCCGGCCGGGGCCGCGGCCGCAGTGTACGCCGCCCGAAAAAAGTTGAAGACCCTGGTCATCACTGGGAGGTTTGGCGGACAGTCCATGGTCTCTTCCCAGATTGAAAATTGGCTCGGGGAAGTATCCATTACAGGCAGGGAACTGGCTGAAAAGCTAGAGAAACATGTCCGGGCCCAAAAAGACCTTGAGATCAAGGTCAAGGAAAAGGTAACCGGGGTCAACGAGCGTCCGGATTGCACCTTCGAGGTCAAGACCGATAAAGATGGGACTTACCGGTCCAAGACCTTGATTGTCACCTCCGGGGGCCGGCGAAAACGCCTGGAGGTCCCCGGAGAAGAAAAGCTGGACGGCAAGGGCGTGGCTTATTGCACCACCTGTGACGCCCCTTTCTTTGAGGGCCTGGACGTAGCGGTGGTGGGGAGCGGCGATTCGGCCCTGGAAGCAGTCATTGATCTGGCTGCATATGCCAGCAAGATCTATCTCCTCATGCGCGGCGACAGACTGAAGGGGGATCCGGTCAACGAAAAGAAGGCCACCTCATTCAAAAAATTACAGATCATCAAGAATGCCGAGGTGGAGGAGATCCTGGGGGACAAAGATGTCGCCGGGTTGCGCTACCGGGAAAAAGATACGGACAACGCCAAGGAATTAAAAGTCAAGGGAGTATTCGTGGCCATCGGCAACATCCCCAACTCAGATTTTATCGAATCCTTGGTGGACATGGACCGGGCCGGAGAAATCCTGGTGAATTTCAAGACTGCGGAGACTTCCAGGAAGGGGATATTTGCGGCGGGAAATGTCACCAACGACCCCTTTAAACAAAATAACATTGCGGCCGGGGACGGCGTCAGAGCCGCGATCTCGGCCTATTTTTACGTTCTGGACATTAAAAAGTATAGTCCCTGCGCCGTGGAAAAAAAATGATCCTGGCGGGAACCGGGGGGTCAGCCCTGAGGACTGGAGCAAAACCAAAAGCAGCGCCAATTACTCCGAGAGGAAACCGGGTCTTGCCGACCCGGCAAAACAAATACAACCTGTTTGCATAACAGAGGTAACCATGCTGAGCCTGGCAATTACTTTCCTGATCATTGCTTTGATCGCGGCACTGCTGGGGTTTACCGGCATCGGATAATCTCGGTGGAGATAGCCAAGATACTCTTTTTCGTCTTCATCGTGCTCTTCGTTATCTCGCTGATTTTCGGGCTGCGGATGAGGAGGCGGCCTCCCTGATTTGATTTTTCAGCAAGGTGGTTAACGCCGGCCCCCCGCATCCCGAGGTTTGCGCCAGGGTTACTCTCTCAGGCTTGCGGGGGTCTGGCCACAGACGGCAGTGCCGGGCACCCGGAGAAATTTACTCTGCCCGTTTACGTGATG
>Ga0207826_1000233_pt1 | contig 15517 bp, 9 predicted proteins | sample LuqExpMetageno80_FD_187837 | JGI IMG/M metagenome (GOLD analysis project Ga0207826, IMG submission 187837) | Tropical forest soil microbial communities from Luquillo Experimental Forest, Puerto Rico - Sample 80 (SPAdes) | ecosystem: Environmental > Terrestrial > Soil > Tropical forest ... | reverse complement strand
TTCGTCGAGATGCCATCCGCGCGGACGCACCAGCAGCACAGCGGTTTTCTCGTTGAGCTTGTAATTCTTGCCGGTCGACGAATCGGAAAAGGTGATGGTGCGGCGCACCGCGTCCATGAGATTGCTTTGCCCTTCGATTTGATTCGACCAGGTCGGCGTGTTCGAATCTTCGAAATCGGCCATGAACACGCTCGCGCCTGAATTCAGCGCGTTGATAATCATCTTGCGATCGACAGGTCCTGTTATTTCCACGCGCCGGTCCTGCAAATCGGCGGGAATCGGCGCAACAGTCCACTCAGACTCCCGGACCTTTGCGGTTGCTTTGAGGAAATCGGGTCGTTCACTGCCGTCAAGGCGTTTTTGGCGTTCGGCTCGCGCAGCCAGCAGCTCGACGCGCCTGGAATTGAAACTCCGCTGCAGTCCAACGATGAACTGCAACGCTTCGGGCGTGAGAACGCGCGCTTGCTCGGGACGCGAAGCGGCCAGGATTTCGACTCCAGGGAGAGATCGGAAAGATGTGGTCGTAGTCATCGGCTATCACCTCGCTTCGACGCAGTTTGGCGGCCCTTCGTCGGCCACGCGTATTACCGTCGGATCATCATGCAAATTACGCCCTCCGCAGTCCTACTGACAAGCGGGTGCCGGCGGAGAACCGAATTCCAGCGAGCGTCGCCCTGCGGTCAGACTGATTTCTTGACAATCGGCGCATAAGAGGGTATTTGATGCCGTGCAAGACGGTTCGGATAGAGCGATCCACCTGAAAAATGCCGGGCCTTCGCTCCAACAATTTGGAACAGTTCCAAAGGAAGCTCTGGAGATTCTGGAGGAGTGTCCATGACTTGGACTCAAGTGTATGACCCTCTGGGCCATTGGTGGCTTTCGACCCTCGTTGCCGCGCTGCCGGTGGTCGTTCTGCTAGGGGCGCTCGCGATTCTGAGGATGAAAGCGCATTGGGCCGCATTGCTGGGTCTCGGGACGTCGATGATCGTTGCGATGGGCGTCTTCAAGATGCCGGTGGGAATGGGACTGCGAACCGCCGTTTTTGGCGCAGCGTACGGCGCGTTTCCGATCGGTTGGATCATCCTGAATGTCATCTTTATGTACGACATGAACTGCGTGACGGGCAGGTTCAAGGTTCTACAGGAAAGTCTGATGGGCATAACGCAGGACCGGCGCCTTCAACTGCTTTTGATTGCTTTTTCTTTCGGCGCGTTTTTTGAGGGCGCGGCGGGATTCGGGACTCCTGTCGCGGTCACGGCCGCGATCTTGATTGGTCTTGGCTTCAAGCCCTTGCAGGCCTCCGGCCTGTCCTTGATTGCGAACACAGCGCCCGTTGCGTATGGCGCGCTTGGAACGCCGATCATCGCGTTGCAAGCAGTGACCGGGCTCGACCTGCTCCAGCTAAGCGGCATGGCGGGCCGAATTCTGCCATTCTTTTCGATCCTCGTGCCTTTCTGGCTTTTGTGGGCTTTCTGTGGGTTCAACGGGATGCTTGCGGTATGGCCCGCGCTGCTTGTCGCGGGCGTGTTCTTCGCGATTCCGCAATTTCTCATGTCGAACTTCCACGGACCGTGGCTCGTGGATGTGGTCGCGTCGGTCTGCTCAATGGCCGCGGTCGTTCTTCTTCTGTTTCTTTGGCATCCAAAGGAAATTTGGGGTTTCGAAGGCCACGAGGCGGACCGGGCTGCCCGGGGCAAACACGGTTACAGGACGGATGAGGTTGTCCGCGCCTGGGTGCCGTGGGCAATTTTGAGCGTGCTGGTATTTTTGTGGGGACTCCCGAGCGTTAAGGCGATGCTCGATAAAATCTCGATTTTCAGATTCCCGATCGCGGGCCTGCACAACCTGATTCAGCGTGTGCCTCCGGTTGTGGCCAAGCCCACGGCGGAAGGAGCGGTCTTCAACCTCAATTGGTTGTCAGCCACCGGAAGCGGAATCTTAATCGCATCGATCATTGCAGGTTTTGTGATGGGTTTTGGCCCGCTTCAGTTGGTACGGCAGTACCTAAAAACTCTCTACAAGGTCCGATTCTCTCTCATCACGATCTCGGCGATGATGGCCATCGGTTTCATGACCCGTTATGGTGGTCTCGATGCGACGATGGGACTCGCCTTCGCCCGCACCCACATGTTTTATCCGTTTTTCGGCACGTTGCTCGGCTGGCTGGGTGTGGCTCTGACCGGTTCCGACACTGCGTCCAACGTTCTGTTCGGCAGCCTGCAAAAGATTTCTGCGACGCAAGTCGGCGTGTCACCTGTGCTTATGGCCGCCGCAAACAGTTGTGGTGGCGTAATGGGCAAGATGATCGATGCGCAGAGTATCGTAGTCGCCAGCACCGCCACGGAATGGTATGGACACGAAGGCAGCATTTTGCGCTACGTCTTCTGGCATAGCATTGCCCTGGCTTGCCTGGTCGGGGTCCTGGTGTTTTTCCAGGCTTACGTTTATCCGTTCACAAAGCTCGTCATCCATTGACGAGGGTGTACGGCGCTTGCGATCGCGGCCCCGACGGAATGTCCTTTCCCTTTCCGCGAGATGCGTACTATTCTTCTCGGTGCCGGCACCATGGACGCAAGACTTCTCGACAAATTCCGAGCCATCGTTGGTGAGCGTGGACTGATCTCCTCCGACGAAGGGCTTCACACCTATGAGTGCGACGGCCTGACCAACTTTCGCGTGATGCCGCTCGCGGTTTTGCTGCCTTCGGATACCGAGCAAGTCCAAGCCATCGTTCGCATCTGTCACAGGGAGAGGATTCCGTTTGTCGCGCGCGGCTCGGGAACTGGTCTAAGTGGTGGCGCACTCCCGGTGAGGAACGGAATTGTGATCAGCCTGGCGCGCATGAACCGCATCCTTGAAGTGGACCTGCCGAATGCCAGGGTTGTGGTAGAACCGGGCGTCATCAATCTCAACGTGACGGGTCGCGTTCAACCCCAGGAATATTTTTACGCGCCTGACCCTTCGTCTCAGTCGGTCTGCAGCATCGGCGGAAACGTTGCGGAAAACTCCGGCGGCGCGCACTGCTTGAAGTATGGTTTCACAACCACCCACGTTCTCGGTCTTGAAGTGGTGATGCCTGACGGCTCGTTAATTCACCTGGGTGGCAAAACGCTCGATACGCCCGGATATGATCTCGCAGGCGTGTTTGTGGGTTCGGAAGGCACGCTCGGAATCGCCACGAAAGTAATCCTGCGAATCGTAAAACGCCCGGAGTGCATCCGCACGCTTCTGGCCGCTTTCCCGAGCACAAATGAAGCCGGGGCGGCGGTCAGCGACATTATTGCAGCCGGAATGTTGCCGGCAGCGATTGAAATGATGGATAACCTCGCCATTCAGGCTGCCGAAGCGGCGGTGCAGGCCAATTATCCGGATTGCGGCGGACTCCTGCTCGTCGAGTTGGATGGCCCGGTTGCTGAGGTCCAGTTTTTGATGGAGCACGTGGGAGATCTTTGCCGGAAAAATGGCGCGTGGGAAATTCGGGTGGCCCAGACCGATTCCGAACGTGCTCTGGTGTGGAAAGGACGCAAAGCGGCTTTCGCGGCGATGGGCCGCATCTCGCCCAACTACATCGTGCAGGACGGAGTCATCCCGCGAACCGCTCTGCCCCAAGTAATGAGCGAAATTGCGCGCATGAGCCAGGAGACTGGACTGCGTGTGGCCAATGTGTTTCATGCGGGCGACGGCAATCTGCATCCGCTGGTCCTTTACGACCGGCAAATACCCGGGCAGGAACAAGCTGCCGAGTCGTTGTCCTACCGCATCCTGGAACTTTGCATTGCGGCGGGTGGCTCGATTACCGGTGAGCACGGCGTCGGTGAAGAGAAAAAGATGATGATGTCGAAAATGTTCAGCGAGCCGGACCTCGACACCATGCAGCGCGTGCGCTGCGCCTTTGACCCGCTGCAGCTTTCGAATCCGACGAAAGTATTTCCGAGGCCGCGATTGTGCGGCGAAAAGCCCGGCGAATACCTCCCGCATCCCCTGGAGTCTGCCGGTATCGCGGAGCGTTTCTGACGAGCGATTATGAGTTGTCCCTACCGCCATGATTACTGCCAGTGCGATTGAAGAGAAGCTCCGGGGGATCGTGGGCAGCGAGCATTTTCGAGCTGCGACGGCAGGCGATGCGGTGTCGGGAATGCAACCCAAGTTTGTTGCCGAGCCCGCCAACGAGCAGGAACTCGCCACGCTACTTTCTACTGCGAATGAGGCGGGAATCGCTGTAATTCCTCGCGGTGGCGGAACAAAGCTCGGTTGGGGGAATCCGCCGAAGCGCGCTGACCTGGTCGTAAGCACGGCCCGGCTGAAGCGAGTTCTCGAACATGCCTGGGCCGACCTGACTGTCAGCGTCGAAGCGGGCTGCCCGTTCGAGACGTTGCAGGAGAAACTGGCCCAACACGGGCAAAGGCTGGCACTCGATGGTTTGTGGCCTCAACGCGCCACGATTGGCGGCATGCTTTCAACAAACGATAGCGGCGCCTTGCGGCTGCGCTTTGGCGCATTGCGCGATCTGATTATCGGGGTGACCCTTGCCCTCCCGGACGGAACTTTGGCGAGCAGCGGCGGCAAAGTGGTGAAGAACGTCGCCGGCTATGATTTGCCGAAGCTCGCAACCGGAGCATTTGGCACGCTAGGAATTATCACGCGTGCGATTTTTCGACTCCACCCGCTGCCCCATTCGGCGAGAACGCTATCCTTTTCTGTCGCCAGCGTCAGCGACGCCGAGCGCCACGTCCTCGCGATCCAGGATTCGAAACTCGCTCACACGGGCCTGCAGGTTCGCGGCGATTCAGCAGGACAAATCCTAACCGATATTTGGTTTGAAGCGACCGAAGCAGGCCTCGCTGCACAGGAATCACAGTTGCGAACTCTTGTGGGGGAGGTGAGGTGGCAGCAATCCGAGAAGGGAGTGTGGGGCGGCAGGGAAGGCCTCTGGTTGCTTCCAACTGAAAACGCAGTTATCGCGAAGCTCAGCGTTTTGCCGTCAGCCATCGCCAAGGCGCTCGGCCTCCTTGAAGAAATCGCCAAGCCGCGAGACGTGCATTTTCAATATGTGATCCAAGCCCCTGGTCTGGGCGCTCTGCGGCTGGAAGGTGAAATGAGTTCATTGAAGGCCGTCGTTGAGCGAGTGAGGAGTGAACTCGAAAGCGGTGGAGCATCGCTCGTCGTTCTTCACCGGCCCGTTGCCTTGGAATCGCTCGAGGTGTGGGGCGCAGCGGGAGATGCCCTCGCGCTCATGCGTTCGGTAAAGCAGCAGTTTGACCCGAAGGGCACATTGAACCCCGGGCGATTCGTTGGAGGAATCTGATCGCATGTCAGGAAATTCCACAGAGCAACCTTCCGCAAGCGCTTTCGACCGGCATCATCCGCCGGCCCTGGAAATCATCGACAAGTGCGTCCACTGCGGCTTTTGTTTGCCTGTTTGCCCCACCTACCTGTTGTGGGGCCAGGAGATGGATTCGCCGCGCGGCCGAATCTACCTGATGAAGATGGCGGCAGACGGAAAAGCGGAACTGAACGAGGAATGGGTGAGCCATTTTGACAGCTGCCTGGGTTGTATGGCTTGTATGCCGGCCTGCCCGTCTGGAGTCGACTACGGAAAGCTGATTGAAGCGACGCGAGCACAGATTGAGCGGGGTTATACTCGCCCGGCGACCACAAAGCTGCATCGCAAGCTGCTGTTCGAAACCTTTACCAGGCCCGAGCGCATGAAAATGCTTCGCTGGCCGCTGCGGGTGTACCAGAAATCGGGCTTGCAAACGCTGCTGCGCGGTGCCGGCCTGTTCAAACTCCTGCCCACATTCCTCGCCGCGGCGGAGTCGTTGCTTCCGGAAGTAAAGCCAAGCGAAGCGATTCCGGAGACAACATCTTGTAGTGGCGAGAGGCGCAGACGCGTCGGCTTGCTGCTCGGCTGTGTGCAGCGTGCGTTTTTCTCGCATGTGAACGCGGCTACGGTCCGCGTTCTGGCTGCCGAAGGATGCGAAGTCGTCGCACCAGCCGAGCAACCTTGTTGCGGTGCGCTGCTTGTTCACGCGGGCGAAGAGAAACAGGCGGAGGAACTGGCGCGAAAGACGATCGACGCATTCGAACCGGCAGACGTGGAAGTGATCGTCACCAACGCTGCCGGATGCGGATCAAGTGTCAAGGAGTACGGCCACCTGCTTCGTGATGATCTCGCTTACGCCGACAAAGCCAGGCGATTTGCCGCCAAATGCAAGGATGTGAGCGAAGTTCTTGCCGAACTCCCGGCGCGCTCGAAGCGGCAGCCGCTTGCCGTACGGGTTGCCTTCCACGATTCCTGCCATCTTCAGCACGCACAGGGCGTGCGAGCCCATCCTCGCTCGCTGTTGGCGCAGATTCCCGGTCTTGAATTGTTGGAAATTCCGGAAGCGCCGATTTGCTGCGGATCGGCAGGAATTTACAATCTCGTTCAACCCGATGCCGCGCGCGAGCTTGGCGACCGCAAAGCCCGGTTGATCGCGTCGCTAAAGCCCGAAGTGGTGGTGACCGGGAATCCAGGATGCATCTTGCAGCTGCAATCGTCTCTCGCGAGAGCCAACCTCAGGTTGCCTGTGCTCCACACGGTTCAGTTGCTCGACGCCTCCATTCGCGGCGCGCCGGTGAAGTCTCTGCTGTAACCCAACTTATTTCCCGGCCGGCCGCACGATGGCCGCGAGCAGTTCGACCGGATGAAAAACCTGCCGCTTCATGCCCGCATGAAACTGCTCGGTGCAGGAAGTCCCGCTCGCCACGAGCGTTCGCGGGCCACCGTCTTCTTCCGCCTTACGCACCTGCTCAAAAAGATCCTCGCCGACCGCCATGCTGAGTTCGTAGAAATCCTTTTTGTAGCCGAAGCTTCCCGCCATGCCACAACATTCGACCGACGAAGTAACCACATCGAAACCAATGGCGCGCAGGAGCGCCTCGGTTGGGGCGGCGCAACCGATGGTTTTCTGCTGGCAATGCGAGTGATAAAACACGCGTTTTCCGACGGGTGACCGGCCGAGGTCAAAGAACTCTTCTGGGCGGCGGCCTGATTTTTCAATCAGTTTTGCAATGTACTCGACGGGCTCGAAGCATCGGGATCGCAGCCGTTCGAATTGCTCCGGATTGTCGAGCAGGTGCAGGGCGTCACGCCGGAACATGGCGAGGGAGCTCGGCTCGATCACCACGACATCCCGGTCTTGGTCAAGATAATGGTCCAAAAGGGAAGCAGCGCGTTGCGCATAACCCGCCGCCGTTCGAAGCAAACCTTGTGAGAGGGCCGCACGGCCTTCGGGAACGGATTCGCTCACGGCCACGTCGACGCCGAGTTCTCTCAAAAGGCGCCACGTCGAAAGGCCCCGTTCGACCAGGCCGTAATTGGTAAAGACATCCGCAAAAAGGACGGCTCGCGCGAGAGCCCCTTCCGTCCTCGGCAGGGACTCCGCGTTCACAGCACTCACTAAAGTCCGCTTCGGAAATGGCGGCAAAGTCCTGCGGCGATCGAGGCCCAGCCATCGCTCCATGGCCCGGCGTGCAGGCCTCCAACGAGCCAGGGCATTCGAAAAAGGTGCAAATCGCGTGCCCCATTCCGCGAACCAGTGATAGTTGCCGAAAAAAAGCTTCGAAACGGGGGCCGATTGATCGTTTTCCGATGCCCCGGTGATGGTGGTAAGAATGCCGCTTGGGAGAAACGTCTCCGCGGCGCCGTTCAGGCGGTTACGCAGGTTTTCGTTCAGCCAGGGGATGTCAATGCGTACCGGGCATTGGTTCACGCATCGCGAGCATCCAGTGCAAAGTTCCGAGAAGCGGGCGTTCTCGAGCTTGCCGGTTCCCGCTTCCCAGGAACCACCGATGCCGCCGGAGTAGGTCTCGCCGCCAAAGGCGTGCCCGCCCACGGTCTGGAAATTCGCGCAAGAGTTGAGACACGCGCTGCAGCGTATGCAATACAAGGTCTCCCGAAACACGGAATCGTCGCGCATGCGCAGGCGGCCGTTGTCGATGAGCACCAGATGAAACTCACGCGCCTGGCGCGTTTTGCCGGGCAGAGCGAAGGGAGGATCATCGAGAGGCGGGCTCAAGAAACTCGTGTACGAGGTGAGTGGCTGCCCGGTTCCGCTGGCTGCGAGCAGCTCAACAAACGGCGCCATATCCTGTCGCCGGCTAATAATTTTCTCCACCCCAACCACCGCGATGTGCACCGGCGGGAGCAAGCTGGTCATGCGGATGTTTCCTTCGCTTTCGACGAGCATCAATGTGCCCGTGTCGGCGGCCACCAGATTGGCGCCGGTAATCCCAATATCGGCATGCAAGAATTTGCCGCGCAAGATTTCGCGGGCAAACTTTGTGAGTTCCTCGCCGGTATCGAGCGGGAGGTCCGTCTGGAATTTTCGCTTGAACAACGCGGTGATGCGTTCCCGGCTGTAATGGATCGCCGGAGCGATGATATGCGACGGCTGTTCGTCGGCAACCTGCAGAATAAATTCGGCGAGATCGCTCTCGGCGACTTCCATTCCCGCGGCTTCCAACACGTGATTCAGTCGAATTTCTTCCGTGGTGATGCTTTTTCCCTTGACGACAAGCTTTGCCCCGTGGCGCACGCAGACGTCATGCACATACTGGCAGGCTTCTTCGGCGCCGGCAGCGAGGAGGACGTGGCCACCTCGCCCGCGTACGGTCTTCTCCAGTTGCGCAATCAACTGGGGTAGATTCGCGATCGAACGCGCTTTGATCTGCCGGGCGTGGTCCTTCAATGCGTCATAGTCCGGCAGCAAGCGGGTCGCCCGGTAGCGGTTGCGATTGAATGTCTGCGTGTTCGAGCGCACAGCTGGACTCTGAATGCTCAAGGCCATTCGAATGGCCTTGAGCAGGTGCTGGCGCTCGCTCTTGTTGGCTACGGCGCGGGGCGACTCCGGCGGCGCCGCTTGGGTTTGGGCCGTTCCCATCGTCGTCATTCCAGTACGAAAATTCGCAGCTGGTGCGGGCCGTGCACGCCACGCACGAGGGGGCCCATGTCGGCGGTGGCACTGGGTCCGGTAATTAAAACGAGATTTCGCCGGAAACCTTCTCCACCGAGGCAGGTTGGAGTGAAGAGGTTGCGCGGACGCTCCACGATCCGGTCAGCGCAAAGCAGAACAATATGCAACGGCATCAGCAGGCTAGCAGCGGCGGCCAGCGGTGGTCCCATCGCGACGCAGACCGATCCACTGGAAGCGATTCCTGCGAAGGCGCTACTGATGCCAGCGTCGGCTCGGGAAAGCATTTCATCCGACGGCTCCCGAACGAGGCCAGGCAATTCAACCAGCGCATTCATGATTTCCGAGGGAAGAAATTCTCCAGGGCCAAGGACGACAGCCGGTGAGTCTTTCAGAGCGCCTTCAACGGCGGCCAGGACAGCAGCGGGCGAGCCGGCAATTCGGTCGACGGTTGCTGCCGCCCCGCGCGCATTCGCCTCGAAGGCATCGATCAATCCAGACATAGCCACCTGCCGGAAGGGCATTGTGACTCGCCAGGCGTTCCCCTGTCTATTCCTTCAGGAAGAGCGATCGAGCTTCGAGAAAGAGTGAGATCGCCGTTCGCGCGAGGAGCGGTGATCGATCGTGGTTGAGCTAATGAGAAGGCTCTGGGTGTACGACACAAACCCGCGGACGGTGGTGCGAAGCTTGTACACCGAGGTTTTCGCGGTGATATAAAGAGTCCCAAAATCCGCATCGCCCCAGGCAAGATTCGCCGGTTGCTCAGGGAGAACGATGGTCCCAAGGTGATGACCCTCCGGGTCCCACACCCAGATTCCTTCCGGCCCCGTGACATACAAATTCCCCTGAAGGTCGACCTTCATGCCATCCGGCACGCCGCCCTTTTTCCCGGTGTCTTCACTCGCAAAGATGCGACCGTTGCTTACGGTGCCGTCGGCGTGAAAATCGTAAACACGAATATTTCTCTGTTCGCTGTCATCCACATAAAATTTCTTTCCGTCCGGAGAGAACGCGAGGCCGTTGGGCTGCGTCAATTCTTTGGTGAGCAAGCGAACCTCGCCCTCGTGGTCCAACCGGTACACTCCCTGAAACGGGATTTCCTGCTTTTCTCCGGCGACCAGGTCGAGCGTCGGATCCGTGAAATAGATGGCTCCGTCGGGGCCCGTGACCACATCGTTCGGACTGTTGAATCGTTTGCCGTCGTAGCGATCGGCAAGAATCGAATAGTGCCCGCCGGGTTCGATTCGAATGATGGCGCGCAGAACACTGGCGCAATCCAAAAGCTGATGGTTCAGGTCGTAGGTGTTCCCGTCCGGGTCCCCCAAGGCGATAATCTCTTCCTTGCGCCCGTCAAGATAGACTCGGAAGATTTTGTTTTGCTCCTCGTCGCTGACATAGAGAAATCCTGCGGGATCCCATACGGGTCCTTCCGTGAAGCCAAAACCGCTCGCAACGACCTCAAGCTTCGCCTCTCGTGACACCAGCTTCCAGAACTGCGGCGACTCGGCGCGCAGTTCAAACGATCGGGCCGGACGGCTCGATTGAGCCGGGTTCAACGAAAGGCCGGCCATGAGCGCCACGGCCATCGCAGGGAACGAGGTCTTCACGAGCTGGCTCTCCCATCTACAGAAAGCCATTTCGCCAAAAGCCTTGCTGTTACTCCGCTTCGTCATCCGGGTTCCCTTTTGCGTTCGTGGTCGCTCTCGCCGCGATCAAGAGGTAGCTCACCAAGTCGTCGATCTCAGCGGCGCTTAATGTCTTGCCGTAGTCGTTCGGCATAATCGGATCGGGCAGAAACCCGAGCTTATTTACGTCCGACTTCTTCAGAAGATGAAACGAGCCATCGAACGACTGCAATTGCACCGAAAAATTGTCTTCGTTTCGGATAACCCCGGAAAGTGTCTGCGAATCTCGCATGGAGATCACAGCCGTTTTGTTGCTACGCCCGGTGCTTTCGCCTGGGTTCACGATGTTGCTGTGGATCTCCTTCGGAGACAAATTAGCGCCATAAAGCGTAAGGTCTCGCCCCAAAAAGCCGCCGATGCCCCCAACCATATGACATTCGGAACAGCGCGCACTGCCAAAGAAAAGCACCTTGCCCTTTTGCGGATCGCCGGGAGGCACGACTTTCGCGCCCCGGCCTTGTAGCGACCGCAGATACGCGAGCACAGCATTCAATTTGGTCTCTCCCAGCGCGGCAAACGGCGGCATCCCGGCAGCCGGTCTGCCACCCCGCAAAATCTCGTGAATCTGGCCGTCAGAAAGCTGAACGACTGGTTGCCGGTTTGCAATGTCGGGCCCGCGTTCGCCACCGCGCCCGTCGAGGCCATGACAGCCGGCGCAAGCCGATTCAAAAATTGCCTTCCCCTCATTGCTCGGTCGCCTCGCAGTTTTGCTGCGAGCAACGGAGGTTTGCGCAAGCGCTGTCTGGCCGAAGACGGATCCGAGCGCACACAAGAGCACGGTCACGGCACATCGAAGTGGCCAGAGATGGCGGGTGCCGCACATGATGCTCGAGTTCATAGGGTTCCGAGCGGCCCCGACCCCGGCACGCTTTCCGCGCATGCCGGAGCGGGTTAGCGGGCCCGAGCTAGAAGGTGAACTTGGCGGCAATTTGCATGATACGCGGGCTGCGTGCCGAGGTAACCACTCCGAAGTTGCCGCCTTGGTTCGCGCCATTAACGATCACAGGCAGTCCCTGATTGATCAAGCCGTTCGGATTGATGAACTGCGCGTGGTTGAAGGTGTTAAAGGCCTCAAAACGCAATTGGAGGACCTTGCTCTCCGTAAAATTCGTGTACTTGATCAGGGCCATGTCCCAGTTGTTCAGTCCCGGACCGTGGAAAAATTGCCGGTTGGCATCCCCGAGCTGGCCCACCGTCTCGAACGTGAAAGCGTTCGGATTGATATACGGCAAACCCGACCGCGGATTCTTGTTCCCGTATACCGGGCCCGCTCCCGTGCGTTGTGGGGTGTCCAGGCCGGCCGCAGCGGCGCCGATCAGGGAGTTGTCGTCATTTTCCGAGAGGGATATCGGCAAGCCCGTGGCAAAGGTGGTGATGCCGGACAGGGACCACCCTCCCAGCACTTTGCGCCCGACTCCCTGGTCCACATGGAACAGTTTGTCGAACTCAAAATTGTAGGTATAGCTGGCCACAAAATTGTGGGTCACGTCAAACAAGCAGAGCGAACGGCTTAGTCGTGGATCGAACGGGTTGGTCGAAACCTGAAGCCCGGAAGAATTGTCCATGCATTTCGAAAAGGTGTAACCGACGAGCAGGTCTGCCCGGCTGCTGTTGTGCCGCAGGTTTACTTGGAAAGAATTGTACGCGGAATTCGCCGATTCCTGCTCGTAGGGATTGGTTCCGAAGTAGAGAGGGTTGAGCACGGTGCGGGTTCCCGTCAGCACCGTATTGTTGCTGCCCGGGGCGTAATACACGGGGATACCGGCCGGGGGCGTCACCCCGGAGGCTAGTTGATAGGATGTGTTTTCGCCTCCGGGACCGCAGGGGGTCGCACCAGCCGCCAGGTTCGCCGGGTTGCTCAAGAACAGGCAGAGAGGCGCGCTGCCCGGATTTGCTTCGACCGCCGCAATCAGTTTATGCCCCTGATTTCCCACATAGCTCGTGGTCAGCACCGTGTGCGAGCCGAATTGTCTCTGGACTGACAGTTCGTAGTGCTCGGAGTAAGGCAGGCGATTCTTGTGATAGAAATTCCAACCGTAGGAAATGGGCTCTACGTCCGCCCACGGGAAAGTGGTGTTGGGATTTTTCGGAGAAACATTGGGGTTCGGGAAAATGAAGGGGAACGGGTTTCCTCCGGAAACGGTCTCGATCGATCCGTCGTTGCGGGAAATGAAAGGCGATTCCAATACGGGCGGCGCGGTCGAGCCCCAATAGATGCCATATGGCGGGTCTCCCACCTCCAGGAATTGGCTCAGGTCCTCGACGGCTGTGTAATACATGCCGAAACCGGCACGAATGCTGGTCCTCCCGGGACCTCCAAACAGTGCTCCGAGCAACCCGGACGTTGCCGTGGGGGAATACGCCAGGCCCAGGCGCGGAGCGAAGGCATTGTATTTGATCGGCGCGAGAGTCCGCGGAACTCCCGGATCGTTTGGCACAAGCCAACCTTGGGGCGCTCCAGGGAAAACGACGGATTGCACGCCTGGGATGATGGTTTCGGTTTTGTTTTGGGTGTCGTAGTAGGGGGTACTGATTTCGTAGCGCAGACCATAGTTGAGGGTCAGGCTTGGCTTAATGCGCCAACTGTCTTGCGCAAAAACTCCCAGATATTGCGTCCGCGAATCCAGTACCTGGAGGCTTGCCTGGGTGAAGGAGTTGGTCGCGCCCAACAGGAAGTCCGCGAAGTCCGACCCGGTCTCAATGCCGTTGAAGTTATACAATCCATTTTCGCTGTTGAGATTGCGCTCGTTGATCTGGTCGTAATGGTAGGCGCCGCCGAACCTCAGGCTATGGGTCCCGATGATCTTCGAGAAGACATCCTGCCACTGAAAGGTATTGTTGAACTGCCGGACGGTATCGTCGGGAATTCCTATATTGAAATTATTAAAGGTCACGGATGGCACGCCCTCGACGGATGGCACCACGGGGGCAACGCCGCCATTAAAGGCACATCCCGGTGGCGCGCTGTTGGCGGGACAGTTTGGAACCGTGAATCCCAAGGAACTGAGGCTCTTGCCGAGTCCCCCGCTCGGTGCGAAAAGATCGACCGCGTTTCGTGTATAGCTGAAGCTGAACTGATTCACGCTGGACACCCCAAAATTCTTGCTGTCGGCGATCTGGATCAGTTGTGCGCGGCCCGCCGAGAGAGAGTTGAACCCCGGTACGGTGGCGCCGCTATTTGGATAGGCATCGTTTTCGGTGTAATCGTCGATAAAGTAATAACCGGACAAGAGGCCGTATTTGGTATTGCCGTCGACGCGAATTCCACCCTTGTTGTCATTCAGAATATTGTTGAACGCCGAAGTCGAATAGTTGCCGGTACTGGTATTGCTCGCGGGAATGTAGGGGAGCAAGTTCGCACTGACGGGTGACCAGGCACTCTGCGGAATTGCACCCGTCGGGAAGACGCACCCGGTGTTCGGATCCGTAGAGTTACACGTGGGACTCCAGTACGGCTCCCCGCTAACCACTTGCTGGCCAGGGTTGCTGGCTTGCAGCCGGTTCTGCAGGATGCCTGCCCAATAATTGCTGCTGACCGTTCCAATGGCTGCACCGGAGGCTGCCAGAGCGTTGAACGAATCCAGCACATTGCCGGTGCGGTCTGCGTTCGAGGGGACAAGCACATTGATGGTGCTGCCATTCGTCTGGCGCGTCCCCTGATAGTCAACGAAGAAAAAGATCTTATCCTTCTTGATCGGCCCGCCAAGCGTGCCCCCAAACTGGTTCTGATGAAATGCCCCCTTCGGGCCGGATTCGGCGGGGTTAAAGAAATTCCGGGCATTCAAATCGGTATTGCGGAAAAATTCGAAGCCGCTGCCATGAATTTCATTGGTACCGGATTTGGTGGCAACGTTGACCTGGCCGCCACTGAAATTACCGTATTCGGAATCGAAATTGTTCGTGATGATGCGGAATTCAGAGATTGCGTCCAGGTTGGGAACGATCGACGTACCGTTGTTCTTCCCCTCCTCGACATTGGCCCCATTGACCATGAAGCCGTTGGCTGCTTCGCGCTGTCCATTCACTGATTGATTGCCCGAATTCACGCCCGCTCCCCCCGTAGCCCCGGGTGCACCCGACGGAGAGCGGTCGTTTAATCCTGCTGCCTGTGAACCGTAGGCCGAAGGAACCACTCCCGGCTGGAGGGACAGCAGGTCGGTATAAGCGCGCCCATTCAAGGGAACGCTGGTCATGCGCGTTCCGCTAATCACTTCGCCCATCTGCGTGCTCTGCGTGTCCACGGCAACGGCATCGCTGCGCACCTCAACCTCCTCGGTGGTGGTGCCGACCTGCAACGTGACGTCGACCTTGATCACCGAGTTGGCGTCGATGACGATACTGGTCTGACGGAAGGTCTTGAACCCGGCGCCGTGGACTTCCACGTCGTACGTGCCGATTGCCAGGGTGGGAAAGCTGTAGAACCCTTTCGAATCTGTGACCGTTTCCGTTCGGACTCCAGTTTGGGAGTTAGTGGCCGTGACCTGGGCTCCCACGATCACCGCGCCGGTCGGGTCATTGACCAGCCCCGAGATACTTCCGGTGACGCCGGCCCAGGCCGCGGCCCCAAGCAGCAGCCCCAAAAGGACAAAAAAAATGCAACGTGAACGAGGATGCATAACAACACCCCTTAATTTATGTCTTTCACCCCTTACCGCGGTTCCTGCCATGCGGCCGCGTGCGCGAAGGTGCGCGGAAGCAGGAACATTCCCAGACGCAGGGACTCCCCCAAGCTGCTAAATCTGGAATACCCTATCGATTCGCGGGTGTCAATCCTTTTCTCTTTTTCGAGAACCGATTTCGTCTTCTCTTAAATCGATTCAAAAGTGTTTCCGCCGGCAAGCCGACTGGTGGTAAAGTCCTAAAGCGGCGGGCTTCTGG
>Ga0207826_1000231_pt1 | contig 15572 bp, 15 predicted proteins | sample LuqExpMetageno80_FD_187837 | JGI IMG/M metagenome (GOLD analysis project Ga0207826, IMG submission 187837) | Tropical forest soil microbial communities from Luquillo Experimental Forest, Puerto Rico - Sample 80 (SPAdes) | ecosystem: Environmental > Terrestrial > Soil > Tropical forest ... | reverse complement strand
GCCTGAATTGGGCGGATGGGGTTGCATCGGATTCCCCGTCGTTTTGCGACTTGTGACCGCCCGTGCACCCGGCGCGCCGCTATGAGTTCCCGTGCGAACCGGTGCACCATGAGAGGCAACGGCACCATGTGCTGGCGCCGCGGCATGGGCCCCAGCTGCCGGCGCGGCAGGCCCCGCGTGAACGGCAGGCGCCGCGACCGAGGGAGCCATAGCCCCACGTTGTGCGGCACAAATTACGGTAGCAACCCCCAAGGAAAACAACCCAAAACCCCATACCTTGCGCATGGCGCGCTCCCGGGAAGCTCCGAGCAGGCCTCCCAATACCATAGATGCCCCACCATCCGCGGGGGTTTCACGGAAGGGGGCTGCACGGCGAATTGTCCCCCAACGATTGGCGGAAGAAAAGCGTTTTTTTTCCGGCTTGAGTCAATACTTCCACGTCATGTCGGCTCCCGGTGGAGCGGTGGCGGTCATGTGGCGGGCAATCTGCGGCATGATGCGCTGGTAGAGGGTACCCGCGCTTTCGAGGTTCGACACGTCGCCTCCACCCATGTAGCAGTGGGGCTTTCCCGGGCTGTATTCAAAGTCGGCGATGCGGTAAGGGTTTCGGGGTGAGTCGAGGAAGTTCTGCATGAGGTGCACGGCGTTGTTGAGGTACCAGCTGTCCATGTCACCCACAGCAAAATGGATTTTGCCGGAAAGCCTCGGACCGAGCGCGACGAGATCGCGTTCGAGGATATAACAGATGTCGTAGTGCTCTTTCCAGTAAGCGGCCACCGTGCGATCGATAGCGCCGGTGGATGGATTCCAGATGGGTTTGGGGTAGCCGTCCCTTCCAACCGGGCTGAAGACCGCCTGCCAAATGCCGAATTGCTCGGTCGACCGGCCGTGAGTGCCCATGACTTCCTCAAGACGGACGGCCGGCTCCATGGTTGCGAGAATCTGCCCGTTTGACGTGCGCATCTCGGCACGCGGCACGGTGCCGAAGGGTCCCGCATTCCAAAAGGCGTTGGAGTCGTCATACACATTCACGAGTTCGTAGGCGCGGAAATCAACGGGATCGGGGCAAAAGCTGTAAGCGCCGTTGAAAAAATCAGGATAGAAAACCTGTTGAGCCAAGGCTTCCCAGCCACCCGTGGAACCGCCTTCGAGAGCACGCGCCCAAGGTTGACCGATGCCGCGAAATCGCTTCTCCACTTCGGGGATCAGTTCCTGTGTGATGGCGTCGCCGTAGGGGCCGACGTTGGCGGAATTTACGGCGTAAGAGTCGTCATAATAAGGATTAGCGTGCTGGATGCTGACAAGCAGCATGCGCGGAAGCCGGCCGGAGATCCAATCCTGATGAAAGCGGTAGGCATATTGTCCGCGCGACAATCTGTCTGGTCGCGACTCGGGAGGCGCACTGGTCGCAAAAAACTCCCAGTCGGCTTCAAAGTGGCCGTGGTGCACAAGGAGCGGGTAGTGAGCCGTTGGGTGCTCGTCAAAGCCTTCGGGAAGGAGTACGGTCGCGCCCAGGTACATCGGTCGGCCCCAAAAGGCGGTGAGCAGTTTGCTCTCGATGCGGAGGTGCTTGATGTATTGGGTGTCTTTGGGCGGCTCGATCGGGGAGATTTTTTCGGTGAGCTCAATGCGCACGGCACTGGCTTGCTGCGGGTCGAGATGCACGCGAAGGGGTTTGTTGAAGAGGTTGCCGGGTTTGCGATTCCATTTTTGGCCTTCCCCTTTGTCGGGAGGAAGCTTGACGTTGTGGCCATCGGCGCGGTGGAAAGTTTCATAGATGTTGAGGACGGCCTGAACGTAGTAGTCGCCGGCGGGAAGCTCGTCGAGGCTGACAAGCGGATAACCAAGCGAGGTGGAATCGATGACGGCGGTGGTGCCTGGCTTCCAGCCCTCAACGTCGAGTCCGAAAAATTGCGCGCTGAGGGCTTCTTCCTCGCGAAGTTGGAAACGCGGCTCGCTCGAAGGGTCGGTGGAAATGCCAAGCAGAATGTGGCCGTCGAGCGGCTGGCCGCTGAGTGATTCAGGGAAAGAAATTTCAAGGCGCAGCCTGGAGGCCGGTCCTGAAGGCCGCGCCTCGGCGACGGATAAGCAGGCAGACAGGAGACAAAACGCACCGACAATCGAGTAGCTCGCCAAGAGGTCGCGGATTCGCGAGGTTTTATGACGGAGCCGAACGGTCAAGAAGATTCTCCACTGTGACCGGACAGGATACATCAGGAGCAGAGCCGGCGTGTCGGGTTGGCGACCGGTATGGAAACGCACCGAGGGAGAAATCGCGGGGCGAGGGTCGCTGTGCTTTCCCCTGAGAGGGGGGATGTGCTATAACCTGAGGGCCGTGAAGGATACCGGAAAGCAGGAGACGGCCCCGGTTGCATTGCGGGGCGCGGCGGTGAAGGAGTCCGCAGGGAACACGGCCGCGGAAGAAATGGCCGCCCCGGGCCACGAAGACGCCTCCCGGTATTGCCCGATCTGTTGGCAGCGGCTCGAGTCGCGACGCTGCAAGCTGATTTGCAACGGCTGCGGCTATTACATGTCCTGTGCGGATTACTACTAATCGCAGGGCGGTGGTGCGGTAGAAAGCCGCTTTGCGAAAACCTTAAAAGCGGATATGCTTTGCGGTTCCGGCCCGGGTTGCCGCCGGATCCGTGTACGGACGAGGAGGAACTCAACGTGGCATTGAAGATGACAACGCGTGAAGTAGAAGGAGTTACGGTGGTGGCCATGGACGGGCGAATCGTGTTGGGCGAGGAGAGCAACGCACTGCGCGAGAAGGTGAAGTCGCTGGTCGCCGAAGGAAAGAAAAAGATCGTGCTGAACATGGACAACATTACGTTCATCGACAGCGCGGGGTTAGGCACGCTCGTGGCGGCGCACCACAGCGCCAAGGGCCAGGGATCGGCCTTGAAACTCTGCCATCTGGGCACCAAGTTCCAGGAAGTACTGCAGATCACGAAGCTGATGACCATCTTCGACGTTTACAACACGGAAGCCGAAGCCGTGGCCAGCTTCTCGAAGTAAGCCAATTCCCGACTTTCGAGGGTGATTTTTAAGGAAAGGGCAGGTTTATCCCTGCCCTCTTTGTTTTTGCAGGAGAAATAACGCGAAAAACGAAGTACCCGGACGTCGGACCTTGATTTATTCGGTGATGCGATACATGGTGATGCCGCTCAAAAGTTTCGGATAAAAGTCGGTGGATTTTTGGGGCATGACTTCGCCAGCGGTGGCAACTTTCATGACCAGATCCACATCGGCGGGATTCAGCAGAAAGGCAACTTGCGCGGCACCGCGGTCCACGGCTTCGAAGGCCGACAGGGCCTCGCGCTCGTAAGTCAGGTTGGCTTCGGAAGCGACCGCGCGCGGCGTGATGCCGAGCGCCGGCTCCAGAATGCCTTGGTGCAGCAGCGCGACGTCAAGTTCGCGCTGCAAAGGAGAAAGGCTCGGCAGGATCTCTTGGATGTCCGCTTCCGGCCGGAACGTAAGCACATAGAAGGCCCGTGAAGCCGCATCGGCGCCCGGATAAACGGCAATGGCGCGGCGCCGTCTGCCTTCGGAAAGGCGCGCCAGGCATTTTTCCTGGGCTTCGAGCCGCTGGATATTGCTGCTGAACGGAAGCACTTCGGCGGCAAACCAAGGCTCGAGGTAGCGGCGCACCGAACTCCAGGAAAAATCACGCAAATGGCCGACCACACGATGCGTTGGAAGGATCGTGAGCCCTTCGCTGCGGGTGTTGATAAAGGTCATCATCGAGCATTCGTAGGGAGCATCCGGGTTGAGCTTGCCGGCGCGCGTGCGGCACTCGTTGCGGAAATTCAGGGAAGTTTCGTAGCGATGGTGGCCGTCTGCGATCACCAGCTTCTGATTCTCCATGGCTTTTTGAATCGCGGTGATGTGCTGGGGCTCGGCCATCAGCCACAAGCGGTGAATCACGCCGTATTCGTCCATCATTTGTGTCGTGGGAGCCGTCGAGGACACAACTCCGTCGAGAATGGCGTCCACGGTAAAGGCCGGGTCGGAATAAAGCATGAAGAGTTGGCCGGTGTGCGTGCGGGTGTGGCGAAGGAGTTCGAGCCGGTCGGCTTTCGGGCCCGACAGAGTGTGTTCGTGACGGAAGATGATGCCCGCCGAGTAGTCTTCGAGTTTGCCCAAGCCGATGAAGCCCTTGCGAACATGGCGAAACGTCGTGCCCGGGACGCTGTACTGCTGCGTGTAGGCGTAAAACGCCGGAGCGGGATCCTGCTGGATGACGTTGTGCGCCATCCAGTCCTTCAGGCTCCGAGCCGCCCGCGTGTAGACATTGTTTTCCGGCGAGTCGCTCACGTTGGCCCGGCCCTTTTCCACAACAATCAAGTTGTGAGGATCGGCTGCGTAATACCTCTCCTGCATCGAAGGCGAGATCTTGTCATAAGGCTGTGTCAGAACGCGTTCGTAGGAAACGACGTTGGGATTGTAACGAAAGGCACGAAACGGAAAGACCTGGGCCATGAAATCTCCAAACCGGATTTTTGTCGAACAGGTAGCTTACCAGTGTACGTGATGTGGCTCGTCAGTGGAAAAAGCGTCGAAGAGGGGATGGCCGCTCGATGAGAACAAGAAAGCGCGCGTATTACAATGAACCCATGCCCAACGGGAATTCCAGCAAAGTGCGCGCTTTTGTTTTTGATCTGGACGGCACCTTGATTGATTCCAAACAGGACATCGTTACGTCCGTAAATCTGATGTTGCGCGACACAAAACGAAAACAGCAGCCACTGCAGCTGGTGGCGAGCTACATTGGTCACGGGGCGCCACAATTAATCGCCAGTGTTCTGGGGCCGGACTCGAGCGAAGAACAACGTCGCGAGGCGCTGGCGATTTTTCTTGCGCATTACCGGGAGCGGAAACTCGATGCCACACGTTCCTACCCCGGAGTAGCCGAAGGCCTCGCAAAGCTGGCGGGAAATCTCCTGGCGGTTTTGACCAACAAACCCACAGAAGTGAGCGTCGAGATACTGCAAGGGCTGGGACTGGCGAAATTTTTTCAGGCCATTTACGGCGGCGACAGTTTCAAAAAGAAGAAACCCGATCCGGGGGGCGCGCTCGAGATCCTGAAGGAGTTGGGCGCCACGCCGGCGAAGTCGGCGATGGTCGGCGATTCGGATGTGGATGTGCAAACGGCGCGGAATGCCGGAATGCTGGCCGTCGGCGTGAACTACGGATTTGGACAGCACAACAGGGAAAAGCAACCGGCGGACATTTATGTCGACAATTTGCTCGAGCTCGCAGCGCTCGCGGAGAACCACCATGGCTGACGCGCGCGACGCAGTCCTTGCGTTTCCGCACCCGGGTTTGGCAGACTCACCGCGTGCTGATTGGACTGTTTCCTGAACTGGATGCGCCCGGCGGAATCCAACGCGCGGGACGCCACCTGGCGCTGGTGCTGAGCGAATACGCCGCGAACAAGCAGATGGAGTACAGGTTGCTCAGCCTGAATGACACGCAAGAACTGCATCGAATGCGGCTGGGAGACAGGGAATATGTGTTTACCGGAGCAGCGCGAGGCAAAGCGCGTTTTGCAACAACAGCAATGAAAGCCGCGAGACGCCAGCCGAAGATTGTCCTGGCGGCCCACCCCAATCTCGCGCCCATCACCCGGGCGATGAAACTGATCGCTCCCCGAATGAAGAGCGTGGTCTGCACGCATGGAATCGAGGTTTGGGAACCGCTTTCGCGCCCGCGCCGTCAGGCGCTGAGACGGGCCACACTGGTGCTGGCGCCGAGCCGCGCCACCGCGGATTTTGTCGTCTCGGTGCAAGACGTTCGCCAGGAACGCGTGCGCGTGCTTCCCTGGGCTCTCGATCCGGATTTCGAGACGAGACTTTCCGGACATTTCTCCCAGACAGTGCCGCTCGATTTCCCAGCAGGCCGGGTGATCCTGACCGTGGGACGCTGGCTCAAGAGCGAGCGCTACAAGGGAATGGATACGTTAATCAAGGTCATGCCACGATTGTTGCTGCACTGGCCCGACCTGCAACTGGTGCTGGTGGGATCGGGCGACGACCGCGAATGGCTGGTGAACATCGCGCGAGACAGCGGCGTGCAGCTTCATACTCACTTTCTGAGCGACGTCACGTATGGCGAGCTTTCCGCCTGCTATGCGGCCGCCGAGGTTTTTGCGCTGCCGAGCCGAGGGGAAGGGTTCGGCTTCGTGTACCTGGAAGCCATGGCACGAGGCAAGCCAGTGATCGGAGGAGCCCACGGCGGCGCTCCCGAAGTGATTCAGGACGGGAAGACAGGCTACCTGGTCCAACACGGAGATGTGCCGCAACTGGCGACGTCGATCGATACACTGCTCGCGAATCCAGAACTCGGGAAGCAGATGGGTGCGCGAGGACGCGAACGCGTCGAGAAAGAGTACCGGTTCAATGTCTTCGCCAAGGGCTTCAAGAAGATTCTGCGCGAACTATGCGAATCCTGAACGTCACGCAAAGCTATTCTCCTTTCTTTGAGTTTGGGGGCCCTCCGGTAAAAGTGCGCGCGCTTGCCGAGGGCATGGCACGAAGAGGCCACCAAGTCAGCGTTCTGACGGCTGATTGGGGACTCGAGCAACGATTGGAGAAAATGCCAAAGGAAGCGCCGACGAAGAAGGGTTCGTACGGAAGCGTTCGGGAAGTCCGCGGGGTGGCGATCGTCTATTTGCCTAAATGGCTCCATTATCGGGCGGCGAGTTGGAATCCCGGGTTGGGACGCTATCTGCGGGCGGAACTGAAAAATTTTGATGTCGTGCACATATTCGGTCTCTACGATTTGCTGGGTCCCGGAACGGCCGCGGAATGCCGCGCTCAGAAGATTCCCTACATCGTTGAACCAATCGGAATGTACGTGCCGATCGTGCGCAACCTGTGGCTGAAACGGATGTATCACCGCCTGCTTGGGCGGGAGATGATGGCTGGCGCCAGCCTGGTGGTCGCTACGGCGGAGCAAGAACGCGCGGAACTTGTGTGCGGTGGAATCGCGAAGGAGAAAATACTTTTGCGGCGTAACGGTGTGGATTCCCCCGCTGTTTTACCGGAGCGGGACCATTTCCGAACCAAATTGAAAATTCCGGCGACGGCAACACTGGTGCTGTTTTTGGGGCGGCTGTCGGAGAAAAAGAGCCCGGACCTGCTGCTGAAGGCATTTTCGGTCGCGACCGCCTCCGGCGCCCTGACGGAACACCGCGCGGATTTGGCATACGTCGGGCCGGACGAGGCCGGGATGAAAGCACGGCTGGCAAGGATGGCGAAAGGCCTTGGCTTAAGCGAGAGAGTGCATTTTTCAGACCCGCTCGAGGGCGCCGCCAAGTGGGAAGCCTACCGGGACGCGGACATTTTTGTGCTGCCTTCGCAAAACGAGAATTTTGGCAACTCGGCAGCGGAAGCGGTTGCAATGGGGACGCCGGTGATCGTCACGGACCAGTGTGGAATCGCGCCATTGCTGAAGGATGTAGCCGCCCTCGTCGTGAAACACGATGAAAAGGAGTTGAGCGGCGCACTCGCGCGGCTGCTGAAAGATAACGTATTGTTAACGAAACTAAAAGAAGGTTGCACGATCGCGTATCGCCAACTTGGTTGGGAGGAACCGCTCGCGGCGATGGAATCGGCGTATCAGAGGCTTGCGACGCGCCTCGCTCCGTAGGAGAATTCAGTGGTTTGGGCGAGGTAAGACTTGGAACGCCATCGTTTCTTCCGTGCGATATGGTGGCTGAGCAACCTTTTGCTCGCGACGGCTATCATAGCCACGGTCTACACAAGCGTCTGGGAATTTTCGGTCAGGAGATACCTTAAGGGCTTCTCCGACGCAGTTGTGCCTGAAACAGCCAACGCCCAGTTGAAGGCCGAGGCAATCCTCGCCTGGATGCGATTTGGGCCTCCGCGTCTCGAAGTCCAAGCACCTACGGACATCTCTCCCCGTGACCCGCAGGACACCCTGAATTACCGCCAACTACTTGAGGTATGCGGCAGCGCCACGAATGCATTCCTGAATCTGTCGCGAAGCGCGGGACTGGAAGTCCGGCGCCTGCTGCTGCTGGCACCGGACCGAACCACGAAGCACGTGGTCGCGGAAGTATTCATCGATGGCCGATGGGTTATCGCAGATGCAACCTACCGAACCTTTCTGAAGGACCGCAACGGCAGACTCCTAACACGGAAGGAGCTGCAGAATCCGATGATCTTTCGCGAAGCTACAAGTCTTATCCCCAATTACCGACCCGAATATTCCTACGAGCAACTTGCCAATGTGCGCACAGCAGCGCTTCCCTATGCGGGAGCCGTAGGGAAATTTCTGCTGGACAGAGCGTTTCCAAAGTGGGATGAGCATTCGGATTGGAGCCCGTTATTGGAGCGGCGCTCCTTTCTGTATTTCTTTTTGTCGATTAACTCGCTGGTCGTGCTTCTTCTGGCGCGTATTGCGATCGCCTGGCTGGCCGACCACCCTTTGCAGGTACCTCGCTTCCATGTGCGGGCCAACCTGAGCCGTGCGACGTCGGTTTTCTTTACGACTCCGGAGATCAAATAGAGCGTGTGCGGAATCTGTGGATTCGCTTCCGCTTCGACTGGCGGCGAGGCCTTGCGCGCGGTGCGAGCCATGACCGTGGCCATGACGCACCGCGGGCCGGACGCGGAAGGCTTTCTCAACGACGTCCGGGCCCCGAGTGTGGCTGTCGGAATGCGCCGGCTGAGCATCATTGACCTGCCTGGCGGCCAACAACCGATCTGGAACGAGTCTCGAGACGTGGCCGTCATTTTCAACGGAGAGATCTACAACTACAAGGAATTACGCAACCGCCTGAGCGTCGCGGGCCACAAGTTCAAAACCAATTCGGACACGGAGATTCTCGTTCACGGCTGGGAAGAGTGGGGCGAAGACCTGTTGAATGAGCTCCGTGGGATGTTTGCGTTTGCGCTGCTGGATTTGCGGAAACTGTTCGCGACAGTTCCCGTGCTGTTCCTGGCGCGCGATCCGCTTGGCATCAAGCCGCTTTACTATGCGCAAACAGAAAAGGGCTTTCTTTTTGCTTCGGAAGTGCGCGCACTGCTCGCCTCCGGTGTATTGGAACATAAGCTCTCAGCGGACGCGCTGACGGCCTATCTATTGTTCGGCAGCGTCTCGGAACCGGTTACGCTGGTGCAAGGCGCGTACTCCTTGCCGCCGGGCCACCGGCTTCTGCTGCATGTGCCGGAAAGGCGGCGAGCGCCGCGTGCGCGGCCGTGGTGGGATCCGACCCGCAGCCCGGCGGCGCGGGACCCCAAGCGCCCACGCGAGTTCGCTTCCGCAACTTCCCCGGTTCGCGTGCTGCTGGAAGATGCGGTGCGCTCGCACCTGATTGCGGATGTGCCGGTAGGATTGTTTTTGTCGAGCGGGCTCGATTCGAGTGCGATTGCAGCCTTCGCGGCCCGCGCGCAGCAAGGCATTCAAAGCTTCACGCTGTCGTTCCCGGATAGTCCCTACGACGAAGCGCCCCTTGCACGCGTCGTCGCACAACACACCGGAACAAAGCACACGGAAGTGCCGCTCTACGGTCAAGACATGCTGGCGCGGCTCGACGAAGCCGTCGCTGCGCTCGACCAGCCGACCATGGATGGGATCAACACCTATTTTGTCTCCTGGGCCGCGCGCGAGGTTGGTTTGAAGGTGGCCCTTTCGGGCCTGGGTGGGGATGAACTGTTTGCCGGTTACCGCACATTTTCAGACACGGCGAAACTGGCAAAGCTCGAATCGGTTTCGCGTTTTCTTCCTGCGGCCTTCCGGCGGATCAGCGCACCGCTGGTGAATTCACTTCTGGCACACAAGGGCTCAATGGACGCAGCCCGCAAGGCCAGCGATGCATGGACGATGCCCGATGTGCTGCCCCACCCTTATTTCTTCACGCGCTTGCTTTTTCCGCCCTCGCAGGTGAGACGGCTGGCCGAGCCGCGCTTCCGCTCGAGTACGGTTGCGTCGGACGGTGCGAGTCTCGATCCGACCTGGCTGGGGTGGCTCGAGCAAACGGCCGACCAGGCGACCGGAGCTGAGCCGATCGCGGCGACTTCCTGGCTCGAAATGCGCTCCTATATGGCCAGCACACTCTTGCGCGACACGGACTCGGTGAGCATGGCGCGCTCGCTCGAGGTGCGGGTGCCGCTCCTTGACACACCTCTGGTCGAATTCGTTGGCGCGCTTCCCGACGCAGCGCGAGTTCAGACAGGACGACCAAAAGCGCTGCTGCGCGCAGCGCTCGAGGGCCTCTTGCCGGCTGCAATCCTGGCGCACAAAAAACGTACCTTCACCTTGCCGTGGGAAGAATGGCTCCGTTCGTCCCTGCGATCTCGCGTTCAAGCCAGTTTGAATGAACCGGCCCCGGCCTTGAAGTTGTCGCTGCGCGCGGCGGGCGTGAAAGCCGTGTGGGCGAGCTTTCAACGCAAAGAAACAAGCTGGTCCCGCCCCTGGTCGCTCTACGTTCTGAACGAGTGGTGCCGCAAGCATCTTTCCTGACCCGCCGGTGGTCGCTTCCACCAGATGGCTGCCGCACATCAGGGTGAACAATTTAAGGTAGACTTTTTGGTTGCGCGATGAACATTCTTGGGATCAATGCTTACCACGGCAATGCGTCAGCGGCCCTGCTTTGTGACGGAAAGCTAGTTGCCGCTGTCGAGGAAGAACGCTTCAACCGCGTGAAATATGCGGCCGGTTTCCCCGTGGCTGCGATCCGATACTGCCTCGCAGAAGCCGGCATCACGCTCGCTCAGATTGATCACGTGGCGGTGCCGCGAAATCCGTACGCGAGGCTTGCCACGAAACTCTTCTACGCGATGCGAATGCCTTCGTTCGCGCGCGAACGCGCGCGGGTGCTTTCGAAGTTCACGGGCATTCGGGCGGCGCTGGCTGGGGCGTTTGACTGCGACCCGTTGAAAATCAAGGCCAGCTTTCACCGCGTGGAACACCACCGGGCACACCTCGCGAGCAGTTATTTTGTGTCGCCATTTGAGCATGCCGCGCTGCTCTCCGCGGACGGACTAGGAGATTTCGCGAGTTCGATGTGGGGCACGGGCCGCGGCAATCGCATGGAGGTCGATGGCGCGATCGCATTTCCACATTCGCTCGGTTTGTACTACAGCGCGGTCACGCAGTATCTGGGTTTTCTAAAGTTTGGCGATGAATACAAGGTCATGGGGCTGGCAGCATACGGAGAGCCCGATAACCTGGAAGCCTTTCGCGACATCGTGCGTTTCAACGGCAACGGGGGCGAATTCGGATTCCGGCTGGGACTGGATTACTTCGTTCATCACAAGACCGGGCCGCAGATGTCCTGGGCGGAATCGGACAAGACTCCAATCCTCGGGAGGCTGTTTTCGGATTCCATGGCGCAACGGCTCGGCCCGCCAGCGCGACAACCCGAAGAGCCGCTCGAGCAGCGGCACCGCAACCTTGCGGCCTCGTTGCAGGCCCGGCTTGAGGAAGTGTACTTGGGAATGCTGAGGAAGCTCGCGAAGAACACCGGAGCCAAGGCGGTTTGCCTGGCGGGCGGCGTTGCGTTTAATTGTGTCGCGAACGGTAAGATTTTCGACCAGACGCCGTTCGAACAGGTTTATGTTCATCCCGCCGCGGGAGATGGCGGGCTGGCCGTGGGTGCCGCTTACCATGTGTGGCACCAGACGCTTGGCAAGCCGCGCGCGTTTGTGATGGACCATGCCTACTGGGGGCCCGGCTATACGCCGGCGGAAATCCGGGAGGCCCTGGAAGCAAGCGCCGTGCCGCGGGGAGACTACGCTGTGAGCGAGTTGCCCGAGGAAGAGTTGCTGCGGCGGACCGCAGCCCTGATCGCGGACGGAAAGATTCTTGGATGGTTTCAAGGACGAGCCGAATGGGGACCACGGGCGCTCGGGAATCGCAGTATCGTGGCGGATCCGCGGCGGCCGGAAATGAAGGAAATTCTGAACCGGCGCATCAAGCACCGCGAAATTTTCCGGCCGTTTGCTCCGTCGATTCTGGCGGAAAAAACCGGCGAATGGTTCGAGAAGTCGCACCCATCGCCGTTTATGACCCTGGCCTATTCCGTGCGGCCGGAAAAGCGCGACAAAATTCCCGCGCCGACCCACATCGACGGCACCGGAAGATTACAGACAGTGACGCGGGAAGCGAATCCGCGGTATCACGCCTTGATCCGGGAATTCGAACGGCAGACCGAAGTGCCGGTTGTGCTGAACACATCCTTCAACGACAACGAGCCCATCGTTTGCCGGCCCGAAGAAGCGCTGGACTGTTTCCTGCGCACGCAAATGGACGCGCTGGTTCTCGGCAATTACCTGATTACCCGCTGCTGAGTTGGGCGGCAGGCTTCCGAAGCAGGTCAGCGTCGTTAAGCGGCCGCAGTCATTTCGCGGCCGGGACGGCAGCGCCTACCTGGATCGAAATTTCCGGAGCATGGAGAAGGGTGTTGTGCACCAGGCAGTGCTCGATGGCTTGGTGGAGACCCTTGCAATGCTCTTCGACAAGTTCGACGGGGGGCGCCACGTCGATCACAAAATTGCTCAGGCGTGCGACGGGTTCCTTGACCTTTTCGCAGCTGACAGAAACACGGGCACCTTCGGTGGCCAGCCGGTGTTTTCGTAAGTATTGCGCTGCGTAAAAGGCGGCGCAGGAACCCAGCGAGGCGAGGAGCAGCTCGGGCGGAGTCATGCCTTCGTCATAGCCACCATCCACCACCGGTTGATCACTGATGATGGAGTGGCCTCGCGTCTTGATCTCGAATTGCACGGAACCCAAATGTTCAACAGTAATTTCCACGGATACCTCCGTCCTGCAGCGAACCACGGCGGCCCGCAGGGTGTTGTGGCAGGCGCCTAAGGCAGGACTGTCTTTCTGTCCTCGAGCTATAACAGAAGTTTGTGGATTCGCCAAGGAAGCCGCTCACAGCAGAGAACGGTCCGGGCGAAGGGGAAAAGAAGACTTCTAGCGCTTTCCTTTGTCGTAACTGTCAAAGGCTTCGCGCAGACCATCGAGAAGGTGGCCGTTTTTGACCTTGCCGCCCTCCGTTCGGTGCACGTCGGACCAGAGCAGAGCGCTCGTCTTCGGGTCGAGCAGGGCAATGCGCGTGTGACCCGGAGGGACGGGATCATCGCTGAATGCGTTGATGCTCTTGCCCGCGGGGAACTCACCCTCAGGAACCGCCCGGACGTGGTTACCATTGTCGAGCCGCAGGATAAGGTCGGCTTTTTCGCGGCTTTCGGCGAATTCAAAGCGGCCCCACTTGGACAATTCAAGGACCGCGCTGTACTCCAGCTCGTGGAAGCCGGTTTCATTCTCGAGGAAAACGAAGCGCGCCCGGACGACCGCGTCGGGAAGCGGCTTTGGACCGGCCCAAAACTGCAGCGGGGCCAAGGATAGAAGTAACAACGCCGAGAGGCTTCGACGGATAGCGCGAGTGTTGGGCTGCATTCGCTCCCCCGACAAATTGAACGTGGAAACAAAGACAATAGAAATATTTTGTGAAAGTGGGAACTGTCCTAAGGTACAGAATTAGGGCAATTGCCCTAATTTTCATCCCCGTCACGCCGCTCCAGGTTTGAAATCGACCGACGACGCACCTTCAAGCCGCCTTCTTCTGCCTGTACAATCCTCTCGTGCGCGTTCTGCTGCTGAATCTCTACTACCCGCCGGATACGTCCGCGACGGCAAAAATGGCCCAAACGGTCGTTAGCGCCCTCGCGGAAAGGCACGATGTGATCGTGCTGTGCGGACGTCCATCATACGATCCGACCGAAAGGCGGCCCTGGCGGCTGTATCAGGAAGAAGAAGCCGGAAGAGTGCGAATTCTGCGTGTTGGTTCGAGCGATTACTCGCGCGTGCAGATGAAAAAACGGGTGTGGAACTACCTGAGTTATGTGCTTTTGTCGGTTCCGAGAGCTTTGCTTCTTTCCTGCGACGTTGTGATGGCCATGACCGATCCGCCTTTCGAAGGCATTGTGGGCGCATGGATAGCGCTGCTGAAGCACAAACCTTACGTGTACAACATCCGGGATCTGTATCCGGATATGGCGGTGGGAGGGTCGATCGTCGCGCACGGCGCTTTTGCCCGATTTTGGGAGAGGTTGCACCGGTGGGCCTTGCGGCGCGCTCAACGCGTAATCGTCTTGGGCGAGGACATGCGCAACCGCATTTTGGCTAAAGGAGTAAAACGAGAAGGCATCGAGGTGGTTCGCGATGGCGCGGAAATGCCCACCGTATCAGCGGCCAGGCCGGCGCTCGACGAGCAAGTCGTCTCGGCCATCCGCGGCGATTTCAAGTTTGTTCTTCTGCACGCAGGGAACCTTGGCTTTTACGGAGCCTGGGAGACATTACTGACCGGCGCCCGTTTGCTTGCCGACGAAGGGGTCGGCCTCGTGTTTGTGGGCGATGGTGCCGAGTGCGCACGGCTGCGCGCCGCAGCAAACGGCCAATCGAATGTGCGGTTTCGTCCGTTCTTTCCGGCCAGCAAGATCTCGTCGGTGCTCGCCGCAGGCGACGCGCATTTGATCACCATCAAGCGCGGCCTCGAGGGCGTAGTGGTGCCCAGTAAGATGTATGGCATTCTCGCCGCGGGGAAGCCGATTGTAGCCGTAACTCCGCGAGGTTCGGACGTGGTGGCGATCGGGGAGCAAAGAGGCTTTTCGATCTCGGCGGATCCGGATGATCCCGCGCAGTTTGTCGATGCTGTCCGGCAACTCATGCACAATCCGGATCGGCTGCGGAAAATGAGCGAGGTGGCTCTGTCGGTTGCACCGGAGTACGAGAGAGGTAAAGAACTAAAGAAGTTGGTGTCGATCGTGGAAGGGGTATTGGGGATATAAATTCTACGCTGTAGTTAGAAGTATCCACTCTGCAACAACATACCGCGCCTTTTTAACGATTTTTCTGGCGCAATCGGGATTTTCGCGGTATTTTGGGGGCTGTTCAGGGATCGTCGTCGGCCGATTCTGGTTCACCAAAGGCCAGGTTAACGCGGGAGCCGGACCCAAAACCGGCAACGTGTCTGTGAATCACTGGTACTTTCGCCCGGGCCAGTTTCCTCAGAGCGAACATAAGAAGGACTCATGAGTTCGGGCCTGCTGGCTTTCTTGATCGGTTTGTCAGCCTCACTATTTCTCACCGTGCCTGTGCGTGCGCTGGCGATCCGCGTAGGCATGGTCGATCTTCCCGGGCCGCGCAAAGTGCATCTAACACCGATTCCGTTACTCGGTGGCCTGGCCATCTATGGCGGCGTGATGTTGGCCATTTTCTCGGTTTTTGACGGCCCAGCGCGTGCCCAGAGCTTCGGGATATTCACGGGTGCGACGATCGTGGCGATTGTCGGCTTTCTGGATGACCGCGGTTGGCTGCATCATCAGATAAAGTTGTTTTTGGGGATGCCGCTGGCTGCCGTCATCCTGCTCGCGAGCGGGGTGCACGCAAACATTTTCGAGGTGCTCGTTGGCGGAAAGGCCGGGACCTGGTTGGACGGGGCGCTGACGATCGTGTGGGTTGTCGGCATCACCGCGTCGTTCAGCATCCTTGACCATATGGACGGTCTTTGCGCCGGCGTCGCCGCGATGGCCTCG
>Ga0207826_1000230_pt1 | contig 15588 bp, 13 predicted proteins | sample LuqExpMetageno80_FD_187837 | JGI IMG/M metagenome (GOLD analysis project Ga0207826, IMG submission 187837) | Tropical forest soil microbial communities from Luquillo Experimental Forest, Puerto Rico - Sample 80 (SPAdes) | ecosystem: Environmental > Terrestrial > Soil > Tropical forest ... | reverse complement strand
GTATCCATTCGACAGTGCGGGAAGACCGTTGAACTCGACGTTGCCGTAACCGTTGGTGCCCCCGACGAAATCGTTGCCACTCCCAGCGGTATTGAGGAGTGCGCCGGAGGCGAACTGCAGTGGGTACGTGAGGTCGCCGCCGGGATTCGGAAGATTCTCAAGCGCCGTAGCATTGAGATTTGTCGAAGTATTGGCGTTCGCTGGATTGAGGAGCAAAGACTCCCCGCTGACTTCGACGCTCGTTTTAGCTTGCGCGAGTTTTAGAGTGAAGGTGACGGTTTGTTTTTGACCAAGCCTGGCCGCCACATTGTCAGCTTGCTGCGGCGCGAAACCCTCGGCGATTACTTTGATGGAGTAGGTGCCCGGTTTGAGTTGGGGAAAGTCGAAGCGGCCCTGGCCGTCCGTGGTAGCGTTTCGTTGGAATCCTGTTTCCCGATTGGCGATGAAGACGCGAGCGGCGGGAATAGCAGCGTCGGTGGCGTCCTGCACCTGACCCACGATAGCACTCGTCGTTTCTCCTTGGGAATACAGGCGGATCGGCGCAAGCAACATCAAGATGAAGACCAATCTTGGGAGCGGCCTAGACACGTTGCGCCCAACTTTCAAGAATGCCAGCAATTAAGCCTAGTTAATATTTAGAATTAACGCAAGTAAATGCAGGGCGAAGGAACAGGGACTATCGAGGAGAATACCCAAGCGAGTCCGCCGCGAAAGTCATCACAAGAGAGGGCGGTGGGCGCTTGTGGAAATCGCGCAGCGATTTCCAAGGCGCGGTGGGCGCGTTCTCGGCGTCGATGGCGCCGGCAGCGTCCAGGGCCCTCCAAGCCCGGCGGTCACTCATGTCGCGCCCCGCGTGACCCATCCAGTACTTGTATAGGCCTTCGGGGCACTCCGTGTAGTTCCGCAGGTACGTGTTTCGAAAACGACGGAACGCATGGTTTCCAGCTTTATGCGTTCCAGTGCATGGATTCACGTAGTTTAGTTCCTTCAGAGCCACAGGCAGATGGCGCCGAACTATATTGGTCGGCGAAAGCGGCTTCCCGGTTCGAGTGCAGAACAGGAGTCCAACCTTGCGGCCGCCAACGAACTGTTGGAGGCAAGTGGCAATCGCCGGGTGAAGATCGACTTGACGGACGGCATTCGCAGTCTTGAGCCGTTGGTCGATCGATGAAATCGTGGTTCCATTTTCGGGTATAGATTTGCTCGCCTCGCTCATCGACGGCAGACGCAACGACCATCTTTACAACGCGAACGTAGTTGCCGGTTATGGTCTTTGGGGACAACCCACCGTCCGACATTTTGGCGACAAGGACTGAACTCTTCAACCGAACCTATGATGAAGCACTTTCAGTAGCGCTGGCCACCGGTGCGCAACCGGAAACGATGCTTGTAGAGCCGATCCCACCGGGATGGCGCGCTGACGGCATCGCGAGCGAGGGGCGGGACACGTGGATCACCAAGATACTGACGGCCTACGGAGACGTCACTCCGTCAATGCTTCAGGACATCCGCCGTGGGAGAAGAACCGAAATCGAATTCATCAACGGGTATGTGGTAAATATGGCTCGGCAATTCGAGCTGGACGCACCCATTAACGCCGCCATTGTCGAAACGGTTCATGCAATCACAAGCGGCCGACTCGCTCCGAATCCTGGGCTGCTGGCGCAGGTGCTCCAGGCGCGCACTCATAAATAAGCAACACCGTGGCAAGACCGCGCATCCATGAGTTGTCTTAAGAAGCGCGACACCGGAATCACTCCGGAATGGTGCTTGCCATGTCAGAGTCCGAAGACCATGTCCTCAACTCTCGCGCAAGGCGACGATCGGGTTCACTTTCGTCGCCCGGCGTGCTGGAAGATAACTAGCCAGCGCGGCCACTGCAAGTAAAAGCAGAGGCACGATCAGAAACACAGCCGGATCATGGGGGCGAACACCATAGAGCAAACTTGCCATCATGGACGCAGTGGATGCAGAAAAGACCAATCCGGCAACGATGCCTACGCCAGCGAGCGCGACCCCCTTGCCCAGGAACATTCTCAGAATGTCGGCCCGCCGCGCGCCCAGGGCCATGCGGATACCGATCTCGCGCGACCTTTGGCCGACCATATAAGCCAACAAGCCGTAAATTCCGATGGAGGCCAGAAGCACCGCCAATCCAGCAAATCCGCCCACCAGATTCGCAGAAAAACGGCGTGAAGCCAGTGACCGATCAAGAACGTCGTTCATAGAAGAAACACCAAATACTGGCAAGCCGGGATCAATGTCCTGGATTTCATGCCGAATCTGTGGTTCGAGCAGGGTCGCGGGCAGAGACGTCCGCAACACAACGCTCAGTCGTTTGCCGTTGTCTTGATAGGTCGAAACATAGATGTGGGGAACGCCATCGATGTCGAGACCGTCACTCTTGATATCTCCAACCACACCCACGATGGTCGTCCATGGCTTGGTAGGGTTCCGTGCGAACCGCACTCGGCGGCCCAGCGGATCGCGATCCGGCCAATACTTATGAGCGGTGCTTTCATCAATGATGGCCACCATCGGTTTGCCATCTTCGTCGCCCTCGGTGAATGAGCGGCCGCGTAGGAGGGTCGTCTCTAACACCTTAAAATAGTCGGGGCTTATCCGAATTCTCTCGGCGCGCAGATCCTGCGAGGACTCGACCGGTCTATCTTCAATCGCGAAGCCTTCATTCGCTACGCCACCGACCGCGTTGGGGTTGGTATTCGTGCTCGGAAGAGCTGAGGTGATTGCGGCGAGTTCCACTCCCGGAATTGCCTTCATGCGCCGCAGCAACTCACGATCAAAATTGGCTCTGCGAGGAATATCGAGATACGGATCCATCTCGGATTCGTTGGGATTCGGAAGCTGCATGTTTGCCGCGACAACTTGAGTTGGATTAAAGCCCGGATTTTCCTGCAACAGATCCCGCAGCGTACGCAGCAGCAAGCCGGCTCCCACCATCAGGATGACGGCAAATGCCAGTTCAGAGACGATTAGAACATCCCGCAATCGGCCGGTCCTCTTGCCGTAGCCGGCCCCTCGACCGCCTTCACGAATGGCCGAGGAGAGAGCGACTTTTGCCGAATGAAGCGCGGGAGCAAGTCCAAACACTAAGCCGGTGAGAATGGAAATCAGCAGAGCGAAGGCCAACACTACCCAGTCGATTCGTACTTCGTTGAGCCGGGGAACGTTCGATGGCACGAAGCGCAAGATGAAACGCAAAGTACCCACTGCGGTTGCGATTCCCGCGGCGCCGCCGATGAGCGACAGCAGCATGGACTCGGTCAGCATCTGGCGCACCATGCGGCCGCGGCTCGCCCCCAGCGCTACCCGCACGGCCATCTCTTGTTGTCGCCCCGAAGCGCGCGCCAAGAGGAGATTGGCGATGTTCAACGACACGATGAAAACGATCAGGATTACCGCACCCAGTAAAACCAACAGCATGGGTCGAACCTTGCCCACCAAAGTTTCTTGCAATGGTTGAATCTCAATTGTCCATTGCGCCTGCGGCGGGTAATCGGTGGGAAAGTCGTGGCGCAATTCCGCAGCCATGGCACTGAGACGCGCCTGAGCTTGCGCCAGTGTCAGGCCAGGCTTAAGTCGGCCGATTCCAGATGGTAAAATCCGGGTACTACGCATTGGCTGGGGAAAGGGATCTGCGCTGAATCCGGCGGCGCCAAACACTTCCGGCTCGCCGGAAATCGTCGGTCCAGGATGGCGGAATCCGCGTGGCAGAACCCCAATAATTGTAAGGGGATCATTGTCGATCCGGATGGTACGGCCCACAACATTCGGGTCGGCGACATAGGCACGGCGCCACAGGCCATCGCTGATCACAGCCTCTGAAGCGAAACCGGGCGTGAAGTCCTGCGGACCATACAACCGTCCAATTTGCGGAATCACACCCAGCATGGAAAAGTAGCTAAAACTGGTATTGACCCCCTCGACCCGCTCCGGCTGTCCGGCGCCGGTCAAATCCTCGCTACCCTCAAGGATCGGGGTCACATCCTCAAACACACCCGCTCGCGTCTGCAGGTCATCCAGTTCGGGCTTGGAAAACCTAACGTCCCGCAATCCTACGCCGGGCTCGTTAATGAAGATTCGTACCAAACGATCGGGATCGCGGTAGGGCAGAGAATGCAGTAGAACGGCATTCACGATGCTGAAAATGGCCGTGTTGGCTCCCACGCCCAGAGCCAGCGTCAGAACAGCCACGATCGTGAACAGGGGCTTCTTGACCAGCATGCGCAAACCATAGCGAACATCCTGAAGCAAAGTCCCCATGAAGACGCTCCTGCTCCCGGAACATATGCCGCGAAAAACCAGTGTTTACAGGAAAAGTGACATGCGGTGTCAGAAATGAGATAAGCGGTCAGAGTTGACTGTCAAATACTGTTGCCAGGGATCCGTTCACACGCCAAAACTGGAATTCAAAGTGTGGCAGCGGGTATCCAGCATAAACGTCTGCTGCGTGATCGCTCACTCGCGCAAGCCAGAGCGGTTCCAGGTCTAGCAAGTGACCTGTGTTTTCCTGAGCCGACCACTTTGGTTGTGCTTTCTCGATCAGGATTGTGTGTAGGTTCTCAAGATTCCGGACCTAATCCGTAGTTTGAGCAGCTAGTTCGTTCATCCGGTCTCGTGTCGGCTGGAGAACTCGACGTTCGATCTGGTGGACAAGGCCTGTAATTGTGGCGTTCATATGTACCGGCACTCCGAACGTGTGGCCTAACCTCACGACATAGCCGTTGATAAAGTCGATCTCAGTCTTACGGCCGCGCTCAAAGTCCTGGAGCATTGAGGGTTTGATGTCTCCATAGAAAGCAATCATAGCCTCGACCCACGACTCATAGTGTTCCTCTGCGGCAGAGTTGGTCGGCCATCCGGGCGGAATCGGGTCCACGGTCAGCCGCTCCAGCCGAGTGCCAATTGCAAGCGCCACGGACAACGCTTCCTCGTACGTCCGTCGGAAGACCTTCCTGCCTGCCTCCGTTTCCATGTACTGACGCATGGTTTGCGAACAGAGCGCGCCGAGGGTTGTAACCGAGCAATTGATCAGGAGTTTCGACCAGATGGCTCCAGTCAAGTTTGAAGATACCTTAACCTCAATCGCTCGACCTAAGGCGCGCGCAACCCGCTCGACGCGCTCACTGACACCACCAGCAAGTTCGCCTATCAGTAGATGCCCTGCATTCTTCTGCTCGTAGACGCCGGGTTCTACCATCGTGGCACCAAGATTTGAGAATCCACCAAGGATCTTATCTTCGCCTAGACGGTCTGCAAGCACCCGTGCAACGCCGCCATTCTGTATAGGCAATATAGCCCCTTCGCGGGCAAGTAGGCCCAACACGTGGGGCGCGACTTCCAGCGCGTCCTGCGCTTTGGTGGCAAGCAGGATCAGGTCAAATTGGTCTCCCTTTCCGTAGTCCTCAATTGCGGCAACGTCTATATCGTCTGCCCTCACCTCTCCTCCGATGCCGGACACTCGCAGGCCCGATCTGCGCAATGCCTTCGCGGAATCGGTATTGCGAGCCGCAAGCCGGACGGGCAGTCCTGTGCGGATGGCACGCGCCGCAATTGTTCCGCCCAACGCGCCGATGCCCACTATCAGTATTTGCATTTTGAAGCCTCCAAGATGCCCGCGATGAGACTGAATCCAGCCCAATTGCGACTTGCTCCGATCGAGCCACGGCCAAGGCGTCAGAATCGTGTCGTATGACGGCACGTTTGCGCATCCCCCCGAACCGGGCGCGGCTTAGATATCCGGTATCGATTCTGGTGATAAAAGCGAGTGAAAACTATTGCTGCAATCGGCAATGTAATCAGGTTCAGAACGCTAGTCTCGAGTCCGACCCTGTCGCCCGTCAGCCAGCGCGGACGGGCGGAGGACATCAGAAGGCAAAACCGGAATTCAAAGTATGGCAGCGGCATCCAGCAGAAACGTCTGTGCGGTTGGCCAAAGACTTTGTGCTTTCCGTTTCAAACGCTTCGTTACATAAGGTTTCAGAATCTATTTCCTACGAGGTATTGCTTCCGACGCATCAGCAAGCGCATATGCCGTCACAGCCATCACCGCTGCATTCTCATTCAATTGCTCCACATTAACCTTATCAAGAGTGTCTGCGGCAGAATGATGATAGTTAAAGTAGAACCGCGAATCCTGCGAGGGCGTGAGACCGGGAACCCCTAGCTGGACCATACCTGCGATATCTTCCGCAGTTACCTCGTCAGATCGGGTGAGAACGCTTGCTCCAATCGGTGCCAGTGCGCTGGCAACGGGCGTGAGATATTTGGCAGCCTCAGGCGCGCCAAAGAATGTGAGGCCTGTTGGATGGCCGCAGCCTAGGTCGCTTTCCAGCGCCGCTATGTGATAAGTGAGTTCGCTGGAGTGCTCCTGGAGATATGTTATCGCGCCACTGGTGCCGAACTCCTCATTCATCCAGGCGACAAAACGGATTGTCCGTTTTGGATGGATGTTCAGTGACTGCAACAAATGGATCGTCTGCATTGAAATAGCGACCCCGGCGCCATCATCGATCGCACCTGTTCCAAGATCCCATGAATCCAGATGTCCGGAGACCAATACAACCTCTTCGGGGTGTTCCGACCCCTTCCAATCCGCGATTACGTTGTAGCTGCTTGCCGGAGGAAGAGTTTTCGGCGTAAGAGTGAGTCGCATCGTCACGGGTCCTTGTTTTGACAGTCGCGCCAACAGATCTGCATCCTCAGCGGTAATTGCAGCTGCGGGAACCTTGTCGACTCCCTCGCCGTACAAAGTCAAACCTGTGTGCGGAAGCCGAAAGTCTCCGCTGCCCAGAGAGCGAACCAGCACAGCCGCCGCTCCAAGCGACCCGCCAAACGATGGGCCGATCCCACGATAAGCTAAATTTTGCCCATACGCATCAACACCAAACCCCTGCGCAGTTAATTCCTTATCGAAAGGTTTGTTGAACAGGACGATCTTTCCCTTGACTTCATCGATGGGCAAGCCCCTCAATTCTGCAAAGGAGCTTACGACCATCACATTTGCAGTAAGACCGTCCTCCGAGGTTGGCACAGAGTTTCCCAATGCAGTGACAACGATCTTCTGCGTTGTGCCCGGCGGCATTCCCGGCCACACGGTTAAGACTGCGTCTTCCTTTCCTCGTACCCAATGAGGACCAGTTGTTCTTTCCAGCGTGACGCTCGTCCCCATCTCCCGCATCTTGGCAGCTACCCATTCGACAGCGGCCTCAGCCTGCGGCGAACCACTGAGCCGCGGACCTATATTGTCCGTGAGGTGCGCAAGCATGTTGTACGCATTCGGGTCGAGCATCGCCGCATCGCGGATGCGCCCCATGGTTGCAAACTGTTCTGCCGTCCATGGTCTCGAGTCTGAATCGGTAAGGGTGGTTAAACGCTCCAGAAAGGAGTTAGGTGGCGGAGCGCTCGCAGGCGCATTTTGAGCCCAGCAGTTCAACACAAAGAATGCAGCAACTATAGGTGAAGCCAAAAAACGGATTTTCATAGACTGTTTCCGGTAGGTACCTTTTCTGTCGAAAATCTAATCAGTGGAACCTGAGAGATTGTGTTCTTGTCCATCGCCAAACGCGCTTTGGCCCACTCGGCGTAACCGGCTTCTATGACTATCTATAGACCGTCCAGACGACAGACAAGATCTTCCACTGCCCATCAATTTTGCACACCTGCCGGTGCTCGATGCCCGAATTAGTAACCTCGTCGTTGACGACAAAATCGTAGTTAAATGTCACCGGCCCTAGAGGAAGGGTTCCGGCGTCGAACTCGACTGGCGAATCGAATCCCGCGAAATGCGACACTACTTCATCGGCGAAAAATCCGTCGACCGCATGTACGTTCGGTCTATCTTTTCCACCAACTTGTTGGCCTGCTCGGATTTGATGGCCTCCTGAACCTCCGAGTCGGCCAGCATCGCGTCCCAGTTCTTTTTTGCTTCCTCCCGGCTGGAATGAGCCACGAGGTAGACGAATGTGTTGTCCCAATCGGCTGCCCCCTCAGGTACCCAGTAACCCTCGACCTGCAGATCGTGTTTGGCTAACAGCTTTGAATACATGTCTCGAAACCGCGATTCCAGTGCCGGCAATTTGCCCGGTACAGTGTGATAAATGCGAAGCTCGAAGACCCGATTGCTGTCGGCTCTCACGTGGTCAATGTAAGCAAGGCGCGCAGTAATGAGCGATCCGGCGGTGAAAGAAAGCAGGGCAATGGCGCAAACACTGCATCCCTTGGATTTCCCGCCTTTGAATTTCCAGCAGTTGAATGTCATCGATACTCCTTCCTAGACGACGCGAACTCAGTGTCCCACCGCGCGGCGCTCCTACTTAGACCAGGGCGGCACCACGCCGTTGGTGCGCGCGTACGCGATCGACTGCCCCAGATGCTCGTGTTGATCTTCGAGAATCAGCATCAGCGCGCCCTGCTTCGTCATGTCTCTTCCGAACAGTTTCACCGGCGCCTGCAGGTCGTTGTCGGAAAGTTCCGTAATCGCTTTTTGCAGATTGACGTAAGAAGCCTTCAGAGCTTCCTGCAATTTCTCCGGATCGGTGATGGGCGTGGGCTGTGCCCCCGTATTCGGTGTGCCCGAAAGAACGCCGAGGAGCATGCCGTTCTCCTTAACGATCAGGTTGAACACGTCGCCGACGGAGCGAACGCCCTGGCCGGGCTTCCAGTCGTACTTGCCCGACATAACGCGCGCGAGTCCGGCGAATTTGTCGGAAAGCGTTCCGGCATCTTTTACGAAGGCGGCCTGCATTCCTGCCGGCTGCGCCTGCGCCAACGGCACCATAAGAGCGACCGCAAGCGCGCACACTCCGTACTGAATCAGAATCTTCTTCATGTGGAACTCCTCTCCGTCACTAAACGACTCGTGCTGCTCGTAACGCCGAATGCAGGTCTCAACGCGGCGTTTCTTAACTCCCCGGCGCCAGCGAACCGGCTAGCCGTCTTCAGCACCACCTTGCGGCGCGGCTCCGCCGGCCTCCGGACTCATGTGCTCTTGGCGATGCTCTCGCTCACGGAACAATATGCAGCGAAAAAACCAGTGTTTGCAGGAAAAGTGACAAGCGGCGTCCGAAACGAGACAAGCGGTCAGAGTTGGCCGTTGAAGGTCAGCTATAATCCGTGCCGGAGGGTCGACACCCCTTTGCTGCAGGCCACACCAGATATGGGACGGACGAGATGGATTTTGATCTTGTGTGCGTGGACGATTGTGGGACTGTTGTTTGTCGTGCGCAGGATCGTGCTGGTGAAGGTACAGGGTACCCACGCCAGCTGGGTGATCGTGAGTGCGCCCGAACTTATCTACTGGTACGTCTGGGCGGCGTGCACACCGCTTGTGATTGGTCTGGCCAAACGGTTCCCGTTGACGGGGCCAAGGTTTGTAGCTCATATGGCGATCCACACAATCACGTCGCTCATGATGGCCCCCCTGGGATCTGTCACCGAATACTTCCTGAGCCGTGGACTTCTGCGGTCAGTTTTTCGCATAACTGATCCTGGAGTGCTGCGCCTTCTCCCGCCGTTCGCAGTCAGTGTTCTATCTATGAGCTTTACTGGCGTGCTTACGTATTGGTTAGTTGTGGGATTGTATCAGTCGATCCACTTTTACCAGGCAGCTATGGAGCGCCAGACTATAGCGGCGCAACTGGAGACGCAGCTCTCCCATGCCGAACTTGAGAACCTGAAAAGCCAGTTACATCCGCACTTTTTGTTCAACAGTCTTCACACCATTGGAATCCTGATGCAGGAAGACGTCGATGCTGCGAGCCACCTGCTAGTCTGCCTCGGCGACTTGCTGCGCATGGCCCTCGAACGGCGGGAGAACGAGATCACCTTGCAGAGCGAGCTCGAGTTTGTCGGCAAGTATCTGGAGATCGAGCAGACACGCTTTCATGATCGCTTGAAAGTTCATATGGACGTGCCACCTGACCTCCTCGCAGTCTATGTGCCGAGCCTGGCGCTTCAGCCGCTGGTTGAGAATGCCATCAAGCACGGCATCAGCGCCGATTCCGCCGCAGGCCGTCTAGAGATCGCTGCCAAGCGCCACAACGACAGAGTTTGGCTCTGCGTCCGCGATGATGGCCCGGGTCCGGCACCGGGATCGCGCCTGCGATTCGGCGTCGGACTCACCAACGTCCAGTCACGCTTGAAACAGCTCTACGGAGACGAGTCGTCACTGGAACTTACCGGGGGCAACAGTCGAGGCTGTGAGGCCATCATCATCATTCCACTGAGGAGTTCGCATGAAGACACGAGTCCTCATCGTCGATGACGAACCGATCGCCCGCCGCGGTATCCGTCGCTACCTGGCCGAACACGACGGCATTGAAGTTGTAGGCGAGGCGGCGAACGGAATAAGTGCGGTGGAGCAGATCAATGAACTTCATCCCGACATCGTTTTTCTCGATGTGCTGATGCCTGATCTGGATGGTTTTGGAGTCATCGAAAATGTGGAGCCATCGACCGGCCCCGCTCCCGTATATATCTTCGTCACGGCTCACGATGCGCACGCCATTCGTGCATTCGAAGTGCACGCTGTTGACTATCTCTTGAAACCGTATGATAAGGAGCGATTTGCCAAGGCCCTGCTTCACGCACGCCAGGTCCTCGAACAGTCCAGGCAAGCAAATCGAGGTCTCGAACCACTGCTCCAATCCCTCCGTAGTCTCCGCCCGTTGGAACGCTTTGTGGTAAAGGACAAGAAGCGGATTTTCTTTGTTCCCGTTTCCCACGTTTTGTGGATCGAAGCCACGGGAAACTATGCCTGCATACACACCGCCAGCGACAGTCACCTGTTGCGGGAAACCCTGGCACACCTGGAAGCGAAGCTGGCGCCACACCACTTCATCCGAGTGCGGAAATCGGCCATCGTGAACAGTGCCCGCATTAGCGAGATTCGTCCGATGTTCGATGGGGTTTACGACATCGTACTGGCAGAAGGAACGGTGGTCACGTCGAGCCGCAGATACGCTCACAAGTTACGGGCGCTGCTGGAATCCTAGTCTTGGCACCTGGGATGTAAAGTGGCGCCTCGGCGTGGAATGCCAGCGGCGAAAATGAATTCGGTACTTGCCTCGATCCCGATTTGGCGGGCGTGGGCTTTTTGTCTTCCTTCGTTTGGGTTGCTTCGGGAACGCCGTCCGCTACGACAATCTCCGCACCTAACGATCGCGCGGGAAGGACAGAGAAATCGGAACCCTCGGCTACTAATTCGTGAAACGGTTCCATAGACCGTTGTAGGGAGAGCGCCTGCCTGGCAGGCACGTGCCCTTCTCCGTCCGGGATCTTTGATGGGTTCATTCCGGTATTTTCTCCAATAACTCGCAGCTGAGCTCGCCTCTTAGCTGTGAGTCTCCAGTTAACACAACCGCCAAGGTTAGTCGACCTAGGGTCCAAACTTGGGTCCACCGTTCCCCTTTAGCGAGTCTCATGACCTCTGTTCCAGGCGACCAAGAAGCGCCGAAGAAGCAAGCGCGCAAGTACAGTAATCTTCGTAGCACCTGAGTCGATGAGCAACGCCGCAGCGCCCGATTTCGTTGTACATGATTTTGTACATCGGAATGGGACATAGGGCGGTTATTGCGTTTTGAGCGTCACGCTTTTTCAACAAGTTGTGTGCTATCAATAGTGGTGCATCGTTCGACCCCCTCCCGCCTCCACCATTCTAAAGTCCTTGTAATCAGTATATTACAGCCATTCTGGGTGTTTTCGCGTTCCAGATAGGTTCCGCTGGTGTTCCGGTACTGGAGGCGGGGGAAATGGAATAACCTCCACTTCGACTGCAATTTCTGTCCCTCCCGTAGAACACAACCCAGCAAAGTTCTGGGTATTCGTGATGTGGTTGGGAGCAACGATTCAGGCACATGTACGTACAAATGTATTGACGGAGCGAGCCACAGACGATACTCTCTGTTAGTCGCGACCAGCTATGCGATTTGAATGGGATGAGCACAAGAACCGGCAAAACCTTCGCAAGCACGATGTTCGCTTTGAAACGGCTATTCTCGTTTTCGATGATCCCTACGCTATCACACAGCGCGATTTCACTTTTGAAGATGGGGAGCGATGGATAACGGTTGGAGCGATCGGGCCAGGCTCGATTCTACTGGTTGTGCATACGTTCTATGAGAAACAACGGGAAGAGGTCATCCGTATTATTTCGGCTCGCGCTGCTGAGTCGCACGAAAGGAGAGCTTATGAGGAAGCTCACAAGGGAGCAGAAGAGAGACATCCGCGCCATCGCCGCAAAAAGAGACGAGGATATTGATTTTTCCGACGCGCCCCCGGTTCTGGATTGGAGCGCAGCCGAAATCGGCAAGTTCTATCGGCCAAAGAAGAAGCCTGTAACAATGCGTCTGGATTCCGACGTCATTGCTTGGCTCAAAGCCGACGGCCGCGGTTATCAAACCAAAGCGAATTGGTTGCTGCGGAACGCCATGCTTCATTTCACAAAAGGAACTGATACCAGTCGGCGCAAAATCGCTCCGCGCTACGCTAAGTCCAGGGAGCGGAAGGGAAAAGGATGACCATTGGGACTGCCGGGCTGGAAGATCCAAGAGGCGCTGCCGTGACAGTGTGGAACTATAGCTTGCGACGGCAGCGTTCTAAACCAGCTGAACTACGTCCCCACCGCCAAAATCAACGACTTAACGTAAATCGCTGCAAATACGGCTGTTGCAGGATTTGCTAATCCAAGGTCAAACCGAATATATCTGCCTTTCCGATTCCTTCCTATTTCGCAATGGACATCCTGGCGCTCACGGTTGGAGCTTCGGCACGATCAATTGGTCCGCGGGGATCTGTGTGCTCTACGGTCTCCCCACCCACGCATACTGCCATGCGACGGACATGTTCTGATCTGGCGAGCCTGGTGCCCAGAAACCAGGTCGCTGCCCTGGCCCCTAATTACTGAGTGGCTTCGACAGTGAGCCTTAGTCCGATGGCCTTGGTGACGGCGACCAGTGTGGATAGACGAGGGTTGCCGTGCTCGGACAGAGCTCGGTAAAGGCTTTCGCGTTCGATGCCCGCAGCTTTCGCGACTTTCGCGATACCCTGCGCCTGGGCGAGATGACGTAACGCGATTAGCAGAACGCGGGGCTCGTCTTCATCTTCCAACGCAGCTTTGAGGTATTCGGCAGCAAAATCCGGGTCTTTGCGGAGCCGTCGAATAATGGCCTCATCATGCGAAACACTAGCTTTACGTTTCATGAGTTTCCCCTCCTTTCCTTGTAATCCCTGAGGTATTCCAGCGCCCGCTCAATGTCAGCGGCCTGCCTTCGTTTGTCGCCGCCACAGAGAAGCAACACGCACGCCTTGCCGATCATCGCGAAATACACGCGATAGCCCGGTCCCCAATCGACTCGTAGTTCGTATAGTCCCTGCCGTAGCGACTTTGCATTCGCCGAAGTTTCCGGCAGCAAGCCTGTTGATTCGCGTCGCTATCTTTGCCTGAGCGCGGGCGTCTGCCAGTTCCGTCAGCCAATCGTCAAAAACGTCCTTTCCCGCGGGATTGACATAGTGACGGATTTCGATCACAGTTGAATTGTAACCTATAAGTCACAGCACGGACAATAACTGATTTTTTGGACTCGTCGGCTGGCTTTCGACGGAACGCGAATTGCCCGAAACTGTATGGCAATGGTCGCGCCCGAAACGAAATCGATGTCGTGCCGAAAGGCCTTTTTTAGGGGCCGTCAGTTCATCGTAAAACCAGTTGGTTAGCAATCCCACACTGTCACTGGACAACAGCCAGAAAGATTCAGAAATGTTAGCCTTCGCTTCCATCAACGAGAATGGAGAAAATGCCAGACGTGTAGCACCTCGGCCACGGTCCACGCGCTCGAATGCCGGAACTGCAAAAGGGTACAGAAAAACAAAGCGACGGAAACTGCCTGTTTCTGAAACCTTTTGCCGCTTCTCTGCTCAGATGGAGCGGTGGCAACTTGCTGCTGTGCCCCGCCGAAATTCCATCGTCAGAAGGAAACTCGCATGAATGTCGCTTCACCAGTTGCGTATTTGTCGGAAGGTCTAACCGTGAATAAATCACCGCATCCGACGCCGGACCTCGTTGTGGCAAGCCAGGATGTTCTTCTCCAAGCCCTCGGTCTTCTATTCAACATCTGGGATGCGACGTATTCGCGGATGGCCGAGGCTCCGTATAGTGCATCGATTGGCGGACATTATCGCCACGTTCTCGAACACTTTCAATGCCTCGTCCGTGGCATTCGCCCCGGTGAAATCAACTACGATGCACGTGAGCGCAATTTGCGACTAGAGACCGAGGTCACATACGCGACGATTGCGACGTGCGATGTCTTGCGTGCAATAAAGAATTACACTGAAGAGAGTCTTGCGCGCCCGTGTAAGGTGGTCAACAGCGTGTCCTACGGGTCAGGTGAGACAGCCGTGATGGAGAGCAACATCAGACGCGAGCTTTCCTACTGCGTAGGCCACGCGATTCATCATTACGCCATCATTCGGCTGATCTGTAGCCACCTTGGGGTCGAGGTGCCCGAGGAATTCGGCATCGCGCCTTCAACGCTGAAATCCCGCTCCAGTCTCACTGCGGATTGAGGCTCTCACGCATGCCACCGTGGTCATTCATCACCATTACTGCCACGACCGCCTTTCCTTGGACTCTGTTCAAGTTCCTCCTGGTCCGCCTCGCGGCAATGCGTGGAACTCAACGAACGAGCAGACCGGGCAGCGTGGCTCTTTTTGAGCTGTGTGTGTTTGGTCTCCTTCCAGTCTGGAAAGTCTGGGGACCACAGATTCGCAATCGCGTCAGGCTGAGGGTTGCGCGGCTCTCAAAGTGGGAATTCTGGCCTGCATGGATCTTCTATCCGCCTGTGGCGCTCTATTGTGTTTGGCAAAGCATCAAATACCACTCTTTCTCTTTGCCGGCCGTTGCCAACCTCAACCAGAACAACGGCGGGATCGTTGGCGAATCGAAAATCGGCATCCTTAGCGAATTAATGACACCGTCCCCGGAACTCACCGCTGAGGCTTCCCTGGTCGAAGCCGACTCCGCAGCAATCCGCTTGGCACGCATAAGCGAACTTTGCCTACAGCACGAAATTGGAATGCCTTTCGTGCTCAAGCCAGACATTGCGCAGCGCGGCGCAGGCTTCAAGAAAATTCAATCTATGGAAGAGATGCGTGAATATTTGTCCCGAGTGAGCACCCCGGTGATACTCCAGCGCTACGTGGCGGCTCCCCACGAAGCCGGGATTTTCTATTACCGATTTCCGGGCGAACCAACCGGGCACATCCTGGGCATTACACGGAAAGTCTTTCCGTGTGTCACGGGCGATGGCATCCGCACTCTTCGCGAGCTGATTGAAGCCGATCCGCGTGCACAGCTAATCGCGCATACCTACTTGAATCGATTTCGTGCTGAAGCAGAACGTGTAATTGTCCGTGGCGAACAGTTTCGACTGGTCGAAGCGGGAAATCATTGTCAAGGATGCGAATTTCGCGATGGCTCGGAGTTGTTCACCCGCGAATTGTTGGAAGCGTTCGACTCGATCAGTCAGAATCTGCGAGGGTTTTTTGTAGGTCGATTTGATGTCCGCT
>Ga0207826_1000229_pt1 | contig 15608 bp, 11 predicted proteins | sample LuqExpMetageno80_FD_187837 | JGI IMG/M metagenome (GOLD analysis project Ga0207826, IMG submission 187837) | Tropical forest soil microbial communities from Luquillo Experimental Forest, Puerto Rico - Sample 80 (SPAdes) | ecosystem: Environmental > Terrestrial > Soil > Tropical forest ... | reverse complement strand
AGCCCGCACCTTGCCCGCCGATGCCGCTCTCCTCGCCTTTTACCTCCTCCCCGACGGCACCGGCGTCGCCGATTTCTCCGAATCCATGTCCACTTCCATCCCATCCGGCATCCAGAGCGAGCAGATGGCGGTGGACTCCATCACCCGGACACTGGAAGCCAATGTGCCCCAGGTGCAGCGCCTGAAAATTCTCATCCATGGCCAGGAAATGGACACCCTTGCTGGCCATCTCGATCTGACGCAGACCTTCCTTGTGAACACCAGTGGCCTTGGAACGCAGCCCGCAAAGCCCTCTGCTGCCTCCATCTTGACGTCGCCTATCCACAAGGCCGTCGAGACCATGAAATCCGTGACGAAGCGCTGATTCCGGATTACCCTTAAGACGGACCGAAACCCCGGGCACTACAGTTTCAGGGACCTCGCTCGAGGAGGATTTGTGAGAAGCGACGGGCGTGCCGCTGACCAGATCCGCGCCGTGAAGATCGTGCCCGATTTCATTTCCCAGGCGGAAGGCAGTGTCCTGATTGAGTTCGGCAAAACCCGTGTGATCTGTACCGCTACCGTCGATGACGGCGTCCCATCGTTCCTTAAAGGAACCGGCAAGGGCTGGGTCACCAGCGAATACGGAATGCTCCCGCGTGCCACGGAGGAGCGGACCGCTCGCGAAGCGACCCGCGGCAAACAGAGTGGCCGCACTCTCGAGATCCAGCGGCTCATCGGCCGATCCTTGCGCGCGGTCACGGACCAGGAAAGTCTCGGGGAGAAAACCGTCTGGATCGATTGCGACGTGATCGAAGCCGATGGCGGCACCCGCACCGCCTCGATTACCGGCGCATTTGTCGCGCTGGCCCTCGCGATGGAACGCCTCGTTGCTGCGGGCATCCTGAGGACGTCGCCGCTGATCGATTCCGTCGCTGCAACGAGTGTTGGCATTGTCGACGATATCTCGCTGCTCGATCTCTGCTACGACGAGGACTCCCAAGCCGAAGTCGATATGAACGTCGTTATGACGGGAAGCGGCGATTTCGTCGAAATTCAGGCCACGGCCGAAGGCCGGCCTTTCACCGGCGGCGAAATGCAGAATTTGCTCGCGCTAGCGGCCGCCGGCATCCGTCGCTTGAACGAAGAACAGCGCGCGGTACTGCCCGCCAGATTCCTCAGCGGCGCTCGATGACACCACTGCGTTCGCCGAGAACGCTGTTTCTGGCTTCCGGCAATCCGGGGAAACTCAGGGAGTTTCAGGTTCTCGCGGCGGGGCACGCCCTCGAACTGCAACTCCTCCCGGGTTTTGCGGATATCCCGGAGTTCGATGAGAATGCATCAACTTTCGCCGAAAACGCCGCCGGCAAAGCCCTCTATTACTCGCGGCCGTGTCGCGAAATGGTTTTCGCCGATGATTCGGGCCTGGTGGTGCCCGCGCTCCGTGGCGCTCCGGGCGTGCTTTCGGCGCGCTACGCCGGACCCGGCGCGAGCAACCAACAGCGCATCGCAAAACTGCTCGACGAACTCCGTAACAAAACGGGCGCCGAGCGTGCGGCGTACTTCGTTTCTGTAGTCGCGGCCGCACACGAGGGTCGCGCTGTCGCGATCGTATCTGCGCGAGTTGACGGCAAAATTCTCGAGGCGCCGCTCGGCACCGGCGGCTTCGGCTACGATCCGGTCTTCTTCTTTCCTCAACTCGGAAAATCGTTTGCCGAATTGCGGCCGGAAGAGAAGAATCAGTTCAGCCATCGCGGCAAAGCCTTCCGCCGCCTGATGGAAGCGTTGGAATAAAAGCGAAGAGGCAACATGCCCACAACAAAGAAAACAAAAGCTCGAAAGCTCAAGAGAGCCGCGAAGAAAACGAAGCCGGGCAAATCAGCCGCAAAGAAATCTCCCGGTGCCGGAGCTGGCACCGACCCGAAACGCGTCGCTGCTATTCTCGCGAGGCTCGATGAAGCCTATCCAAACGCAACCTGCGAACTGAATCATCACAACGCCTTCGAACTGCTCATCGCCACGATTCTTTCCGCGCAGTGCACCGACGTGCGCGTCAACCAGGTCACCGAAACGCTCTTCAAAAAATATCCGTCACTCGAAGCCTTTGCCTACGCCACACCATCCGAGCTCCAGAAGGAGATTCGCCCCACAGGCTTCTTTCGAAACAAAACCAAGTCGGTGATGGGTGCGAGCAAAGCCGTCGTCGAACAATTTGGCGGCCAGGTTCCGCGTACGATGGAGGAAATGCTGACACTGCCGGGAGTCGCGCGAAAGACAGCCAACGTTGTGCTCGGCACCGCCTACGGCATCGCGAGCGGCGTGGTGGTCGATACGCACGTGCAGCGCCTGTCGAGCCGCCTCGACCTCACCCGCAACGAAGACCCCAAGAAAATCGAGCTGGACCTGATGGCCATCATCCCGCAAAACAAATGGATCCAGTTCTCCCACCAACTCATCTGGCACGGCCGGCGCGTCTGCTTTGCCCGCAAACCCAATTGCGCCGCCTGCAACTTGGAATCCCTCTGCGACTCCCAAGACAAAACCGTTTAGTCACGCAATGCGTCACCGATCGAAAGCTTGTGCGGTGGGTTTGTATCTGATCTCGACGGCGGATCCGGCGAGGCGGTTCCGCGGTGATTCCGGAGCAGAATCCGTTACAGTTACCTGTACCGATGTTCGGCGGCCCAGCAGCCACGATTTTTGCACGCTACTTACTGGTCGCAAGCATATTGGATCTTTGACAAGCCAATGAATTGGTGCAATAAGTGGAGACAATGGCGGATACGAGGAACGCTCGGTTCGCTCCCTCTAAAGAAACACTGATCGCCGGATTCACCCTTGTTGCAATAGCTTTGCATATTGTCCTGCGCTACGCCTTCCTCTTCCCTGCTTTCGCTTCCAACCTTCCGCTATTCGCCGCTCTGGTGCTTGGTGGTGTGCCTCTCGTCTGGGAACTCTTCCAAAAACTGCTCAGGCGCGAATTCGGCTCCGACCTGCTGGCAGGCATTTCCATACTCACGGCCATCGCGCTCCGCGAATATCTTGTCGCCGCCATCGTCGTGCTCATGCTTTCCGGTGGCGAAGCTCTGGAAGCTTTCGCCACCGCACGCGCGTCGTCGGTGCTCGACGCCCTAGCGCGCCGCGTGCCCAGCGTCGCTCATCGCAGGGAAACGGCCGGCCTCGTCGACATCAAGCTTGCCGACGTCCGCATCGGCGACGAACTCACCCTCCTCCCTCACGAAATTTGCCCGGTCGACGGCACCGTGCTCGAGGGCCACGGCGTGATGGATGAAGCCTATTTGACCGGCGAACCATACGAAATTTCGAAGACGCCGGGCTCAGCGGTAATTTCTGGCGCGATCAACGGCGAAAAAATGCTCGTGATTCGCGCCGAAAAACTGGCCGAAGATTCCCGCTACGCTCGAATCATGAAGGTGATGCAGCAAACCGAACAGCAACGCCCGAAGCTCCGCCGGCTCGGCGACCAATTAGGCGCTTGGTACACGCCCATCGCCCTCGGAGTCGCGGCTGCGGCAGCGCTCTTCAGCGGTCAGGCGGATCGCTTCCTCGCCGTCGTCGTCATCGCTACGCCATGCCCGTTGCTCCTAGCCATTCCCACAGCCATTATCGGCGCAATTTCGCTGGCCGCCCGCCGCGCTATCATCATCAAGAATCCCGCCGTCCTCGAGCAAATCGAACGGTGCCAGACGCTCATTTTCGATAAGACTGGTACGCTCACCTACGGCCGGCCAACTCTCACCTCCATCATTTGTGCCGAAGGCTTTGACCGCATCGAAGTTCTACAACTAGCTGCCAGTCTCGAGCGGTATTCGAAGCATCCTCTCGCGAGCGCGATCATCCATCAGGCGAAGCAGGAAAACATCGCCGTCCTTCCCGCCGAACACATCAACGAGCGTCCCGGCGAAGGCTTGCACGGCTCCATCAATGGTCACTTGGTGCAGATCACCGGCCGGAAGAAAGTGGATACGCTCAAGCTCCCCCTGCCCCCGCTCGAGAGCGGTTTGGAGTGCCTTGTCTTCGTCCAAGGTCACTATGCGGCAGCCATTCGCTTCCACGACGCGCCGCGTAAAGACAGCGCGTCGTTCATCGGACATCTTCGGCCAAAACACGGCGTCGCGAAGGTGATGCTGGTTTCGGGCGACCGCGAATCGGAGGTCAAGTATCTGGCCGAGAGCGTCGGCATCACCGAAGTGCATGCGGGAAAAACCCCGGAAGAAAAAGTGGACATCGTAAGGGACGAGACGGCCAAAGCGCGCACACTGTTTGTCGGCGATGGCATCAACGACGCCCCCGCACTGATGGCCGCCACCGTCGGCGTCGCTTTCGGATCGCAGAACGACATCACCACCGAAGCCGCCGACGCCGTCGTGCTGGAAACCGCACTCGAGAAAATTGACGAGCTCATGCACATCGGCCGGCGTTTGCGCCGGATCGCGCTACAAAGTGCGCTCGGTGGCATGGCCGCCAGCATCCTTGGAATGATCGCTGCCGCTCTCGGCTACCTGCCACCGATCTGGGGCGCCGTCGGCCAGGAGTTGATTGATCTCCTCGCCGTCTTGAACGCAGTGCGTGTCGCGCTGCCAACCGAAAACCTGCAGGATTTCTGAACGAGTCGCCGGTCGCACCTGGCGGAAGCGCACTCAGTTTTCGCTGATTACTGATCACCAGTACTCGCAGCAACCGGGGACTAGCAAAATAAAAAGAGGCCGGTATGTCGGCCTCTTTCGCTTCCCGGTCGCTGATCTCTGAAGACTCCTCTGACAGGCGCTCGCCACTGGCCAATCGCTTCCGGTTACCGGCCACTGGTTTCTCTCTGATTACCGATATCCGATTACCGGTTACTTCTTTACGGCTTGCTATAACTTCCGGATGGTTGCTGCGCCGACTGTTGCGGAGCGCTCGGCTGTTGCGCGGGCGACTGCTGTGCTGGTGGCTGTGCCGTATTCAGAATCTGGTTGAAGTCCGGATGATTCGCCGGAGCCTGCCCGCCTGTCGTCGGATGGCCTGGGGGCATCGCACCCTGCGGCGGCGCCTCACCCGGAGCCGGGTGCGCCATGCCTCCTGTAGGCTGGCCCTTAACCACGACCCACTCGTCTCCCTGCTTCTGCATTTGGTAGACAAGCTGCATCGGCGGTGCGTTCGGATCGCCATTCTTCGCTCGAATATCCACGTTCGCCTCGGCCGTGTTGCCATTTACGGTTGCCTGCGTGACAATCACGTCCATGTTGTTCACGTTCAAACCCTTCATCGACGCGATGTGCTTCACCACCCCGGCCCGGATGGCATCCTTGCTGTCCGTTTTGGTTTTGCAGGCGCCGGTGAAAAGCAACAGGGCACCCAACAAACTTGTGAGAATTGCTCGATTCATTCCAATTTCCTTTCAATTCCCGAATGATTGAGCTGGATTGTGAGCCTATTTGCTAATGGTAGCGTAACCCGATGCGGAAGGCGAACCGAATGCTTCCGTGTTTCTTGACTCGAAAGACCTCGCCCCCTTCAAACTTAAGGTCGAATCTGCTGAGCTTCCAACGACACGTTGAGCGATAATCTTCCGAGACAGGAGGTACCTTATGGACTCGCGGCAGCCGGTTGCTCTGGAAAAAATGATCTTTCGAAGAACCAACGCTCAAATAGGACGTCATCTTGCCGTCACTCCGGAAAACAGCACGATGCGCCATCTCTCCTATGGCCGCGTCATTCTGAACTCGTCCGAGCCGCTGGTATCCTTCTCAAACCCGGAACGGGAAACGGCACTGATTTGCCTTCGAGGCCGTGCCACGGTGAAGGCTGCGGGAAACTCCTTTGAATTGGCGCCGTTCGACTCCATCTATATTCCTCGCGACGCGGCCATCGCGGTATCAACCGACACCTCTGTCGACCTCGCCGAGTTCTCCGCCGGCGTCAACGGAAAATACCCTCTGAAAGTCGTCCCTTACTCTGATGTCGCCAACAATCCTGCTCTCAAGCTCGTCGCCGGCAATCCGGGCTCCCGCCGCGAGGTAAACATACTCATGGCCAAAAACGTAGAGGCAGGCCGTCTTATTGCCGGCTTCACCTGCTCCGATCCGGGAAACTGGACCAGCTGGCCGCCCCATGAGCACGCGAAAATGCTCGAGGAATTGTATGTTTTCTTTGATATGCCCGATCCGGCTTTCGGAATTCAGCTCGTCTACAACGATAAGCAGTACCCGGAATTGATCGCCGTAGTGCGCGATGGAGATGCCGTATTGGTGCCAAGCGGATATCATCCCAATGTGGCCGTGCCCGGCCACCGTATCGCTTACTTATGGGCCATGGCTGCCCACCGGGAAGTGGAAGACCGGCATTTTGGCGTGTTTAATGTTCAGCCGGAATTTCAGCAAGGCGTCCCCACTCCTCAAGCAGCCCGCAAGTAAGCGATCCGCCCGAGCCAAAGCCAAATGGCCGACCAGAATTTCACCGCAGAAACAGAGTCGAGCGGCGACAGACCGGTTTCACCCTATTCCGAAACTCGTCTCTCGCAGGCCGGCATTCTTGCGGGACGCTTTCGCTGGGTCATCTGCGGCCTCCTGTTCCTCGGCGTCACCAAGAATTACATGGACCGCCAAGTACTCGCGGTCCTGAAGGGTCCGCTCCAACAGCAGTTCGGCTGGAACGAAATCGACTACGGGAATCTCGTCTTTGTATTTCAAGCCGCGTATGCAACGGGCCTGATGGTCGTAGGCCGCCTGATCGACCGCGTGGGCACACGGGTCGGTTACGCGCTGGCCATGGTCTTCTGGAGTCTGGCCTCGATGGGCCACGCAATCGCGAACTCGCTCGCGAGTTTCGCCGCCGCCCGTTTCTTCCTCGGTTTCGGCGAGGCCGGCGTCTTCCCCGCAAGCATCAAATGCGTTGCGGAGTGGTTTCCGCGAAAGGAGCGGGCGCTCGCGACTGGAATTTTCAACGCCGGCACCAACATCGGCGCCATTACCGCGCCCTTGATTGTGCCGTGGATTGCCATACATCTTGGATGGCGCTGGGCCTTTCTGCTCACCGGCGGTTTGGGATTCGCCTGGTTGGCTCTCTGGTTGGCGGTTTATCGAAAACCGGAGCAGCACCCTGGCTGCACGAACGAGGAAAAAAATTACATTCAAAGCGACCCGGCTGCATCGGCAGGAAAAATCCAATGGAAACAGCTTCTCGCCTGCCGGCAGACCTGGACCTTTGCCGTGGGAAAGTTTCTCACCGATCCGATCTGGTGGTTTTATCTGTTTTGGATTCCCGACTACCTGCAGCGCAAGCATGGTTTGTATCTCACGCAAATTGGGCTCCCCATCCTGGTTATTTACCTCATCTCCGATCTCGGAAGCATAGCCGGCGGGTGGCTCTCATCGAGTCTCATCCGTCGGCGATTTTCCGTGAATGCAGCCCGGAAAACAGCCATGTTCATCTGCGCCATGACTGTGGTGCCGATCGCGATCGTGTTTCGCATTTCCGGGCTGTGGCCAGCCACGCTGCTCATCGGGCTTGCGGCGGCGGGTCATCAAGGTTTTTCCGCGAACCTTTATACGCTGACTTCCGACCTTTTTCCTTCGCGGGCGGTCGCTTCGGTGACCGGAATCGGTGGCATGGCCGGAGCCGTCGGTGGAATGCTCATCGCTGAAGTTGTCGGCCATGTACTGCAATGGACCGGCAGCTACATGATTCCATTTTTGATGGCAGCTTCCGCCTATCTCCTCGCGCTCCTGCTGATTCACGTACTAAGCCCACGGCTCGTGCCCGCGCTCGTTCCGTCGAACGCCGATTGAAGAACCTGCCCCGTGCCTGGACGGGTACGCGCTCCGGCGCCTTCACCGGCTATGGCCATGGCGGTGAGGAGAGGAGCCGTTGGTCACGGGAAGGGCCAGCTTCGGCGGCGGTGTTCATGGAGGCGGTGGTTTTCACGGCGGGATCATTGCACCTGAAACGGTTGAAATATACGTCCAAAACGAGGCGTTTTTCGAATTCAGGTAACTTAGCCATGTAAGGTCAACTGAGTCATCAGTTTCTGGAGCGGGCGATTCGAATCGAACCCAGGTCCGAAGCTTGGGGCAACAAGTCATTATGATATCGCCGGAGATGTGATTTCATGAGCCGGGCACTCGGCTGGGACCATACGAAATCGTCGCCTTTGTCGGTGCGGGCGGTATGGGAGAAGTCTACAAGGCACGTGACACCCGTTTAGATCGCACAGTCGCTATCAAAGTCCTGCCTGCTCATCTTTTCCTCGAGTTCGCAGCACAGCGAAAAGGGGCACCCTTATTATATTGGGTCTGGTTATCGGAGATCCGTACTAAAACCATTAGTACGGTTCCCCGTTCATCGGGATTTTGCAATGGTTTTTTCTTGACACTTGCCTGTATCGTATCTATCTTCCCGCTACCCCGCATTCCAGTTGTACCAGAACCCAATAACCCTTCGTCCCCCTCATCATGCTCGTGAGGAATGCACCAATGGCTCGATATCTCCGCATACGCCAGATCGTCACGACGGACCGACCCGGGGCACTTTGTATTCATGCCATCTGCGGGATTAACCCGGACGGAACTCATTGGACACTGACGCGGGAACAGGCTGTTTCTCAAATCGAAGGCGGGATGTCTGCTTTCTACATCGAGAAATCCGGAGGCAAGCGGTTCGATGTGGTGGTCGCTTTCGATCCTTGCGTAAATAAGTACCTCAAAACCATTCCAGATCGCGACAATTCCAATGAACTTTTGTTTCTGCCGAACTGTCTGCACTTTACGCACACACTGAAGAGTCGCGCTGTGGGGGCTGGGGGATGTGACTGAATAATGTCTCTTCCCAGCGACTGAGTTCTCGCGTACGCGCTATCGTAAAAAACTCGGTCCGAGTGAATCTCTCGCTCGACGTCAGGGCTGGTAAGTCGCGAAACCGGGTGCGCCGTGAAAAGGTGATGGTCCACAGCGGGAGTCAGACCCGCCCGGGAACTGGTTCGTTCCACCCGGTAGCTATCAGAGCAGCGGTGGAGGCAACGAGACTGCTGAAGGATCTTGGCGAGCGTGCATATAGATCTCAACCACTGGCGTCTTAGCGCTATTCGTGCTGTTATGTGACAGCAGGCACTGCTCCCCACAGCCCCTTGCGCTAACTCTGCTTTTGAACGCGCCATCGATAACACCCTATGCTCCACGACCTCCGCTACGCCGTCCGCATGCTCGCCAAGTCTCCGAGCTTCACGTTCATTGCTGCTCTCACCCTCGCCCTCGGCATCGCCGCCAATTCCACGGTCCTCAGCTGGATCAGCTCTACCCTCCTCAACCCCATTCCAGGTGCCACTCACACCAGCGACATCGTCACTGTCATGCGTGGCGAGCGCAGCGACCATCCCAGCCCACCCTTCTCGTATCCCGATCTTCGCGATCTGCGCGAACGTACCCGCACCTTCGCCGGACTCGCCGGCTACCACGACGATTACATGTCCCTCACCAACGTCGCCAAACCTGAGCGCATCTACGGTGCGCTCACGACTACAAACTATTTTGATGTCCTCGGTGTCCACCCAATCCTCGGCCGCGGCTTCGTTCCTGAAGAAGAACAGCAACTCAACGGCTCCCCTGTCGCCGTCATTAGCTATCCGGTCTGGCAAAATCACTTTGCCCTCGACCCGCACATCCTCGGCAAGACCATTCAACTCAACCGCCATCCCTACACCGTCATCGGCGTCGCGCCACGCAACTTTCACGGCTGCAAAACCGGGCTCTTCACCGGTATCTGGATTCCCCTCACCATGGACCGCGACGTCTGGGGTTCCAACCGGCCCCAAGACCGCGGCACCTTCTGGCTAAACGTTCTCGGCCGGCTTCGCTCCGGTGTCACAAACTCGCAGGCTCAGTCCGAACTCAATGTGCTCATGCAGGATATTGCCGAGCGCTTTCCCAACGAACACCGCGATAGCCCTAACGAAATTAGCCTCGACCCGCTCTGGCGGTCTCCCTTCGGAGTTAACGGCTATCTCTACAAGATTTTCCCCATGCTCCTCGGCCTCGCTGCTGTTTTGCTCCTCCTCGCCTGCGCCAATGTCGCGAATCTGCTCTTGGTCCGCTCGGTCGCGCGCCGCCGCGAAATCGCCATTCGCCTTGCCATGGGTGCTTCCCGCGTTCAACTCATCCGTCAGTTCCTTATCGAAAGCCTGTTGCTCGGTTTACTCGCCGGCCTCGTTGCTATCGTGATCACCGTCGGGACCTCGCGCAGCCTCGCCGCCTTTTTTCCTCCCACTACTCTTCCACTCGCTCATGACTCCCACATCGATCAGCGTGTCCTCTTCGCCACCACTGCCATCTCCATCCTGGCTGCGCTTATCTTCGGTATTCTTCCGGCGCTTCGCTCCTCCAGTCTGCCCGTGCAAGCGGTTCTCAAGGAAGAAGCCGGCAGCGTCTCCATCGGCATCCACAAGGGGCGCCTCTCTAGTAGCCTTGTCGTCGCGCAGATCTCTCTTTCTCTTCTGCTCCTCGTTTGCGCTGGGCTCTTTACACGTAGCCTCCAAAAAGCCCAGCAATCCGATCCCGGGTTTGATCCCAATCACGTTCTGGTCGCCTCTTACGAACTCTCTCCTGCAGGCTACACGCGTGCCACCAGCATCGCTTTCAATCGCCAGCTCCTTGCCGACCTATCCACTCTTCCTGGGGTGGACTCTGTCACCCTCGCCGATTTTTCGCCGCTCAGCTTCACCATCCATTCGGATTATTTGCAGCTTGAAGGCTACGTTCCGCATCCTCACGAATCGATGGAAATCAGCCGCGGCATCGTCGGCCCCAACTACTTCCGCACGCTTCGCACAACATTAATCTCCGGCCGCGAGTTCACCGATGCCGACACGCTCGACTCGCAACTCGTTGCCATCGTCAATCAGGCTTTCGTCGATCGCTATTGGACCGGTGAGGACCCCGTCGGCAAGCAGGTCACGGACGATGACCAGCGCTTCACCATCATAGGCGTCGCTCGCAACACCAAATATCGCCTCCTGACCTATGCTCCCGAGCCCGTCATCTATCTCCCGGCCTACCAGGCCTACCGCTCCACTCAGGACACCACTATCCACCTGCGCACCACAGGCGATCCCCGCCTTATGGCCTCTTCCGTCGAGCAGGCTCTGCATCAGCTCAATCCGGAATTGCCGCTCTTCAACGTCAACCCTCTCACTACCACCATGCGTCTCGGCACTATCTTCGATCGCGTCGCTGCCACCTTCGCCGGCTCCTTCGGTTTCCTGGCCATGTTGCTCGCTGCCGTCGGCATCTACGGAGTTGTCGCCTACACCACGCGCCAGCGCACCCGCGAAATCGGCATCCGCATGGCCCTGGGCGCTGAGAAACTCCAAATCTACCGCCTCGTTCTCCGCCAAGGCCTTCGGTTGACGCTGTCGGGTCTTGTCGTCGGCACCGCGCTCTCGCTCGCCTTTACTCGCTTCCTCAAATCCCGACTCTTCGGCGTCAGTGAAACCGACGCTCTCACCTTCGCCTCCGTCGGTCTTCTCCTCGCCGCCGTGGCGCTCCTCGCTTGCCATATTCCCGCCCGCCGCGCCACCAAGGTCGAACCCACCCTGGCCCTCCGCGCCGAATAGGCCGCCCTAGACTTTTCATCCAACTTTACTTGGATTGCCTTCACCGACGCCGAGTCTTCCGCCACCATCAAACAGTCGCATCGAACCAATTCCTTCAAGGTCGCTCGGTAAATTCCCCCGTGCGAAAATCAACTCGGTGATTACTCTGGTCTTACGTGACATTAGAAAAGTCGCCCAGCGAATCGGGTGGTCATTGTGATGACGGTCCTTGACGCGCCCCGCGCATGGTGGGATGAAGAAAGCTGAAATGGTTCTTCAGACGACTCCGTTGGAGCACGCTATGAGAGGTCTCCATACAATTCACGTTCCGCACTTCCAACATTTTTCTGCGCGCAACGCACTTGTCTCGGCTCGCGAAAAGTTGAGTGACCATAGCATCGAAATTACGTTGGCACTTACGATCCTGTTCGGCGTGTTTATGCTGTTGACTTTTTGGACCGTCGTAGCTCGCTAAAGGAGATGCCGCGACTTGTATCGCGGATTGGGCGCGAATAGGCGCCTCAGGGGCCCGGTGATGGAGGATAGTGAGAATAACCCGGGCCCCTTTTCTTGAGTTCAAGATGGTCACCTGCATCAGTGGATTTACTTCATCGCCCAGAAGAGCCCCTCGTTGGCCACGAGGAGCTCCGCAACAATTCCACTCTGTCGCCGTGGCCGGCTTTTCACCTGAATCAATTTCAATTCGATTTTCCCGGCGCCAGTCCTTCGGAGTATGGCCCTGTACGGACACGGCGGGAACAGTAATCAACGCTTGCCGCCACGTCCGCCACGCGCAAGATGGGAGTGACTGCCTCAAAACTGACAACGTCAGACTTTACTTCAGGTGACGCGGTCATTGTTCGTCTGCTTCGGTGTCTCAGGTTTGGCGGCGATGCGACAAGATTATCCGTAAAGGCGAACTCCGCGTTCAACCTAAGAAACACTCAGTCCAGATTGCGTCATGATAGTTGCAAGCGCCCGCACTTTGAAGTTGTTCTCCTTTTGAAATAGATCGCCAAGAGTAATATTGTGAGCGCTACGTGAAGCGCAGGTGCTATGGATTGGGAGGATCTGGGATTCCCAGAGCGGCGCATCGGGCGATGTGAGCTTGCTTCCACCGATCAGGAAGCCAAGCGTCGAGGTCACCACCCACGATGAACACTTTTGCTCCGGGCGATCCGATCTTGCGTGTGTCGTCGGGATCGCGGATCGCGCAAACTGAAGTTTCTGATCAGCCTATGAATTGGCGAATCGCGATTTTTTGAAAATATCGCACAAAATCGGCCTGGCGCACAGGCCGTAACGTTATCTCATCGCTCAGAACCTGACAACCGAGATCGGTTCAGGACTTTGTGTTGGAAGCAGCGGAGCATGCAAGGTCGAGTACGCACCCGCACCCGGAACAGCGCCGTCCCTGACAGCGGGGCAGGTGAAAGCAACGGTCTCCCCATCGCCATCGATGATCGTATTCGAAGCCGAGTTCAGGTACGTGCAGGGAATCCCCGCGCCCAGTCCCGCACTTGCCTCGCATACGCGAAGGACCTGTTTTGATCCGCCGGTTCTGCATAGCAGCTTAACCGTAATCCCCGCTGCGCAGGAATGGACTTCACTTGGCAAAGTGAAGCCACAGTCGCGAAGGGGGCCAATTTGCCCGCGCGTACAATCGTCGTTGACGAAACTCCCCGCTCCTTCTTGTGACACAGAGACTTTCGCCACATTGTTAGCGGCATAGTTAGGGGCGAACTGGCACCGTATTCTGGAGATCGTATTTCCCTGAGCATCCTTCAAGTTTGTTGGGTCGAAGACCAACGCGCTAAGGTTGGTCGGGTCCACAGGCTGATTGTTGATGTCCAGCGGCTGACCTTCGCAGAGGAAATTTTGCGGATTCAGAGTAAAGCTTAAGTCATGCGGCTGTGAAGTATCGATGTTGGTGACATCCACCCATTGTCCGCTGATACCGAATTGATACTCATCACCCCAGCCCGCAGAAATTCCTTGAAAATTACAGGTCTGGTAGACGGCTGCTAATGGCGTGGACTCATCGTTGTGGTAGCGATTGGTGTCTTCAATACAGAAAGCGCGCTTGATGCCATGTGCCGTGTTGTAATCGAAATTTACATAAAAATTGAAGTCCCATTCCTGGTCGCAGTTTCCGAATTCGAAATTGTTGCTCAGCCGCCAAGGGTTGTTAGGATCCGTTAGATCGCCGATGTGCATCGGGCGAGTGCCGTCGTTTCGCGTATTCGTGGAAAACGTCAACAACCTGCGCCAGCCCGGCTGAGCAATCGTCCCATATTTGATGTCGCACGAGTCGGGCGTGAAAAACCGATAGTAGACGCGGTTCTCGTCAACCAACGCTTCCTGAACCGCGGCAAGGTCTGGGCCGCTGGAATTGGAAACGGTTCCTACACGAAAATCACTGGCAAGTTCGGAATTGTAGGCTACGCGCGTGAAATGCATGTTTGGCTGCAGCAGTCCGATGTGGTTCTTGAGCCCATCGATGCAAGACTCGGTCGGGAAGTGGGTAATGTGACATGCAGATGTGGCCGGTGTTTCCACTTGGCACGTCTGATCGTAAAAATAGTAGACGCTCTCCTCGAAAACACTGTTCGGAATAAAGCCAAATTCGTCAATACAGTCGTACCCGCTTCTCTGTAGAACGAGCTCCGGATCGGTGGGGAGATCAAATGGCTCGTCCCACGTGCCCCCAATGCTGGCAAGATTGGGGGGCTGACTCGCATCGGCAGATGCAGCGTCGGTGACGATGTAAGTCCAAAAATGGTATTTGACGGCCACGTAGTCGTGCGTGCCGATTTGCATCCGCTGCGGGTTCCCCACGAGGTCTATGCGCCAATCTGAATGCGGTGGGAGCGGTAGCGCTGTAATTGGTGCCGTATAGAAAAACGTGCGATAAACCAGGCGATAGTAAGTCAAATTGACTTGCGTGGAGGCACGCTTTTCCCAGAAATCGTCCGCTTGCGAAAGCGCCCAATCGGCCGCGGCTTCACGCTGTGCTCCCGTCGCAATATCATCCAGCAATACGCCTACTACCGAGTTCATATCCATTCGGATGAGCGCGCCCGGCGGTGGCGCTGCTGCCGACTGTGCGTGCGCACTCGTCGGTAACACAACAAGGGCTGGGACACTAATTGCGAGCCATATCAATATCAATCCGCGATTCAGAATTTTGTTTGCCATGTGGACCTCCAAAAGAATTTCCGAGGGACAGAGTTACCATCACACCTATAACCTCATTCTTCTTGTCCGGCACATCAGCTGTGCGACACTCATTCTCGTCGCCTCTGTTTGGCTCTACAGGTGCGTACCTACTATCTCGACGTTTCTCTCGCCGCCCGAGGAGTAGTACATACGCCCCTCGCAGATCAACTCTCCTGAGGCACTGACCTGCGATCACGCACACAACGACTGCCCCAGCGCTTGCCCGAAATCAGCCCGATAAGCTCTAGGTCCGGCGTTTCGCCATCCCCAGCGAAAGCCCCTCAGGGGAATCACCTGCTATCTGATGAATCGCAAAAACCCGGAAAACTGGCTCACCAATTCCTCCGTTCTGTGGGGTCAGTGGGTGAACGGTAAGCGGGCCGCTCGGAACGCGCAACAGACAAGTATGGCCAGGCCTGGAATGACCGCACTTGACCGTTCCGGCAGCACCTTTGCCTATACCCGCTGTGCTGCGCTAGAATCCAGCTAGCCGAAACTTGGTCCCCGTTACGGATTCCCCATGGCCAACGATCTGGCCAACTTGCCGGTTCTCCCCGAGGAGCCTGCTTCCGAGGACCGCCTGGATTCCTGGAAAGAGATTGCCGCCTATCTGAAACACAGCGAGAGGACTGTTCGCCGATGGCAGGACGAGGGTCTGCCCATTCATCGGCATCCCCACAAGAAAAGGGCGGGTGTCTACGCTTACAAACCGGAGTTAGACGCCTGGTGGAACGACGGTCATGCTCGGCTGGCGGAAATAGAACCAGCCCAAGTTGCGCGACCGCGACCCTGGCCATTATGGCTTGCAGCGGCAGGTCTAGCGCTT
>Ga0207826_1000228_pt1 | contig 15631 bp, 12 predicted proteins | sample LuqExpMetageno80_FD_187837 | JGI IMG/M metagenome (GOLD analysis project Ga0207826, IMG submission 187837) | Tropical forest soil microbial communities from Luquillo Experimental Forest, Puerto Rico - Sample 80 (SPAdes) | ecosystem: Environmental > Terrestrial > Soil > Tropical forest ... | reverse complement strand
GAGCCACGGTCCGGCCAGCGCATCGGCTTCGACATTGACCATGATAATCGGCTTGCGCGCCTCGATCGCGGCCACCGCATGCGCAATGCCGGCTCCCGGATCGCCGGTCGCCTCGACCACGACTTCGACACGCTCATCGACGCAGGCGTCGGCCCCGCGCGTGGAAAATTGCGTACGCGCGATACGGCCCGCATCCCAGCCGACGGTGCGGCACGCGGCCCTGGCCCGATCTACGTCACGGTCGCAGATCAACACCACCTCGAGGCCGGCGATCGATGGCACCTGGGCGAGAAACATCGAGCCGAATTTGCCGGCGCCGACCAGGCCGACGCGCACCGGCTTGCCGGCATGGACGCGGGCCGCGAGCAGCGATTGCAGGTTCATTTTTCGGCGCTCCTTATTCCTCGCGGCTATTAGCGCTTCGTCACGGCCGGACTTGTTCCGGCCATCCACCTCTTCAGAGTAACCGAGGAAGAAAGACGTGGATGCCCGCTACATAGGCGAGCGAAGCGACGCCGTTCTTCGAACGGCTATCCGCGGGCATGACGTTACTCCGCCGCCACTTTGTGGGCGCGCGCATAGGCGAGCAGCGCGTCATCGGCGACCGGCGCGAGCGGAGTGAAATCGCGATGCGCTATCCATTCCGGCCGGGTGAATTTGGTGATGTGGTTCGACACCGCGCACAGCGTCAAATAGACGATCTTGCGTGGATAAGGCGTGATGTTCGGCGGCGACGCATGCACCAGATTGCCGTGGAACATCAGGACCGAGCCGGCTTTGCCGGTCGGCGCCACGATACCGCCTTCGGCGGCGAGCCGCGTTACCGTCTCTTTGTCGAGCGTCCACAACGGATAAGACGTGGTCAGCTCGTCGTGACCGGCGGCGAGCACGCCCTGGCGGTGACTCTTCGGGATCAGCATCAGCGCGCCATTGATCGGCATCACTTCATCCAGAAACACTGCGATGTTCATCGCCCGCGGCTCCGGCATGCCGTCGTCGCGCGCCCAGGTGCCGTAGTCCTGGTGCCATTGCCACACGTCGCCTTCGAAGGCGGCTTTGGCGTTGATCTTGAATTGATGGACGTAGACGTCTTCGCCGAACACTTGCCGCAACGGTTCGATCAGCCGCGGGTGGGACGCCAGCAAACGGAACGTCTCGTTGAAGGTGTGCGCGGCGAAAGCGGTCCGCGGCGCGCCTGATTTCTCGCGCCAGATTTCCTGGCGATCGAGCGTGAGGATCGCTTCGGCATCATCGCGCAGAAGGGCGATTTCCTCCTCGTTGAAGCAGTTCGGGAAAAACAGATAGCCGAGTTCGTCGAACTGCTTGAGCTCTGCAGGGTTGAGCGTCATGATGCGGTCCTTGGTGCGTTTTCTGATTCCGTCTGGATTGCGCTAAATTTACCGCAAAGCGGGAAGCTGTTCTACGTGCCGCGGAACTTAGGCTTGCGCTTGGCGTGGAAGGCTTCGACGCCCTCGCGGAAATCGTCGGACTGCCGCAACCGGCTGTAACTATGGCCTTCCAGCTCGATCGCGGCTTGCAGATTGGTGTCTTCGGTGACGTTGAGCAGCGTCTTCGCCGTGCGCTGCGCCAGCGGCGAGAACGTGCGTAGTTCATCGACCAAAGCATCGGTCGCAATTTCAAGCCTATCATCGGAGACACACTCGGTCGCGATGCCCCAATCGTAAGCCTGGTTGGCGGTGATCCGCTTCGAACGCATCACGATATCCTTGGTGCGGGTGATGCCGATGATCTTTTGCAGGCGCGCGGAACCCCCTGAGCCGGGGATCTGCCCGAGCCGTTGTTCCGGAAGTGCATAAAGGCAAGTTTCGGACGCGATGCGAAAATCGCACGCCAGCGAAATTTCAAAGCCGACGCCGAAGCAATAGCCGCGGTTAGCGGCGATCACCGGCTTCATACAGCGCGCCGGCGCGGCGATGTTCCACGCCAGCTTGGACACGTGTTCCGGGGAGGCTTGCAGAAAGCCGGCGATATTGCCGCCGGAGGAAAAGTGTTCACCCGTCGCGCGCAGCACGATCACGCGCACGCGTGCATCCTCGTCGAGCGCCTCGAATACAAGGCGAAGCTGATCGCGTTGTTCCATCTCGATGACATTGAGCGGCGGCCGATCGAGCACGATGTCGGCGCGCTCGCGCGCGCCGTCGATCTCGACGCGAAAGCCGTCGAGCTTCGCCAAGCGCGGATCGGATTGGGACGACGAATCGTTCATGCCGCCGTTCCTTGCTGGCGCGGCGCTGCGGCCGGCTCGGGCGTGTAATCGCCGGCAGCGAGCTTGCGGCGCAAGAGTTTGCCGACCGGCGATTTCGGGATTTCGCTGACGAAGATATAGCGGCGCGGCCGCTTGAAATTGGCAAGGCCGGAGGCGCGGCAGAACGCGTCAAGCTCCTCGGCTTCGATCGCCGTGCGGCGCTTGACGAAAGCGGCAATGACCTTGCCCCAACGCTCGTCGGGCAAGCCGACCACGGCAACTTCCGACACCGCAGCGTGCAGCGACAGACAGGATTCGATCTCCACCGGGGAGACATTTTCGCCGCCGGTAATGATCATGTCGTCGACCCGGCCGGTGACGAAAAGGTCGCCATCGGAATCGATGAAGCCGGTGTCGCCAGTGAAATACCAGCCCTGGCGGAGCGCCTTGGCGTCGGCGTCCGGGCGACGCCAGTAGCCGTCGAAGGATTCATCGCCGGCAAGAAGTGCAATGATCTCGCCTTCTTCGCCGGGCGCGGCCAGTTCGTCGACGGAATTGGCGCCGAGCTTGACCACGCGCACCATCTGATTGATCCCGGCGCGGCCGGCCGATCCGGGCTTTGCCGGTGCGTTCTGCTCGATGGTGAACGTGTAGATCTCGGACGAGCCGTAATGATTGACGAACAGGTCGGGCCGGAACGCTGCCTGCAATTTCTTGAGTAACCCGTCGGTCATCGGCGCGCCGGCAAAGCCGAGCTTGCGCACCGAATGGGTATCGGCTTCTGCAAAGGCTGGGTGGTGCACGAGATCGTGATAAAGGGTCGGCACCAGATAGAGATTGGTCACGCGCTCGGTCGCAATCAGCCGCAAGGCTTCGGCGGCGTCAAACCGGCGCAAGCAAATAAATGCGCCGCCGACGAGCGACATCGCCAAGAGCGAGCGCACGCCCATCGTGTGATAAAGCGGCATGACGCCAAGCGTGCGCTCGCCGCGGCCGTAAAGATTTTGCGCGACATGCGCCAAAGCTGCGGCGCGCTCGGCGCGCTGCCGGCGTGGAACGCCCTTCGGCCGCGCCGTCGTGCCGGACGTGTAGAGCATCACCGACCGGGCTTCGGCGTTGACGCGCGGGCGCGCCTCGGGCCTATCGCCATCGGTAAGAGCAGCGAATGGCGTATCACCGGGCGAAACACTGTCGAGCGCAATGCGCGGCAGCCGTGCCGACAGTTGCGATCCTCTGATCGCCGCCGCGGAAGTTTCCTCATAAACAACCGCCTTGGCTTCGGCGTCCTGCAGAAAGAAATCGAGTTCGCCTGCCGTCGATCGCCAGTTCACCGGCGTGACGATTACGCCGGCAAATTGGCAGGCCCAATGCAGGGTCGCCGCTTCCCAGCGGTTCTGCAGCGCGGTCACGACGCGCTCGCCGGGTGCAAGTCCGAGCGAATCGAGGCCGGCGACCAGCGCCGAGATGCGCCGATACCATTGCCCATAGGTTAAGCGCAGCTCACCATCGACGACGGCAAGCGCGTTCGGATCCCGCGCAACGCTGCCGAGAAAGCTGAGACCAAGGTCGAGCATGCAACACAACCGTTACGACGATTGTTACGGCGCCCGACATGATAGGCCATCGCCCCGCGCTGACAAACCGCGTGCCGGGGCGGCGCGCGGTCGCGCGCGAACCCGCTTTAGCCTTGGTTTTGTTACTCGCGGGTCGGGAACAGCGCCGCCGGGAAATCGGCCGCCGAACGGCGCGGGCGTTCGCGCGGCGTGTAGTCCGGATGCGGATCTGGATCCGGCTCGACCGCTCGCCGGTACAGATGCCAGGTCGCATGTCCGAGCACCGGCATCACCACGGTGAGACCGACGAAGAACGGAATCGAGCCAATCACCAACAGCGCGGCGACGATCACTCCCCACAACGCCATCGGCAGCGGGTTCGCCGCAATAACCCGAAGCGATGTGTGCACTGCGACCGCGGCGCCGACGTCGCGGTCGAGCAGCAGCGGAAATGAAATCGCACTGATGGACAGCACCAGCGCGGCGAACAGAAAGCCGATACCGGTGCCGACCACGATGAGAGTCCATCCGCGCGGCGTGGTCAACACGTCGTGTGCGAATTGCGTGATCGAAGTCGGCGGCGAATAGCCGAATACTGCGATATAGAGGGCTTCGGCGACCACCAGCCAGATCAAAAACAGCGCCATCAGCAGCACACCAAGCGCGATGATGGCGCCGAGCGATGGCGAATGCAGCACATCGAGCGCATGGCCTGTCGAACTGTCGAGTCCGGCTTCGCGACGCCGGCTCAGTTCATAGAGACCGATGGCGGCAAGCGGCCCGACCAAAGCGAAACCGGCGGCAATCGGGAACGCCAGCGGCAACAGCGACAGCGAATTTCCCAAGGTGACGCCGATCAGCAAAATGCCGAGCAAGGGATAGATCACGCACAGAAACACCGCGTGACTAGGGACCGCGGTGAAATCGTCGATGCCTCGGGTAAGGGCATAATAAATATCAGCAGACGAAATGCGGCGAACGACCGGTTGCGCAGGACTCGTCGTTGCGCCGACAAGAATACGCGAATTGGCCATAGGCGCTCCTCCTGGGCTTATTGGTGGGGCGCGCCTCGGGGCAGCCTCTTGTGGAAACAAATGCCCGCGAGCGGCCCGAGCTATACCGAAACATGATTCTCTTGTTGCAGCGGATATTCCCGCAAGCAACGAAGCATGTTCATCGTGCAGTGATCATCGCATTTCGCGGCGGCTTGCGCATCCCTGAACATGCGCGGCGGCTCGGGGTTCAATTCACATTCCAGTGTGCCGTGCCCGCACTCCATAACGAAAAGGGCCCCCGATCCGGGAGCCCTTTCCGCCTGGTCACCGCGCCAAACCAGTCGCGGTGAGCCACGCTAGGTTAGTGGCTAGCGGTGATGGAAGTGGACATGGCCGCCATGCCAGGCACCGTTCCAACCATCCCAGCCGCCACCGACCACGATGTTGGGGCCGCCGTAGTAGTCGTAGTAGCCGCACGGATAGCCGTAATAGCCGCAGTCATAATACGCGGGCGCGCCGACTCCGACGCCTATGCCAAACGGCCCCGCGTAGAATCCCACCTGCGCCATTGCCGGCGCCGCCGCGGCCGCCGTTAACAGCGCCGCCGTACCAATTCCAAGCGCAAGCTTTCTCATTATCTGCTCCTGTTCCTGTTGCGCTCAGAGAGAAACGCGAAGCGGCGCGGTCACGTTCCGCGGAACACGCATTTCGCGCGGGAACTTGCATGAACAATATTTTAGAAAATAACTTGGAACCGACGGCGCAGCGGCACTTCACTCGGCCGCGAGCGGCAGCGCTTCCTGCTGCGGTTGCGGTTCTTCTTTGTGGCCGCGCAGCCAATCCTGGAACCGATCGAGATAAAGATAAATCACCGGTGTGGTGTACAGCGTCAATACTTGGCTTAGTGCGAGGCCGCCGACCATCGAATAACCGAGCGGCTGGCGAAGTTCGGACCCGGCGCCCTGGCCCAGCATCAGCGCAACGCCGCTTAGGAGTGCCGTCATCGTGGTCATCACGATCGGACGGAATCGCAACAGGCACGCTTGCCGGATCGCCTCGCGCGGCGCCAGCCCGGCGCGCTCGCGGTTGATTGCGAAATCGACCAGCATGATGCCGTTTTTCTTGACGATGCCGATCAGCAGGATGATGCCGATGATTCCAATCACCGAGAGGTCGAAGCCGCCGGCCCACAATGCCAATAACGCGCCGACGCCGGCTGAAGGCAACGTCGACAGAATCGTCAGCGGGTGGATGTAACTCTCATAGAGCACGCCGAGAATAACGTAGACGACGACCAGCGCAGCCGCGATCAGGACCGGTTCGTTCGACAGCGCCGCCTGAAACGCCTGCGCATTGCCCTGGAAGCTGCCGATCAACGTTTGCGGCATGCCGATCTCGGCTGACGCTCGATTGATGGCGTCGACTGCTTGGCCGAGCGCGACACCTGGCGGCAGATTGAAGGTTAGCGTCACCGCCGGGAATTGGCCGGAATGCGCAACCAGAAGCGGACCGATGTGAGCGGTATCGACGCGCACCACGGTCGAAAGCGGGACCAGTTGTCCGTTGGTCGGCGCCTTGACGTAAAGGTCATCCAGCGTTCGGAGCTTGCCCTGCAATTCAGGCAGCACTTCAAGAATAACGTAATAGGAATTGTTGGTGAAATATTGCGTGACCTGATCCTGCCCGAAGGCGGCGTTGAGCGTGGCGTCAATCTGCGCCGGTTGAATGCCGAAGCGCGCGGCAGCGTCGCGATTGATGGTGACGGTGAGCAGCGGTGCGGCGTTCTGCGCGTCGGTGGCGACGTCGGCCAATTCCGGCAGCGTCTTTAGCTTCGCGGTCAGACGCGGCGCCCAGGTGTTGAGCTCATGCAGGTCCGGATCCTGCAACACGTATTGAAATTGACCACGCGCGATGCGCCCGCCCACGGTGATGTCCTGTGCCGGCTGCAGGAATAAGCGCACGCCCGGGACCTGCGCCAGCTTCGGACGCAAGCGGTCGATGATCTGCGCCGCCGAAGCGCTGCGATCGTCGCGCAGCTTCAATCCAATAATGAATCGGCCGGTATTCTGAGTATTGCCGTAACTCGGCCCGAAGAACGAGCCAAAATCGGCGACGTCCGGATCCTGCGCGATCACATCCGAAAGCGCGAGCTGGATCTGCCGCATCTTGTCGGGCGAAACGTCCTGTCCTGCTTCGGAAATGCCGAGGATCATGCCGATGTCTTGAACCGGAAAGAAGCCTTTCGGCATCATGACAAAGAGCACGCCGGTAACGGCAACCGTCGCCAAGAAAACCATCAGAGTGGTGAACTGATGGCGCAACACCACATCAAGTGTGCGACGATAGCCGTCGAGAACAAAATCGAAGCCGCGCTCGATGACCCGATAAAGCCGGCCATGCTCGCGGTCGTGTTCGCTGACCAAAAACCGCGAGCACAACATTGGCGTCAATGTCAGCGAGACGACGACGGAAACGACGATCGAAGCCGTAACGGTGATGGCGAATTCGTGGAATAGCCGTCCGACAATACCGCTCATCAGCAATAGCGGGATGAACACTGCGATCAGTGACACGCTGATCGACAGAACCGTAAATCCGATTTCGCGGGCGCCCTTGATCGCCGATTGTAGTGGCGTCGTGCCAGCCTCGAGATGGCGGAAGATGTTCTCGACGACGACGATGGCGTCGTCGACTACGAAACCGACTGCGATCGTCAATGCCATCAGCGATAGATTGTCGAGGCTAAAGCCGGCGAGATAGATGATGGCAATGGCGCCAAGCAGCGACAATGGCACCGCGGCGCCGGGGATCAACGTCGCGTGGATGCTGCGAAGGAACAAAAGAATGACAAGCACAACCAGCACGCAGGTCAAACCCAGCGTAAACTCGACGTCCTTGACCGAGGCCCGGATGGTCTGCGTACGATCGAGAATGATGTTCAGATGAATGCCCGGCGGAATCAACGCATTCATCCGCGCCAGCGCTGTTTTTATGTTGTCGACCGTGTCGATTACGTTGGCGCCCGGCTGCTTGAACACGAGCAGCATGACCGCGGTCTGCTCGCGGTGCAGCGCGCCGAGCGTCACGTCCTGGGGTCCCGCGATGGCTTGGCCTACATCATCGACGTGAACCGGGGCGCCATTACGATAATCGACAATCACCTTATTGTAGTCTTCCGGCTCGGTGAGCTGGTCGTTGGCGGCGATTGTGAAGCTTTGTTGCGGCCCGAGCAGCGTGCCCTTGGCGGCCTGGGTCGTTGCGTTGGCAAGTGCCGCGCGCACGTCGGCGAGCGTCAGCTGGCGCGCAGTGAGCTTTCCAGGATCGACCTGAACGCGAATTGCCGGCCGTTGCTGGCCGCCGATGATCACCTGCGCGACCCCGGAAATTTGCGAAATCTGCTGGGCGACAACGTTCTCGGCGAAGTCGTCCACTTTAGTGAGCGGCAGCGTGTCCGAAGTGGCGGCCACAATCAGAATCGGGGAATCCGCCGGATTGACCTTGCGGTAGGTCGGCGGCGTAGAGAGCGTCTTCGGAAGCTGGTTGCCCGCGGCCGTGATCGCCGCTTGAACGTCCTGTGCGGCGCCGTCGATATTGCGATTAAGATCGAATTGCAGCGTGACGACAGTGGAGCCGAGCGAACTCACCGAACTCATCTGCGACACCCCGGCGATCTGGCCGAATTGCCGTTCCAAAGGCGTCGCTACCGTCGCCGCCATGGTTTCCGGGCTGGCGCCGGGAACGGTGGCGACCACCTGAATCGTCGGAAAATCGACCTGCGGTAGCGGCGCCACTGGCAATAGCGGAAACGCGACAATGCCGACCAGCGCCAGCGCCGCCATCAGCAGCGAGGTGGCGATCGGCCGCCTGATGAAAACTTCCGAAAAATTCATCAGGAATTATCCGGCTGCTGCGCCACGGGGGGTTCTGGCGACCGGATCGCGACATGGGCCCCGACGTCGAGCCGTGATTGGCCCTCGAGCACGACCGTCTCGCCGGCATTAAGGCCTTTGGTGGCAATGACAACATCTTCGTCTGCTTGGAATGCTTCGATCGGTCTCTGCTCGACTGTTTCGTCAGCTTTCACGACCCAAACGTAATAGCCCTCGGGACCGCGCTGCAGCGCGACCGCCGGTATCGTGACCACGTTCTTGCGCGTTGTGATGAGCAAGCTTACGCGCACAAACTCGCCTGGCCACAGCCGCTCGTCATCGTTTGGAAATTCCGCCTTGAGCTGGATCGTGCTGGTGGTCTGATCGATTTGATTGTTGATAAGAAGCAGTTTTCCTTCGGCGAGCTTGTTCTTGCCGTCCTGGTCGAACGCCGTCACTTTGACCTCGCCGCGCAGCATCGCCTCGCGGACTAGTCCGAGAAAGCTTTGCGGCAGCGTGCAAATCACTGTGGTCGGCTTGATCTGCGTGAGCACGGTGAGCGGATTGACGTCGGTGGTATGAATGATGTTGCCGATATCAAGCTGGCGGAAGCCGACCACGCCGTCGATCGGCGCGGTTATCGTCGCATAATCGAGCTGGGTCTGCGCCGCCTCGATGGCGGCCTGATCGGCGTCGATGGTCGCTTTGGTCGTATCGACCTTGGCCTGCTGCAAATCGACGTTCTGCTGGGTCTCGAAACTCTTGAGCGCTAAGGCCTTAAATCGCGCCAGGTCCTTTTGCGCTGCGATCAATTGCGCCTCGTCCTGGCTCTTTTTTGCTATCGCCTGATCGAGCGCGGCTTTGAATGGCGCCGGATCGATCTTGGCGAGGATGTCGCCTTGATGCACCTCCTGGCCCTGGCGGAAATTGATCGAGACGATTTGACCATTAACCTGCGCGCGGATGGCGATCGTGTTGAGCGCCTGGACCGTTCCTAGCGCATGAGAATAAATCGGCACGTCGTGGACTGTCGCCTGGGTGACTGTCACCGGGACCGAAGGGCGCGCCGCTGTTTGCGCCGCCTGTGAAGTCGTATGGCGCCAGAAAATGATGACCGCCGCCAAAGACGCGAACGCAATCGCCGCACCAATGAAAAAAATCCGCCGGGAATCTCGCCCGGTCATTCGCATCCCCATGGGCGTAGCTATAGCTTGCTTTCCTTAGTGCTCAAACGGCGAATTTACGCGAAATCCGGGCCCTTCCCGGCTTGCGCGGGTGCCGTGCGCCGCACTATAGCGGCTCGAGAACAAGCGGCGCATTAAACTTAATTAAGATAGCGCCGCCTGTTCATTAACGTTGTCGATTCAACGCCGCAGGCGAAGCCAAGTTCTTAAATCCCGTTCCCCCCGTCAATCGACTTGGTCACTTGCGGACGACCAGGGCCTTGCCGAGGGGTCCCTTAGAGCCGCCGGATCAGCCCGGCAATGGCGGCCATGACCGCAAACACGAGTAACACCGGAAACCAGATCAGCGCCGCCCCAATCAGCGCCAGCAGGAAGATCCCACCAAACAGCGCCACCATGAGCAACAGCAGCGCAAAGCCAAGCGGCCCGATGCGGCTGACATAGATGCGGTGTGTGCTGCGATGCTCGTTAAATCCGTAGCTCGGCGGCCAGCGCGAATCCCGGCTCCGCCAATCATTGCCCGGCGGAATGATTTCAGGTTCTCGCCGCGGCCGCTCGGGCTGGTCTCGATTGCTCGGCATGTCGATTCGGGTGACACCGCGCCGCTCAAGTGAGCGGCGGCAATGCTTGGGCGGTTCTTTCGTGATGGTCGTGGAGAAATTTCGCCAGTTGCTCGCGCAAGCTCTCGTCTTGCTCGCCTTGGTGACCGAGCAACACAGCGCGCTCGAACAATTGCTGCTGCAGATCTTGCGGCAATTCGCTCCACAAATCTGCCGCGGCAGCACCGAGCACGAGCAAATAGCGTCCGGCAATGTCGTTGACGACTTGATCAGAATGCTTGCTCATTGGCGAACTCATAACTGTAAGACGCGGCGCGCCCGCTCTCTCTATCGACGTTGCACTGCGCAGCATTTCTTAAGAAGCCGCGGCGCCATCAGCCATACTGGGCCTCTCGCCAACTTAAGACAATAGCTGGCAGTTTGTTCCGATCGTCATCGTCGGCCGCTAGCCGCGGCGGGGGCTGTATTGACCTGTTCTTTAGCAAAGCCCGCGGTCGCGGCATAGCCGCGCACGATGGCTTTGCGCTCTTCATAAGAGAGCACGGCGTCGATATCGGTAAATCCGTCAGGTGCACGTTGTTCGACCGCGTCGATGACGCCTTCCGGTCCGCCGCTTCGATTCATTTGCACGATTTGCGCCGTCGCCGGCAAGCGATCGCGCTCATAGGCCCACAACGCTTGCATGGGATGCTCGGCGGCAATCAAATGGTCGGCAAGAGCGCGGGCGTCGAGAATGGCCTGGGAGGCGCCGTTCGAACCGACCGGATACATCGGATGTGCGGCATCGCCGAGCAACGTCACGCGTCCAAATGACCAGCGCGGCAGCGGATCGCGGTCACACATCGGATATTCCCAAAATTCCGGCGTCGCCGCGATCAAAGCTTGCGCATCGACGTGCCGAACTTCGAATCGCCGTATATGCGGTTCCAGTTCTTCGATGCGACCCGGGCGCGACCAATCCTCCTTGCGCGGCGGCGGCGTCGAGCCGTCGCCGATCTTGGCCACCACCGCCCAGTTGGTGAGCCGCAAATCCTCGCGCGCGCCTTCGGCGATCGGATAGACCACGAGTTTGGCCGCCATGCCGCCGGCTACGATCATGGAGCGGCCAGTCAAGAATCGCGGCCATTCGGTCGCGCCGCGCCATAGCATGGCGCCGTTCCAGCGCGCCGGGCCCTCGCTGGGATAAAGCGCCTCACGCACCGCCGAATGAATGCCGTCGGCACCAACCAAAATGTCGCCGCAAGCGGTGGCGCGATGCACGCCGGTGCGGTCAAAGAAATACGCGGTGACGCCGGATTCGTCCTGGCGGAAGGCGCCGAGGCGATGACCGGTATGGATGTGCCGCTCGCCGATGCGGTCGCGCACGGCGTCGTGGATCACGCCTTGCAGCCGGCCGCGATGGATCGAAAATTGGGGCACGTCATAGCCGGCGTCGAGCCCGCGCGGTTCGCGCCAGATCTCCTGGCCGAAGCGATTGGTATAGAACAGCTCATAGGTGCGGATAGCGACCGCATCGAGCCGTTGCAAAAGCCCGAGCGCGGCGAGCTCCTTGATCGCATGCGGCAGCGTATTGATGCCGACGCCGAGCTCGCGGATCTGGTCGGATTGCTCGAACACCTCGCATTGGATGCCGCGCGCGTGCAGCATCAGTGCGGTGGTGAGCCCGCCGATCCCGCCGCCTGCGATGATCACTTTCATGATTCGGGTGCCAGATGACGGATGTCAGATGTCAGATGTCAGATATTAGCTTGTTTCTGACATCCGATCTCCGACATCTGACCTCTGACTATTCCGGCTCGATGCCGGCCTTGCGGATTACGTCGCCCCAGCGCTGCGTCTCTTCTTTGACGAAGGCGCTCGCCTCGGCGGGTGTGCCACCGCCCGGGCCGATGCTCAGCGCGGCAAAGTGCTCGCGCAGGCCGGGATCGCGCATCGCGGCATTGGCGGCAGCATTAAGCTTGGCGACGATCTCGGGCGGCGTCTTCGGCGGCGCGGTGATTGCGTGCCAAGTGTCGGAAATGCAGCCGTGGACTCCAACCTCTTCCAAAGTGGGAATATCCGGCAGCGCCGGCACACGGTCCTTCACGGTGACGGCAAGGATGCGCGCCTGTCCGGATTTGTGCAGTTCGATCGAGGTGGCAAGTTCGTTGAACATCAGGTCGACATTGCCGGCGAGCAAATCGTTGACGGCCGGAGCGGTGCCTTTATATGGCACGTGCGTCAGCTTGGTGCCGGTGATGAACTGGAATAATTCGGCGGTGGTGTGCGAGGTGGTGCCGACGCCCTGCGAGGCATAATTGATCTTGCCGGGATTGGCTTTGGCGTAAGCGATCAGCTCTTGCACGGTCTTTGCCGGGAAATCCTTGCGGACGAGAACGACGTTCGGCACGTGCGACATGATCGCGACCGGAACGAGATCGGCCGGCGTGTAGTTTAGCGACTTGTAAAGAAACAATGCGGTGGTGATTGGCGCAGGCTGCGAAGCGAGCAGCGTGTAGCCGTCGGGGTCAGCCTTGGAAACGGTTTCGGCGGCGAGGCTGCCGCTCACTCCGGGCTTGTTTTCGACAACCACCGGCTGGCCGAGCTCGGCGCGCATTTTATCGGTGACGATCCGGGTGACGGTGTCGACGCCACCGCCCGCGGGCACTGACACGATCACCCGGATCGGATGGTCGGGATAATCGGCCGCGAATGCTATGGCCGCCGCTCCGAGCAGCAGCGCAACCCCGAACGATACGACCATAGCCGAGCGCCGCAACATCAAGACCCTCCAAAAATGCATCACGCATGCCATAGCCCAGATCGGCCGTTGAGTCCCGCGGCGTGCTGCCGCTACAAATGGGCGTGGGGAGGACCATCGCATGGGCAGACTCGATTTCATTCTGGAAGAATTGGTAACCGCCAATCGCATCTTGGCCAACGAGGGCATCGTCGATTCGTTCGGCCATGTCAGCGCGCGGCATCCGGACAATCCCAAGCATTATCTATTATCGCGTGCGCGCGCGCCGGAGCGTATCGAGCGCAGCGATATTGTCGAATACACGCTCGAGGGCGATGCCATAAATAAGAATGCCGCGGCGCCATACATGGAGCGCTTCATCCACGGCGCGATCTACGAGGCGCGGCCGGACGTGCACGCCATCGTGCACAATCACTCGCCGAGCGTCATTCCGTTCGGTGTGACCGGCAAAAAGCTCAAACCCTTTCTGCATCTGTGCGCGCATATCGGGCATGAGGTCCCGACCTGGGATTCGCGCGACAAATTCGGCGACACCACGTTGTTGGTCGGCGACATGGAGATGGGCCGCGATCTGGCGCGGCTTCTTGGCTCACGGCCGACCACGCTGATGCGCGGCCATGGCGCCACTGTCGTCGGCCGCACGGTGCGCCACGCGGTGTTCGTCTCGGTCTATCTCGAAGTCGCCGCCAAGCTGCAGATGCAGGCCATGCCGCTCGGCGAGATCATATTCCTAAGCCCAGGCGAGATCGACCAGATCGTCGCGCGGTTGAACGATTACTCACTCAACCGCGCCTGGGAGAACTGGGCCCGCCGCGCCGGGCGGCAGATGCAGGAGAACTAGATTTGGCGCGTTGACAACGGGCCAAAACTCAACCTCTGGGATCGAATAACAGAAACGACTGCCGCACCAGGCTCCAAAAAGAATCCAATTAAGGTCTGACGAGTCAGGTCCGGAGAATTAATGGGCGCGCGCGGCAGCGCAATGACAACTTAAAATGAAACTTTCTCAATCAGGGCCGCTGCTTCGTCGTCACTCCGCCGCGAGGCGCACTTCCGGCGCGGCGGCGCGGACTTCGGCGTCGACATTCTTTTCGTATTTGGTGAAATTGTTTTGGAACATGCCGACGAGCTTGCGCGCGGTGGCATCGAACGCCGCTTTGTCCTTCCAGGTTTTCATCGGGTAGAGCAGATGCGGCTCGACGCCCGGCACCGACGTCGGCACCGCAAAACCAAAATAAGGATCCGTTCGGTAGTTCGCATTTTTCAGTGAGCCGTCGAGCGCGCCGGTAACAAGCGCACGCGTCGCCTTGATCGGCATACGGCGGCCGACGCCATAGATGCCGCCGGTCCAGCCGGAATTGACCAGCCAGCAATCGACATCGTGCTTCTTGATCATGTCGCGAAGGAGGTTGCCGTATTCGGTGGGCGGCCGCGGCAAGAACGGCGCGGCAAAACAGGTCGAGAATTCCGGCTCGACACCCACCAAGCCTTTTTCCGTGCCGGCGACTTTTGCGGTGTACCCGGAAAGGAAATGGTACATCGCCTGCGCCGGCGCGAGCTTGGCGATTGGCGGCATTACGCCGAACGCATCGGCGGTCAAAAAGATGATGTTCTTCGGCTGCCCGGCGCAGCCGCTGCGCGAGGCGAGCGGCATGAATTCGATCGGATACGCGGAGCGAGTGTTTTCAGTTCGCTTGTCGCTTTCAAAATCGCAAACGCGGGTATCCGGATCGAAAATGACATTTTCCAGCACCGCGCCGAAACGGTTGGTCGCGGCAAAAATCTCCGGTTCGGCTTCTTCGGAAAGATTGATGCATTTGGCGTAGCAGCCGCCCTCGAAATTGAACACGCCCTCCTCGCTCCAGCCATGCTCGTCGTCGCCAATCAACGTGCGGTTCGGATCGGCCGACAGCGTCGTCTTCCCGGTGCCCGAGAGCCCGAAGAACAGAGCCACATCACCGGCTCTGCCGACATTGGCCGAGCAATGCATCGGCATCACGCCTTGCGCCGGCAAATAGAAATTGAGCGTGGTGAACACCGATTTTTTCATCTCGCCGGCATAGGACGAGTTGCCGATCAGGATGATCTTCTTGGTGAAGTCGATGGCGATAACCGTGTCGCTGCGCACGCCGTGTCGCGATGGGTCGGCCTTGAAGCTTGGCAAATCGACGATGGTGAGGTCCGGAACGAAGTCGGCCAGTTCGAAAATATTGGGCCGGATCAGCAATTGGCGAATGAACAAAGAATGCCAGGCAAGCTCAGTGAAAACGCGCGTTTTTATCCGGTATTTCGCATTGGCACCGCCATAGAGGTCCTGCGCGTATAAGGTCTTGCCGCGCGCATGCGCGATCATGTCGTCATAGAGCAGCTGGAAATTGGCTCCACTGAGTTTGCGATTGCCGCCCCACCACACAGTGTTCTCGGTGAGCGCGTCGACGACGACGTGCTTGTCCTTGGGACTGCGGCCGGTATGGACGCCGGTCTCCGCGCAGAAGGCGCCGCCCTGCACCAGCGTGCCCTCGCC
>Ga0207826_1000225_pt1 | contig 15745 bp, 10 predicted proteins | sample LuqExpMetageno80_FD_187837 | JGI IMG/M metagenome (GOLD analysis project Ga0207826, IMG submission 187837) | Tropical forest soil microbial communities from Luquillo Experimental Forest, Puerto Rico - Sample 80 (SPAdes) | ecosystem: Environmental > Terrestrial > Soil > Tropical forest ... | reverse complement strand
AAACTTGCCAAATTTTTACTACAATATTGTTATTTTAATCTTGCTTAAATACAAACTTGTCATTTTTCGGAAGTAGTTAACCGAAAGGGGGCAAGCCCAGGTAGGACCCGATTCAGCCAGGCAGAAAAGCCGGAAAAATGGCCTCCAGTAAGCTCTTCAGGGGCAAATCTACTTGATCGGCATGAGACCCTAGCGAGGAAGGGCTGGTGGGATTTTTTAACCGCCCCGAGAGTTCACAAGTACACAGGAATGTCCGAAGGCTTTCCCCTCATCAACAGATTTGGAACAAAAATGTGATTGACAAATTTGTCAAAACTCAGACATTACGCGCCTTTGGCCGGGAAAAGCCACCCTTCATGGCGTGCTGCTGACCGGGGCAAAGATCTCTTTTAAGTAGAGTTCCATATATTGGAACGAGCGAGCCGCAGCGCGGGCGTCGTAGGCCACCCCGGGAAGATTATTACCGGTGGCTTCAGGGTTGGTGAAGCCGTGGACCGCACCTCCGAACAGGATCATCTGCCAGTCGGCCTTGGCCTGGCGCATGCCCTCCTCAAACGCCGCAATCCCTTCCGGCTTGACATGTGGGTCATCGGCCCCGTGGAGCACCAGGATGCTGGCCCTGATATTTTTCAGGTCCTCGGGCTTGGGCGCGGGCAAACCGCCGTGAAAGCTCACTACACCCCGGACGTCGGCGCCGCTGTAAGCCAGTTCCAGCACCGTGGTGCCGCCGAAGCAAAAACCGATGGCCGCCAGGCGCCGGGGATCAACCAGCTCGTTCTTGGCCAGGACTTCCAGGCCGGCTTTAGCCCGCTCCCGCATGAGAGGGGTGCTTCTCACGTGACTCGCCAGGGCCCGGGCTTCCTCAGGATCTTGCGTGACCTTCCCCTTGCCGTACATATCCACCGCAAAGGCCACGTATCCCAGCTTGGCGAGCTCTTGCGCGGTTTTCTTGGCAAAATCGTTGAGGCCCCAGAACTCATGGACGACCAGCACTCCGGGGCGTTTCCCCTTAACGGCATCGTCATAAGCCAGGTAACCTTCCAGGACCGTGTCGTCCTGCTTATACTGCACTGCCTTGGTAATCATTTTGCCATACCCTGCCGTGGCCATTCCCAGGACCAGAAGAGTTGCCAGTAACATGCTCATGATGCCTCCGTTCCCCAATTTACAAAATTGTGAAGTACCTGATTAGAATGAACCGGTTATCGCTTTAACAATTTCTGCAAGGAGGACAAGGCCCTGCGATAGCCCACTTCCAGCATGCGGGACGCGTCTTGGTCCGCGACGCCCCTGGCGCCGAAGGTGCTGTACCACTCCACTTCAGAGCCCGCGGGGCCCAGGTCCCGCACCGTCAAAGAGGCGACGTAACCCTCCACCGGCAGGGTGGATTCCAGAATGGTGTAACTCAGGGTGCGGCCCGCCTCATTCAGGCTCTCCAGGCGCTCCACCACCCGGGAGCCGTTCTGAAAGGTGATGGTGCGCACCGCGCCCACGCCACTGCCCTTCAAGGCTAGACTGGCCACACCCGGAGCCCACTTGTCCATCCCGCCAAAGTCCCGCAGAGTCTGCCACACCTTGTCGGCCGGGGCGGAAATGTTGACCTTTACGGCAATCTGTCCCACTCTGTTCTCCTTTTTAAGCCTTCTCCAGGGAATCCCAGGCCATCCGGGCAGCGCCCAAAAGTCCGGCATCGTCATCCAGTCTGGCCGGCACCACCGATACCCCTTCCGGAGGAAAAAGGGTGAGTCGCCGGTAGAGTTCTTCCTCCAGCGTTCGGTAAAAGTGTTCCCAGGCCCTGGCGAAACGCCCCCCGATCACCACCCGGGAAAGGCCTAAAAGATGCACCACGTCAGCAATGGCAATGGCCAGGTATCGGCCGACCCGCTCGAAAGCCTTGAGGGCCAGAGGGTCCATGGCTTTGGCAGCCGTCACCAACGTCTCCCCGACGATCGCCTCCGGGTCCGTCTGCCATAGTTCCTCGAGCCAGGAGGAAGCGCCCTGCGCCAATTCCTTTTTCACCCAGGCCGTAGTCCAGGTGGCGGAGGCCAGGGTCTCCAGGCAGCCCCGGTTGCCGCAGTGACATTTTTCTCCCTCAGGTTCCACGGTGAGGTGGCCTACCTCCCCCGAGGTCCCGGCGGTGCCTTGCCACAGGGAACCGTTGAGAATAAGGCCCCCCCCGACGCCGGTCCCCAGGGTAATACCCAGCATATGGTCGTATCCCCGGCCCGCGCCCATCCAGTGCTCCCCCAGGGCAAAGAGATTGGCGTCGTTGTCCAGGGTCAGGGGCCAGGACACCACAGTCTTGAGGCTCGGTAGGAGCGGACAGGCATTCAGGGCGGGCACGTTGGGGGAAACCGCCACCAGTCCTTCCTGGGGCAGGACCCGGCCGGGCACCCCAAAACTTGCGGCCTGGATATTAGCTCCCCTGGCCTTGGCCTCTTTTTCGGTTGACCGCATCTCGTCGGCCAGGCCATTGATCAGGGAATCCTGCTCCGTCAGGTCGGTGGTGGCCTTCTCCCACTTTCTCAGGATCTCTCCCTGCCGGTCCACCAGTGCCCAGCGGACATTGGTGCCTCCCAGATCAAAGGCCAGAACCACGGGTTTCTTAGCCATGTATCACCTTTTGAGAACGAGCTCCGGGACAATTTTGCGGATATCGGGGATTGCCACCGCCCCGGCCCGGACGAGACGGGGCGGACTCACGCTCACATCCACGATGGTGGAGGGGAGCCCCCCGGGACAGGGGCCGGCGTCCAGGACCAGGACGAGATCATTGCCGAACTCTTGGGCTACCCCGCCGGCCCGGGTGAAAGGAGCCTCGCCGGACCGGTTGGCGCTGGTGCCGGTCACCGGGAACCCCAGGGCGGCAATCAAGCGGCAGGTCACTTCCTGGCGGGGTTGGCGCAATCCCACCCCGCCTGTGCCGCCGGTCAACTTCAGGGAGAGGCCGGGCCGGGCAGGCAAAATCAGGGTTAGCGGTCCCGGCCAGAATTTCGCCATGAGGTCGTAAGCTGAATCGGGGACAACCTGTGCCACCGAGGCCACCATGTCCGGGCTGGACACCAGGAGCAGAACCGGCTTGTCCGGGGTCCGCCCCTTGACGGTGAACAGCCGCCCCAGGGCCTCTTCCTGAAAGGGATGGGCCGCCAAGGCGTAGAAGGTCTCGGTGGGCAGGGCCAGCAACCTCGCCGCGGCCAACTGCTCCCGTGCTACTTGCCATAACTCCTGGGCTGTTTCCTCCCGCCACTGCCACACAGCCGCCATGGGGCCATGATACCCCGGCGCCCCGCCCCTGACAAGGCTTATCATGAGTGATAAGCTGTAAGCTGTCAGCCAAGGGTTTCTGGTTCTGGGTTCCAGAATGTTACTTTCTGGGTAATAGCCTATAGCCTGAAACCTAAGGCAAGAACCTTACTAAGGGTATATAATCATTTCTCCTTTGCCAGATTGTTTGCCCACGGAAAACAATTCCATGAGACCCATGCGCATCGACATGGAATGCCGGAATTGCCTGACCCGGCTGGCCAACCTCACCGCGGCACTGGCCACCAAGGACCCCGGCCTGCAGACAAAGGCTTACAATGCAGCCCTGGCCATCATCGCGGCAGAATACTCTCCCGAAGCTATCCCGGCCCTGATAGCGAACCGCTTTCATCTGGCCATTCAAGAGATTACCGGCAATCCCGATCCTTTCCTGCCCCGCAAGGAGGCTGAAACCGCGTTTCTTCACCGCCACTTCCGGGCCATCGCCCCTAACTTTCCCGAAACCCTGGAGTCTCGGCTGAAGCTCGCCGTCCTGGGAAATGCCGTGGATTTTTTCCGTTCCGAAAAGGAGGTCGCCGGGGAGTTTTCCCAGCGATTCACCTTTGCCATCTCCCACCTGGCGGCTTTTCGGGACCTGTTGGGCGCCGGACCCGGCCTGCTCCTGTATCTGGCGGACAACGCCGGTGAGCAGCACTTCGACGCCCCCCTGGTGCAGTTCCTGCGCGGCCTGGGCTGGCAGGTGTTTTACGTGGTCAAAGGGGGTCCCATCCAGAATGACCTGACCCGGGCCGATCTCGAGGCCTCTGGCCTCCATTACCTGTTGGAGCCGGTCCTGGAAACCGGGGTCCGGTCGGTGGGTCTGGTTTTGGCCGAAGCCAGTGCCGCCTTTCAGGAAGCTTTTCACCGGGCCCGTCTCATCGTGGCCAAGGGCATGGGACACTTCGAAACCCTGGGGCACTTGGGCGACCCCCGCCTCTTTTTCCTCCTGCAGGCCAAGTGCCGTCCGGTGGCCCAGGCCCTGGGTGTCCGCCAGGGAAAATTCGTTTTCGCGCCCGCCAAAAAGATTTTCCCCTTGACAAATACCAAACCTTGATTTAATATATAGTCAACATACAGGTCCCATAAAGGGAAAAGAGGGAAGACGGTGCGAAGCCGTCGCGGTCCCGCCGCTGTAATTGGGGACGAAGCCGGCACAGAGCCACTGGGAATTAAGAAAGTCATCCCGGGAAGGCGCCGGTAGTAGAGAGATCCAAAAGCCAGAAGACCTGCCTGTATGGATCGGCGTTCGGGCGGCGTGGTCCCGCCCGGCGCCACCCTGAGGATCAAGAAAACAGGGTGCAATCCTCAACTCAGTGCCATTGGGTTGAGGATTTTTGTTTTATGGATCAGTCTGTCTGTAGTCCTGGTCGGCAGGGGCGGCAAGGCTCGGTGGCCCACTTGCCTGCTGCTTGCCGCTGACCTCCGGTTTGCAGGTATGTTGCAGCAGTCATCTCTCCTGGGACGTTTTGTCCTGTTCCTTATCCTTGGCGTCCTGGCGCTCCTGGTCCTCCTGACCCGGCTGGTTCCCAATACTCAAGCCGGTACGGAGGGCCAGGGCCGACAGGTTTTTCCCCCCTGCCCTCCCCAACGCCTGATTTCTTTAGCGCCCAGCATTACTGAAATTCTCTACTTCCTGGAACTGGGGGACCGGGTGGTGGGCGTCACATCTTTCTGCAACTTCCCGCCCGAAGCAAAAGAGAAACCGCGCATCGGTACTTACTGGGAGTTCAACCTGGAGGCCATCCTGGCCCTGAAGCCTGACCTGGTCCTGGCTATGGCCCACCAAGGGGAGGGGGAAGGCTCCCTCGACTCCCTGCATCACTGGAAAATTCCTTATTATTTAGGCCACGCCGATACCTTGCCCGAGCTTTTCCGCCTCATCGAAGACATCGCCCGGCTTACCGGCGCCGAAGAGGTGGCCCGGCGCAAGCTTCCCCTCCTTGAAGCCCGGGCCCGCCAGGTAAAAGCACGGGTCCAGGGTCTCCCCCGTCCCCGGGTACTCATGGAAATTGACCAGGAACCCTTGATCACGGTGGGCTGCTCCTCTATCCAGGGCGACCTCATCCAGCGGGCCGGAGGGGAGAACATCGCCAACGGCATTGACCAGCGCTATCCGGTGTTCAGTCTGGAGGAAGTCCTCAAGGCCCAGCCTGACGTCATCCTGTTCACCGGCATGACCGGCTCCGACTCACTTCCACGCCTCGCGCAGTTCTGGCGCGGCTGGAGCATGCTGCCCGCAGTCAAAAACCACCGCCTCCTCTGGATAGAACCCGACCTGGTGGACCGCCCCGGTCCCCGCCTGCTGGACGGCCTGGAGCAACTGGCTAATTTTTTTCACCCCTAAAGATAGAATATTAAGGATAATAAAAAGTCAGAGATGGCTCTTAGAGGGAGAGTAGTATGGAAATTACCGTGACAGGCATGAGCTGCGGCCATTGCGCCACGGCGGTGACCAAGGCCCTTGAGGCGCTGCCCGGTGTCTCCCAGGTCCAGGTGGATCTGGGGACGGGCCGGGTCACTTTTGCCAGTGCCAACCTCCTTCCCAAGGAGGAGTTGGCCCGGGCCATCAAAGCTGCCGGTTATGAGATGACCCCAGCCTGATAATTAAGAGGGTTGGGGAGGGGGGCAGAGGTCCGCAATCCCTGTCCCCTCTCCCAAATAATTAATCCGCCCCGGCCAGCGCCTGTTCCATCTCCTGGGCCGCGGCCCGGGCGTTATTGATGGCTTCATCAAAGGGGTCGGAGCGATAGGTGTCATAAAGGCCGCAGCCCCCATCGGCCAGCTTGTCGTAGACATGATTTTCCTGAATATAAGCCACCAGAGCCAAAGTAGCCTTGATGAGGTTTTGAGCCTGCTCTTTCATGATCGCTCCTTTTTTAGGTTCGGGATGAGGAATTATCACAACTTACGACTTAAAGGCCCGGCATGCGTTACGGAATAACTGATTCCAGTTATTACCAGAAATGCCCTGCGACCTTCAAGACGAATCGCCCAGCCCCAGGTTCCCACCAGCCCTCAACCATTGACAAGACTATGAACTATATGTAAAAATATATAGATAATCTTAATATCCCGGGATGGTTGATGTTCCGGGTAAGTTTTGTGGAGGAATTTCATGCCGGATGGCGCTTTTAACCCGTTTCTTGCTTTCGTGTGGCAGCCCCAGGACCTCAACCGCGCCGTGATGGACATGGCCCGGAGCACTGCCACCGCCGCCATCTTCGATCTGAGCAGCCAAGATCCCCAGGAATATGCCGCTGCCCTGAAATCCACCGGTGCCGTTCACGTCAAGATTTCCCCGGCAGCTTTTCTGGACTCAGGTCTTCACAAGGTTATTAAGGAAGCCGGAATCGAGACCCTCTGGGTGGAATTCCACTCGGACCTTTTCCCCGGAGATGCGGCAACTTTTCTGAGTCGCGTCGGCGAGCTCAAGGACCTTTGCCGAGTAGTGCCCATCTCTGGAGATTTTGCCTTCCTCCGGCAGATGGTTGGCACCCCCGAACCTCCCGAAGCCCTGGCGCTCAAGGGCTCAGAGGCCTCCGGCCTGGTGAGCCCGGAGACCCTGGGGATTCTGTTTGCCACTCTGGAGCAGGAAGCCAGGAATGCTCCCCGGCCTCCCCGCCTCATCGCCTGGGGCGGCGTGGGAACGCCCGAAGCCGCCGCGGCCTTTCTGGCCAGCGGGGCCCTGGGCGTGGTCATGGAAAGCCTCCACTGGCAGACCGACCTGGTCACCGCCGCTCCCGACCTCAAGGGCCGGCTGGCCAAGTTGACTCCTGAGCACACCACCCTGGTGGGACGTTCCCTGGGAGTGCCCTGCAGGGTGTTTGACAAAGGCAATTCCCAGGCCGTGCGGGAGCTCAAGGCTCTGGCCAACCGCCTGCTGGGCGAAGACAACCAGGATGCAGCCCGCCAGGTTTTCGCGGCCAAGGTCGTGGAACTGGCAGCCCCAGTCCTGGAAAGCACCCTGAGCCGCCAGGAGCTGATCTTCCTGGGGCCCGAGGCGGCCTTTGCCGGGAGCTTCGCCAAGCGCTTCGGGCAGTCCACCCGGAAAGCCGTGACGGGCTTTGCCGCTGAAGTTGACCGTCTCCTTCAAGAGTCGGACACCATCAAAGATTCCTTTAAGGCCAGCCCTGCCGCCGGGGAACTGGGGACCACCTACCCCTTCTTCCAGGGGGCCATGACCTGGATCAGCGATAATCCTGCTTTCGCCCGGGCTGTGGCCGAAGCCGGGGCGCTCCCCACCATCGCCCTCGGCTTAAGGGACCGCCGGATTCTGGACCGGGACCTGGGCAAACTCCCGGAGGCCATGGGAGGGCGGCCGTACGCCATCAACCTTATTGCCCTCCCGGAAAACCCCTGTCTCGATGATCAGCTCGCCTGGGTGGCGGCCACCCGGCCCCCCCTGGCGGTCATTGCCGCCGGCGACCCGGCGTATGCCCAAAAACTTCGCCAGCAGAGCATCCCGGTCTGCTACATCGCCCCCAATGAAGGCCTCCTGCGCCTGGCCCTCCAGGCCGGCGTGAGCTGGGTGGTGCTCGAGGGCCATGAAGCCGGCGGCCACGTGGGCTCTCATTCCACCCTCACCTTGGCGCAAATGGCCCTGGAATTGAAACGGCGGGAACCTGACCTGTTCAAACATTCCCGGCTGGTCCTGGCCGGGGGCATCTATAACCGCGCCACGGCTTTCCGGGCCGCCATGCTCGGGGCCGACGCCCTGCAGATGGGCACCGTTTACCTGGCCACCAAAGAAATTGTCGACACCGGCGCTTTGAGCCCCCTGTACCAGCAGGTGATCTTGAAAGCCCAGCCCGGCGACACTACAGTGTCCGGCGAAACCGTGGGACTGGGAGTGCGGTCCCTTAAGACCCCGAAAATGGAAGCCATCCTGGCCCTGGAGAGGGAATACGCCTCGGGGCGAGAGGACGAGGCTTCCTTCCGCCGCCGCCTGGAGACCATGGGGGCCCGGACTCTCCTCATCGCCGCCCGTGCCGTGCAGGAGCCCGGGGGCTCTCCCCTGGATGAGGCGGCCTGCCTGAAGGAAGGCCAGTTCATGAGCGGCGCCGACGCGGGTGCCATTTCCCGGGTCATGACCCTGGCGGAACTCCACCAGGAATTGGCTGCCGGCCCCCTCACCCTGGCCCAGCCGCATCTGGCGCCTTTTCAAGGCCCGGCGGTGTTGCATGCGGCCAGGCCCGAAGCAGGCGGCGAGCGGGTGGCCGTCACCGGCATGGCCCTGGTGAACGCCCTCGGGAACAGCCCCCGGGAAATCTGGGAGGCCTCGGTGGCCATGCAGAGCGGCATCATCGAGGTGCCCCCGGAAAAATGGGACCACAGTTTTTACTACGACCCCGACCCCCGGGCCTCGGAAAAGACCTACTGCAAGGTCGGGGCCTTCCAGAATATCGACATCAACCGTAAAGAGTTGGGCATTCCACCCCAGGACTTCCGGACCATGTCCAACTCCACCCGGCTCACCCTGTGGCTGGCTCATCATGCCCTGGCCGACTCCGGCTTGCTCGAGGCCGACATCCCCCGGGAACGCATCGCGGTGCTGATCTCCCAGAACTCCGGCGAGGTCGCCAGCACCCTGAGGGACCTGGTGGTAAGCCTGGCTGCGCCCCACATGGTCCAGTCCGTGGGAGACATCGTTGCCCTGTCCCCTCTCCAGGCCCACGCCGCCGAAGACTATATCAAGTCCACTCTGATCCGGGTGGATGACACTACCCTGCTCGGCCGCCTCAACTGTACCGCCGGCGGGTTTATCTGCAACAAGTACGGCTTCAGGGGGCCGTCCTTTTCCGTCTCCGCGGCCTGCGCCACGAGCCTCGTGGCCCTCTATGCTGCTCTCCTCATGATCAAAAACGGCGTCATCGACGCCGCGGTGGTGGGTGGCGGCGAGGAAACCCTGACTCCCGCACATTTCCTCGAATTTTCGGCCCTGGGCGCGTTGGCCGGGCTTACGGGCAATTTCCGCCTGGCCAGCCAGACGAGCCGGCCCTTCGACCGCGACCGGGACGGCATGGTCCTGGGCGAAGGCGGACCCATCATCGTCATCGAGCGGGAATCGATGGCCCGGCGCCGGGGTGCCAGGGCGCATGCTTACATTACCGGCATGGGCGCCAGTAACAGCGACCGGGGCATGGTGGAGTCCCTGGCCGAAACCCAGGAAATCGCGCTCAAGGCCGCGTTTGCCGACGCGGGCTATGCGCCTGAAACCGTGGGCCTGGTGGAGTGCCATGCCACCGCCACCATGCAGGGGGACGGCGAGGAGGTCCAGGCCCTCAAAGCCTTCTTCCCCCAGGGGCGGACTACGCATCTCACTTCCTTTAAGTCCCAGATCGGCCACACCCTGGGCGCCTCCGGCCTGAACAGCCTCATCCGTGGGGTTATGGCCATGCAGGCCGGCATTATTCCCCCTTCCTTGAACTACGACAACCCCGACCCCCAGATGGACCTGGAAGACTGGGGCTTCAGGGTGGCCCGCACCCCCGAGGACTGGCCCCGGCCCCAGGATCACCCCCGGCGCCTGATGGTCAATGCCTTTGGCTTTGGCGGGGCCAATTACGTCGTCCATCTGGAAGAAAACCTGAATGGCGGCGCCAAGGTATTGGTGAGCCTCCCGGAACCGGCTGTCCCCGGGGGCGAACCCCCGGCAGCGGAAGCCAAGGCTTCCCCTCGGGTGAACGGCATTGCCTTTTTGCGGGCCAAGACCAGCAACCAGACGTATCGCATGTCCATCCTGGCCGACAACGATCAGGAAGCAAAGGACAAGGCAGCCAATCTCAAGCCCCTCGAGCTGGCCACCCCCCTTACCGACAAGGACCGCCGCAAGGTCGAGCGCCTGGGCATTTTCCTGGGAGAAGAAAACCAGCCCGAACTGCCCCTGGCCCTGGTCTTTGCCGGTCAGGGGACCTATTACGCCGGCATGGGGAAGGAACTGTACGACACCTTTCCCCCCATCCGGGCCTGGATGGACCGCCTGGCCGAAGTGGCGGATTTTGATCTCCTGCACCTCTTGTTCCACTCCCAAGACGAGAACCTGCAGCGCACTCTGTGGCAGCAGCCGGCCCTCTTCACCCTGAACTATTCCGTGGTGCGCTATCTTTTGGACCTGGGACTGGTGCCCGCCGCCATGGCCGGGCACAGCCTGGGGGAGTTGGTGGCCCTGAGCATCGCCGGCGTCTTCACCTATGAAGACGGCTTCAAGATCGTCCACAAGCGGGCCCAGTGCATGGACAAGGCCGGGGATATCAAGGGCGACCCCGGCACCATGATTGCCGTGAACGTGCCTCTGGACATTCTGGAGGAAAAGGTCGCGGCCCGGGAAAACGTCTATTTCACCAACTACAACTCGCCCCGCCAGATAGTCCTGGGCGGCGGTACCAAGGAAGTTCTGGCCTTCAAGGAAGAGCTGGCCGCAGAGGGCTACTGGACCTATCCCTTGAAAGTGTCCATGGCCTTCCACTCCCCCATCATGAGGATAATCCGGGATGAAATGCAGGCGTTCGTGGATACGCTTACCTTCCACCCGCCCCAAATTCCGGTGATCTCCAATACCACGATGAAGCCTTTCCCCGACGATCCCGCCGAAATCAAGCGCACCGTCATGGCTCACCTGGAATCCCCGGTGCACTGGCTCCAGAACGTCCAGACCCTGTGGAACGACTTTGGGGTTAGGGTGTTTGTGGAGGTGGGGCCCAAGGATACTTTGTGCAACCTGGTCACCGAGACCGTTCCCGAGGCGGTGACCATGCCCACCTGCGACCCGGAAGGTGAGTCCCGGACCTTCCGCGATGCCGCGGCGCGCCTGTTCGCGCTTGGGTATTTCCCGGCGGTCAAGCCTGCCGCCACCGTGGATCTGTCGCCGGCTCCGGCCAAAGTCCCACCGGCCCGCCCCGTGGCCCCTGCGGCTGCGGTTGGCGCCTCCGCCATCGTCCAGCGGGAAATCAATGCCTTTATTCTGGGAAGCTTCGGCAAATATTTGAAGCCTGCCATTCTGGAGGCTCTGCGCCGGGAAGTGGATCCGGCCTTTACCGAGGCCGAACTGGTTCAGTTGCTGGGTGATAGTTTGCCCGCTCCTTCGACTCCCACCCTGGCGGTGCCCCTGCGGCTTGCCGCGCCACCTACCCTGCCCTCCACGGCTCCGGCCGCGGCCGCTGTTCAGCCTGCCGCAGCGGAGGTTGCTAAAGTCGCGCCGGCTGGGCCTGTTTCTCCCGGGGACTACCTGGAGCGCATCATCCAGATCATCATGGACGCCACCGGCTATGAGCGGGAGGAAATTGAACCGGACATGGACCTGCGCCAGGATCTGGCCATCCGCTCCAGCCGCTTGCCGGTGATCATGGACGCGGCCGAGCGGGAATTCCGCATTGCCATCAAAATCGAGGATTTTCTCGGGGTGCGCACCGTCCAGGACCTGGCCGACCGCCTCACCGAAGTGGTGGCCCGGGATGGGGCTGCTCCCGCGGCAGTGGCGGGCGAACCGGCCCGGGGTCCTATCGCCCCGCCGGCCGAACCGGTTACCGGGGAAGCCCCCCAACCGGAAGCGCCAACGGCACTGGAACCTTGCAAGCGCATGGTCTTCCGCCCTGCGCCGCTGCCGGAAACTGCGTCCCGGCTTCTCCAGCTGAGAGCGGGTAAAACCGTGGCCGTCCTCCAACCTGGTGCTGCGGCGGGCCTCTCTCAAGACGCGGAGCGCTTCTGCAAAAAGACCTGGCAATCCCGGGTCATCCAGTTTGACATCGCGAGTACCGGGAACGCTCCTGAGCACTTTGATCTGAGGACGGCTGAGGGCGGCGCCGCGGCGGCACGGTTCCTGGCGGATACCCCGGAACTGGCCGGTCTCATCCTGACCTTGGACGGCGACCACGATAAGGATCTGAACCTGGCTGATGTTCCGGCCATGCTCACCGGGTTGTTTCAAACGCTGCAAACCCTTTTGAGTTCCCCTGTTAAGGAATTCTGTGTGCTTTTGACCCGGGGCCTAAGCCCGGCCGGCCCCACCGGGGTGTTGGCCGAGGGTCTCCTGGGGATGTTTCTGGCCGCGGCCCAGGAGTATCCCGACTTCCTGTTCCGCAGCGTCTCGTTGGACCCGGACACCGACCTCAAGGTTGCTTTGCCCCAGGCCCTGGACACCGGTCTCAATCTGATCCAGATCATCTACCAGGGTTCTCAGGCCTTTACCCAAAAGGCCGTGGTGGAAGCTGCTCCTTTCCATACCGAGCCCACTTTAAGCCTCGCTCCGGGTGATGTGGTGGTCATTTCCGGTGGAGCCCGGGGGGTTACCCCCTACCTGGCCAAGGCCCTGGCGCCCTTCTCACCCCGGGTGGCCTTGTTGGGCCGCACCAACCTCGACCCTGGGGTTGATTATGATGCCTTGCTCCGTGGCAGCGGGGATGAAGCTGCTCTGCGACGGTTTCTGAAAAAACAGCAGCCCGATATTGCCGGCTCGGCTCTGGAAAGCGGCATGAAGCGCCTGAAGGCGGGCCTGGAAGTTAGCCAGTCGCTGAAGGACCTCTCTCTTATGGGCGTCGAAGCCCGCTATTTCTCCTGCGACGTAGCCCAGGCCGACTCTGTGCGCCAAACCCTGGACCAGGTAGTCAAAGAATGGGGTCGTATCGACGTGGTCATCCACGGGGCCGGCGTTATTCACGATTCATTTATGGCGTTCATGTCACCGGAGGACTTCAGCCGGGTGGTGGCCGTCAAGCTCACCGGGGCCGCGAACCTTCTGGAGGCGGCCAAGCCCCACGGTCTGCGCTTTCTAGCGGCCTTGTCCTCCGCCGCCTCTATCCAGGGCAACCCCGGCCAGGCGAACTATTGCGCCGCCAACCGCGCCATGTCCGCCCTGCTAACCGCCCAGACCCCTCCTGCCGGGAATCTGCTGGCCAAGGCCTTCATGCTGCCTCCCGTCGAAGGCGTGGGCATGGCTGACGATCCCGAAGTCAAGGAACTTCTCAAGCTCAAGGGTCTGGAAAAGGCCTATGTGCACGCGGCCGAACTGGCCCAGCTTCTCGTGCGGGAGCTCTTCCTGGGCGACCCCCAGGATGTCTGGGTCATGCCCATGCGGCTGTTGCCCCAGGTGAAGACCACCCTGCTCGATCCCACCGAACCCCAAATGGCGCCGGGCTCCCTTTCCATGGCCGTCGTGGCGGCAGAGCCCGGGGACCTGCCCATGCTGGAGACCATCCAACGCCTGGATCTCAGGGCCGGGGAACTCGAGGCAGAGCGGGTTTTCATCACCACCAAGGACCTCTGGCTGGAAGACCATCGCCCCTTCAAGTTCCTGAAGCATCCGCCAGTTTCCGGCATCATGGCGGTGGAGACCTTCTTCGAAGCGGCCCGGGTCTTAAATCCCCATTTGCAGGTGGTGGGAGCCCGTCAGGTGGCCTATCGGGACCTCCTGGACTGTCCTCTGGAACAGCCCCGGCTGGCCCGCATCCACTGCCGCTCCATGAGTGCCAACCTGGGTGAGCTTCTCTGCCAGGTCACCATCTCGAGCCCCCTGATCTCTCCCAGCGGCCGGGAACTGGACCGCTGGACCACCAACTTCGCGGGCCAGGTGATTTTGGGAAGCAAACCCCGATCCCTGGAGCCCCCTCCCGGCTTCCCGGTCAAGCCCGAAGAGATGGAGACCCGGGCCATGGTCAAAGACGAGGTGGCCGAATATTACGAGACCCGCACCAGCATGCAGGGCCGCTACCGGGTCATGGAATCCCTGGAGGGCACCGGCCCCGGCTGCATCCGCGGGGCCATGATCTACCGGGAGGTGAGGGACTTCCCCGGTGAGGGCCCGAACCACTACCAGTTCTCCCCTTATCTCCTGGAGGCCTTCCTCCATCTGGCGAACTTTTACGTGGTCATGCGAGACGAAGATGAGGAACGGCGTATGATCCCGGCAGGCATCGGAGAATTGCTGTTCACCCGCCCGTGCCGGGACGGCGAACGCCTGGTCTTGGAGGCCCGCCTCCAGAATGAGAACCCTGAAAGCCACACCTGGGTGGCCCGGGCCCTTGATGACACCGGCACCGCCATCATGCAGGTGACGGGCTTACAACTGCGGTGGTTTACAGAATAATGCCCCTACCCTGCCTTTTTTTCCAGGAGCTTTGAGATGGCCGGCGTATCCGTCATTCCGGTGCACAGCAAGCGGGAGCTGAAGACCTTTGTCGATCTTCCCTGGGAACTTTACCGGGACGATCCCCACTGGATTCCCCCGGTGAAAAGCCAGGTGGCCCAGCTCCTCACCCCCGGCCATCACCCTTTCTGGACCTTTTCCCGGCGGGAACTCTTCCTGGCCATGCGGGGCTCCGAGGTGGTGGGCCGGATTGCCGCCATCGTGGACGACCATTACAATGATTACCAACAGGAAAAGATGGGGATCTGGGGCTTCTTTGAATGCCAGCGGGACCCGGAAGCCGCGGCCGCCCTCTTTGCCGCGGCCTCCCAATGGGTACGCCGAGAGGGCATGGAGTTCATCCGGGGACCCCTGAATCCTTCCCTGAACTATGAGTCCGGCCTCCTGGTCCACGGCTTTGAATCCCGCCCCACTTTCCTGATGACCTATAATCCCCCCTATTATCTTGAACTGGTAAAGCTCTCCGGCTTTCGCAAGGAAAAAGACCTGCTCACCTACCTCTCCACCCGGGACACCAAACCCCCGGAGTGGGCCCTGAATCTGGGGGAGCGTCTCGCCCAGAAGCAGGAAGTGGTGGTCCGGAAAATGAACCCCAAGCATTTCGACGACGAGGTGCGCCTGCTCACCCGGTTATACATCGAATGTTGGGGGCATAACTGGGGGTTTTCGCCACCCACCGCCTCCGAAGTGAGGGACATGGTCCAGAGCATTTATCCCATCATGGATCTGGACCTGGCCTTTTTCCTGTATGTGCGGGATGAGCCCATGGGGGTGTGCGTCGTGCTCCCCGACGTAACCCCCCTGCTGAAGCGCTTCAACGGCAAGCTGGGCTTGGGCGCCCTCATCAAAAAACATCTCTACTGGTCAGAGATCAATGGCTGCCGGGGCTTTATTTTGGGGGTCAAGGAAGAATACCGCCAGGTGGGCGCCCCCCTCGTGGCCCTGCACTACCTGTTGCAGGCCGCCAAGGACAAACCCCAGTATTATTACGTGGAGCTCGGCTGGAACCTGGAGGACAACCAGGCCATCAACCTGCTTTATGAGGAGTCGGGCTTGCGGCCCCACAAGCGCTACCGCATCTATCGCCGGGATCTCGTATAATTTTTCGGTTCATGCCTTACCCGCCCCTTTTTCCTGATTTCAAACCGCTGGCCATGGAGGATCGGGAGTTTATACACCCCCGCCTCTGGGACTACCAGCCCGCCACCTCAGAGCTGACTTTTACCAATCTCTTTATCTGGCGGGGGCACTACCGCCTTTCCTGGTGTCTGGCCGATGACTGCCTGGTGTTTTTAAGCGACTTCC
>Ga0207826_1000221_pt1 | contig 15831 bp, 13 predicted proteins | sample LuqExpMetageno80_FD_187837 | JGI IMG/M metagenome (GOLD analysis project Ga0207826, IMG submission 187837) | Tropical forest soil microbial communities from Luquillo Experimental Forest, Puerto Rico - Sample 80 (SPAdes) | ecosystem: Environmental > Terrestrial > Soil > Tropical forest ... | reverse complement strand
TCCGAAGCTGGTGGTGCCCATGTATGCATAATTGTCGCGTTGTTTAACGTCGTTGCAGTAAATCTCAACTCCGCTCTGCACCACCTCATCGCCTAATTTCCTTTCGATCGCATCCGGCGCAAGAACAGCCATTTTTCCGCAGCCGATCAGAATCACCGGCGTTGCACCCGCGTTCCTCACCTGTGCAAGTAACCACGGCAAAATCTGCGTGACCGGACCGCCGCGAAATTGATTTTCAGTGATGATGGCAACCTTGCGCGCTCCAGCGAGAAGCTCGGAGAGCTTTTTGCCACTGATGGGGTTCTCAACGGCCCTCATCACGTTGGCCATGAGGTCTGGCAAAGGCAATGGCTCCTTGGGAATGAAGGAGCGGATCAGGTTTTCGCGGTTGATTTTGAGGTCGACAAATTTACCCCGGTCATGTGTGGTCTCATAGGGTACTCGCAATGTGGTCTTGCCATCGCTGCGGACGCACAGATCCATCATGGATTCTCTCATCTCGTTCGGTTCGTACTGCGACTAATTCGAAACAGGGTTGCCATCTTCCTAGTCTCAAAACAGCCGTGACCTCGTCCTCCATCCGCACGCGAGAACGAGCGGAGGTGAGATCAGAACCGTCTGGTACAACGAGGTAGGCTGATCGTGACCATCCAACCGAGAACTCTTTGCGAAGGCGCCGGTCACGTACTTGATACAAATCAAGGCGCTTTTCGATTTGGGTGATTTTGTTTTTCGTGGAGGGGTTTGTGCGGGAGGGTTGGATATCCCGGATTTGGTGTGATGCAACGCCGGATCGTTCACTCTGACTACGCCGCGAAGACGTTCGAGCAGCCTTTTTGTCTCTCACGACCGCCTGGGATCGCGAAAAGCGTATCGATCAATCTCCTAGTCCGTCTCGCTGAGCTGCTTAGGCCGTTGCCGCTGTCACGATAGGAGAAAGTCGATGAACTTGGCCAGAGTCCCACGCGCGTTGTTCGGCGTTGGACTTTTTACAGTTATGGCAGCTGCGTCTCTGCCGGCACGAGCGGAATGGCCAGAAATGCCGGTGAGAATCGTACTGCCATTCGGTGCGGGTGGCGTCGCGGATTTCACAACACGTACCCTCGCCGACCGGCTCAGCGCAAAATTCGGTCGGCGCGTTTTCGTTGAAAACAAGCCGGGGCCTGGGGGCATCAATGCGGCGCTCACGGTGCTGAATGCACCCCCTGATGGCTACACCATGGGTCTAGCGGCGATTATCACGGCACTTAGCGTCGCCACCTTCAACAAGCTCCCCTATGACCCGCTCACCCAATTTGAGATGGTGTCAACCATCGGTATCTTCGATATGGACTTCGCGGTAAAGGCGGATTCGCCCTACCAAACGTTGGGCGATTTTCTAGAGGCGGCAAAGGCCAGGCCAGGAAAACTCAACATCGGAACCATTGCCATCGGGTCCGCGCAGAACTTCGGTACCGAACTGTTCAAATCGATGGCTAAGGCCGATGTCGTGATCGTCCCATACCACAATTCGCCTGACGCGGTAGTGGCGCTGCTGCGTAACGACGTGCAGATGGTTGTCGATTTTGCGCCAGCACTCCAGGGGCAGATTAACAGCAAAGAGTTACGAGTGCTGGCAACCTCAGGTCTGACCCGTTCGCCTGCGGCGCCGGACGTTCCGACCGTCGATGAAGCCGGTGTGAAGGGCTACGAGGTGACATCTTGGAACGGTTTGTTTGCGCCAAAGGGCACGCCAAAACAGGTCATCGCGACGATGAATAAAGCCATGCATGAAGTCCTAGCGATGCCAGACCTCAAAGTGCAATTCGAAAAAGTAGGCGTGGAACCGCACGCCAGTACACCAGATGAACTAATGCACATGGTCAGATCCGACATACACAAATGGGAAACGGTTATGGCCGCTACCGGCATGGCGAAAAAGTGACGCGACAATTCAATTCACGTGAATGATTCCAGGCAAATCAACATGCTCCGTTTGATGACTGCCTTGCTATCGGTTGTAATCGTATACGCCGCGTCGGCCTTTTCCGCGCTTGCACAGGAGTTTCCGTTAAGAACAGTCATGATCGTGGTGCCATATCCGGCTGGTGGTAGCACCGACGTGCTTGCGCGAGCGCTGGCTGCCGAGCTCACCAAGGCCTGGAATCAGGCGGTAATGGTCGAGAATATTGGCGGCGCGAGCTCGATAATTGGCTCCAACAAAGTTGCCAATGCCGCGCCCGATGGACACACGCTTCTGCTAACCATCGACCCCACGGTGGTAAGCAACCGATTTCTATTTAAGTCATTGCCTTATGATCCAGACAAGGATCTCGTTCCGATAACGTTGCTCGCACGGAGCGGCCAGATGGTGCTGGCCAACCCAGCATTTCCCGTGGACAACCTGCGCGAAGTGGTGGATGCGGCGCGTGCGTCTCCGGGTAAACTCACCTACGCTTCTTTCGGGATTGGTACGACGGCGCACCTGATGTTCGAGACCATCGGCAAGCGCGAAAATGTTCAGTTCGTCCATGTGCCGTACAAGGGGATTATGCCGGACGTTAACGCGGTGATGGCTGGGGAGGTGCAACTGACGTTGGCAAGCCCGGCAACTGCGGGCCCGATGGTAAGGGCAGGTAAACTAAAGGCGCTCGCCATTGGCGGCCGGAAACGCTCGAGTCTTTTTCCCGAAATCCCGACCGTAGCGGAGGCGGGCTATCCATACGTTGATTCGGTGATCTGGTGGGGAATTTTTGCACCTCGAGGTACGAGCGGGCAGTTGGTAGAACGCATTAACCGCGACGTGATAGCCATTATCAAGCGGCCGGACTTCGTCGAGAAGTACCTTACGAAGTTTGGCATCGATCTTGTCGCGGAGGGACCAGCGGAACTAGCCGCCACGATCCGCGACGACGTAAAGCTCACTGCCGAGATGGTGAAGGCGGCTGGAGTTCAGCCGCAATAAATAAGCGTGTCCAGCAAAGTGGCCGCTTACTCGTGACGGTTCAATTCGAAGTTGTCTTGCTCCCGTTAAGGTCCGACGATTAAATCGCTGGTTATGAGGTTTTTAAGGAATCCAACGGTGGGGGCCGCTAAAGTTGCTCTTTGCTTTGCGTAGGAGGACAAAGTGCGCGTACTTGGAATTGAAAAAGCTTGCTTCAGTGAGGATTTTTCGTTTTTCCAAGTGGAATTACGAACAGACCAAAACCAACTACTCGCGCTTGAAATGGCCACGGACCTCCTAAAAGAAGGTCTTGTGAGACTCTGGGACGCACTTCGTGCAGCTGGAATGGATGATCTAATCGAGGACAATAAGATGGGCGATAAGTCCTAGAGTGCAGTTAAATGCGCTTCGCAAACGCAGCGAGTAAGCCGATATATTTTTTTGGTTTGATCTAGATCAAAGTATTATTCCGCACTTCTCCTGCGAATTGGTTGGGGGTGCGCGACCATGGCGCAAGTCTTCCTCGCGTTGCCACTAGGGAGATTCGCTCAATGAAACGTTTTGTCATTTTATATCTTGCCGCAGCTACACTGGCGGTTGTTGCCATGCCAGTACATGCGCAAATTTCAGACGGTGTTGTGAGGATTGGCGTCATCAATGATCAATCCGGCATGTATGCCGATATTACCGGCGCCCGGTCGGTGGCGGCGGCTAAAATGGCGGTTGAAGACTTTGGTGGGACTGTGCTGGGAAAACCGATTGAAATCGTTGTCGCCGACCACCAGAACAAGGTCGATGTTGCCGCCGCGATCGCGCAAAAATGGATTGATGTTGATCATGTTGACGCCATTGCCGATGCGACGGGATCGGGCGTGGCCTTGGCACTGCAGGAAATCACCCGCAGGACCAATCACATTCTCATGGTCGCAAGCGCGGCCAGTTCGGATTTGACCGGCAGTAAATGCTCAGATACCGGCACCCATTGGGCCTACGATACCTATTCGCTCGCCAAAGGCACCGCGCGCGAAGTCACACGCAAGGGGGGCGATTCCTGGTTTTTCATCACGGCGGATTATGCCTTCGGCCACGCCATGGAGCGTGACGCCACGAATTTCATTCAGCAAAATGGAGGAAAGGTTTTAGGCTCAGTGAGCCCACCGCAGGGTACGACCGATTTCGCATCTTTCGTGCTGCGCGCCCAGGCGTCCAATGCAAAGATCATCGGCCTCGCGACTGCGAGCAGCGACACTATCAACGTAGCGAAGCAAATCGGGGAGTTCGGGCTCACTAGTAAAGGGCAGAAGGTCGGTGGCTTGCTCGTCTTCATCAACGATATCGACGCGCTCGGTCTGCAAGCAGCCCAGGGCATGATGCTCACGACTTCGTTTTATTGGGATATGAACGACGAAACGCGCGCTTGGACCAAGCGCTTCTGGGAGAAGGCCGGCGCTGCCAAGCCGCCTAACATGGACCAAGCTGGAATCTACGCCGCCGTGTTGCATTACCTGAAGGCGGTACAGGCGGCCGGCACAGACGAAGGTAAAGCCGTCGCCAGGAAAATGCGCGAATTGCGAGTGAACGACTTCTATAATAAGAACGTCGAAGTCCGCGGCGACGGACGAGTGATGCACAAGATGTATCTGATGGAAGTCAAGTCGCCGCCCGAGTCAAAATACAAATTCGACTATTACAAGTTGCTGAACGACATCGCTCCGACGGACGCATTCCGTCCCTTGGCGGAAGGTGGCTGCCCGTTGCTCGCCAATAACTAGCCCGTTGCCTAATCGATGGTGCATAGCGCTGATCGCGGGCGGCGCTCTCTCCAGTCTCCGGCCAACGCACCGCGATCGTCGGCATGTGTCTCGGTGCTGGCCACGACATGGCATTGTTGATCGAGAATATTGAGCAATGAGCTGATGGATTTCGCCTATTCACCACGCGTCGAGGAAATGCGTCGCCGACTTGGCGATTTCATGGACAATTACGTGCTACCGCGTGTGCCGGATTATGAACATGCCGTTAGAGCGGGCACGTGGCCTCCGGTTTTCTTCGACGACCTGAAGACTATGGCCAGAAGCGAGGGGCTGTGGAACCTGTTCCTGCCGTCGCTTGCCGATGACGAGCCGGGAACGCGGCTTTCCAATCTGGAATATGCGCCGCTCGCTGAGACGATGGGCCGTATCGAATGGGCTCCCGCAGTGTTCAACTGCAATGCACCGGATACCGGCAACATGGAGCTCTTGCACATGTTCGGCACAGCCAAGCAGAAGCAACGCTGGCTTACTCCGCTCCTCAACGGCGAAATCCGCTCCTGCTTCGCCATGAGCGAGCCCGATGTCGCGTCATCGGACGCCACTAACATGCAGACATCGATACAGCGCAGCAGTGACGACTATGTTATCAACGGGCGCAAGTGGTTCATCACTGGCGCCGCCGACCCGCGATGCCGGATTGCCATTCTCATGGGTGTCACTGGTCCCGATGCCGATCGCCACCGTCGCCACAGTATGATTTTGGTACCGATGGATTCGCCGGGGGTCGAGGTGGTGCGAAACATCTCCGTGATGAACCACGTCGATCCGCGCGGCCATTGCGAGGTAATTTTTCGGAACGTCCGGGTCCCGCGGGCTTTCCTGCTCGGCGAGGAAGGCGCGGGCTTTGATTTGGCTCAGGCTCGTTTGGGGCCGGGTCGCATACACCACTGCATGCGGTCGATCGGTCAATGCGAATTGGCGCTTGAACTGATGTGCGAGCGGGTGCTGGAGCGTAAGACCTTTGGCCGCTACCTACACGAGCACGGCAGCATTGCCGAGTGGATCGCCCTTTCGCGGATTGAAATCGATCAAGCGCGGCTGCTGGTGCTACGCGCGGCTTGGATGATCGACAAATTTGGCAATAAGGCTGCGCGCAAAGAAGTCGGAATGATTAAGGCATTGGTTCCGCGCCTGCAGACAACGGTCATAGACCGCGCCATGCAGGCGTTCGGTGCCATGGGCCTCAGCCCAGATTTGCCGTTGGCGAATCTATGGACGTTAGGGCGCGCCCTGCGCCTGGCGGACGGACCTGACGAGGTACATCTGCAAGCGGTGGCTCGCATGGAGATCAGGCAGACACGCGAGCGGTTTGGGCGCACACGAATTTATTTTACACCGCCTGAGCAGATCAAATGAGGGGCTCATTACCCAGAGTAGAAGAGAAAGGCGTCCGCACCTATTTTGTGCATCCCGACAGTGCGAAGGGATGACCGCTTACTGGAAAACGTAGCCCAGTTTCAATTGAAGGAGCATACACTGTGGCAATCGACCCTATAGCTGCAGATTTGCTTGGCCATGCCAAAATAGACGAGGACCATCAACGCTTGGTGGATCGCCTCAATTCTCTAGCCAACGAAATTCCAGACGCATCCTATGAACTGTGCGTGCAGCTGTTCGATGAACTGGAACAAGCTGCTGCCGAGCATTTCGCGCACGAAGAAGAAATTCTCGAAGGTGCTGGGTTCCCGGGCCTGCAACGTCACCGCACCTACCATGCCGAGCTCATTGCGCGGATCAAGCAGTTGCGAAATCTCGGCTGGGAAATGACGGATAAAAAATTATTGTTTGAGCGTTTCGTCGATATGGCCAATTTCGTTGTCGAAGATATCATTCATGGTGACATGGAATTCAAAGAATTCATAACTGCGCGGTGAATCGCGCTATTGCCCGTTCGCGATCGCCCAACCACATTCGGCACAGATACCCCCCTTAGCGCCTCGTTCGAGCGCATCCGGCGAAGAGGCGCTAGCCTGCAGGGCGCGCGCATACACTCCTTGCAAGATCGCCGCCAGGCGAAACAGTGCAAACGCCATGTAGAAGCGCCAGTCCTCAATGCCATCGAGACCGCGGCGCCGGCAATAAGCGGATAGAAACGTCCGTTCATCGGGTATGCCGAGTCGGGCTAGGTCGGTACCGACAAAACCACCGAAAGCGGTAGGGGGCAGGTGATAGAGCATGCAGCTGTGGGCAAGGTCTGCAATGGGATCACCGATCGTTGCCAGCTCCCAATCGATCACAGCGATGACCTTCGGCTGCTTTGCGTCGATGATAAGATTTTCGAGACGAAAATCGCCGTGCACGAGAGTGGCCACTTGGTTGGCGGGAACGTGCTGCGGCAACCATGCGATGAGCGCCTCCATCGCCGCGATACGCCCGGTTTCGCTGGCGCGGTATTGCTTGATCCAGCGCGCGGTCTGGCGAGCGCAATAGTCCTGCGGCTTACCGAAATCAGTGAGCCCGATGGCGGCGATGTCGACGCCATGCAGATTTGCCAGAACGGCGTTCATGGAATCGTAGATTGCCGTCCGCTCGCTTGGCTCAAGGCCCGGTAACTGTGGGTCGCGAGCAACCCGCCCGGCCACGTGCTCCATGACGATGAATTCGGTGCCGATAACGACGCGGTCGCTACAGTAGGCGAGCTGGCGCGGTACCGGCACGGTGGAGCCGACCAGCGCCGACATCACCCGATATTCTCGGTCGATGGCATGCGCGGAGGGCAGCAATTGACCGGGCGGTTTCTTCCGCAACACATAGGCTTTCGTCGGAGTGCGAAGGACGTATGTGGGATTTGACTGGCCACCGAAGATCGGCTCGACAGTCAGGGGCCCCGCAAAGTCAGGGATGTTGGTAGTCAACCAATGTTCAAGGGCGGCGCCATCGATAGGATGGATAATCGTCGTCACTGTTTGACCTGCTGGGCATCAACAGCATCAGGATTCGGCTGCCCAGCGATACCGATTAGTGCGTCAATGATGCCGACAAGTTGTGCCACCAGTCCTGACACCAAGGGGTCGGTACGCAACTTTAGCGCTGCGGCCTGCCGCCGCATCTCTATGAGCCTCTGGATGTCGTCATCCGGCATGGGGCACCCCCATGTTTTTTGCCGTTCTATCGTAACCTGCTTGACGCTCGTCTTTCCAACGTCGCGCTTTGTACTCGAAGGTCGGCAGCTCCGCGCGCGGCACTTCCATGACCGTCATCGTTACATTGGTCTTGGCTTTGATGGTGTTGGCGATCTGCTGCAACATCGTGGTGCGCGCATCGCACGGTGCGGCGGCAAACTCGGGTTTGAAGGCGACCCGAACCTCCACCTCCGTCCTGCCGAAATCATCGACAAAGACGCGGCCTGCATATTCCCCCACTTCGGCATGAGCGAATACGACCGCATCGACTGATATGGGCCAGACATTGTTGCCGCGAATCTTCATCATATCATCGTAGCGACCGACACTTCCCGCTTCGATGCAGTGCCATGGGCGGCCGCAGCTGCAAGCATCGTGCGGAAACCATCGAGCCTTGTCACGGGTCGAAAAGCGAATGCAGGGCGATCCGGCCATAGTGAGGTTGGTTAGAATGATCTCTCCTTCCTCTCCAGGCCCCACCGACTCGCCGGTTTCGGGAACGATCACCTCCATGAGATTCCACCATTCAAGCGCGTGCAGCAGATTGACATGCTCGGGCGAGCGCCGCACTGATGGACAGGAAGTGTAGGCGAACCCGGTTGCTTGCGTGCTGCCGTAACCCTCGTGCAGCGGACAACCCCATATATTCTCGGTCGTCTGCGCCCACTTCGGCGAATAACCTTCGGCGGCGATATAAAGCGCCTTCATCATTGGGAAGGCTTGCCGGGGATCGAGGCCGCGGCGGCGCAGTGCCTCTGTAAGGGTATGTAGATAATTCGTCGAGGCGTAAATGAAATGCATGACGCCGAAGCGCAACATCAGGTCGATCTTGGCCTCCGTGCTCAATACGCCGCCGACATTGAAGACGATGGCGCCGCCCTGGCGCATGCCTTCGGGAGGCCCCCAGCCGCCGGACGTCATGCCTCCGGCCGGCGCGCAATTAAAGGCGATGTCGCCTTTGCGCAGTCCCGCCAAGTGGTAGGGCAAATAATGCATATGCGTAAGGACAGCTACGTCGGCAGCGTTTCGTCCGTAAATTTCCTGCCCTTGGCCGGTGGTGCCACCTGTCAATACGACCAACCTCACGTCTTCGCGTGGAATCCCCAACCGTTCACCGAATGGCGGGTTCGTGAGTTGGTCGTCGAGGAAATCCTGTTTGGTCACCGTTGGAATGCGTTTCCGGAAATCATCGAACGACTTGATCTTTTCTGGCGCGGCGCCGACCCGTTGCCAGCGGGTCCGATAAAAAGAATTCGTACTCCAGCACCGTTCAATCTGGTGCTTCAGGATTGCGAACTGGAAAGCGAGAAGATCTTCACGACGCAATGTTTCCAATCTGTGCAGTATCGGAGAAACCGCTCTCTCGTGCATCATCGTGTCCGATCAGCGCAGGGGACGGAATCTGGGTAACGTTAGCTCGGGCGTGACGTCGTCGAACACCACCTCGACTGGCATGTCGCCTGTCAAATCCTCAGGCACGCAGGTGATGTTGGTGGCGATGCGCACGCCTTCTTCGAGGTCGACCAGAGCTACCACGTAGGGCACCTCGCCCGCGTAGATTTCCCGGGGAATTGGGTGGCGAACGACAATCCAGCTGTACAGCCGGCCGCGGCCCGAAGCGGCAACCCATTTGGACTGCATGGATCGGCAACGCGGGCACATTCCCGAGGGAGGGAAGCGGGGATGGTCACATGCGGTACAGCACTGAAGCAGCAGTCGATGCTGCCGGCAACCTTCCCAGAATGGGGCGGAATCGAAGTCCGCGATAGGAACCGGTTTGTCGTAATGGAGCTTCGTCGGGATCATATTTGCTTGTAAGATTTCACATTCGAATAAAAGCTAATTCCGCAGTACGAGGGCGCTGCCGCACGTCATGGCGCCAGCTGTCGTGAGGGCGGTTTCGGCGTCGGCCACCTGACGGGGACCGGCCGTGCCCCTGAGCTGCTCGACCGCCTCAAGTACGTGATTAAATCCGTGAATGTAGGCTTCGGAGAGCAGACCGCCATGTGTGTTCACGGGTAGTTTGCCCTCAAATGCGATGCCGCCATCCTCTACGAACCGTCCCCCCTCGCCGGGCGGACAGAAACCGAGGCCTTCCAGCCCCATGATCACGGTATAGGTGAAGCAATCGTAGATCTCGGCCACGTCGATATCAGCCGGGCCCACGCCGGCACTGCTCCATAGTTCGTTCGCGATGTATTTGGTAAAGTTTTGCGTGTGATCCGGCCAACGAATGGCATCGAATAGATCATCGCCCTGGTTCGGGCCACCACCGTAGGCAGCGCCTAAAATGTAGATCGGCTTTTGGCGTAAATCGCGGGCTCGTTCGGCAGACGTCACCAGCGCGGCGCAGGCTCCGTCCGATTCCAGACAGATATCGAGCAGGTGGAAAGGATCGACGATCATGCGCGAAGCCTGATGGTCGGCCAAGGTTATCGGCTTTCGCATCATCGCCCGCTCGTTACGCGTTGCGTTCTTGCGGAATTCGACAGCAACGCGGCCAAGCTGCTCGCTGGTTGTGCCGTATTTGACCATATGGCGGCGGCACCACATGGCCATGGCCTGGGGATAGGTGATCCAGCCGAAGGGTGCGGTATATTGGGTGATACCGCGAGAATTCAGCTCGCGCCCGCCTCCCAGACGAAAGCCCGAGCGGCCGTTCAAGGCTCGGAAACAGAGCACGTTGGTGGCCATTCCCGCCTCGATCGAAGCAGCTGCTGTCTGCAAGATGAGATTGGCCGCATTGCCACCTGCCAAGAATTCGACCGCGTAACGTGGCTGTGGCAAGCCAAGGCCAGTGGCCACGGCAATCGAGGGGACCGAGTCGTTGAAATGATAACTCACTACCCCATCCACGGCTTTCACATCGATGCCCGCGTCTGTCAGGGCGTTTCGACATGCTTCAAGGGCGAGATTGAGCACAGTCGTGCCAGAGTTATTCGAAAAATTCGTGCAACCGATGCCGGCGACAGCGTACTTGTTGCGCAGGTTCCACACGAGCTTGTTCCTCTTCTCATCCCTGAGTAAAGCGAGGTTTGCGCTTTTCCTGAAATGCCAGCAACCCCTCGTAAGCGTCTGGACAATTCGTAGCGTAATGGTGGACGAAGTCGATCTCGAAGCGTAGCGCTTCATCGAGCGGCATCTCGATGCCCTCTGCAATGAGATGCTTGGCGCCTTTTAGGCCGATCGGGCTGTGTTCGATCATCGCAGTCGCAAGCTGGCGGGTTTCGTGCATGAGGCGGTCGTGCGTAAATACGCGGCTGACCAAGCCCAAGCTCAGGGCCTCGGTTGCGTCAACCCACCGGCCGGTCAAAATGAGATCCTTGGCGCGAAGAACGCCAATCGCGCGCGGTAGACGCTGAGAACCGCCGGCTCCGGGCAACTGGCCGTAGTTAAGATGAGCGTCACCGATCCGCGCCTGATCGCCGGCAACGGCGAGATCGCAAGCCAGCATTAATTCCAGGCCGCCGGCAAGACACCAACCGTTGACGGCGGCGATGACGATCCGGTCGGATTTTTCGAAAGCAGTGAGCAGGGTATGAAGGTCATCGAGAAAAGCGCGATAGCTGACGGGGTCGCGATAGAGCGAAAGGTAGCCTTTTAGGTCGCCGCCGGCCGAAAACGCTTTACCAGTTCCTGTGATGATGACAACTCGCGTGGATGAATCGCCTTCGATTGCGCGAAAGCCATCCAACAATTCGGATGCGGTCGCACGGTCGAGCGGATTCATCAAATCCGGTCGGTTCAAAGTGAGGGTGGCAATGCCTCCGTCGATCTCAAGGGAAAGATTGCGGTAGCCCAAGCTTTCTCTCCATTTATTGCCAGATGGCCTGATCGTTGGTGTCGGGCAATCTCTAGGGATAACTACTACGATAACAGCGACCGGCAGAACCAAAAACAATGCATCGTTATTCGTGCCGAAGAGCGAAGATCCTGCCGCTCAGTGTGAGAACCGCACAAATCGAACGACAGAACGGTGATCGGACGGACGCCGTTCCGTCATTGCTCGTCTACCATTTCATCAGGCATTTGTCGTGAAAGTTGTCTTGATCATTCTTGAGGATGGTTGCAACCGTTTTAAGTGTCAGATTGCCATCCGCATCTTTCACGGTTTCTTGCAGATAGAAATTCTGGATGGGAAATTGATTGTTGCCGTACTTGTATGGCCCACGCACAGAAGCGTAATTGACCTTGCGCATCGCATCACGTATGGCGTCCTTTTTCGCGAGGTCTCCCTTGACCGCCTCGACCGCGCTGTTGATTAACATCGCGGCGTCATATGCCTGGGCGCCGTAGAACGATGGATAAGCTTTATGTTTCGCGCGGAAATCAGCTACGAATTTCTTGTTGGCCGCGTTCGGCAGATCATTCACCCACTCCTGGGCCCCCGGAACTCCGAGCGCCAGATCCTTCTGCAACGGTAGAGACAGCGCATCGATTGTGAACACGGTGTAGAGGGGAATGCGACCCTTCAACCCGGCCTGCGCGTATTGTGCGAGAAACTGAACGCCTGCAGCTCCCGGATAAAAAACGAATACGGCATCAGGATTAACCGAACGCACCTTGGAAAGTTCCGCCGAGAAATCTAGCTGGTTTGGCCATTGCGTATACTCCTCGGCGACCACCTCGCTTTTGTAGCCGGACTTCGCGCCAGCTAACATGTCCTTGCCGGCGGCGTAATTGGGACCGATCATGAAGAGCCTCTTGACGTCCTTCTGTCTCATGTAGTCGCCGATCGCCTGCGCCGTCTGATCGTTTTGCCAGGACGTCGAGAAAAAGTACGGCGAGCAACGCTCGCCTGCAATTTGCGAAGGGCCGGCATTGGCGCCGATGAGAAACGTCTCTGAATCGACCGCGGGCTTGATCGAGGCCAAAAGAACATTCGACCAGTTGTAACCGGTGAGGAAATTGACGTGGTCGGAATGAATTAGTTTCTCGGTCTTTTGCAGGCCGACCTCTGGTTTCATCTGATCGTCTTCATAGATCACCTCTACCGGCAGACCAGCCATCTTGCGTCCTAGATGATCCAGCGCCAGCTCGAACGAATTGCGCGCGTCAATACCGATTGCGGCAGTTGGACCGCTGAACGTATTTACGAAACCAATCTTGACGGTTTGTTGCGCTATCGCCGGTCCGGCCGTCAATGCCATGATGATTGCTATTGCAGCCGTAAGCGTTTTCATAACTCTCCCTCTCACGATGGAGTCAGTTGTCTGCCAGCGAAGACTGCCGTCGTTCAAGATTCTGAATATCTTCGGATTTTGACATCAGGTTTATGCAAAAAATGAGCGGACGCTTTTAGGACAAGGTCGGAGGCTGCTCGTATTTGAGTGTGATGTCTCGCACGCTGCCCAAAGACGTCCGCTCATTTTGAGGATCGAAGAAACCGAAGCTCTTCGCAATCTGCTTCTCCAATGCCTTCTCAATAAGAACCTCAAAACCACTGAAGTCTTTGACGTTAATCAGACAGCACCGCTGTCCTATCCGTTGCTAAAGCGATGGCAGGCCAATAAGCGACATCGTCCCCCGGCGGCGCACCACCTCAATGGCCTCTGATTCTGTCGGCCTTTTAAAGGCAAGCACTGATGCGCTGATAAAGAAGTTCTACGCAAATGAAAGCTCGTCCGGAGGGACCGTGTGGGCTCGACGATTCGGAGCAGCCGAGCACTTGGCACATTTCGAGTGGACGTATTCGCGACGACGTTGCCGACGCTGGAATTCCGGCCCGGCGTACACGTGAACTACGCTGAAACGGTTTTGCCGATGCGACGGACTCGCTCGTCGAACTATTCCGGCACGACTTCGCCCGAACCGCCGAACTCAACCGGCGATTCCGGTGATGGGATTCCTTGGCAGCTCGTGGCCTGCCGATGATCGCCATCATGCGTCCTCCGGGTGAAAGATAGTCATTCGGCTTGGATCCAAAGAGATCTTTTGCGCACCGAGCCGAGATTGAGCGCGATATGAAGCTGATGGGATGCACTTCTGTCAGTCAGTTATCGCGCGCTAATCGGCGGTTCCGGTAATTGCCGGCTTTTCCAGCAATCCGAGCGCGCGGCGCAGCGTTTCCGCGGCCACCTTCCGCTCGTGGTCAGACATGCGCGCGGCATCAAGTTCGAGCCGGAGATGAGTCGTGCTTGGCTGCGCTAATTTCGGCTTTGGCCCGATCATCTCGTATGTTGCGATCGGTTGAGCAATACCTTTGACGTGCAGGGGGCCGCGCTCCTCGCAGCGTACATCGTCTTTGACCAGCGCGTAGGTTTCAAAAGATATCAGCACTCCTCCGGGTGGCGCTTCATGCTCCAACCGCGAAGCAAGGTTCACGGTGCCGCCGATCATTGTGTAGTCCATTCGGTCTTCGCTGCCAAAATTCCCGACTGTGCAATACCCCGTATGTATACCGATCCGACAACGAAGCGGCATCTCGATGCCACTGTCCCTCCATTCATTCGCCAACTCACCAGCACGGCTTTGCATCGCGATGGCCATTTGAGCGCATGCCAGCGCGTCGTTCTTTACTCCGAGTGACGTTGGGTCTCCGAAGAACATGACGATGGCGTCGCCAACGTATTTGTCGATAGTCGCGCCGTATTGCAGCGCGATCTTAGACATTTCAGTGAGGTAATGATTGAGAAGATGGGTGAGGTCTTCCGATTCCATTTTATCGGTGATCTCGGTGAAACCGACAAGATCGGAAAAGCAGACTGTGAGCTTCTTGCGCTTACTGACGATTTTAACGTCCTGCTGACCGGTGAAAATCGAGTCATAAACCTGGGGTGCTAAATATTTGGCGAGTTTGGCTGAAAGCGCTGCCAATGTGTTGGATTTTTCCGTGAGGTCTTGCTCGCGCTGCTTGAGCTCGGTGATATCGGAATAGACGGCAACGGTTCCACCGTCTTCGGTCCTACGCTCGCTGACCATGACCCAGCGGCCATTGTTGCGCCGCTGCACTTGCGGCTCGCCCGGATTCCTATGTTGCTGGAGCCGCTCCGCAATCCAATCCTCGACCCGGCCTTCGGCGTCCTTGATGTAACCACGCTCGGCGGCCCGCCGGATCACGCTTTCGAACGTTGTACCGGCACTGAGGTCAACATCAACGCCAGGATAGAGCAGGTTGCGATAGCATGAGTTACAGATTACCAACCGATCCTCACCGTCATAGCAGGCGAAGCCCTCGGAAATGCTTTCGATTGCCTCGGCGAGCCGCCGTTCGCTGCGCAATCGAGCCTGCTCGGCCCGGCGCAGAGGGGTGATGTCGTACAGCCAACAAAGCCGTTTGGCGCCGGCGATTGCAACGTGGCCACCATGGTAAGCGACTTGAACGTAAGAGATTAGCAGATTGAGCAACTCACCTTGCTTGGTCTTCCAGATCACCTCTTCGTTCAGCAGTTGTCCGCCGCCGCTTCTTAACTTCTCTACTATCCGCTCCCGGTGAGACAGGTCGTGCCAAAAACGTCTGGTGTCGAACAGTTCTAATTCGTCCTTGCCGTAGCCGGTTAATTCGCGCAAGCGCCAATTGTGGAACAGCAACCGCCCGTCCTCATCGACAACATTAATCGCGGCTGGGCAATAATCGAGAATCTCGCGAAGCTGACGCTCTTGCTCAGCGACCTGCGCCTCGTGTTGCGTCAGTGCGGTAATGTCGTAAACCCAAAGCAGGCGCTTACCGCCGACAAAGCTAACATGCCCTCCGTGATACGCGGACTGCACGTATGACAGCAGAAGGTGAACCAAGCTGCCCTTCTTGGTTCGCCAAATCACCCTTTCATTCAGAATCTGGCCACCCCGATCCTGCAATTGTTTGATAATCCGCGCGCGCTGATTGAGGTCATGCCAATGTAGACGAGTATCGCAAAGATCGAGTTCGTCCTTGCTGTACCCGAGGATTTCGCGCAGCCGCGCATTGTGAAACAGTAGTCGCCCATGCTCGTCGACCACCAACAGCGCGGCCGGACAATATTCCAATATCTCG
>Ga0207826_1000220_pt1 | contig 15908 bp, 13 predicted proteins | sample LuqExpMetageno80_FD_187837 | JGI IMG/M metagenome (GOLD analysis project Ga0207826, IMG submission 187837) | Tropical forest soil microbial communities from Luquillo Experimental Forest, Puerto Rico - Sample 80 (SPAdes) | ecosystem: Environmental > Terrestrial > Soil > Tropical forest ... | reverse complement strand
AATATCCGGTTGCGATCGACTTTCGCCGAGGACTCTACCCGGACGAGGAGGAAAGCAACTACTTCAAGGTGATGAACGCGGAACTTCCCTACCAGGCCTTGCCGTCGCTGCAACGGGCGGGGACGCTGCTGCTGGAAAGAGGAACCGTGATGGCGGAGGCATTGGAGACCATGCCGGGCTTCCAGGTGGCTTACCAGGATGAGATTTCGCTCGTATTGTTGCACGAGAGCCTCGAGACGAAGGCGAGATAGAGGTTCAACGTGAAGACCGGCCGCAATGGCGAAGAGGGAAGCGGACGACGCGATTGGTGGCGCTTTGGGGACGGGGCGGTGCTTATGGCCTACGTGTGCGTCGTTGCATGGACCATTCGTTACCACGAGAAGTGGGCCGATGAGGCACAAGCGTGGCTAATCGCGCGGGACCTGTGTTTGCCGACGATCTGGCTGCACGAGTTGCGCTACGAGGGTTCTCCGGGTTTATGGCACACGATTTTGTGGTTTGCGCAACACGTCTTTCACGCGGGATACGGCGCGATCGGCTATATCGGCCTGACGTTCTCGATCGCCGGCGTCGCGGTGCTGCTCTTTTTCGCCCCCTTCCCTCGCATCGTGCGGTGGCCGCTGGCGTTTACGTATTTTTTTGTCTATCAGTACGCGGTGATTGCGCGCCCTTATACCCTGATGGCCCTGCTTGCATTTCTGGGGGCGATTTTCTTCAAAGACGCGAAACACCCCGAACGGATCACGATCGCGCTGATCTTCCTGGCGAATCTGAGTTTGCACGGGGCGATTCTCGCCGCGTGTCTTGGCCTCGCATACCTGTGGGACGCGAGGAAATCGTGGGCTGAGCTCGAAAAGCCCGTACGACAGCGATACCTCGGCTGCATCGTCGCCCTGTCTCTCGTCTTCCTGTTTCTTGGGGTGATCCTTAGGCCCACTCCAGACGTGGAAGAATTTGCGATGAAGAAGGAGATCGCACAAATCTCAGAATCGCTGCACGTGCAGCAGCCAACACCCCAGATGAAATTGTTGGCCGTTGTGTCTGGCGCGTTTCTCGACTACACGGCGCTATCGCTGCTGTTCATATTTGTGGCGGGCGCATGGTGTGCGATACGTCGGCGGTTGCGGCTGTTTGTCGCGCCGGTGGCGCTTTTGATTGGGCTCTATGTTGCGGTGCATGGGTACGCTCACCATCACGGGACGGTATTCATTGCAGCGATTACTGTTTTTTGGATTGCATGGCCGAGCAAGGAGGAGCAACTAGAGTTTACATTGCGGGAAAGGCGCGCGTCAGAAGGAATGATTGCCGCGCTTGTTTGTCTCTGCGCGGTTCAAATCTGGGATTCAGCCGTGGTGATTCGCCACGAGTATCTCTATCCGTATAGCGGAGCCGGCGACGCGGCGAACTATCTCAAATCCGTTGGAGCGGACCGTGATGCAATCTTCGGCTATCTCTACGGGATCGTTGGCGTCCAGGCGTATTTCGACCATAACGTTTTGGGCAATATTCCGACGACCTATTTTCACCACGGGATGCCGCTGCATGGAACGAATATCGATCTGGAGGAATTGGCGCGGGCAGGGCCGCCGTTTGTGGTGATTTTCAGCGAACAACCGGTGCTGCTGATGGAGTCCGGAGTCCTGAATGACTTTTTGGCTTCGGGTTACACGATGGTGCACTTTTCGGACGGGTACCAATTCAACAAACGCACGGTTTATGTGAGACAGGCGTATTTGATTTTTCGCCGCAAGGGCATGGCTCGGGCAGACTCACGGCCCGCGGATGTCGGAAGGGCCGGAACCTACGAAATGAGCAATGAAACTCGCGAGAGCCGGCGAAGGTGAATTGATCGAGGACGTTTTGCCGTTCGAGGAAGGAAGAGCCAATGAGTGATCTCGAAGGAGCACAACGAACTCAAGAAGCCGATGGCGTATTCGGCTTCTGGCGGCAGCGCAAATCATGGTGGCTGCTGCCGCTGGCGGTGCTGATTCTTTTGCTTGGAATTCTGTACGTGCTGGGCCACATGTCCTCTGCGGATCCAGAGACGTATCCGACGACACGGCACGGAAATGCGCCCGTTATCACGGTGTGTTAGCGAATGCAGGCTACGAAGAAGGAACTGATTCTCGCAGCGTTGGTGATGGCTTCGATTCCCATCCTTGCCGAAATTTCGCTGCGCGTTGCCAACGTTCAATTCGACCCCCAGCTCTACATGCCCGATCAGGGCCGAGGTTGGGTGTTGCGCCCCGGAGCGAGCGGCGTTGTGTCCGTTGAGACCAGGCAGTACGTTCGCATCAGCAGCCACGGATTCCGGGATCGGGAACGCTCATACGAAAAGCCAGCCAATACCGTGCGGATTGCGGTTCTTGGAAATTCGTGGACGGAAGCTTTGCAGGTGCCACTCGAGAAAACGTACTGCTCCGTGCTGGAGCGGAAGCTTACCGAGCGAGGTTGTTTTGGGGGGAGCCGTGTTGAGGTTCTGAACTTCGGTGTCGCCGGCTATTCGACCGCACAGGAGTTGCTCACCCTACGCAAGGAAGTGTGGAACTACCAGCCTGATATCGTCATCGTCGCATTTTATCCGGCCCGGGACATCGCGAATAATCTGCGGGAATTGAACAACGCGAGCAATCCGGAGCAGTCGCCGTATTTTGTTTACCGAGGCGCGAGGCTTGAACTTGACGATTCGTTTCGCAGTTTGCCGGCGCTTGAGTTGCAGGAAATTCGAATGCAGAACCTCCGCTACCAGATCAGCGGGCATTTCCGAATCCTGCAAGGGATTGCCGCTCTCGAGCGCTCTGGGAAGATTCGCGTGGCGATGGTCGCCGTAAGAGAAAGGGCAGAGAAGTCTGGCCTCGACAATCTGGAATACAGCATTTATGCGCCACCGTCGCAGCTTGAAATGCAGCAGGCGTGGAAGGTAACGGAAGGGCTGCTGACGGCGATTCGCGATGAAGTGAAATCACATCACGCGGAATTCCGCATCGTGATTCTGGCAACCCGTCCGCAAGTGTTGCCGGACGCCGAGAAGCGCCAGGCATTGATGCGCAAGCTTGGCGTGGAGAACCTTTCTTATGCCGATGACCGGGTGCGAGAGTTTGGGACGCGTGAAGGGATTTCAGTGACCAGCTTGGCGCCCGCTCTTTCGCAGTATGCGGAAGCGAACCACATTTATCTGAATGGCTTTAGCAACGCGAATCAGGGTGCTGGTCATTGGAACGAAACCGGGCACCGGCTGGCAGCGGAAACGATTGCGACCGATTTGTGTGCCGTGGGACGAGCGGGCGGTGAGAATACTGCCGGCCATTGATGGATCCTTGGGTTGCTGGTTCGGGAGGGAGAGTAACGCGTGATCACGCGCGACGAGTTCCGCCGAGAATTACGCGAGCGGCTCCTTGCGAGCGACGAGAAGATTCTGTTGCGTGTCGTCGTTCATCCCGATTTTGACCAGCCTAAGGAATTCACCGGCAAAGCGCTGGTTGCGCGAGCCGAGCAACTCGCCCGTTCCTATGGAATTTCAAAAGGTCGCGCTGTGGTTCTGCTTCTCCTGCCGCACTCGCCCGAACTGGTTTTGCTGCAGCTGGGCCTGGTGTTGAAGGGCCATATCCCAGCGGTCCTTGCATGGCCAACCAGCCGCGTGGATGCCGAAAAGTATCAGCGGAACCTGGTTCACCAGTTGAGTCACCTGCCGGCGGACCAGTTGATTACCTTACCGCGGCTGGCGGAGAACCTCGCGGGGAGCGTGCGGTGCCAGGTAACCGGGATACATCTGGAGAATAGCGCGACGTTCGAAAGTGCCTTCCCTGCTGGACCGCTGAGCCAGCAATCGGAGCAGCGTCAGGCCGAGGCGGGCAGTTCCGGACCCCTCAGTGACGACACGTTGTTCCTGCAATTTTCGGGCGGTACGACGGGGGCTCAGAAGGCCATCGCGGTTGGGGCAGAAATGTTGTCGCAGCAGCTTCGAAGGCTCGGAGAAGCATTGGAATTTACCGCCGATGACGTGGTGGCGTCGTGGCTGCCGCTGTATCACGACATGGGACTGATCGCCTGTTATTGGATGCCCTTGTGGCATGGAGCCTCGTCCATTCAGATTGCCGCGAACGATTGGGTAATCAACCCGGAATTGCTTCTGAAGTATGTCTCACGGTGCCGCGCTAGTTTTTGCTGGCTGCCGAACTTTGCCTTTTCCTACCTGAGCCAGCGACGCGAATTCATGCGTAGCAGCTTTGAGCTCGACAGTGTGCGGGCGTGGATCAATTGCTCGGAACCCGTGCGGCGCAAGTCCATCAATGCGTTCTCAAACACGTTTGCAGATTGGGGCGTGGAGCCAAAAAGCGTGCAGGCGTCGTATGCGATGGCGGAAACCGTTTTCGCGATTACACAATCGCAGTTGGGTAAGCAAATATCCGCGATCCCGCGCGCTTGCGTGAAACAAAGCAGTCAGGCTTACGGCCATCTTGCGTTTGACCTGATCGACGACGTTTATGTCTCTTCGGGGAAACCAATATCCGGTACAGAGGTCAGGATTGTAGGTGCCGACGGCTCGATCTGCCCGAACGCAACCGCGGGGGAGATCCACGTGCGCGCGCCTTTCCTGTTTTCAGGCTATTGGGGTTCCGGCGGTTTCCAGACGAATTCGCTGGTCGATGGCTGGCATGCCACCGGTGATTACGGATTCCTCGCGAATGGAGATCTCTATGTGATCGGCCGGTTCAAGGACATCGTTATCGTGGGTGGGAACAATATTTTTCCCGAGGACGTGGAGGCCGTGGTCAACTCGATCGAAGGAGTGTATCCGGGACGCGTCGTGGTCTTCGGCGTCGAGGACACAGACTATGGAACGCAGAGCCTCGCCGTGGTGGCCGAGGTGAAAGACGAATTCAGCGAGGAGAAGGCGGTGCAGGCCGAAGCTGCGATTCGAAAGCTCGTGCTCGCGGCGATTGGCGTATCGCCGCGTCATGTTGCGGTCGTGCCCGCGAGATGGATCGTGAAGAGCACGGCAGGAAAGATTTCACGGCGGGAGACGCGACAGAGGTTTCTGCAGGAGCGGACGGCGGTGTCCTTAGAAGGAGGATGTGGACTTGCTACCTGATCATGCTGCCATTTACGACGCGGCGCGAGAAGCCGCCTCTCAAATCGCCTGCCGGCCCATCAAGGAAGGGCAAAGGCTGGTGACATCCGGATTGATCGACTCGTTGTCGGTGCTGAAGCTGATTTCGCTGCTGGAAAAGAAGCTGAGTGTGTCAATTCCGCCGGAAACGCTGCAGCCCGAAGATTTCGACGACGTGGACCTAATCGTGGAGACGATTGAACGAGTCGCAGAACCGGCGAGCTAACGCGACTGCGCGAAGACTCTTCCCATGCCATTTAATTCCTTGCCCTATCTGGGTTTTCTGATTGTCGCGGTCGGTGTGTACTGGCTCCTGCCACCGCGCTTCCGAGGCATATTCGTACTGCTGGCGAGTCTGGCGTTTTATGCCTCATGGGATGTTGTGTTCGTGTGGCTTCCGCTTATGGTTGCAGCGGTGGTGTACGTGTCTGGGCGGCAGATCCAGTCGGACGTATCGGGAGCGAAGAAGTGGATGTGGACGGGCATCGTTTTGGTCTTGGCGCCGCTGATTCTTTTCAAGTACCGCAGCTTCGTCGTTGTTAATTTGATTTTGCTCGCGAAGGCGATGGGAGCACAACCGTTTTCGCTTGTGGCTGCGATCGCGTTTCCCGTAGGGATTTCGTTTTATACCTTCGAGGCCATCGCGTACCTCGTGGATGTACGGCAACGCCGCGTGACCATGCCGAAGTTCATCGATCTGTGCCTCTTTTTCATGTTCTGGCCGAACATTTTGTCCGGGCCGATTGTACGCGCAAGGGAACTGACGCCACAACTGAATTTCCGCAAGCCGTTTGAGCCCCGTTTTTTCTTCGAAGGATTTGATCGCGTGATCTGGGGACTGGTCCAGAAGAACGTGATCGCCAACATGCTCGGCATCTGGGTGGATAGAAGCTTCTCGCCGAGGGCGGCCGGCAGTCCGTCGACGATCGACGGCTGGTTCCTGGCTATTGCGTTCGGGTTGCAGATCTATTTTGATTTTGCCGCGTACACGAACATGGCAATCGGAGCTGCGCGCCTGCTCGGCGTAACTCTGCCGGAGAATTTTCGCCAGCCGTATCACGCCGCGACACCAGCAGAGTTCTGGTCGCGATGGCACATGACATTGTCGCGGTGGATTCGCGACTATCTTTTCTTTCCGCTGAACGCGAAGTGGCAAGGCGCGCCGGTGCCGCTGTATCTCAGCCTCGTCGGCGTGATGGCGCTGGTTGGACTGTGGCATGGGGCTGGATGGAACTATGTCCTTTGGGGTTGCCTGCACGGGATGTACCTCGTCGCGTACCTTGTTTTCGAATCGTTCAAGACCGAGCATGCGTTTTTGGGATCGCGGCCGGCGGCCATGATCTGGAGAGTGCTTACGCTCGTCGGAGTCTCAGCGGCTTGGGTTGTTTTTCGCGCTACGACGTTATCGAAAGCAGGCGCGGTTCTGACCTCGATGTTTTATCGCTTTGCCGGTGGTCGGGCGTTTGGCGGAGAATTTTACGTGTTTACGTTCGCCGTCGTGTTGCTCTGTGCGGCGGAGCCAGCCATCCTGCAAAGACTGACTGAAATGGAAGAAGAAGCAGGCGCCGATGGTTTGTCTCTGTTTCGGGTCGTCGGGCGACCGATTGCATATCTAGTCGGCTTGCTGCTGTTTTTGCTTTTCGACGAGAACCGCACGCAGTTCATTTACTCTCAATTCTGAATGGCGTGTACTGGATTGGGGTGCCGTCGGGGAGGTAAACGGGGAAGTCGTCGTTGGGGCGGGCGAGCAGGAATTCCTGAGCTGCGGCCGAGCGGTCGTGGGCAAAGAGGAAGAGCCCGAACTTGTAGTGGAGCGTCAGATCGTCGGGGCGCCGGCCGATGGCCCATTGATACTGAACGGCCGTGTCCTGAGGACTTTCGGCCGGTGCGGTGGCCAGGAGCATCAGGTTCTGGACCTGCTCGATGTGGTTCGACTGAGTGGTGAACGGAGGACGCTGCAGCCTGTCAATCATTTCGCTTGCGACGCGCGAGTGGTCGTAGGCTGTGAAGGCGAGCAGGCGTTCACATTCAAGCTCGGAAAGGGGGGCAATGCTGCCTGCGGGACTTGGCGAAGCGGATGGCAGAATGGTGGCCATCTGCTCGAAGGCTGCTCTCGCCAAGAGATAGCTGCCCGGTGGCGTGAAGTGCACATGGTCATAGAGAAGCTCGCTGCCGGTTACGCCGTTGCGGCTTTGACTGGCGAAAAGAGATTGCGCGTCGAGTAGCTGAGCTGCCGGTCCAGACGATTGAGCCACGAAGCGGATGATTTCGTTAATGCGCGAATCAGCGCGGAAGCGCAATACGTCAAGATCCCGCGCTCGAACGAAATGCTCTTTCGCGGCGCCGAACTTACCCAGTTGCCATTTGCATCGAGCCATCCGGAAGTGTAATTCCGCAAACTGACCGTCGATGTTTGCCGCTTGGTTATAGAGGTCCAGCGCCTCGGCGCATAAACCAGCGTTTTCGAGAGTCGCTGCTTGTTGCGCGAGCGAATTCCATTGGCGTAACGCGTCCGCGTTCAGGGCCTGGCGGTGGAGTGAGGCGAACGGCGCGGAATCCTTCAAGTTTGTGGCGATCGTGCTGAGGATCACCCGGGCGCCGGAAGCGCGAGCAACTTTAACAATACTTCGCAGGTTGCTTTCGAAATTACGGTAAGCCGGCTCGAGCCTGGGCGAGTCCGCCCGAACCTGCTTGTTCAGGAACATTTCCATCCCGCGCCATTCCGCATGCTGTTTGCCCCCCTCGGCGAGCAACTGACCGATGCGCAAAGACCGGACAAAGATGCTTGCCCGAATGACGGGCATGCTCATGGAGGATGATGTGAGAACCGTGCCGGGACCGTAGGGTCCGACAACCTCGTTGCTGCCGGAATAGACAAGAAATAAATCAGGCTTGTACTTGGCAAGGTGGCGCGCCATAACCAGGCTGACGTGAGAATTGATGGCGACCATACCGGTGTTCACGATTTCGAACTTCATCGACGGGAAGCGCTCGCGAAGCAAAACGTCGAGATAGCGGCTGAAACTGTACGCGGGGTCGGGATCGCCCATGGCCGCGGATTCGCCGAGTACAAAAATGCGATATGTGCCTGGCGCCTTTTGCAGGGGAATCGAGAAAAATTGCGGTGTTTTAATTACGCCCGGAGGAAAGAACGGAGCGGCAAAAAACAGGTTATAGCAAGCGAATGGCCGACCGCGGATCGTGCAGGGCTCCATCAAGTCGGTGGAATAGCCGGCGTGAAAGAGGCGGAGAGTGCCTTCGGCAAGCGCGAGAAGGATTACCGGCAAGAGAAAGGCAAAAGCGAAGCGAGCTGGCCAAACGCGCCAGCGGGAACCTGGAGGCGCCGTGGTTGGTGCGCCGACTGGCTCATCGACCTCGGTTTTGGGCTCGGTTTTCATCGGCGGGCGAATACGGTTGCGATCGCATCCTGGTATACAAGCTTGAAGCGAGGATCGATTGTCAAAACCTTGGCTAGGGGAAGTTGCGAGTCGAGAATCACGACTCCGGCTTCATTCAGATAGGGATCGGTTGTGTAAGCGCGTGAAGCGGTCTCGGAATTAAAGAAGATGCGGTCGAGGTCATCGCCGTAGAGATCATTCCGGCCATCGACGGCAACGGGCAATTCGGGCAGATACCACATCAGGAAGCCGCCCCAGTTGAGATTATTGTAGACGGGGCCGCGAACCGGGCTGAGGCGAAGGAAATTGACGGCATTGACGGGAAAATCGCGGCTAATGGCGCGGTCGAGGCCGCGCTCGGTGAAGTCGGTGGCGGGCGCCGCGAGAAGGAGTATAAGGATGACGGCGGAGGTGACGACAGCGAGGTCGCGCCAAGATTCGCAGCGATTCGGTTCGGGTGCACGCGCAAGGGAATCGGCGATACAGGCGGACGCAGAAAAGCAGATGAACCAGGCGTCGCGGACGGTTCGAAAAGCGACGACGGCGGCGACGGTGAGGAGGATTAGCCTGAAGGGATCGAGCTTTTTCTGCCAGCCAACAGCATAGAAGCCCGCGGCGGCGAGGAAGAGCTCAGCAAAATGGCTGTAGCCACGAAAAGACAGCGGCTGGAGCTCGCTGATGATGCTGTAGCTGAATTTCGCGTTCGAATAAGCGAGAACAACGAGGTAGGGATGATAGAAATTGGGGCCGACAACGGTTGCCAGAATGCAGAGCGCCAGAATGAGAGCGAGGGGTTTGGCTGGCAGCGTCGGCGAAGATACGGGCTCAGGAGCGAACCCGAGCGCTTGCAGGAATTGTTGCGCAAGAGTGACAGCGACGAACAGCCCGACGACGAATAAGCCGTAGACGAATTGAATATGCAGGTTGGCCCAGAGAAGAAAGAGCGGGGGCAACCAGTAGAGTAGCTGGATTTTTCCGGTGCGTTGCGCTTCGAACAGGAGGGCCAGCTCCACGCAGAACGACATCATGGTGAAAAAGACCGGACGAGGCATGCCGTTGAACAGGAAGGCGGAGCAGACGATCCCGGTGAGCAAGCACGAAAACCAGAAATGGCCAGAAAGACGGCGGAGCATCCAGTAGATCGCTGCAGCCACACCAAGCGTGAGGAGAATGCCGTAAACGCCGAGACCGATGAGGCCGAACCAGGCGTAGGCGCGGGAGAGCAATACTTCGTAACCCCAACTGTAAGCAACCCAAGGCCGGGCCGCGGCGGTGCGAGAAAGAATGCCCGTATGCGGTAGTGAGCGGTTATCGATGATCCAGTCGCCGACTTTCAGGTGCCACCAGATGTCGTAGTCCAGGACGGAATATTTCAGACGAAGGGCGATAATTCCAATGGCGGCAAGCAAGGCAGACAGCGCGGAAAGCTGGATCGGGCGATCGCGAAGGAAGGTCATGTGCCGGCGGCGCTGGCCGCGACTCGCGGGGAATCCGTGGTCGTTTGCTCGCCGGCTTCTCCCGCTTCGTGGTACTCGCCGTCCTCATTAACGGCCCAAACGTCGAATTTCTTTTGGCCCGCAAGGATGTTGCGTGCAGCCAGAAGGGCCGTCATCATGGCGTGGTCCTGGTTGTTGTATTTGTGCATGCCGTTGCGGCCGACGAGATGGAGATTAGGGCAGTACGTGTCAAGCGCGCGGCGGATGATCTCGACGTGGCGCTTGTAGTTGTCGTCGTAGACGGGGTAGGCCTTGGGTTGGCGGATCACACAGCCATCGACGACATCATCTGCAAAAGCGAGTCCGATGTTCGCAAGCTCTCTTTTGGCTAGTTCAATGAGGTCCTCGTCCTTCATGGCCCAGAGGCCGTCACCTTCGAAACAGAAATACTCGAGTCCGTATGAGCAGCAATTCGCATCAGGAACCATGTCGGGCGACCAGGACTTGTAATTTTGCACGCGGCCGACCTTCACATTGGGATCGTGAATGTAAATCCAGTTGTCGTTGAAGCGATTCCGCTCCGAGAGAATCAAGCCAACGGTCAGGAAGTCGCGGTAGCGCAAGGAATTGGCGGAGCCTACGACGGTGTCGGGGAGCCGCGGGTCGATTTGCGCGACAAGCTGGCGGATGGGCATTGAGGAAATAAGATGCTCGGCCGAGTACTGTTCGATGGTTCCGTTCGGCAGGCGGGCCGAGATTCTCCAGGTATCGGTGGCAGAATCGAACTGGCAGGCCACGACGGTCCTGCCGAGTCGCACTTCGCCACCCATCGCACGAACTTTTGCCGCGCACACTTCCCACATCATGCCGGGACCGAGTCGCGGATAACGAAAGGTGTCGATCAGGGTCTTTACGACGCTTTGACGATCCTTGGATTGACGCTTGGGCAACAGCGCATTCTTCATTGCCGAGCCGAGTGACAGGCCCTTGATGCGCTGAGCGGCCCAATCGGCGGAAAGTTCGCGGCAACTCATGCCCCAGACTTTTTCGGTGTACGTTTTGAAGAAAATTCGGAACAGACGCCCGCCAAACTGATTGACCACCCAATCTTCGAACGACTTCGGGTCGGGGTTGGGATTCAACCGAGCATAGAGGAAGGACAGAATGCACAGGCTAGACTCAAAGACGCCGAGTTTGGCGAGGGCTTCGAATGGCTTCAACGGATAAGCGTAAAACCGGCCGCCATAATAGATCTTGGACGAGCGCGGGCGGTGGAGCATGTCAGCGCCGAGGATTTCGGTCCAAAGATCTTCGACCTCGCGGGACTTGGAGAAGAAGCGGTGACCGCCGATGTCAAAGCGGTAGCCCCTGTAATCGACGGTGCGCGAGATGCCGCCGACGTATTTCGGGTCGCTCTCGAGCACGACGACCGATGCACCGTGTTTCGTGAGTTCGTAGGCGGCGGTGAGGCCCGCGGGTCCGGCGCCAACTATGATGGCCTTGTTTTTCCGTTCGCTCATCGGCTTGCGGCCCTGAAAGCTAATGCTGAAGCAACAGTCGGAATTGAGCAAGGCGCGCGGTGGCTCAGCGTTGCCGAACCTGAGCCATCAGGCTCTGAACCTTTTCCTTGTTTTCGTAGTTTGGATTGGTCGCGAGCAGTTTTTCCCAGGCTGCGATCGCGCCATCCGTATCTTTTTTGCCTTGCCATTTCACGATGCCAAGGTTGAATAGCGTATCCGGCTTGTTGGGTTGATAGGTAAGGGCTTCGTTGAACTCGCTGATGGCCGCGTCCGGCTTGCCGTTGTACCAATACGCCGTGCCGAGGTCGGTCCGGACCGAAGCGTTTGCCGGCTGAGACTTGAGCGAGCGCTCATAGTAATCGATGGCGGCGGGATACTGCTTGGCGTCGTAGTATGTGTTACCGATCTGCGCGAGGAGGTCGGCGTTCGCGGGGTCGGATTTCAGTTGATCGAGCAGCGGTGCTAGTTGGACATCGACGGTTTGTTGGAATTGGGCGGGGGACAACGGCGCGCCGGTACCCAGGTTCGCAGGCATGTTCACGGCCGGCGCTGGCGCGCTAGCTGCGGCAGTAACGGCAAGGGGATTGGAATGATCCTGAGCTGTTCGAAGCAACCAGCCGGCACAAATTCCGAGAAACAGGCAAACGGCGGCAAAGGCAAAGGTCTGTTTCGTGCTCCAAGTGTCGCTCGTTGTTGTTTTGATTGCGGTTGTCACGCTGACTTCTCCTTCCTTAGCGCCAAATTGTTACTTACCTGCCGCGCCGGCAGCCTTGGCTTCGGCGATCATTTTTTCGACGATCGGTTTGCGGTCGAGATCGGGGTTGTTTTTCAGGAGCTGCTGCCACGCCGCGATGGCGCGCTTTGGGTTATTTTTGCCCTTGTACTGGATCATGCCGAGGTTGAATAAAGCGTTTACGTTCTTGGGGTCGGACTTCAGCGCGAGTTGCAATTGATGAAGCGCTTCATCGACCTGGTTGGAATAGAAGAGGCAGGAAGCCATTTGCGTGCGTGCATTTGCGTTTTTTTCGTCAATGTTCAGCGCCTGTTGGTAATAGTCGGCAGCTTTTTGAAACTGGTGCGCGCCCTGGTAGATCGCGGCTATCTGGGTCAGTAGGGAGGTGTTTTTGGGCTCGGCCTTGGATTTTTCGATCAGCGCGGACGCTTGAACATCGGCCATTTGCTTCATTTGATCAACGGTAAGCGCCGGATGAACCCCGGAGTACGCGGCAGGCGTGCTCGGTGTGGGCGGAACAGCGGTGGCGGTGGGCGACGCGAACTTCCCGAAAGCAAAATAGCCGAGTGCGAAGCCCAAGAGCAACGCGACAAGACAGACTAAATAAACCTGAGGGGTGCGGAAGCCCTGCGGGAGGGAAGCGGTGGGTTGCGCAGTAGTTGCCATGGTTGTGAAACTCCGGGAATTCGTTACTGTACCACTAAAGCTATGCCGGTCAATCTGTTGCCGCGGAGTTGGGGCGCGGCAGCAGGCCGAAGAGACGTGGCAAGGGTAGGGTAAGGTTTAGGTGCCACAGAGTGCCGCAGCGGACGTCACGGGCCCGCGTGACGTGGGTCACATGGCGATCGGAGCGAGTTCGTCACGCCTTGCGGGGGAACTCGTTTGACGGCTCGAGAGTGAATGGTATCCTCTTCTGGTAGTTTGGGTGTAAATCGCTGTTGAGAATGAGGATGAGCGAAGCAACATGCTTCGGCCGTTCAACCCCAAGGCAAGTGCTTTGGGCATAGCTAGTTTGTTCCTGGTTTGGGTGTGTTGCACCCTCGCGGCTTTGGCGCCTGCGCGCGCCATGACCGAGCGGAACGGTGCCGGCCCGAATCATTTTGTGTCTCAGTTTACAATTGTCGACTTGGACGGCGATGAGACGCCCGACCTGGCGGTAGTGCAAGTGGTCGGCTACAGCTCACCGAAAAGCAAATACTCCATTCGGTTCGAATTCAGCCGTGGAACGGGGGCGGCCCTAGGAATCGAAGCGCCGCTCGGCGGCCTGCGGATCGATTGGCGCGATGTAAACGGGGATGATCGCAAGGATTTGATTATCTCGACACTCACCGGATCGGAAATTGTAGCGGTTCTTGTTAATGAGGGTGGCGGGAACTTTGTGGTTGCGAGGCCGGGCCAGTTTCCAAGCCTGGAGCGAGGACAGAGACGTGTCGTCGGCGCGCTTGGGGCTCAAATGGGGGACGAGCGCACTTTACTGCAAAGCCGCGCAGCATTCGGAGAAGAGGGGATCGGAGCTACCGGCAGGAACGTTGGGGCCGTTTCTCATCTTTTGCCCAAGACCCGCAGAAACGGGTTGCTGCAGCGCGCGATGCTTGCCAACCTTGGCCGTTCTCCGCCGGCCGTACTTGCGCGTAATCGTTCGTTTACCGGCCTGTAATAAATTCCTTAGACGGCTGCGACTATCGTTCCGTGCATCCAGTTATTCGAAGAGCGTCCGCGATCCCTGGAGACGCTCAACCATGCCGAAAAAGCTGGTATTGTCGAGAGATAGCATCATCGTGATTAAAGAATGAGGGTGGGTTCATGCGGCGACTTATCAGAGGGGTATGCCTTTTAGCCATTCTGGTCGCGAGTTTGACATGGTCGGAAGCGCGAGGGCAGGCGCAAGGACCAACGCAGGCACCGAAGCCACTAACGTGGGAGGAAGTGAAAGCGCGCTTTGAAACGGACAACCCGACCTTGCGAGCGGGCGAAATCGGAATTGACGAATCGAAAGCTAACGAAATCACAGCGTACTTGCGACCGAATCCCACGTTGACCCTTCTGGCCGACCAGATCGATCCATTTTCCGGTGGTCCGTCTCATGGGCCTTTCGCCTATCTCCTGACATCGGCAACCGTGAATTATCTTCACGAACGCCAACACAAGCGGGAGTTGCGGTTGGAAAGCGCGGAAAAAGCAACCGGGATTACGGTGTCGAGTCAAGCGGACTTGGAGAGAAACCTTCTGTTCAATCTAAGAAGCGCGTTTGTGGGAATGATGCAGGCAAAAGCCGTACTGCGCCTTACGGTTGATAACTTGAACTACTGGGACCAGGTGCTGAAGATCAGCCGCGACCGGTTCCATGCGGGCGATATCGCGCAAATCGATCTGGACCGCCTGGAGTTGCAGCGCGTGCAATTTGAATCTGACGTGCAGACAGCTGAAGTGAACCTGCGCACGTCAAAGATTCAGCTCTTGATGCTTTTGAATGACCGAACACCGATTGATCAGTTCGACGTACTCGGTCTCTACGAATACGCAGACCAACTTGCGCCGTTGGACGAATTCCGGCAGATCGCTCTCGATAACCGGCCGGACTTGCGGGCGGCGATGCAGTCTGTGGACAAGGCGACGACCGACCATAGGCTCGCCGTTTCCAACGGGTCGACCGACCCCACCTTTGGTTTTGATTTTGGCCGGAACCCGCCGATTGACCAGTACTTTGGCGTCAGTGTAAGCATTCCGCTCCGCATTTTCGACCGGAACCAGGGTGAAAAGCTGCGCACGCAGCTAGATATCGACCGCAACCAAAAGCTCTTCGATGCCACGCAGGCCCAGGTATTCAGTGACGTTGACTCAGCCTACGCGATGGTCAACAGCAACCTGATTCTGTTGCGGCCGTACAAGTCGAAGTACCTGGACCTGGCCGTCCGGGTACGCGAGACGGTGCGATTTTCCTATGAGCACGGAGGAGCGTCGTTGCTCGACTTTATCAGCGCCGAGACCGAATACCGCAGCGTGCAATTAAACTATCTGAACCTGGTCGGCACTTACCTGGTGTCAGGCGGCCAGCTAAATCTCGCGGTGGGGCGTGAGGTTCTGCAATGAATTGTAAGTGGGGTTTGCAGGCCGCTTGGGTGGCGATTGCCGGCCTGCTGGTTGCCGGTTGCGATGGAAAGGCCAAGACGGGCGATGGTGCGCCGCCACCGGCGAAAGTGGAGAAAGAGCAGGATGTAAACGTAATCCAGGTGGACCACCCGGAACAATTCCCGCTGGTCAAGGTAGCCGAGTACACGACGACGTCAAGGCTGAATGTGACGGGCACGGTGAGTCCGGATATCAGCCGGACGGTGCCGGTGATTTCGCTTGCGACCGGAAGAGTGGTAGAGATTCGGGCGCGGCTGGGAGACACGGTAGAGAAAGGGCAGGTACTGCTGCGGGTGCAGAGCGCGGATATAGCGGGGGCGTTTTCCGATTACCGCAAGGCAGTTGCGGATGAGGTTCTGGCGCGAAAGATGCTTGAGCGCTCGCAGGTTCTTTACGACAAGGGAGCCATTTCGCTGAGCAACCTGCAGCTGTCCCAGGATACGGAAGACAAAGCGAAGGTGGATGTGGAGACAACTCTGGAGCACCTTCGCGTGTTGGGGGTGGACAAAGATCACCCGAGCGGAATCGTGGAAATCAAGGCTCCTGTCTCCGGAGTGATCACCGACCAGCAAGTGACGAACG
>Ga0207826_1000219_pt1 | contig 15973 bp, 19 predicted proteins | sample LuqExpMetageno80_FD_187837 | JGI IMG/M metagenome (GOLD analysis project Ga0207826, IMG submission 187837) | Tropical forest soil microbial communities from Luquillo Experimental Forest, Puerto Rico - Sample 80 (SPAdes) | ecosystem: Environmental > Terrestrial > Soil > Tropical forest ... | reverse complement strand
TGAGTTCCGGAATGCCGACGGCTCCATCGTTCATGGCCGCACCGTTGAGTTCGGATTGTACATCAAGACTGACGTGCTGGTTATTCCCCGGGGCTATGCCTTCACCGGCTCAGCGCCTAACGGGAGCAAGGGCAAGGCTTATGTTGCGAAATACGCCGTGGTCGGCTGTGATATGGATGGCAATGAGCTGGGGCCGATGGCGTGAATGAGGCTGGCTAACCGTGGGCGCTTTTTATTTCCCCGATTATGCCCAGTATGCGGAGATCACCGGGGCCAACCAATCTAAAGCCGTGTCTTCGCCGGAATTCCAATTATCTGCTGACCCAGTTCGCCACGGTGGATGAAGTCCGTCAGGGCCTGCCAGATGTGGTCATCGGCAATACTATTTATCAGCCCTGAGGTTTTGTCGCCCCCTTACATTACGTCGTCTATGACAAGACCGGCAAGAGTATCGTTATCGAACCGCTCGCAGGTAAATTAGTAGTGTATGACAATCCTTTAGGAGTGATGAGCAATTCGCCTACCTTCGATTGGCACATGACGAACCTGCGCAACTATATTGCCCTTTCGCCACGCAATGTGCCGCCGGTGAAAATCGCTGGCATTGAATTGAAACAGCTTGGCCAGGGGAGCGGCATGCTCGGACTACCCGGTGATTTCACCCCGCCGTCCCGCCTTGTGCGAGCCGCAATTTTCAGCCAGACCGCGGTTCCTTCCCCGAACGCTGAAGAGGGCATCTACCAGGTCTTCCATATTCTCAACAACTTTGATATCCCGGTGGGTGTGGCTCAGGAAAAGGACGATAAAAGCAAAATCCATACCGACTATACTATGCTCACCGTCGCCCACGACCCCCAGAATCTGCGTTATTACTGGCGCACTTACAATGACCAGGCCATCAAGATGGTGGACCTGAAAAAAATTGATCTTACGGGGACTAAAATCAAGAAGGTAAACACCGAGGGCCAACAGCGGGTTACGGATATGACCGGGTCGGTTAACTAGTTAAGACCGGGGCTTGATGGGTACTAATACATGAACGGCATTGGCCCACAATCACGTCGGAGGGTAAGTAACCCCTATGAAATGGTCGTCTTTGACTCTTATGGGGGCCGTGGCGGCCCTGCTCCTGATTATAGCGGGTCCAGCCCCGGCCGGGCCGGAGGCGGCGCTTGTGGGCACCTACTGGCGGGCCGTGGAAATCGACGGCAGCGCCGTCGCCCCCCAGCCCAAACCGCGGGAAGCACATCTGGTGTTTGCCGCGGCAGGCAACCGGGTGAACGGCTCTACCGGCTGCAACCGGCTGACGGGGACCTTTGCGCAGACTGCCGAGGGGTTTCGCTTCTCTCAGATGGCCTCTACGAAAATGATGTGCCAGCCACCCCTGGATGCCCAGGAGCGGGCCTTTCTCGGGGCCCTGAATGCCACCGCGGCTGTGCACGTTTCCGGAAATACCCTCACATTTTCGGATGCTACGGGACGGGTGCGCTTGCGTTTCGAGGCCTGTGCCCGTTGAATGGTTCAGGGACAGACTCTGGCTATTCCAGGCTTTGTTCCCGAAACTCTGAGTTGAGAAATTCCTTGAGGAGTTCTTCCTGGTGGGCAGTGAGGTCGGTGGGGGTCTTAAGCGAAACTTCCACGAGCAGGTCGCCCCGTTTTCGGCTTTTCAGGTCCGGGAGGCCCTCACCGTGGAGGCTGAAGACTTCCCCGGACTGGGTGCCCCGGGGAATGGCGAGAGGGGCGTCCCCGTTTAAGGTGGGGACGATGACTTCCCAGCCCAGGGCCGCCTCCACAAAGGAGAGCTCGGTCCGGTAGAGCAGGTCGCGACCCCGGCGGCTCAGGAAGGGATGGGGGGTCACCTGCACCTCGATGTACAGGTCTCCGGGGGGCCCGCCATAGCGTCCGGCCTCCCCTTCCCCCCTTAAACGCAGCCGGGTGCCGGTGTCCACCCCGGGGGGGATGCGCACCTGCATCTGGCGTTCTTCCTTGGTGGCGCCGTTGCCCCCGCAGGCTTCACAGGGATGGGGGATGAAGCTGCCGGCGCCCCGGCAAACCGGGCAGGTGGTGAACACCCGCAGCGTCCCCCGGCTCTGGGTCACCTGGCCCCGGCCGCCGCAGGTGGAGCAGGCCTGGGCCGAGGTGCCCGGCTCCAGGCCCTGCCCTTCGCATCTTTGGCACAGGACCCGGCGCTCCACGGTAATCTCCTTTTCCACCCCCTTGAGCACTTCCTCCAGGGAGAGGGTGACGGGTTGACGCAGGTCCGCGCCGGATTGGGCCCGGGTAGCCCGGCCCCGGGGGCGGCCGAAGCCGAAAAAGTCCTCAAAGATGTCCCCGAACCTGCTGAAAATGTCCTCGAAGCCCCCGAAGCCGCCCACGTCGAAGCTGCTCAGGCCTTCAGGGCCATACAGGTCGTAGATTTGGCGTTTTTCCGGGTCGGAGAGAACCTGGTAGGCCTCGGAGACCCTTTTGAACTCCTCTTCGGCGGCCTTGTCTCCGGGGTTGCGGTCGGGGTGGTACTTGAGGGCGCGTTGGCGGTAGGCGCTTTTGATTTCTTCTAAGGTGGCGTTGGGTCGGACTCCCAACAACTCATAAAAATCCACCATGCTCTCCCCCATAAGCTTTCTCGGCTAATAGTTCGGCACAATAATCAATTAAATTTATAGTTATCATCGCTGGGAAGCTTGTCAAGAAGGTAGCATCACTGCTTGCGCCTGAATTTCAAGAATTCGGCACCAGCGCGGTCAGGCGTTTTCTCAGGTCGGGGGAAAGATCATCCACGGCCACCACCTTGGCGCGGCTGGCGGCCCCGGAGGTAAGATGCACGGCCCGGGGAGGCACTTCGAGTAGGCGGGCCAGGAAGGCCAGCAATTCTTCGTTGGCCCGGCCTTTCTCCGGCGGGGAGGCCACCTTAACCTTGAGCCGGTCGCCGTGCAGGCCCGCCACTGCGGTCTGGCGGGCGCCCGGCACTACATGAATTTTCAGGAGATAGCCCTGGCTGGTGGGGGAAAAAAAGTCAGCCACGGCGGCTCAACCAAATCCCCCCTGGATGAGGCGGATGGCATAGCTCATCATGGTGCCGATCAGGAAAACCTTCAGGAAAATGATCACCGCCAGGACCGCCAGGGGTGATAGGTCGAGACCGCCGTACACCATGGGGAACCGGCGACGGAGATAGGAGAGGACGGGCTCCGTGACGTTGTAAAGAAACCGGACAATGGGGTTGTAGGGGTCCGGATTTACCCAGGAGATCAGGGCCCGGCCGATAATCAGCCACATGTAAATTTCCAGGCCCCAATACAATACCTCGGCCACCGCTTTCAAAAAATAACCCAACGCGATCATACCGTTACCTTTCGGGCTAAATTATTATTTATAGGTTGCCAGACACAGGATTGTCAAGCCTTTCCCGGTCACCCAGGTCTATGTTGCCCAGTTTGTTTAAGAGCTATTACAAACCCCCAGGACCGCGCAGGGTCATTCTGAGCGCCGCGAAGAATCTCGCATTTTCAGGCAGTTGAGATCCTTCACTTCGTTCAGGATGACAAAGAAGTCGGTTTTGCCATGACTTCAAGTGAGGTTGCGCCCTCAGTGGCCATTCTTTACAATTATAGCAACCTTTCATCATGCCACCGGGACAATTCGCTACCTTTGCCGCCCTGCGGCACCGCAATTTTCGCCTGTTTTACATCGGGCAGACCATTTCGCTCCTGGGCTCCTGGATGCAATCGGTGGCCCTTAGCTGGCTGGTCCTGATGCTCACCAACTCCGCTTTTTATCTGGGAGTGGTGAGCGCCCTGCAAGCCCTCCCCATCCTCATTTTCTCTTTTTTAGGCGGGGTGGTGGCTGACCAGTCCCACAAGCAGCGGCTTCTCTATCTCACCCAGGGGGGCATGATGGTGGTGGCCTTCATTTTGGGCTACCTGGTGGTCGCCAGCCTCCTGAACATCTGGGTGCTCTGCGTCCTGGTTTTCCTGGCCGGCACCGCCCTGGCCTTTGACATCCCCATCCGCCAGGCCTTTATGGTGGAGCTGGTGGGGAAGGCGGATCTCCCCAACGCCATTGCGCTTAATTCCACCATGTTCAACGGCACCCGGGTGATCGGACCGGCCCTGGCCGGGCTCCTCATCGCCCAGGTGGGCCTGGCCAACTGTTTTTTCCTGAACGCCTTGAGCTTTTTGGCCGTGCTTTTGGCCCTGTTCAGGATGGAGCTCCCTCCGCCGGTGGCCGTACCCCGGGCCTCGGTACGGGAAGCCCTGGGGGAACTCAAAGATTTTATGAAGGAAAATCAGGCCTTGAGGCTGATCCTGATTCTCATGACCGCGGTCTCGGTCCTGGGCCAATCCTATTTCGTCCTGGTGCCCATCCTGGCCCGGGACGTGCTGGGAGCCGGCCCCCGGGGCTTCGGCGTCCTCATGGCCATGAGCGGCCTGGGGGCCTTCCTGGGGGGCCTGGCCCTGGCCCGGCGCCTGACCCGGCACCCCCCCATGCCCTCTTTCCTGTGGGGCATGGCCCTTTTCCTGGCGGGGCTCCTGGCCCTGTCCCTGTGTCGGAATTTTTACCTGGCCCTGGGGGCCATGGTGCTTATCGGCATTGGCATGGTGACCCAGCTCTCCACGGGGAACAGCCTCCTCCAGCTCAACGTCCCGGACCAGATGCGGGGGCGCATCATGAGCCTGTTCAGCCTGATCATTATCGGCTCGGTGCCCTTCGGCAGCATGCTGTACGGCACCGTGGCCCACTACGTAGGCCCGAGCCTGGCCCTGACCATGGGGAGCCTGTCCGCCGGGGCGGTCTCAGGGGTCATCCTCCTGCGCTACCCGAACCTGCGGCGCCTGGATTTCCAGGGGATGGAGCCGCCCCCGGGGCAACCATTGCCGCCGCGCCTGGCGCCACCGATGGGATAGTAAAAGCGCAAGTTTGAGGGAGAGCCCAGGGGATTTCCACAGGCTGGAAAGCCTGTGCCACCAGCCCCTACCCCTCCCTCGCATCGTCCCCCAACCCCTTAAGGACGGTAGCACGGGCTTCCAGCCCGTGCCGGCCCGGGCAAGATGCCCGGGCTACCAGAGTATTCTGCGGGTTGGGAGGGGGTCTTGGGGGGCATGCGGCGGCGGGGTTAAACCGTCCCTGCATCCCTGGACCTCCCTCCCAAAATGGTCCCTATTCGCCCTCCAAAAAATCTTGGTAGATTCAAGAAATCTTGGTATAATTTTTTGTTACTAAAAATTCACACGCACTGCGAGGGCGGGTTGGTGCCTCCGGGTGGCCCCGCCGGCTACAGTGCGGCGGAGACCAACCAGGAGAAATTATGTCACTTGTCACCATGAAGGAACTGTTGGAGGCCGGCGTTCATTTCGGCCACCAGACCCGCCGCTGGAATCCCAAGATGCAGCCTTACATCTTCGGGGCCAGAAACGGCATCCACATCATCGATCTGCAGAAAACCGTCCAGTTTTTCAAGAGTGCCTACAATTATGTCATGGAAACCGTGGCCGACGGCGGCGTGGTGCTGTTCGTGGGCACCAAGAAGCAGGCCATGGACGCCATTTCCGAAGAGGCCAGCCGGGCCGGCATGTACTTCGTCAACCACCGTTGGCTGGGCGGCATGCTCACCAACTATGCCACCATCAGCCGCTCCATCGGGCGCCTGAGAAACTTTGAGACCATGAAAGAAGACGGCAGCCTGAAGCGCTTCCCCAAGAAGGAAGTGCTCCTCATGGAAAAGAAGGCCGCCAAGCTGGAACGGGCCCTGGGCGGCATCAAGGACATGGGGCGCCTGCCTGACATCGTCTACATCGTGGACCCCCGCAAAGAGTCCATCGCGGTCAAGGAAGCCCGCAAAATGCAGATTCCCCTGGTGGCCATCGTGGACTCCAACTGCGACCCCACGGAAATCGATTATCCCATCCCGGGAAATGACGACGCCATCCGGGCCATCCGCCTGCTGACCTCCCGGGTCGCCGATGCCTGCATCGAGGGCGCCAAGCTCAGAGAAGAACGCCTGGCGGGTGCGGTGGACAAGGAACTGGCCGAAGCCATGGCCGCTGAAGCCCCGGCCGCAGCGCCAGCCATCGAACCCGAGAGGGCGGCAGCCACCCCCGAGCAGGAAGCGCAAGAATCGGCGTAATCCGGGTGCCTCCCTTCTCAAGCTATTCACCATTACGCAATAGGTTCGGGCCGGCGCCTGCCCATGCAAGGCCCCGGCAGAAGTGCGGCAAGGAGAATATATTTTGGAAATCAGCGCTGAACTGGTAAAAACGTTACGCGACAAGACCAACTGCGGCTTCATGGATTGCAAGAAAGCCCTCAAAGAGACCCAGGGCGACCTCGAGGCAGCGGTCACTTACCTGCGCCAGAAAGGCATCGCGGTGGCCACCAAGCGGGCCGAGCGGGCCACCTCCGAAGGCGCCATCTGGGCATATTTGGGGGCCGATGGTCAAACCGGGGTGCTCCTGGAAGTGGACTGCGAATCTGACTTCGTGGCCAAAACCGATGGTTTCCTAGCCTTCGGCGAGGCCCTGGTGCAGCAAATAGCCCAAACCGCGCCGGGGGACCTGGAGGCGCTTTTGTCCCAGCCCTGGCAGGGCAAGGCCGGCGTCAGTGTGCAGGAATACCTCACCGAACTCATCGGCCAGATCGGCGAAAATATCCGGGTCAATCGCTTCAACCTCTATGCAGGCTGTGGTCCCGTGGCGGCCTACATCCATTTCGGTGCCAAAATCGGGGTGCTCCTGGAACTGTGCGCCCCGTCGAACTCTCCCGAACTGCAGGCCCTGGCCAAAGACCTGGCCATGCAGGTGGCCGCCACCAACCCCCTGGCCGTGTCCCCGGAGGGGCTGGACCCGGAGGTAGTAGCCAAAGAAAAAGCCATCTATGAGGCCCAGGCCCAGGAGTCCGGCAAACCCGCCAACATCATAGAAAAGATGGTGGGCGGGCGCCTGGAGAAGTTCTTCAAGGAAGTTTGCCTCATGGGCCAGGTATTTGTGAAGAACCCGGACGTCACCGTGATGCAGCTTTTAAATGAGGCCGGGGCCAAAAGCGGCGGCAAAGTGACCGTGTCCCGCTTCGTGCGCTACCAGGTTGGCGCCTGAGGAGAGCGTGAGCCAAGGCGTGCCCAAATACCAGCGGGTCCTGCTCAAGGTCAGCGGCGAGACCCTGTCCGGCGAGAAAAAGTTCGGCCTGTGCCCGGAGACCTTGCAGGTTATCGCCCGGGAGATCAAGGGCCCCCTGGATCTCCAGGTGGAGATGGGCATCGTGGTGGGCGGGGGCAACATCTTCCGGGGCCTGGCGGCCACCGCCATGGGCCTGGAGCGGGCCGTGGCCGATTACATGGGGATGTTGGCCACGGTGATCAACGCCCTGGCCCTGCAGAACGTTTTGGAAAAAGAAGGCATCCCCACCCGGGTCCTGAGCGCCATCGCCATGCACGAGGTGGCCGAACCCTATATCCGCCGGCGGGCCATGCGTCACCTGGAGAAAAAACGGGTGATTATTTTCGCCGCGGGCACCGGGAGCCCCTACTTCACCACCGACACCGCCGCGGCCCTGAGGGCCTCGGAAATCGGCGCCCAGGCTATTCTCAAGGCCACCAAGGTGGCGGGCATTTATGACCGGGACCCGGTGCTGGACCCGGAAGCCCGCATGCTCCGCCGCCTCACCTATTTTGAGGTTCTGGAGAAGTCGCTCAAGGTCATGGACTCCACTGCGGTCACCATGTCCATGGAACAAAACATCCCCATAATCGTTTTCAAACTCCTGGAACAGGGCAACCTGATGAAGGTGATCCTGGGCCAGGAGGTGGGCACGTTGGTGAAATCCGCATGAAAGAGAAGATTTTTGAGGACGTCAAGCGCAAGATGAACAAGGTCCTGGAGGTCATGGCCCAGGATCTGGCGAGGGTGCGCACCGGCCGGGCTTCCGTGTCTCTGTTGGAAGGCATCAAGGTGGAGGCCTACAATGCCAGCATGCCCCTCCCCCAGGTGGCCTCCCTGGCTGCGCCGGAGCCCCGTCTGCTCACCGTGCAGCCCTGGGATCCCACCCTTTTGGGAGACATCGAAAAGGCCATCCTGAAATCTGACCTGGGGCTCACCCCTACCAACGACGGCAAGATCATCCGTCTCCCCATCCCGGCCCTCACCACAGAACGGCGCAAGGAGCTGGTCAAGGTGGTAAAGAAAATGGGGGAGGAAGGCAAGGTGGCCCTGCGCAACGTTCGCCGGGACGCCAACGAGCGCTTGAAAGACCTGAAAAAAGATAAGGAGATCTCCGAAGACGACGCCCACCGGGCCCAGGATGAGGTCCAGAAAATCACCGATGACTTTATTAAAAAGGTGGACGCCCAGGCCGCTGAAAAAGAAAAGGAGATCATGTCCTTTTAATGAATTACCCCAGCGATCTTCCCCAAGCCAACGCCAGCCTGGACCTAAGCCGCCTGCCGCGCCACGTGGCCATCATCATGGACGGCAATGGCCGCTGGGCCAAGCGCCGGGGTTATCTCCGGGTACGGGGCCACCTGACCGGCGTGGAGTCGGTGCGGGTGGTAGTCCGCCTGGCCCGGAAGCTGGGAATCGAGTACCTCACCCTCTACGCTTTTTCCGACGAGAACTGGCAGCGCCCCACCACAGAAATCCGGGCTCTCATGAACATCCTGTCCCGATTTGTCCGCAGGGAACTGCCAGAACTGCGGGAAAACCAGATCGTCTTGCGGGCCATCGGCGATCTGGCGCGCCTGCCGGAGAATATCCAGCGGGAACTGATTCGGGCTGAGGAGGCCAGCCGGGAAGGAGCCCGTATGACCCTCTCCCTGGCCTTGAGCTACGGCGGCCGCAACGAAATCCTCCGGGCAGCCCAATCCCTGGCCGAGGACCTCCGGGCTGGGCGCCTGCAGCCGCAAGATATCACCCCGGAGAGCTTCGCCAGCCACCTCTATACCGCCGGCATGCCCGATCCCGATCTTCTGATCCGCACCAGCGGCGAGTACCGCCTGAGCAACTTTCTCTTGTGGCAAACCGCCTACACCGAACTGTATTTCACCGACACACTCTGGCCCGACTTCCGGGAAGAGGAATTCATCAAGGCCCTCCTGGAATACCAGCACCGTTACCGCCGCTTCGGCCTCACCCAGGAACAGGTTGAGGCCCGGGTTTCCAGTACGGCTCGCGGTTAGGCCGATCTCACACCTCTCGTTTTGCCGTCAAACAAGTAATTTTTTCGCAGGAGTAGGGGCATGGCTTGCCATGCCCAGGCACAGGCTTGCACAGGCTGGGAGCCTGTGCCACCAAAGTTTATTTTCCTACTTCAAAGTCTCCTGATTTTACTGGTGAAAACGCCTCGACGGCAGGAGAAAGGGGAATAACAGCCCCAGTGACATCAGGAACAGGAAGCCATCGGTGATGTAATCAAAGAAATTGGGGGATGGTAACAGCCTCAGATTGAAGGCCATGATGTAGGCGATGAAAATGACCGACAAGGGATTAAAGAACCAGACGGTTATGAGGGTGATGAGTGCCATGAAAATGAACCACAGGGAAAAATTGTAACCGAGGGCATACAAGTCATAGGAGAGCAAACCCAGATAGGAAGAAAATAAAACTAAAGAAATAACTACATTCCAGAGGCAAAACGTGAAGAGTTGCCTATCCGATAATAAGGACTTGCCCATAAGTTTCGGCCACAGAACCACCATGACCAGGGCCAGGCTGCCGATGGAAAAATTGGGGTTAAGTGACAAGAGATAGTCAGCCAGGGATAAACCATGCACCGGCAGCAAGGTAATGACGGCAGATAAGGCCAGCAGCACCAGCTTCTGCCATCCCTTCTGAAATTGAGATAATTTGCTCCATGAGATCACCGAAACAATCACTAACGTAACCAACAGCCAGGGGAAGAGAAGCTGAAAATACTCTCTAATGAACATGGGCTCCCTGTTCCTCGAGCCAGGCTTCATTAAACATTACATGCTTGATGCGGTTTTTCTCGTAAGAATAGGTCAGGTGATAATATTGCCGTGTGGAAGTGAGGGAGGGGTAGGCATATTCTTTCCCGGGGGTATGCTCCAAAACATAGAGGTTCTTCCAAGTCTTCCCCTCGTCCTGGGAAAGGACCAGGGTGAGGTCGCTGCGGTCCCGAAAATTGTTATTGATGGCCCCCAGGATGGCGCCGTCGGCCGTGCGGATCATGTCGAAGCCAGCATCGGGGTTGGGAAGCGGCGTATCGGTCAACTTGGACCAGTCCTGCCCTACATCCCTGCTCACGGCCGTGAGGATTTGGCGGTTTTCAGATCCTGCGGCATTCCTGAAAAAAGCTATAAGGGTTTTGTTGCCCCGGGGGATGAGGGCCGGTTGAATGGCCCCGCCGGTATGGGTCATCCGCCGCAGTTCGTAAGAAGGGCCGGCCAACTCCAGCCGGAAGAGCAGCACTTGGGAAAACTTGCGGAGAAATTCGTGATAGACCGGCAGGAGTAAGGCCCCCTGGCTGAGGCTGAGGCCTTTATTCTTGACGTTGCTGGTGAGGTTGAAAAAGGGGCTCAGGAGCAGCTTTCGGCTGGGAGTCCAGGTCTGGCCCTGGTCCTGGGACACCTTGTAATTGAGCGAGGCGGTGGACCAGCCGCCCAGCATGGAGGCATAAAAAAGCCAGAGCCCGCCCCGCTGGTCATTCATGACCACGGCATTGCCGACCTTCCTCACCCAGCGCTTAAGTTCAAGGGAACTCTGGCGCCGATCCAGCAATACCCGGGGCTCCGTCCAGGTGCCAGTGTTTTCCTGATAAAACGCCTCGAAAATCGCCACATCCGGGGCGCCTTCCCGGGAGCCGGCATACCAGGTACAGATGAGCCGGTCTTTTCCGGCCACGGCGATGGCGGCAACATGACAGATCACCCCGGGCTGGGCAAGATTTACGAAATCTTCTGAAAAATAGGGCCGCTCACTCCCGGCTTCAGCACTAAGACTTTTGGGGATGCTCAGGTCGGACCATGGTTTTTGCGGGCCGGAAAAGTAGGTTTGATAACCGGGAATGAAATACAACAGGACCACGAGCCAGGCGGCCAGCAACCTCCACGGCCAGGGGTGGTCCGCCGCTCTCTGCCCCGCCATCAGTCTCTCATTTCTTTAATTTTATAAACGGGTAACTCGGGCGGCTTTGGATCTTCCTGGTTTGCCAGCCAATCCTTCAAGTCTTGGGCGACCTGCTGAGGCAACCGGCCCCGGGTCCGCAGGTCCTCAACGCTTGCCCCCCGCAAGTCTTCCAGGCTGGCATAGCTCTGCAGCAGCAACTTCTGGCGCACCGGGCCGAGCCCCGGCACCTGGCCCAGGGCCGAGGCCACCAGCTCCTTACGGGCCCGGCGGCGATGGTAGGTGATGGCGAAGCGGTGGGCTTCATCCCTGAGTCTCAGAAGCAGGAGCCAGCCAGGGCTTGAAGCCGGCAACAGCTTGGGGTTCTTGCGTCCCGGCAAGAAAAGCCGGTCCGGGACTTCCCGACCGGCCTGGTCACGGGACTTGGCCAGCCCCACCACGGGCAACTCCGCCAATCCCAGGTCCTTCAGGGTTTCGAGGACCACCCCCAGTTGGCCCTTGCCGCCGTCCACCACCAGGAGGTCGGGCAGAACCTGCCCTTCTTTGCCGTAATGCCGCCGCACCACCTCCTGGAGCATGGCGTAGTCATCCTGGCCGGCCACTTCCCGGATGCGAAAGCGGCGGTACCGGGATTTGTCGGGCTGACCCCCGGCAAAGGCCACCAGGGCCCCCACCGATTGCCCCCCCTGCAGGGTGGAGATGTCCAGACATTCCAGGCGCTCGGGAATTCTGGGAAGGCTCAACCGGTCTTTTAAGTCCGCCAGAGGGTCGGCGCCTCGGGGGAGACTCTGGCGATTGGTCAGGGCCACCCGGGCATTCTCCTGGGCCAGAGCCAGAAGGCGGCTGCGCTCGCTCTTCGCTTGGCGGGAAGGAGCCGCGACCCCAGGTTCACCGGGCCGGAAATCGCCCTGGTCCCCTCCCCCGCCTTTCCCAGGCACCAGGCGCACCGGTTTTCCTCGCTGTTCGCTCAGCACCTCGACCAGCACCTTGCGGTCCGGGATGTCCCAGGGGAGCAGCACCTCGTCCGGCAGGGGCCGCCCCTCGGCGTAATACTGCTTGAGGAAATCTCCCAAAAGATCGCCCCCGGCCGGGATTTCCGCGAAGTAATATTCCTGGCTGCCAGTGACCAGGCCGGCCCGCACCAGGAAGACCAGCACCAGGGCTTCCTCCCCTTCCTGGGAGACGCCCACCACGTCTTGGTCCCGGGAAGTGGGGCGGGCCATGGCCTGGCGCTCCAGGGTGGCCTGAATCGCCTGGATCCGGTCGCGCAGCTGCGCGGCCTTTTCAAAGTCCAGGTTGACCGCGGCCTGGTCCATTTCCTCTTTGAGGCTGCGCAGGAGATTCCTGCCCCGGCCCCTCAGGAATTGCACGGCCTGGTGCAGCACCCGGCGGTAGTCCTCTTCTGAGACCCCGCCGGCACAGGGAGCCAGGCACCGGCCCATCTGGCCTTCGAGACAGGGGCGGGTCCGGGGGGCGAAGCGGCGTTCTTTGCACATCCTCAAGCCGAAGACTTGCTTCATCACCTTGAGGGTTTCCCGGACCGCGCCGCTCGAGGTGTAAGGCCCGAAATACAGGGCGCCGTCGTTGGCAAAGCGCCGGACAAAACGCAGGGCCGGAAAGGCTTCCTTGATATTGAGGCGCAGGCAGAGAAAATTTTTGTCATCCCTGAGCCTGACGTTATACCTGGGGGCGTGCTCCTTGATGAGGGTGCGCTCCAGAATCAGGGCTTCCCGGGCCTGGGTGGTCAGGACATAATCCACCCTGACGGCTTTTTTCAGCATCAAGGCCGTCTTGGGGTCATGCTTGTCCGGGGTTTTGAGGTAAGAGGCCAGGCGGTTCCTGAGGTTAACGGCTTTCCCCACATACAACACCCGGCCGCCGGCGTCTTTGAAAAGATAAACCCCGCTTCTTTTGGGGATGCGGGGCATTGACTCGGCGAGCGCGGGATAAGGAGAAGCGGGCTTTACATCAGGAGCAGGCATCTTATCTTTAGGATAACAGGACCGGTGATGCTGTCAAGGCTGGGTTTTCCCGGCATTTTCGAGGGATTTCCGATTAACCAGTTTAATTATGAAGGAGCCGACCATGACCCATCGCACTGCCAGTATTATGATCTGGAGCGTGTTAATCGTTTTGCTCCTGATCGGTCTCATCGCCCCGCCCCTTCCCAACAGCTTCCCCACGGACCTCGCGGCTTCCGGCTGGCTCTCGGGCGGGTTGTTCAGCTCCGGCGTCCTGTCGGCGGGGCTGTTTTCCATGGGCATCTTCTCGGCGGGCCTGTTCTCGGTAGGCATTTTCTCCGTGGGCGTCTTCTCCCTGGGAATTTTTTCCTTCGGCACCTTTGCCGTCGGCGTCTGGGCCGCCGGGCAATTCGTCAGAAGTTGGCTGGCAATGAAAGAATGACCCAATTCAAGTTAGTGCGGTGGGTAAACGAGGGAGAACAATATGACCATCCCCCAGAAAACCTTTGGACGCACCGGTCATTCCGTCACCATCCTGGGCTTGGGGGGTGAAGGGGTGCTCCGCACCTTTGGCTACGAGCAGGAGGCCCGGGCCATGGTCGAAGCCGCGCTGGAGGCCGGCATCAATTACTTTGAAAGTGCCAGGGCCTATTCGGACAGCGAGGCCTACCTGGGAAAAAGCCTCAAGGGCCACCGGGATAAAATCTTCCTTACCAGCAAATCACACGGCCGCACCCGGGATGAAGCCGAGGAGCACCTGGCCACCACCCTGCGGAACCTCAGAACCGATCACCTGGACCTGTGGCAGGTGCACGACGTGCGCACCCGGCAGGACCTGGAGGCCTTGAGCGGCCCCGGCGGGGCCTTGGAGGTGTTCCGGTGGGCCAAAGAAGAGGGCTATGCCCGCTTCGTCGGCGTCACCGGCCACCACGACCCCGCCATCCTGCGGCAGGCTCTGGACCTTTACGATTTCGACACGGTGCTTCTGCCCGTCAACCCGGCAGAACCCCACTCTCAGAGCTTCCTGCCCCTGGCCCGAGAGGCCCTGGACAAAGGCCTTGGCGTCATCGGCATGAAGGTGCTGGCCCGGGGGTTGGTCACCCAGCTCAATTTAGCTCCGGTCAGGGACTACGTACACTACGCCTTGAGCCAACCGGTGAGCCTGGTGGTCATCGGCTGCGACAGCCCGGAACACGTCAAGGAACTCGCGCAGGCGGCCCGGGAATTTCAGCCCATGCCCCAAGAAGTCCAGCACCGCGTGGAGGAGGCCGTTGTCCCCTTCGCCAAAGGCTTGATGTACTATAAGCCTTAAAAATTCAATAATGTTTGGCAAGTGTGGGGAGGGCCAGGGACGTAGGGGCGAGGCATGCCTCGCCCCTAAGGGCCTCCCTCCAACCCCCCCTCTCATCCCGCAGAAGGGGCCGGCAAAGCGGCCCAATGGCCCGACTTGCTGGCCAAAAGGCCCAAGGGGTTGAGGAAGAGAGTTTGAGGGGCCGGGGGTCGCGGACCCCTGCCCCCAGAATGGAAAAAATCTATGCAAAAAACACAGGGAGAGTAGGTATGTTCAAGGAATTCAAGGAATTCGCCATTCATCCCTGTGAGGGACCGGCGCTGCCCGCAGTGCACTTCACAGTTGGCGGCGGAAACCACTTAATGACAAGCTGTGGTCATAGAGATAATAAAATGGGCCGCAGGCTTTAGGCTGTGCCGGGGCACGGCAAGCCCTGCCCCTCCAGAAAAATTACTTATTCAAAGGCAACTCGGTAGGAGGGGTAAAGGCCCAAAAAAGGGCCGCTCTGGCTCAGGCGGCCCTTTTTAACGCCCTTTCCCTGCCTTGCCTCATACGGCCGAGGACAGGTGAGACGTCAAAGTGTTTGGCTCCGGCCTTTCAGGCTTTCTCCTCTTCCATCTTGCCCTTGTGCTTGGTGCCGCACATGGGGCAGAGGACATCGATCTCCTTTTCATCGCCGATGAACTTTTCCCTGAGTTTTTCCGGCCCCAAAAAGGTGATGTCGCCGCAGGAACACGCCGGACATTCCGCCCGAACCCGGTATTTTTTCTTGGACATGGCCCCTCCTCGTTGAGCGTGGTTTCTACCTGAGTATATCTCAGAGAAGCCAAACTTGAAAAGTTTTCCCGGCTTATTTAGGCGCTCCCAGCACCCGCCGACGACGAAAATTCTTTGACTTTCGGGTCAACACGGGATATCGTGCGGCCTGGTTAGCGCCGATTTTCCCACTCTTTTAACCAGGCGGAGGGCATATGCGGAGCAACGGCAGGCGGGGGTTTGTCCTGGCATCCCTCATTATGGTCGCGCTGCTTATTCCCCGGATGCTGCAGGCCGCAGATTTCGAAATAGCCGATTGCCGCTATGATTTCGGGCTGCGCCTGGGTTATGGCTACAGCTGGAAAAGCCCGTCAGTGCACCTCTACTCCCTTCTGCCTCGCTGGGGCATCTTTATTGTTAACCCCCATACGTCGACCCTGCCCGGGAAACTGGGGATTTCCTTCGAGGTGGAGGGCATCCTGAGCATTGCCGAGGCCCGGGATACCGGCTGGGAACTGGGCTTTACCCCCCTTCTGAAGTTTACCCTGCCCGTCACCCCGGGCCTGCACCTGTTTCTCGAAGGGGGCGCCGGGATGATCACCCAGCAGTTCAACAGCCCGAATGTGCCTCATTCCTTCAACTTCACCCCCCAGGTGGGGGCCGGCCTGGATGTGGCGGTGGCCTCCCGCTGGGCCGTGACCGTGGCCTACCGGTTCCGCCACTCCTCCAATGCCGGTATTGTGGAGCCAAACCCCGGGCTTAACGTGAATTTCTTTCATGCCGGGATCACCTATTTTTATTGATTCACAGGAAATGAGGTAAAATTTTTCCGAGATTTTTTTCGAGATTTTTTCTTGACTAACAGTAATAATTATTATTTAATAATTATAGACATG
>Ga0207826_1000218_pt1 | contig 15986 bp, 15 predicted proteins | sample LuqExpMetageno80_FD_187837 | JGI IMG/M metagenome (GOLD analysis project Ga0207826, IMG submission 187837) | Tropical forest soil microbial communities from Luquillo Experimental Forest, Puerto Rico - Sample 80 (SPAdes) | ecosystem: Environmental > Terrestrial > Soil > Tropical forest ... | reverse complement strand
GCACGTGATCGCGATCTGATGGGCCGCGAGCGCCGCCGTGCCGATCCAGCCCATGAGAATCGCGGCGAACGCGAAAGCTCCGACTTCGGATAGATATTGGAATCCGACCGGCAATCCGATTCTGAGGAGTGATTGAATTGTCGGCAGACTAAGCAAGCTCGGCAGCAGGACCGAGAAACCGCTTCCTGTGACGCGAACGGAGGTGAGAGGGTTCACCAAATCAGGATTTCCGCGTTTGGCAAGTTATTAGGGACATCGGTTGCTGCGAACCTGCATCACTCACAATCAATCCTTAGAGCTAGTATTGTTCGCTTAAGGATTTAAATGGTGCCGGTCAGGGCGGCTGGCAATGTAGAAGCATAGGCCAGCCTGCACCGAGCGATCACTGTGCATGGCCCTGGTTGAACAGTGTTCGGCCTGGGGGAGAATCTGTCCCGCGTTTGCTTTTGAACAGTGCAGATCCGATATTCGGATGTGACCCCGGTAAGTGAAGTAAAATACAAGATTGGGAATGAGCGCCTGGTGAAGGTTACCGGAAGCGCGGCGGCGAAGCTTTCGCAATTGCTGCAACGGCAGGGCCGCCCGGATGGCGCACTAAGAGTCGCGGTCATTGGCGGAGGTTGTTCCGGGTTGCAATATAAAATGGATCTTGTGGATGGCCCTGCTAACCGAGACATTCTTGTGGAATCTAATAACGTTCGCGTTGTTGTTGATCCGAAGAGTGCGCTGTTTGTCAGTGGGTCATTGCTAGACTACAGCGAAGATCTCCAAAAGGGAGGATTTAAGGTGACGAATCCGAACGCCGTGGCGCATTGTTCCTGCGGCGAAAGTTTCTCTGCATGATTGATTACTTCGCCCTCCTTGGTATCGAGCGGCGGCCCGCGATCGCTGAAGAAACCGTGAAGGGGGCTTATTTCCGCAAAAGTGAGTCGCTCCACTCGGATCCAGCTCGATCGGGCGAGTTGATTGCCGTTAATGCTGCGTTTCAGACTATCGCTAATCCCGCGACACGAATTCAACATCTCTTGGTGCTCGAGTTCGGGGATGCCGGCGGAGGCCAAATAGGGCCTGATCTGGGAGAATTATTCGGGACGATCGTCGAAGTGCTGCAAATCGCTGACCAGGAGTTAGGGTCTCTCTCGGCCCGGAGTTCGCCCATTCTCCGCGCTCTGGCTTACCAGAGTCTGGACGGACTTCGCGAAAAATTGGCCCAGGCGGAAAAAGAGCTTTCGCAGCGAGAGTCCGATCTTCTCGCTGAGGTCGCCCCGCTCGATCGGAGCTGGTTTGAGAGCACTGTTCAGTCCCGCTATCCGCTCGCGCAAATCGCGCTGGGTCTGACGTTTGTTCAGAAGTGGTTGAGTCAGGTGCGAGAAAGAAAAATCCGCTTGGAAGTACTCGCTTAGGGTTCGATTTGTATGGTCTCGAGCGAATCTCTACCAATTTATGAATGAAATCGTTGGGATAGACCTCGGAACAACGAACTCGTTGATAGGTGTCATGGATTCGGGTTTTCCTATCCTGATAGCCGACCGCGAGGGATCGAGACTGACTCCGTCCGTGGTTTACGTTCCGGAAAGCGGTGATCCGATAGTCGGAGCTCCTGCAAATCGGATGCGTGCATTGATGCCGGAACGGACTTTGTATTCTGTGAAACGTCTTATTGGACGCCGGCCCGGAGAGTCGGAGAAGGAAGATTTTCCCTTTGCGGTGAGATCCCAGAACGGCCGCATGCTGTTGGAGATCGGCGATCGACTGCTCAACCCGGAAGAAGTTGCCAGCCTTGTTCTGAAGAAGCTCAAAGCCGATGCCGAAGCAAGCCTCGGGCGCTCGGTAGATCGAGCAGTGATTACCGTTCCCGCATACTTCAACGACTTGCAACGCCAAGCTACGAAGCGAGCCGGGGAGCTGGCTGAGTTCACGATAGAAAGAATTATCAATGAGCCGACCGCCGCCGCCCTGGCCTACGGCTTAGACCGACTCCGTGATCGCTCCAGAATCGCCGTTTACGACCTCGGCGGCGGAACCTTTGATATCTCTATCCTCGAACTGAACGAAAGCATTTTCCGCGTTTTGTCAACGAATGGAAACACCCGGCTGGGCGGCGATGATATCGATCGTGAGCTTGTCCGTCTTCTGAAGGAACGCATCATCGGCCGCTATCCGGAACTTCGGCCGGAACTCGAGGATAGGCTGTTTTATGCCAGAATTCGTGAAATAGCGCACGCAGCAAAATTGCGATTGTCGACTGAAGACGTTGTGCAGGTCGAAATGCCATTCCTGTCCGGGAATCGCAGTTTCTCGTACACGCTAACACGGCAGGAGTTGGAATCGGTTGCTCGACCGATTATCCGCCGCACTCGCTCGCACTGTCTCCGGTCGCTTGACGACGCGAAGGTGGATCCTCGTACACTCGATGAAGTGATCCTCGTCGGCGGCGTTACCCGCATGCCGATTGTCCGGCAGTTTTGTGCCGAGGTCTTCCAACGCCTCCCTAACATCACACAAAATCCGGACGAAGCGGTGGCGGTAGGGGCAACGATCCAAGCCGGCATCCTTTCCGGCGAGGTTCAGAACATCTTATTGCTTGACGTTACTCCCTTGTCGCTCGGCATTGAAACATTCGGTGGATTGATGAACGTGCTCATTCCGCGGAATTCCACGATCCCGTGCAAGGCTGGCGAAATGTTCACAAATGCAGTCGCTAATCAGACCTCTATGCAGATTGTCGTGTTGCAGGGTGAGCGCGAACTCGCAAGGGATAACTGGGAGCTTGGACGTTTTGATATCGAGTTTGAGCCGGTTCTGAAGGCAATCGCGAGGGTTGGTGTTCAGTTTGAGATCGATGCCGACGGCATCCTTCATGTGTTGGCGCGTGATACCAGGACTGGGCGAGAGAAGGTTATTGAGCTGAGTAGCGCAGTGGATGTTTCCGACGATGCAGTCGAAAAAATGATCGCGGAATCTTTGGATCACGCCTTCGAAGACATGTCCGAACGCGTCTGGACTGAGGCGGTTCTCAAGAGCAACGAGTTACTCCCAGCCGTCCGCAGCGCATTGACACTTGTCGGTGACCAGATAAGCGCAGACGATCAAAAGAAAATTGATGTTCTGGTCATCGAAGTCGAAGCGGCGGCCAAAAGTCACGATTCGCATCGCCTTAAAAAAGCAAATGCAGAGCTGGACGAAGGAACTCAGCATCTTGCGACCCTTTTGATAGATCGCGCGATGACTGAAGCGGCAAAGCGCAAGAAGTGAGCCGGCGTAAGCGAAAGATCCAGCTTTTGCTCCTCGGTTTCCGGATCGATGGCAAAAGCTGGAGCTTTCGCTTACGCTGTCAATATTACTGATTGCCAGGGATCCCGGCGCCAGGTTCGGATCGGGTGTCAAAGAAAATGCGGGGAGGGATCACGTCGCTGATCGCCCAGCGCGATTTGCCGTTAAAGGCTCTAATTTGCGTGTAGCCCGTTTCTGCCGGATAGGCCTTTATAATAGTGTCTCTCCAGAACCGACCGTCGCTCGAAGCTTCAATCTCGACGGTCCTAGGAGCGTCACCGACGTATTGGCCATTTATTTCGATTTTAGCACCGGCGGGTTCAGAGACGATGAGGATGTTTTGTCGAGGTCTCGCAGCCTGAGGGTGCGATGCGCATCCTGAGCCAATCAGAGAAACAGCAGCGATGATGTACGCAGGAGTGGTGTAAAAGTGTGGTAGAAGCCGATGCATAGGATTTGGCTTATCAAAAAGGGGAGCCGTTCGTCTCGCATTTTATCTTTGAATGCCGGGAGAGAAATGCATCGAGAGGGCACAGCCGAAATGTATCGAATCCTCTCCCGGCCTAACTGCCACCAGCAAGCTGCAAAGCTTGGTTTGAGGTCCCCCCAGACAACCTCTCCAAAGCTTGAGCGCTCCGTTGGCAAGCTCTCGAAAAACTCCTCTCGGGAGTCCTATAACGCTGCGGAAGTTCATAGGGCTTCATGCCCGTCGGCGGAAACACCGGCTCCAGTTTCTATCCGGTTATCCCAGCTGATTCAAGCGAGATTGCAAGCCAAGAACTCAAGAAGGACCAACAGTCTCGCGCCCAGGTCCGCATCGCAGCATTCTTCTATTCTTGAGTACTTGAGTGCTCGGCTAGTTGCGGCTCCTTAGCGGCATGTTAGAATTTCTACCGTGTCGCAAGTAAGTGCCGGGCTGTTGATGTACCGAAAGTCTGACAGCATTCTCGAAGTTTTTCTCGTGCATCCGGGCGGCCCATTTTGGGCCAAGAAAGATGAAGGCGCTTGGTCGATCCCGAAGGGACTCATAGATGAAGGCGAGGACAGGCTTGAGGCGGCAAAGCGCGAGTTTGTAGAAGAAACGTCTATCATTCCAGCTGAACCGTTTATATACCTTGGCGAGGTACGGCAGAAATCAGGTAAGCGCGTCTATGCGTGGGCGTTTATCGGAAACTGCGATTTGTCGCGGATGAATAGTAATACCTTTACTCTCGAATGGCCGCCGAAGTCTGGGCAGATGAAAGAATTTCCGGAAATTGACAAAGGAGAGTTTTTCCCGATACCGGCAGCACGACGCAAGATCATTCAGTCTCAAGCGGATTTTTTAGATAGACTGACGAATTACGTCGAACGAGTGAAAGCGTAGCGGGAAGGAATCCGGTAGGCGAAGCGTCCCGCTTTGCTCGATTCTAAAGCAGCAAAGCGGGACGCTTCGCCTACCAGGATTGTTGCCCGCTACTGGTTGCTTTTTTGCGGCGATTCAAGGGTTTTCCGCATCCTGGATATACCTTCCTGGGATGCTTTAATAATTTCAGGATAGTCTTTCTTGAACGTGAATTTTAAGGAGGTGGCACTCCTTTCGGTGTATATCGGGAGACCTACATCGTTGAACATTTTAAAGCCCACGAACTCCGCGTTCACAAAGCCTCTCTGCCGGTTGTACTGAATCGTCACGACCTTGCCGGCGTGAAGGCCGCAGGAGATAGTGACTCCCTGTGTCTGAAAATCCAACCATTTGTCAAAATAAGGATTAAACTTACCACCGGAACGAACCGAAATCGCAGACGATTTAATGATGATGTATGGGTGTCATCATGGAATATCGTCAACTCGGACAATCAGGCCTTCGAATTTCTGTGCTCAGTTTAGGTACGATGACTTTCGGCGGCCGTGACATTTTCAGCAAGGTAGGCGCCACGGATGTTGAGGCCGCGCGTCGCCAGGTCGATCTCTGCCTCGAAGCGGGTGTCAATCTGTTCGACACGGCTAATTCTTATTCAGACGGAGTGTCGGAGGAAATTCTTGGCGAGGCCTTGGAAGGTCGCCGGGATGATGTGCTCATTGCGACCAAAGCCAGGATGGTCGTTGGCGATGGCCCGAACGACGGGGGCGCCTCGCGGTACCATCTGATCCGAGAATGCGAAAAAAGCCTGCGCCGGCTTCGGACTGATCACATCGATCTTTATCAACTCCATGAATGGGACGGACAGACGCCGCTTGAAGAAACGCTTGAGGCATTGGATGCACTGGTGAGGTCAGGTAAGGTTCGGTACGTTGGCGCCTCTAACTACTCGGGATGGCATTTGATGAAGGCTCTCGGCATTTCCGAGCGCCATGGTTACGTCCGATTCGTAAGCCAACAGATCTATTATTCTTTGCAGGCAAGAGACGCGGAGTACGAGCTGGTCCCAATCACGCTTGATCAGGGCTTGGGCATATTGGTCTGGAGCCCATTGGCCGGCGGGCTGTTGTCCGGCAAATATCGGCGCGGCCAGCAGAGCCCGGAAGGTTCCCGTCATTTTAACAACTGGGGTGAACCCCCTATTCATAACGAACAGCAGCTCTATGAGATCATTGATATTCTGTTGGAAATCGGGGAGGCTCGCAAGGTTTCTGCGGCTCAAGTCGCTCTGGCTTACCTGCTTGGCCGGCCGGGTGTGACTTCCCTGGTGATCGGCGCTCGCACAGAGGCGCAGTTGGCAGACAATCTGGCTGCCGCTAACCTGGTCCTTACCCCGGAACAACGGGCCTCGCTCGATTCCGCTAGCTCGCCGGTGTTGCTCTATCCCTATTGGCATCAGGCGAAGACAGCAAAAGAACGGCTCAGCCCGGCTGATCTCTCATTGCTCCGCCCCTTCATTTGACCCAAATTCCGAATTTGGCCTCGTCCTTGTCCTTCGTCCTCGATGAGTCGGCGTTTTCTTCAGCGAAAAGAGCCCGATTGTTCCGCAATTATTTTGTTCCGTTACTTGTCGGCGTCGACAACTCGGCTGCGATGCTCGAGCGCGCTCGCGCGGCTTATTCGAACATAACATGGATTCAGGCAGATCTTGCCCATTGGTTCCCGCCGGCCCTCCAGGACCTCATCTTCGCGAACGCTTCGCTCCAGTGGGTGCCGGACCACGCTGAACTTCTGCAAGGTCTTTGCGTTCGCCTCCGCCCGTGCGGCGTTCTAGCTTTTCAGATGCCATTCATCCACCAGACCGTTCCTTGCGAAGTTGCAGGATGATTATACTCGCTCGGTTTTCACGACCGAATTGGCCGACTGTTACCGGCAGCAGTTCCCGCCGCTCGCCGATGGGCGAGTCTTATTTCCATTTCGTCGGCTCTTTGTCCTGGCCACCGCAAAGTAAGCGAAGGGCTCCAGCCTTTGCCTCTGTGGCGCGCCATGCCTGGCCAAGGCGGGAGCAATCGCTTACGCTTTCTTGGAAAGGAAAGATTTGAAAATTCGCCTGTGAACGTTTATCAGACATGGACGGGCGCAGAAGAACGATGAAAAGCACAAAGGCAAAAGCTGGTTCAGGAGACGCACTGGTCCTTATCTTCCTGGCGTTGGCGAGCTTCCCGGTCGCCAGCATGGCATTTGACCAGCATATTCAGTATTATCAACGTGGTGCCGAATACAAAGTGTACTCCGAGCCGATACGCCTCAGCCTCAGCACACATATCGTTGAGCAAGTTCAGCTCGCGCTTCGTCAGCGTGGCTATTATCGCGGCCAGATCGACGGGTTTATGGGAGATAGCACTCAGATAGCGATTCAAATGTTTTATGTTGATAACTGCTATCGAGTTGCACCGCTGGTCACTAGCTGGCTTTTAGTGCGGCTTGGAATCGGTTCGGACGGAAAATCGGCTTTGAGCGCACGAAGTTTGCGGCAAGAGCGGTACCCGGCAATTGACTAGGGATCGAGAAGCTCCATCATCTGGCTTGCGAATCTCGCGTAAGCGAAGGCTCCAGCCTTTGCCGGGCATGGCGCGCCATAAAGGCAAAGGCTGGAGCCTTCGCTTACGCTACTAGCGCTAGCAGTCGATTCGACGCCAGTATCTGTTCCCACACGGGTATTCGCATTCTGAACTCCTGAAAGCTGAGCACTTCCTCGGTGGGCACCCCACGGCACCGCTCAAAAGGGATCGCACCGAACTCGTCATCGCGCATACCTCTTCGGGCGCGGAAGAACTCGCCAGGATGATACCGCAGGCGCGGATCGTGGCCGCATTCAACACTGTGCCCAGCGAAGTGCTCTTCAACGTTTACGAAGCGAGGCGCAAAACTAACCGGCCCAGCCAAGCAATCGGGCCAATCAGGCAATCCTAGCGCGGATTTTCGCACGCGGCAGCCCGCGCCGGATTAACCCTTGACGGCTCCGGACATGAAACCACGCACGTAGTAACGTTGCAGCAGCAGGAACAGGATCAGGCAAGGGACGGCCATCACCACGACGCCAGCCTCCGTGGCACCGTAGTCGATGGCGCCCATCGTCTGCTGCCGCAGGTTGGCCACCGCGAGCGGCAGGGTCTGCTTTGCGCTGTCGGTTAGCAGGATGAGGGGAGCGAAGAAGTCGCTCCATGCCGCCAGGAAGGCGAACAGGCCCACTGTGATGAGCCCGGGGCGCACCGAGGGAAGGAGGATTCGCCACAGGACGCTGAACGTGCCGCAGCCGTCCACCAGTGCGGATTCCTCCAGCTCGCGCGGTACCGCTTCGAACGAGATACGCATCATGTACGTGGCAAACGGGAGCTGGAACATCGCCAGCACCAAGCTGAGGCCAATCAGGGAATTCTGCAGCCCAAGGCCATTGAGGAGCACATATAGCGGGATGAGCAGCGTCGCGTACGGGACCATCAAGATGGACAGCGTCAACAGGAACAACGCGTCTCGACCCGGAAACCTGAATCTGGCGAAGGCGTACCCGCCAAGGGTCGACACCGCCAGAGTGATCGCGACCGTAAAGAGCGCTACGTACGCGCTGTTGAGCAGAAACTGGGCCAACCCTGCACCGTAGTTGAAGAGCGTGGTGTAGTTCCCCAGACCGAAGCCGTTCACCTGTCCGGTGGAGGCCTGCGGGCTTACGGAGGCCGCCAGACTCCACAGCAGGGGGAACAGGAAGATGATCGCCAACCCCCCGGTCAGCACATAGTACGGGGTGCGGCCTAGCGTTCCCGTGCGCGTCGTGGTCATCGCTTCAGACCCGGTTCTGAGCTGCGGAGGTAGCGGAACTGGACGGTGTTAAGCACAAGGAGCGCCACCAGGACCATGATCGAGATGGCCGCGGAAGTGCCCAGGTTCTGTTTCTGGAACGCCTCGCGGTAGATCAGTTGGACGACCGTGACTGTGCTGTTGTCCGGCGCGCCTTTGGTCAAGATGTAGAACTGGTCAAACGCGAGGAGAGAACCGGTCACGCACAGGATGAGGGCCAGTGCAAGCGACGGCCGGAGCAGCGGCAACGTTATGTGTCGGAAGACTTGAATACGGCTGGCGCCGTCAAGGGCGGCCGCCTCAAAGAGATCGTCCGGAATGGCCTGCAGCCCGACAAGGAGGATAAGCATGTACAGGCCAGTGTATTTCCAGACGATCAAGAAGCTCGTGGACAGCAGCGCGCTCAGGGACGTTCCAAGAAATGAGATGGGGTCGTGGATCAGTCCCAGCTGCTCGAGGATTGGATTGATCGGCCCGATTGACGGCGAATAGAAACCCCAGAACAGCAGCGATGCTGCAGCCAGACCAAGTGATACGGGCAGCAGGATTACTGTGCGCAGCATGTCCACCCATCGCCCGCGCTCCTGGACCAGAAGGGCCAGACCGAGACCCAGTCCGATAAGCAGGACCGTGACGATGAGCGTGTATTCGATTGTGAAGACGACGGCCGGCCCGAACAGAGCGTTCTTCCAGATGGAGAGGTAGTTCTTTGGGAAATTCAGACCGCCATTTCCCGTCAAAAGGGGCCAGCTGCTCAGGGACATCCGGGCGACGAGCAGCAGGGGCGTTATGAAAAAGACGGCCACGAAAAAGACGGTCGGCGCCGCATAGGCGACGCCCATCAGCTGACGGTATCGCCACCAGGTAAGCCGCCACCAAGCGGCTGGCGCCGCTCGGTGGTCAGGTGTCGCCGGAGTCATGGCCACTGAAGGCTCCCTTTCTTTCGAGGGTCGTCAACTTGGTGAGGGTCGCGAGGATGGAACCGCACCACGCCGCCGATCAGCTACGGGTTGAGAGAGGCGTTTATGGCTGCGTTGTCCGCGTCGATTTTGCTCGCGTCGCCGAACACCGCATCACGGAGCAGCACGAGCCACGGTCCCTGAGGATCGTTAAACGTCGCCCCAAAGGCCTTCGCGAAGGGCGTCTGACCCTTTGCCGCGACCGTGTTGAAGATCACGAGGCGCGGGTCAGCCGCGCTGTACTTGTTGTTGGCGAGGTCCGGACGCGCGAGGACGTTGCCGCCCTTGGCCACAACCTCGATCTGCGCCTCGTCACTGACCATCCAGGCCAGGAAGTTCCAGGCCGCGTTGGCCACCTTGCTATCCCTGGAAATCCCGATGGCGTCGCCGCCGACTAGAGTGGCTTGCCCACCCTTAAGGCCGGCGATGGGGGTCACCCCGATATCTGCGTCCGCAAGCGAGGAGTTAGCCATGCCCTGAAGACTGGCCGGCATCGGCATGATGCCGATATTGCCCTTTGGGAAATAACCGGTCCATGTAGGTCCGGTCTCGGTCTTGGTATCGGGCATCAGCGCGGTGCCATCCTCAACAAGGCTGCGGAAGGTCGCGTAGATGCCTTTGTTTTCTGCGCTGTTGAGGTGCGATTCGGTCCCTTCAGGGTTCATCACCGTTTCGCCATCGGCCCATGCGATCGGGAACCAGGTGAAGACTTCGCAGCCACCGCAGTCGCCGCCGAAGAAGGTGCCGTGGACATTTCCTCCAAGCTTCTGGACTGCACGGGCGTCAGCCGCGAACTCCGCCAGCGTAGTCGGCGGCTTGTTGGGATCGAGGCCGGCTGCCTTGAACAGCTTTTTGTTGTACATCCAAACGGAAAGATCGACGACAAATGGTAGACCGTATTTCCTGCCCTTCCAGGTCGACACATTGATCGCACCCTGGGCGATGTTTGCAGCAAATGGCAGCGTTGCGATCTTGTCCGTTATGTCAGTGAACAGCCCCGCCGAGGTCCAGTTCGGCATGAACACGACGTCGGCCGAGAACAGGTCCGGCAGCCCTCCAGCGGCCGCCGCGGCGCCGACTTTGGTCTGGTAGTCGTCGGTGGGGACGTATGTGGCGTCGATGTGGTTCTTGTGCGTCGCATTGTAAGCTTTGACCAGCGCATCTGCTCGGGCTTGTGTGGCGGCCCGTGACCACAGCGTGATGTGCGTGCCGTCATCGACGCCATAGGTTGCCGGGCCGGCCGCCAAAGCGGCGAGTGGGAACGCTTCCGGTTTGATTTGCGCCTTCGAACTGCAGACGTAATTGCTCATTAAAAGAGCGAACGCTAACGCAGGGCCTAGAACGGCAAGGCCATCACGGGGAGTAGTCATGAGAGTTACCGGGGGGGAGGGGGGGAGGGGGGTTACAAGGTGGCGTCAAAAGCCACAAATTTTAATATCCAAGGAAATTCACCTACTTCAACAGCGTTTTCGCGCCGGAGCGATGGTCAGATGCTCAGAAGGATTGGCATTCGACCGCGCGCGCCGCGGGTCGTTAAACGGGTTGGTCCGCCTCGCCGGAGTGTTGCTGGGCCTCCGGAACCAAGGTGGCCGCGGTACGTGTGCTTTTACTGCCAAATTCAAAAGTTCATTCATGATACTGTTCTTGTGATTTCGTGCTCTAATTTAGAATCCTTTGCGCCCTCGCCGAAGGGCGCGTTGAATCGATTCTGCTGAAAAACAGAGAGCGGACTTGGTCAGCGACCGCGCCTTCCTCAAAATACCATGTTTTCGGACCGTAAAAAAAACCCATAGCGAAGGGCAGGTTTACTCATGCCGAAGTTTTTCGTCCCATTGGTAGGCGTGTTAACCAGCGGGCGAATATTCCAAAGCTTTTCTGCCTCTTCGTGCGACGCAGAGCTCGGCGCGAGATTGTTGGTTCTTCTTGACTCCTTGAATTCTTGAATTCTTGAATTCTCTTTTCACTATGGGACGCTTCATCATCCTCTCCGGTCCGTCCTGCGTCGGCAAAGGGCCGTTGCACACCGCATTCAGCAACTTTTATCCCGAGCACGCAGCCAAGCTGAGGAAGGTTGTGCTGTATAACTGCCGGTCTCCGCGACCCGGGGAAATCGACGGTAAAGATTACCATTTTAGATCTCGTAAAGAGATTGAGGGACTTCGGGAAAAGGAAAATTTCATTGTGTTGGATGTTCGCGGGGACCTTCAGGCAGTTGATTTGAATGACGTCGAGCGAAGGCTGGGTGCAGGAAATTTATTCTTCGAGGGCAATCCGTTCGTTGGTCGGAAATTGCAGGAAGCGTTTGCAGCAAAGTTCTCTGTTCTCAGCATTTTTCTCGCGCCGCTCTCACACGAGGAAATCGTGTTTCTGCAATCGCAGGAGCGCAGTCTGTCGTTACCGGATTTTCTGACGGACGTGATGCGGCGCAAACTATTGCGCCGGACGCAGCGCCAAAAAAGCATCCTGTCGTTAAAAGATCTCGAAAACATCGAACGTCGGGCTGCGAGCGCTTATATCGAACTCAAAGAAGCGTGGAATTTTGATTACGTAATTCCGAATCACGATGGTGAAGACAGCGAAAACTGGGATGCGTTCTATTATCCAGTGGGCGATGCTCGCAAAGCATTGTTGGCATTTGCAGGCTTGGTCGGTGGCAAGGTTTCGCCTTTAGTCGAAAAATGGGAGGAACGCTTATTATCCTGATGTGTGCGCGCATCCCTCGCGAAGATCCCGATCCCTATCGCCGCTGGCGGACCCCATCGTGAAATGGGCGTCCCGCCGGCCCTACGCAGCCGAACGTGAACTCGGATCTGTCGTCGGCTGGGCGACCTGTTCCGCTGCTTTCATCACGATCTGAAATCGAACTTCTGCCAGACTCCCAAAATCCGGATGTTTGTTGAGCTTCGTCTGGCTGAGGAATGGCGAGCTCAATCCGCAGTAAAAGCGTGCGATTTGTCTGGGTGTAGACAGCGCCGTAGTCTGTTGCTTACGTAGGGCTGTCATCTTACCTAGGTCCAGCTGGGGCGCCTTCGTCTCTTCTGTCACGCGAATCGTCCTGCCACCGGCGCCAGAACAACTGCTGCAATGCCCGCAGTTCGGTTTGAGATCTTCGCCAAAATGGTGAAGTAGATGCCGGACAATGCACCCGGAATGCTCAGCAAACTCAACAACTTTCTGAACGCGGTCGACATCGTTACGCTCGCGCACTTCGAAGCGTTGGATCAAGGAGCACTTCAGAGCAGGAACATCAGTCGGGCGCGTCTTGATTCGGTAAGCTTGGCGTAATCCTGCCACTTTGAGAGTCAGGTCGCCCTGCTCTTCCAGATAAGTGAGCGCTTTGATGATACGGCTGCGCGTGGTGCTTAGACGATGCATGGTTGCTTTGAGATCGATCGTAAACCATTTTTTTGCCTTCACCGTGCCCGCAAAAATGCTGCTGAGGAATTCTGCGCGCGAAGGGTCGAACTTCGCGAGAATTTCAGCCGACGATTTGAGCGGAGCGAACTGATACTCGTTGTAAAATGGCTCTGTGGATTCGATGACATCTGCCAGTTCGAGGTAGGTGAGCAACGTATTGACTACCAACGGTCGTACATCGTGGGTACGCGACAGATCGTACAACGATACATCAAACTCGTTACCGTTCGCCAGTATGCCGTCAACGATCGTGCAAACACTTGCTGCGTCGGGAGTATCGCCATAGGTAAAATTCTCAAGCACAGTCAGGTCACGGCCACAAGCTAGCATCTCGCAGGTGGATTCCCTTCCATCCCGGCCCGCGCGTCCAATCTCTTGAGAATAATTTTCGAGGCTTTTGGGCAAGTTATAGTGGTAGACATAGCGGATATTCGATTTATCGATCCCCATACCGAAAGCGATCGTTGCTACTACGATCGAATCGAAGGAATCCATGAACCAATCCTGAACCGTGTCTCGTTCTTCGTTTCGCATGCCTGCATGGTAAGCACGCGCAGGAAAACCCCGCTTGTTCAACGATTCTGCAACAGTTTCAGCTGTGCGCTGCAGTGTGACATACACAATCGTAGGGCCTGGTAGGCGATCTTTGAGACGGGCCAACAAGAGATCGATCTGTTCGTTTGGACGACAAGGTGTGACCTGCAACGTCAGGTTTGGACGGTAAAAGCCGGTATGAACAAAGGCGTCAGGTCCTATACGAAACTCGCGGCAGATGTCATCTGCAACCGTCGGAGTTGCGGTCGCAGTGAGCGTAAGAACTCTCTCGATACCGAGACTGCGTGCGGTTCGAGTTATCTTTAGATAATCAGGACGAAAATTATGGCCCCACTCGGAAATACAATGTGCTTCGTCAATGACCATAAGAGAGATCTTGAGATGGCGCAGCTTCTGGATGAAGCGCTCATTGGAAAATCGTTCCGGCGCCACGTAGAGCAACTTGAGTCGCCCGGCGCGCAAGTCTGAATCAATTTTTCGGATTTCATCCAATTCGATCGTGGAATCCAGGCGAGCCGCAGGAATATTTCGTTTTTGCAAAAAATCGATTTGGTCTTTCATCAGCGCGATCAAGGGCGAAATAACCAGGGTCAGACCGTCGAGATGCAGCGCGCTGATCTGGTAGCAGAGACTCTTCCCGCTACCGGTAGGAAAAACTGCCAACGCCGATTTACCTTCCAGAATTTTGGTAATAACCGCAGCTTGGCCTTCGCGAAACGTGTCGAAACCGAAAACGCTCTTCAGTGTCGAGTGGATGGATGTAAGGGGCAAATTCATGGCGCTCACGTCACTATTCGGTTAAGAAATAACAACTCTCAAGAAAATTGTTATATTATTGTTTTGTTAGGGAATCCGAACCGAGCTTGCGATAAAGCGCCCATATGTTGCGGGCCGATTCAATAGCGGCCGGACAGAAAAACGGCTTTAAAGTAGCATAGGCTTCCAGCCTTAGAAGAGACACGCAGTGCTCATCACGGCAGCTCCTTTTACTTCGCTGAACAAGGTCCAAAAACGTGCCTTCGCTACCGCGGCGCAGCGCTATGGCCAATTTATTGGTATGCCCGTTGATCTGTAGTGCAAGGCGCTGGTCGTCGCTGGAGGGGTGTTGCTTGCAAACGCCCGGGAGTTGCCAGCAGCTCCCCTCCAGTGGTACACGGGCTTTGCGGTCTCCTCTTTTTCGAGTCTGTTGAAATAATGAGTGACTCACAACGAATAAACGTGGGCATTGTCGGCTTGGGTTGGCCGGGAGAACGGCACGCGGAAGCAATTAGTGCGTCGCCGCTTGGAACTGTCTACGCCGCCTGCGACCTCGACGTCGAGCGACTGAAAGCCTTTGCAGACGCATTCGGTCCGAAGCGAGTATTTACGCGTTTTGACGAGATGTTACTCGACCCGGACTTAGCTGCAGTTGTCATCAGCTTACCGAACTCTCTTCATTACCCGTTCTCGCTGAAGGCACTGCGGGCTGGAAAGCATGTGCTTTGTGAAAAACCGCCCACGATGAATGCAGAGCAGATGCGCACGCTGCACGATGAAGCGCGAAACGGCGGCCTGATCTACTACTTTGGTCGTCAAATGCGTTTCTCCCCGGCCATGCAGACGGCGAAGAGAGTGATCGCTGAACGTCGCCTAGGGGAAATTTATTTTGCGGAGACAATGTGGGTCCGCTCTCGAGGGACACCGACTGGATTGGACGGCTGGTTCACAGATAGATCGAAAGCGGGAGGAGGGGCAGTCATTGATCTTGGTGTCCACGCGATTGATGCCGCTTGGTATCTGATGGGTACGCCACAACCTCGGGCGATTTCCGCTCAGACCTATCAGAAATTTCCTCAACTGGTTGAAAGCAAAGTTTTCGATGTCGAAGATAACGCCTACGGAATGATCCGGTTCGAAAACAGCGCGACCATGCTATTCAAAGTTTGTTGGGCGGCAAATCTGACGGATGAAATTCCGCCGGACCCGAAACTGGGCCGTTCCTTGCTTTCGACTACCGTTTACGGGCCCAAAGGATCGCTCAGGGTTACTGACGTTTTCAATATTGATGCGAGTATCTGTCCTTCGCCGCTCGTCTTATTTGAGGACAAAGAGGGAACGTTGGTAAAAAGTGAGCTGCTGGTACACGATTTGCGCGGCGATCCGCTGCGAGCTTATGAGTTCGCCGAGCAGGACAAAAATTTCCTGCGTTGCGTTCGCGGAGAGGAATCTGCAGTGAACAGTTCAAGTCAAGCTATTCAACTCATGGAAGCCCTCGACGCGATTTATCGGTCGAGCCAGTTAGGCAAAGAAGTGGCCGTTAACTAATGGAATTCTGCTGCTTTTTGGAGAGAAGAGTTTTGAAAGTCAGACTCCTGAGAATCTTCGCTTGAGCGCCGGCATACAAGGGATTTAGTTTGCTGCCTTACCTAGACAACCCACCGAAAAATTATGCAAAAAATGCGCGCAGTGCAGGTCTCTCGACCGAATGGACCCTTTGAAATTGTGGAACGCGAAATCCCGGAACCAAGTCCCGGATCGGTACGGATTAAGGTGCAGGCCTGTGGAATTTGCCACAGCGATTCAGTGACAAAGGAGGGGCTTTTTCC
>Ga0207826_1000217_pt1 | contig 15998 bp, 12 predicted proteins | sample LuqExpMetageno80_FD_187837 | JGI IMG/M metagenome (GOLD analysis project Ga0207826, IMG submission 187837) | Tropical forest soil microbial communities from Luquillo Experimental Forest, Puerto Rico - Sample 80 (SPAdes) | ecosystem: Environmental > Terrestrial > Soil > Tropical forest ... | reverse complement strand
CGTCCGCCACCTCCACGGCCGCCGCGATCGCCTCCGCGTCCGCCGCCGCCTCCGCCGTATCCACCGCGACCACCCCCGCCCGAGGAGCGTTCCGTTTGCGGCCGCGCTTCATTCACGACAAGGTTCCGACCACCGAAGTTTTGACCGTTGAGGCTGTTGATCGCGCGATCCGCGTCTTCATCGCTGGCGATTTCGATGAACGCGAAGCCGCGTGACTGTCCCGTGAAACGGTCACGAATCAGACTGATTGCCGACGGATTGACACCAGCTTGCCCAAACCATTCCTGTAGCTGTTCTTCCGATGCGCTGAATGGAAGATTACCGACGTAAAGCTTCTTCACCTGCGAGCTCCTTCTGTCCGGAACCTTAAACGCGAGTTGCGGAGAGCGCACTGAAGATACCTTTTCCGCCAGGGGGCAAACCGGAGGGCGTGCCGCAATGGTCGGAGGGGGTAGTTTCAGTGGTCCCGTGAATGGTCTCGAAAATTGACTTGTTTTGCAACCAATATTCCTGTTGCGAGCCGGGCGGGAAGTACCAGACCTCGAGTCGGGCGGGGGAGGCCAAATTAGCCGTAAGCACGAGCGCAGCTCCCCGCCGCCAAACATCCCATGCGCATTAGTTTGCGGGCAAAAAGCGACTTGCTAAGTGCGGTAACTGGCGTTGATGCGCACGTATTCGGCGGTGAAATCGCAAGTCCAGTAGCGAGCCGAAGCGCGTCCGGCGTGCAGATCCAGCCGAATGTGAACATTTTCTTCGAGGAGCCGATTGCTCGCCGCGCGCTCGTTGAAAGGCAGGGGCTGCCCGCGGCGCAATACGGGAATGCCGGCCATGTGCATGTCCACTCGGCCGGGATCGAACTTGACGCCGGCGCGCCCGGCAGCGGCGAAAACGCGACCCCAGTTGGGATCGCCTCCGGCGAAAGCGGTCTTGACCAGCGGAGAAGTGGCGATGGTCTGGCCGATGCGTCGCGCGTCCGCTTCTTTTTTGGCGCCACGGACTTCGATTTCAATTACGCGCTGCGCGCCTTCGCCGTCCGCGACGATTTGCAGCGCGAGCGAAGAGCAAACCTCTTCCAAGGCCCTGGCAAAAGCACGGTGCGCAGCGCTGCCGGACTTGATGGTTGGGGCGCCGGCCGCCCCATTCGCCAGAACCAGAAGCGTGTCGTTTGTCGAAGTGTCGCCGTCAACGCTGATGGCATTGAAGGTGCGTAAAATGACGTCGCGCAGCGTCCGTTGCAGCAGGCTGGGCGCGATTGCAGCATCCGTAGCGACAAAGGCGAGAGTCGTGGCCATGTTCGGATGAATCATGCCGGCGCCTTTGGCGCAGCCAATTAGATGAATGCGTTTCCCGGCCATCTTGAACGACGCGGAAGCAGTCTTGGGCCGCGTATCGGTGGTGCAAATCGCCAGCGAGAGTTCCACGAACGAACGAGCCGAGGAGCGGCGGTTTCGCGTGATTCCAGGCAGCGCGCGAAGAATTTTTTCGATCGGCAGGGGTACGCCGATGACGCCGGTGGAGCAAACGAAAACCTCTTCTGGCCTGCAACTGAGCCGACGCGAAGTTTCTTCCACGGTTTTCACGGAGGCGGCATAGCCGGCAGTGCCGGTAGCGCAATTGGCGTTTCCGGCATTGATGATGACCGCCCGCATGCGCCCTTTCGAAGCGCTCAAATGTGTCTTCGAGACGATTACCGGCGCCGCTACGACAAGATTCTGCGTGAAAACAGCGGCAGCAGAAGCGGGTAGGTCGCTCGACAAAAGCGCGAGGTCCAGCGCGCCGGTTTTCTTCAAACCGCAGGCGGTGGCCGCGAACCGGAATCCACGAGGGAGTGCCGCTTCCGAAGGAGCGTGGTTCATAGGGTGGCGGTCCGCGGGCCGACGATGGGGCTCATCCGAGGGGCCTCCGACTGCACCCGGTATGGCAACGATCCGGCTGGATTCACGACGGAACCTAGGCTCACGGGTTGTTCTCCATGTGATTCAGTTTTTGTTCCAGCTTTGCGATGGCCGCCTGAACGGATGCCTCGCCCGTGCCTCCGGGGACGGCTTTGGCCGCAATGGCGCTCTCGACCGAAATGCCTTCGAGGAAATCGTCGGCGAATAGCGGCGAAAGCTTCTTGATGTCGACCATAGAAAGCTGCGTCCAAGGCTTGCCTTGTTTGTCGGCTTCGCGCAGCAACTGGCCCACAATATCGTGAGCCTGTCGGAAGGGCATGCCACGACGAACCAAATAGTCGGCGGCCTCGGTGGCAAGGAGAGCGGGGTCCGAGACGGCTGCGCGCAAACGGTCTTCGCGGAATTTTGTGCCCGCGATCGCACCCGCGGCGACGACCAGCATATCGTCGATCTGATCATGCGCGGCAAAAAGCGCTTCCTTATCTTCCTGCAAATCGCGCTGGTAGCTGGTCGGCAGACCTTTGAGCGTGGTGAAGAGGCTGAAAAGAGCGCCGGTGATGCGTCCGGTCTTGCCACGCAAGAGTTCCCACGAATCCGGGTTCTTCTTTTGGGGCATCAGGCTGCTGCCGGTGGAATATTCGTCGGGAAGAACAACATACAAAAACTCTTGTGAGGCGAAAAGAACAAAATCTTCTGCCAAGCGCGAAAGATGGGTGGCCATGCCGGAGAGGGCAAAGAGATAGTCGAGGGCAAAGTCGCGATCGCTCACCGCATCGAGGCTGTTCGATGTAATGCGGGAAAACCCAAGTTCCTTCGCCAGCGCCATTCGATCGATTGCGAAAGAGCACCCGGCCAACGCTCCCGAGCCCATGGGGCAAGCATCGGCCGTTCGGGCGGCGCGTTCGAGGCGGATGATGTCGCGCGAGAAAGCTTCGGCGTGGGCCAATAGAAAATGCGAGAGCAGAATGGGCTGTGCATGCTGCATGTGGGTCATGCCAGCCATAGGAATTCGAAGATGGGCCCTGGCTTTGTCGATCAGCGTGGGGAGCAACCCGGACGCGAGAGCCGCGCGCATCGTACGGCACGCAGCGATCACGAAAAGGCGAAAATCGGTTGCGACCAGTTCGTTGCGGCTGCGGCCGGTGTGGAGCTTCCACCCGAGGGGCCCGAGTTCCTCGACCAGCGCCTTTTCGACGAAATGATGAACGTCTTCGGCGGCGGAGCCGAATTGATCGACCCAGACGGGGTCGCTTTTTGCGCGGTTGGCGATCTTGTCGAGCGCCGCGAGCGTTTGCCGAACCTCGGCTTCGGTAAAAATGCCGGCGTGCTCCAAGGCACTCGCCCAGGCACGGTCGACTGCGATCTCGTAGGGCAAAAGCCGGCGGTCAAAGGAAAACGAGCGTTGGAAGGCATCGAAATGCGCGTCCGGTGCCGTTTCGAAGCGTCCACCCCAGAGACGATCGTCTTTGCGTTCGGCCATGGCGGTCCTAGAAAGAGTTCTTGTGGGCACAGAAGCCGGCGTTGCCAGTCCGAGGAATCCGGCAGTGACGGGGCGCATCGTGCGGCTGCGCCCCTGCGGCTAACTCAGGAATTGTGGCCCTCGGCTTTCGCTTTGGGCCGCACCGTCACTGGCAAAGCGAACAAATTGATAAAGCCTTCCGCGTCCTTCGGATTGTACCGGCCCATCGTGAAGCTGGCGAGGTCAGCGCGGTACAGGGAGTAGGGCGAAACACGCTTGGTAACGTTGAGCGTACCCTTCCACAGCTTGAGACCGACAGAGCCAGTAACGCGCTGCTGAGCGATGTTGAAAAAGCCATCGAGAGCTTCGCGAAGTGGGGAGAACCACAAGCCGTAGTAAACAAGTTCGGCGTACCGAACCGCAAGAGCCTGCTGGAAGTGAGCGGTTTCGCGGTCGACCGTGAGGCGCTCGAGTTCACGATGCGCGGTGACGAGCAACGTACCGCCGGGGGTTTCGTATGCGCCTCGCGACTTCATGCCCACGAGGCGATTTTCGACCAGGTCCGTGCGGCCAATCCCGTTTCTTGCGGCGATTTCGTTCAGCGAGTTCAAAAGCTCGACCGGGCCGAGCTTCTTGCCGTTAACCGAGACCGGAGTGCCCTGTTCGAAGCCGATTTCCGCTTCTTCTGGCTTTTCCGGGGCTTTTTCGGGCGAGACCACCCATTGCCACATGGCTTCATTGGGAGCGTTGGCCGGGTCTTCGAGCTCGCCCCCTTCGTGGCTCAGGTGCCAGATATTGCGGTCGCGACTATAAATGTTTTTCTTGCTCTGTTCGACCGGGACTTTGTGTTTCTCGGCGTAGGCGATGGCGTCTTCTCGCGAATCGATGTCCCATTCGCGCCACGGGGCGATGATTTGAACGCTTGGCGCGATGGCTTTGTACGCCAATTCGAAGCGAACCTGATCATTGCCCTTGCCCGTGCAGCCGTGGGACAGGCCGTCGGCGCCAAGCTTGAGCGCCAGCTCCGCCTGCCGTTTGGCAATCACCGGTCGCGCCATCGAAGTGCCCAGCAGATAGGTGTGCTCGTAGACCGCACCGGCCCGCAGCGTAGGCCAGATGTAGTCGCGGACAAATTCTTCGCGCAGATCCTCGGTGTAAGCCGCCGAAGCGCCGGTTGCCAGCGCCTTCTTGTGAGCGGCTTCGAGGTCTTCCTGCTGGCCGACGTCGCCAATCATGGCGATGACTTCACAGCCGTAATTCTCGCGCAGCCAAGGGATGATGATGGACGTATCGAGTCCACCGGAATAGGCCAGTACGACTTTTTTCGGTTTTTGGACAGGCTGATTCACTCGTTTTTATCTCCTCAAATTTGAAGCTTCGGCTCTAGGTGTAAAGCGCGTGCAAAATCGCCTTCTGCACATACATGCGGTTTTCGGATTGATCGAGTACAACAGAGTAGGGGGCGTCGAGCACCTCGTCTGTGACTTCGGCACCGCGATGTGCCGGCAGGCAGTGCATGAAGACGGCGCCGGGAGCGGCCTGCTCCATCAGTTTGCGGTTGACCTGGTAGGACTTGAAGACGTTGCGGCGGACCTTCTCTTCAGCCTCAAAGCCCATACTGGTCCAGGAATCGGTGTAGACGGCTTGTGCGCCATCCACGGCTTCGCTGGGATCGCTGAACAGGTCGATGCGAGCGCGGGTTTCCTTTGCGACCCGCTTGGCGTCGGTGAGGACATCGTCGTCAGGCGCGTAATTGGCGGGCGTCGCTACGCGCATGTGAACACCCAGCCGCGCCGCCAGGTAGATCAGAGAGTGGCAAACGTTGTTTCCGTCGCCGACATAGGCGAGTCTGAAGCCCTTGACCGAGCCAAACTTTTCTTCAAGCGTGAAGAAGTCCGCGAGGGCCTGGCATGGATGAAACTTATCGGAGAGCGCGTTGACGACGGGAATGGCGATGTTCGCCGCCATTTCCTCGAGGACGCGCTGCTCATAGACGCGGGCGACAATACCCTGCACCCACCGCTCGAGGTTCCGCGCCACATCGGGGATGGACTCGCGTTCACCGAGTCGCGCCTGGGTGTGATCCAGAAACACGACAAATCCACCCATGCTCTGGATGCCGACTTCAAAAGTGACGCGGGTGCGCAGGGACGGCTTTTCAAAAATCAGCGCGATGTGCTTGTTGCGAAGCACAGAGGCGTACCGGGATGGCCGCGCCTTGATCTCCGCGGTGCGGTGAAGCAGGTCTCGAGTTTCGGCAGGACCCCATTCCGCTCCGGTGAGCAGGTCCTTTGCGATCGAAACGGGAATGGCAAGCGATGCAGTCATTGTTGGTTCTCCCTCAAACGTGAAACTAGTAAGAAGATGCGGACGCATGTTCTGCGGAAAACATGTGCCGCAGGACACGGGTACCGGGTAGTCCCGAAAAACTGGTTGTGGCGGCCGATTCGAACAGGCTTGGCGCCAACGCCGCCGCCGCGGAATTTCCGCCAACGATGTGGACCTGGCGAACGCCACCCTCGAGCGCGCGCTTGGCGGCTTCCAGCTTTAAGACCATGCCGCCGGAAACAACGCGCGATTGCACGAGCTGGTCAATCTGCTCGCAGGAAATCGCCGAGAGAACCTTTTCGCCATCGAGCACGCCGGCGACGTCGGTCAGGTAAATCAGCTGCTCGGCTCGGATGAATTCGGCCGAAGCGGCGGCCATATGATCGGCATTAATGTTGTAGAGCTCGCCGTCCGCGCCAAGCCCGAGGCACGAGGCAACCGGAAGCAGCTTTTCCCGCCACAGCGATTCAAAAAAGGGCGTATGGACCGCCGTGAGGTAGCCGACGTAACCCAAGCCGCCTTCCACGTCGTTGTGAACCAGCGGAGCGGCGGTGAAGCAGTTGGCGTCGGCCGCGGAGACGCCGATGGCGGGCTGTCCGGCGGAAGAAATGGCGCCGGCAAGCCGCTTGTTGAGCAGTCCGCCGAAGACCATGACCGCGGCGTCGCGTGTTTCGCCGTCGGTTACGCGGAGACCCGACACAAACTTGCTTTCCAGGCCCATGCGCTTGAGCGTGGCGGTAAAAGCGCGCCCGCCGCCATGGACGACGAGAATTTCGTGGCCGTGCTTTGCGAGCGTGGCGACGTGGCGGGCCAGTTCGCCCACCATCGCCTCGTCTTCAAGCAGGGCGCCTGCGAATTTGATTACGGTTCTCATATAAGGCCGGTGTGCTCCTCGATCCCAAGAATCAGGTTGAGATTTTGAACGGCCTGGCCGGCCGCCCCCTTGCCCAGGTTGTCCAGGCACGAAACGACGATGAGGCGCTTTCGAGAGGCATCGAGCGCAAAACCAATGTCGCAGAAGTTCGTGTTTCGGACGTGCTGAATCTCCGGCAGACTGCCGGCAGGCCAGATGCGAACGAAGCGGCGGCCGGCATAGAACTCGCGGTATAACTTCTCAATGTTTTCAGGTGATTGTTTTTCGTTAAGGATCACGTAAATGGTCGAAAGGATGCCGCGAGCCACCGGCAGCAGGTGGGTGGTGAAAAGCAGTTGCGATTCGGCGAAACCGCTGTGCTCAAGAATCTCGGGTGTGTGACGATGTGAAAACAGGTTGTAAGCGCGGAAATTCTCGTCCACTTCGGCGAAGTGAAGATCCCGCCGGGGTTCCTTCCCCGCGCCCGTTGCGCCCGATTTGCAGTCGCAGACCACGGGTTGCTCGGCTGAAACAAGGCCGGCTGCAGAAAGAGGCCGCAGGGCAAGGATTACGCTCGTGGCATAGCAGCCTGGATTGGCAACGAGCTTCGCATTGCGGATGTTGTCCCGGTAGAGCTCCGGCATTCCGTAGACGGCTTCACCAAGGCGCGCGGCATGCGGCACCGGAAGCCGGTACCAGGAACTGAACGTGTCCGCCGACGAAAAACGGAAAGCGCCGCTCAGGTCAATCACGCGCAAGCCCGCGTCCAGGAGTTTGGGCGCGAATTCGGCCGAGACTTCGTGCGGTGTGGCAAGGAAAGCGGTGCCCGCATTGCTGGCCGTGACCGCCTCAAGCGAAAGAGGACAGAGCGGAGCTTCGGCACGCCCGCGGAGTTGCGGAAAAAGCTCGGAAAGGCAGTGCTTCCCGTGGCTTTCACGGAGGTAAAAAGTCGGAGCCGGCACCGCGGGATGACGTAGCAGCAGCGTAGCCAGCTCGAAACCCGTATAGCCGGTGACACCAATCACAGCGATGTTCCGGGGATCCTTCATTTCACCTGCGCTTCGATTTTCCTTTGGAGGGACTCGCGTGTTTTGCGGTTGGGCGTGATGATGAGCACGGTGTCGTCACCGGCGATGGTGCCAACGATTTCGGTGAACTTGGACGCGTCCACGGCGGCGGCAAGCGGCTGGGCGCCGCTCGGAGGTGTTTTGAGGACAAGCAGATTCTCCGCCGGGCGGACGTCCAGCAGGAATTCGCGGAGGGCGCGGGTGAAAGGAGGAAGCGCGGCGGCCTCCTCCGCGCGAGTGGCGCTGGCGCGATAGCCTTCCGTGGTCTTTACGAGCTTGAGCTCTTGAAGGTCGCGGGACAGAGTCGCCTGGGTCACGCGCAGGCGCTGCTGCGCGAGACGGCGGCGCAATTCCTCCTGATTAGCGATGCGTTCACCGCTGACGAGGCGGAGGATCTGTCCGTGACGAAATGTTTTGGTTGCGCTCATCTGAATAAAGTATTCACTCGACTGTATATTTATACAGAGCCATCCCGGGAGTGTCAACACTTTTTGAGCGCGAAACAGTGAGCCAGCTGGTCTCGTTTCCCTGCGATAAGATGTTTTCCGGTCGGATTGCGGATCCCGCGCCCTCGAAGGCGCACCTCGGCTCGACCGAGTGGACAGGCGAAGGACGGTTGCCAATAGGCGGCATAAGGCAGATGAAGGCTGGCTTTTCAGGCCCGGGAATGTTACGAATCAGACATCACCTGGGTAGGGCTCATGACTGACCTCTGCCACATCTCCGGATGCAAGCACGACGTGCCGGCCCCCCTGGCCGAGCAGAGACTCTGCGTTCTTCATTTCACGTTGTCGCTCGAAGCAAGCTGCGCGGAGATGCGCCGCGAAACCGCGCTTGCCAATACGTCGCGCGACCGGCAGCGCGAAATCATGGGATTCATCACGGAAAACGGGGAAAAACTAGCACGCGTTGCGACGAGCGGCCTGCATTTGACGGACGACCTGAAAGCCCGCGTGCTGAGCACCTTTTTGACGCTGATGAATTTGCGCGAAAACCTCGACCGCGCGGCAATGCGCTCTCCCACAGGCCGCAGCGGCATCCTCCGCTAGGCTGGATTCAAGCGCCAATGTACTTGGCATAGAGGGAACGCGCGACGGCCGGGTCTTTTGTGCCTTTCAGGATGGCGCGGCCGTCGGTGAAGACGGTCATTTCATAAGGCGGAATCCGAAACCGCAGCAAGAAACCGTTCTGGCGAACGTCGTGGATCGTCGGAGCGAGCCTTTCCTCTAAGGCCTGGAGATCAAGCATCCGTCCTCGCTCATGAATCTGGACCGAATCACGCCCGCACAGGGTGATATGAGGTTGCGCTTGGCCCTCGAGGTAAGGGAATTCCTTACGCGCACAAGCGCGGCAGGTGGGGTTCGGTTCCGCGCGAATCGACTGAAAGCGCCCGCTCCAAACATCGCACGACAGGAGCCGTCCGTGGAGCGCGTTGCTGCGGCCGGCCAGAATCTTTAGGGCTTCGGTCACTTCGAGAGACGCAATCAAATTAACGATCGAGCCAAGAACGCCGATGGTGTCGCAGGTCTCTTCGAGGCCGGCCCCGTTCGAAGCTTCGAGCAGGCAGGAAAGGCAAGGGGTTTGGCCGGGACGAATGGTCATCGTGACGCCGTAGCTGGCCACCGCGGCGGCATAGATCCACGGTGTGCCGGACTTCACTGCGAAATCATTTACCAGGAAGCGGGTTTCGAAGTTGTCCGTGCCGTCGAGGATCAGCGGAAATCCGCCAAGTAGCTCGGCCGCATTTCCGGGGCCGAGGTCAGCGATCCGGCCTTCGACCTCGGCGTCGGAATTGATCGCGCGTAGTTTTCGCTCGGCGGCCACGGCCTTTGGAAGGGCCTCGGCGGCGTCCGCCTCATCAAACAGGCTCTGGCGCTGCAGGTTGGAAACCTCGACGAAATCGCGGTCCAGGATCCGCAGCCGTCCGATACCGGCGCGTACCAGCAACTGCGCGGCAGCGGCGCCGATCGCTCCGCAGCCCACAAGAACAACGGCGGCAGCCTGCAAGCGCTCCTGTCCTTCCGGGCCAAGTGGCGCAAAGAGCATCTGCCGAGAGTATTTTTCCTGAAACGCGTGAGTCACGTAAAATAGAGCTCCAGCACTGGAACCATCATAATAGCGCCAGGGATATCCGAGGAAGCAACGTCCCCATGCTCCCGTTCGTCTGACTAATAGAAAGCATGAAACTCTGCTGGGCCAATAGTTTGCGAGGCGCTGTGCTCCTGATGGTGATGGTGGGAGGGAGGCACGCGTGTGGCCAGGAGCCGGCCGAGGCGCAGGGCGCACCGGGCACCGCCATCGTGCGCAGCATTCGAATCGTAAGAGACGACGGCAAAACCCTAGGGGAAAACCCGCCAAGCCTTGCTGTAAAACTCGGGGAGCCGCTCAGCCCGCAAGCGGTGGCAGCAAGCATTCGAACCTTATATCAGACAGGTGATTTTGCCGATCTGCGCGCCGAAATGTTTCCGCTACCCGACGGAATCCGGCTTGACTTCATCGTTCGCGAAAATCTGTTCATCAATCAAGTGGTGATCCACGGGTTGAAACCACCGCCCACCGAGGCATCGGCGGCGTCGGCGATGCAGTTGTCGTTGGGGCAGACTTACCGGTCGGAGAACGTCGCGGAGGGCCTTGGAAGGCTCAACGAGACGCTGAAGGAAGAAGGGCTGTACCAGGCCAAGGTTACCGCCGAACAGGTACCGCACAACGAGACACACCAGCTCGACGTCATTGTTCAAGTGGATCCCGGGCCACGCGCGCGCCTCGGAACCATTCAATTGCTGAACAATACGGAATTTCCTGACGCGACGCTGCTCAAGCTGTTCAGGCTGAAGCCGGCCAGTGAACTGACGACCGCGCGCGCCCAGGCGGGCATCGGGCGCATCCGGAAATTCCTTGAGAAAAAGGGCCATTTGAGCGCGCGCGTATCGGTTCGGCGAGGCGATTGGGTGGAAGCCGCGAATATATTGCCATTGACCTTGGAAGTTACGGAGGGCCCTCAAGTACGTGTCGCCGTCGTGGGCGCGAAATTCTCGAAAAATGATCTAAAGCGCCTGATTCCCATTTACCAGGAAGGGGCTGTCGACACCGACCTGCTCGAAGAGGGGAAGCGGAACCTGCGCGAGCGGCTGGAGCGTGACGGATACTTCGACGCGACCGTGAATTACTCTGTCTCCGGCAACCAGCTGAACGAAAATTCCGACTGGACGGGCGCTCAGGAAACCATTACCTACCAGGTCGACCGTGGCGTGCGGCACAAACTGCTCAAAATCGAGTTCAGCGGAAATCACTATTTCGGCTCCGACATCCTTCGTGGGCGGCTGACGATCTCAGCCAGTTCCCTGTTCGTCAGGCCGCGCTTCAGCCGGCGGCTTCTCGATTCGGACGTGCTTTCGATGAAGAGCTTGTACGCAGCCAACGGTTTCCTGTCGGCTAAAATCGAGGGCAAGATCCTGGACAATTACGAAGGCAAAAACGGGGATCTGGTCATCCAATTCGACATCCAGGAAGGCAAGCAGACGTTGGTGTCCAATCTCGAAATTGAGGGCATGCAGGCAATCTCGGAGGAGGAAATCCGTAGCGTTGTAGGTTCTCTTCCCGGGCAGCCGTACTCCGATATCAGCGTGGCGAGCGACCGCGACAATATCCTGGCTCTGTATTTCAACGACGGGTATCCGAACGCCACGTTCTCCTGGAGCGCTGAACCCGAGCCTTCTCCCGCTTCAGGAGGCGCTGCGGGCAAAGACGCGCCGGAAGGAGCCAAGGCCGAGGATGATCCCAAAGGTGATGGTGGTTTGGCCATCGAACGCGCTGAGCCGATGAAGCTGGTTTACAAGATCGCAGAGGGTGAACAGATCCGTGTGCGTCGCGTGCTGCTCGCGGGCTACAATCACACACGGCCCGACGCGATTCAGCGCGAAGTAAAAGTCAAGGCCCGAGAACCCCTGCGCGAAGGCGACGTTGTCGAAACGCAACAGAAACTCTACAACCTGGGGGTGTTCAACCGCGTCACGGTCGAACCGCAAAACGCGAATGGCACCGATCCGGAGAAAGACGTCGTGGTCCTTGTGGAAGAAGCGAAGCGCTACACCATCGCGTACGGAGGCGGGTTCGAAGTTCAGCGCCTGGCCAGTACAACGGATCCCACCGGCGGTGAAATTCAAGCCGCGCCGCGAGGTATCTTTGAGATTTCGAAGGAAAACATCACCGGTCGAGCCGACTCGTTAAGCCTCAAGTTGCGCGCTAGCACGATTCAAGGGCGTGCCCTTCTGGCTTACACCGCGCCAAATACCCTGAATTCGCCAAGGTTGAGCACCCAGGCGACCGCCTATTGGGAAAAGACGCAGGACATCAATACCTTTTCGCAAACGCGCTATGAGGGAAACCTGCAGCTCACCGATCGCCTTTCCTCGCGTTCATCGCTGCTGTTTCGGTATGCTTTCCGGAAAGTAACGCTGAGCAACCTGAATATCCCACCGGAGGAAGTCCCGTTGTGGAATCAGCCGACGTTGGTGTCGGAGTTCAGCACGACATGGTTTCGCGACACGCGCGACAACCCAGCCGACGCAACCAAGGGATCCTTCAATACGGCGGACGTGAGCATCGCGGGCACGGCGATTGGCTCGAGTGCGAGTTTTGTCCGAGTGTTCCTGCAAAACTCGACTTACCGCCCGATCACGAGGAATTGGAGTTTCGCGCGCTCCATTCGTATCGGCATTCTGCAGCCCTATGCTTCGACCGTCTCGCTGACCTTTCCGGCTCCCACGCAGTCCCCGCTGCCGCAACTGATTCCCCTCCCGGAACGGCTTTATGCCGGCGGCGGCACGTCGCTCCGCGGATTCGCACTCAATCAGGCTGGACCGCGCGATTCGTTGTCGGGATTCCCCGTGGGCGGCCAAGCCATGCTCATCCTGAACCAGGAGCTGCGGTTTCCCCTGAGAGTTCCGTACGCCGGGACAAAGATTGGCGGTGCACTTTTCTACGATGGCGGGAACGTCTACAGCCGCGTCGAGCGAATTACGTTGCGCTGGGCTCCCCCGAAACCGGTCTTCGTGACGGCCTACCCGGGCCAGCTACCCGGAAGGTTCAATCCGACAAGGTGCATTTACAACTGCACGAATGAATTGAACTATTTCTCGCACACCATTGGATTCGGCTTGCGTTATGCGACGCCGGTCGGCCCGATTCGCATTGATCTCGGCTACGAAATTAATCGCGCGGAATTCGTAATTCCCTGTAGGAATGCGGCGGTGCTTTGCCAGGAAGGTGCGAGATTGCCGAAGTTGCAGATATTCTTCAATCTGGGGTCGAGTTTCTGATGCGCATCCCTCCGACAAGTCTTGCGGCCGTAGCGATTCTGCTGGTCGCAACGCCGTGGCTCGTTGCACAGCAGTTGCTCGACCGGATCGTGGCAAGGGTTGAGAACGACATCATCCTGCTGAGCGACGTCCGCGAGCTGAGCCGCTACCAGCAGTTTGTGGACGGCAAGGCCGAAAGCGACAAGGAAATTCTGGATCGCTTGATTGACCAGTGGATTGTGCGCAACGAAGCCAAAGCGGCGCTCTTCCCGCCGCCTTCCGAGGAGGAAATTGACCGCAGCCTGCGGCGGCTGAAGCGATCGTTTTCGAGCCCGGAAGCATTCGAAGAGCGAAGAAAACAGAGCGGGCTGACCGACGAAGATATTCTCCATATGCTGAAATCGCAGTTATATTTAAGCAACTACCTTGACACGCGCTTTCGGCCTTCGATTCAGATCGACGAGCCGGCGATCGAGGATTACTACAAAACAAGGGTGATCCCGCGCGCGGAATCCCGCGGACAGCCGCCGCCCACAATCGAAGCCGCCCACGATTTCATTCAGGAAGCGCTGGTGCAGCGGGCGATCAACGTACAAGCGGACAAATGGTTGAAAGAAAGCCGCACAAGAGTTCGTGTTGACAATCTGCTGGGCGAGGACGCGAAATGACCAAGGAATCCCGCTGGCGGAAGATCCTGTGGCTCGAGCACCTGCTGTGGGTGCTCGGCACGTGGACGCTGATGGCCTTGGCGCTCGTGGTCATCGCGGTGGGCAGTGGGCTGGCAAACCCCTTGCTCCGGCGGATTCTTATCCATCGCCTGGAGGTGCTCACGGGAGCGCGCGTGGAGATCCGCACGGTCTCGGTCGGCTGGTTCTCGCTGAACGCCACGATCCGTGGAATGGTTGTGCATGGCAAGGAACCTGCCGACACGGAACCTTTGTTCAGCGTCGACCAAGCACGGGTGGGCCTGCGGATCGACTCGTTTTGGGGCAGGCAGGTGGGGCTGAACGATTTAATTCTGGAGCAGCCGCGCCTGCACCTTCGCGTCGAAAAGGATGGCACAAGTAACCTGCCGAAGCTCGCTTTGTCACCGGCGTCGAATCAGCCTTTGCGGGAGAGGCTGCTTGCCCTTCGCGTGCACCACGTGGAAATTAAGAATGGATGGATTCTGTACAACGATGTGAAGAAACTTGTCGCGCTCGAGGGCGGAGATCTTCAATTCACCGTCGATCTGGGTGGCTCGGTCGATCGCCCGCTGTACGTCGGGAACTTGGACTGGCAGTCGATCGAACTGGCACGCCGGCGTGATGTGCCGGTGCCCGCTAACGTATCGGCAAAACTGCGGTTGAACCGCGACGGTTTCGCAGTCGAACAAGCCGTCGTGGATGTCGGGCGATCGCACCTGGACCTGCAAGCGGAAACCAAGGATCTGTCGTCGCCACAATGGACATACCGCTATCGCGCTTGGCTGGACCTCCTGGACATCCGCGAGGCGTTTCGCACGCCCGAAGTGCCTTTGGGGCGTATCGACCTGCGAGGCGAGGGCACACTCGCTGATGGGCAGGTCCTCGGTAAAGGCAGCTACGCCGGAGACAACGTCACGCTCGGCTTCTTGGATTTTCACTCGGCAAACCTGAGCAGCCGCTCGAGCTATGTGCTTGAGCCGAAAGGAGTGGTGCTGCCAGATTTCGCGGCGTATGCACTCGGTGGAAGCGTGAAGGGCCGCATCACGATGCGCTATGAGGGCTTGCAGTTTAGGGCGGAAACAAAGGTTCAAGGTATCCGGCTCGCCGAGGTTTCACAAGCGATCGACCATCCCGGGTTTCCTGTGAATCCGCTGCACTGGGACTCGGTCATCTCCGCCGATACCGTGGAAACCTGGCATGAGAATTTCCGCGATTTCGATCTCTCGGCCAAAATGCATTGGGAAGAACCGGATGAGGTGGCGTCCGGAAGAATACCGGTTACCGGAGACTGGAAGCTCCGCTACCGCTACGAGCGTGATCTGCTGGAGCTGACGCAAGGGGAATTTGAGACCCCGACCTCACGGGGCTCGTTCACCGGCGCTTTGGATCCGAAGAACACCGCTTTGGACGTGAAGCTCGATGTCGGTTCGTTGGAAGCGTGGGACGATTTCATCCACGCCCTCGCCGGAGACAAAGCGGGCACGCCGGAAGCCTCGGTACCGATACACGGCGCAGTCCAGTGGACCGGCAAAATCACCGGCCCTTCGGATGGCCCGACGTTTCAAGGCCACTTCCGCGGGGAGCGGGTCCGTTATGGGGATTTTCGGGTCGACACGGTCGACGGCGACCTGACCTACTCACCGCACGAACTGGTCGTCGCGCAGGGCCACGCCGTGCGGGGTGAGACGCAGGCGGGGATGGAGGGCCAACTGGAGTTGAAAGACTGGGAATTTTGCCCTGACTGCCAGTGGACCAGTGAGCTCAACCTCGAACAGGTACCGATCGAAGGTTTGCAAAAACTCGCCGGCTGGAATTACCCGTTGAAAGGATTGGTAACCGGGCAGTTTCACGGACGAGGCACGCGTCAGGAACCATCGCTCACGGGCCTGCTCGATGTTGCGGACGGAGAAGCATACACGGTCCCGTTCAACCGTCTGCGCGGGCAACTCAACGTCACGCCGGATGAAGTCCGCTTTTCGAACGCCGAGCTGCGGTTCTTCGCTCCGGGCAGCGAAAAGGCCCACGGGGCCGGAATCGTCACGGGCACGGCTGGCTACCGCTACGCCGATCAATCGCTCGGCCTCGATCTGGTTGGAGCTTCGCTCCCCTTGGCCAATTTTCGGAGAGTCCGCGCCGCCAATCTCCCGCTCGGCGGCCAGATTTCCTTCCGGCTGAAATCCAGCGGGCCCGCGACCAAGCCGGAGGCGGAAGGCAGTTTCCGCGTAGTCGACCTTGTCGTCAGCAACGAAGTCATCGGGAGTTTTGTGGCCGACCTGCATTCGGACGGAAAGGTGGCTGAACTGAAATTGAGTTCGGCGATGAGCGAAGGGGCGATCGGCGGAGGAGTCACGCTCGGACTTTCCGATCCACATCCATTGAACGGGAAAATTTCCGTCAAGAACATGAATCTCGA
>Ga0207826_1000216_pt1 | contig 16010 bp, 10 predicted proteins | sample LuqExpMetageno80_FD_187837 | JGI IMG/M metagenome (GOLD analysis project Ga0207826, IMG submission 187837) | Tropical forest soil microbial communities from Luquillo Experimental Forest, Puerto Rico - Sample 80 (SPAdes) | ecosystem: Environmental > Terrestrial > Soil > Tropical forest ... | reverse complement strand
CTAGTAAGTCCTGCGTCATCTTCGTCGACCCGCGGACGTCAGCCTTGATGATTACATGCGAAACCACCTGGTCCTGCTCCGGCCGCGCTTCCTCTTTCAACAGGCATTCGTACAGCCGATTGTTCAACCGCGACAATTCGCGTACCTTCTCCGCCGTCACCAGGTTGATCCGTTCCATGCAAGCCGCCACGTGCTCGGCGTCGTGCAGGTCCCGCCTTAAACGGAAAAAGTCCACCGCAAATTTCAGCACCGTCGCTTGGATTTCATCGCGTGAATACCGCCTGATTCGTTTCGCCAGGTCCTCAATCGGCTTCATCGAAAGCCGTTTCGCCGGAACTTGCCTCAGCAATTGCTCTACCCGCTTCGATTCCTCCCTCGAAACAACCGCTTTTCTCAATTGCTGCAGATGAACGGGTGGGCAAAAATCCATTGCGATCGGGCGTATCTCGTAACTCGCAAGGATGTGACTTGTCAGGTCGCGCTCTTCCAGCCAGTTGGCCAGTTGTCCCAGCAACTTCGCTCGCGACGCGCGTTCCGGCTCTTCCGCCCCGAAGTAATCAAACAGTCTCCTCGCATTCTCGGGCTCGTTCAGGTAATCACCCAACTTTCCCTGGTAATCCTTATGCACAAACTCGGCTTGCTTCTTCGCGCGGTCCAACTGTGGCGCTAATTCTCCCAGCTTTGTCTGTAGCGCCTTGATCCTCTTTTCCAATTCTCCGACCGAAACTCGCATCTCGGCCGGATCCGCCGAGCTCAGCAGTTTGTTAAACAGGCCGTCTCCCCGCTCGAGTTTCCTTTTGATCGCGTCGCGTTGCTCTTCGAGCCCGCTGATTTCCTCGCGCATCTTTTCGGCCGCGGCCAGCAGGTCCTCACAGGTTTGTGTCGCCTTAGGGTTCGAACGGTCTTCCGCGACCTCTACTCCGACTTCTTTCAGAAAGTCCTGGAACAGCGCATCCATCGCCTCGAACCGGTCAGGGTCTCGCGCATAATTTCCAAGCAAAATATAGTGTTCCAGAAAGTAGAAGTCATCCTTGCCGCCATCCAGAAAAATCAGCCTGTTCTTCAACATTTCGTAGTACGGCGTAAACTCCTCGCCAAACAGCGCCCGCCGCGCCTTCGCGATCACGTTCTCTTCAATGTCTATTAGAATCTGCGCCAAAAGTTGCCCGATCAGCCGCAGTACGTCTCTCCTCGCCGACTGCATTTCAGACAAACGCGCCTTGATGACATGGGCCTGCTGGCTTCGTTCGAAATATTCGCCACGCTTCCGGATGTATTCCTTGCTATCGAAAATCACATTGGAGAACTGGTTCTGCAATTCCGTGGTCAGAAACTTGAGAATGGCCAGCCGGAACAGCAGATCGATTTCGATGTTTTTCTGGTGTTTGGCGTTTGTCAGGGAGCTTTGCAATAGCCCCGCAAGGAGTTTGCGGAAGGTTGTGGAATCGACTGGCTTGGCGTTCCGGAACTCAATCCCTGAAAGGTAGGTGCTGCTGGCATTTTGCCGGATCAACTCGAACAGGTAGTCGCGGGCCATCTGCACGAACTTCGGACTCAGAAACACGTCGTGGTGGATGTTGTCGACGCCGATAGAGAGCGAGGCCATCGGCACGCTAACCCTATAGCTTTTCAGTGTGTTACGACTCAGTTCGCTCATGCGGTTCTGGTGCACTCATGGGAAACGCTGGCGCCAGACTCGTCGCCTGGCCTTTCATGGAGGTGCCGGGCCTTCGCCCGGCCTTCCGCTCACCACCACATACCGCCGTACCTTCAGGCCGGCATCCTCGTTTTGGCCGGATGTGCAGCCCTCTAGCTCCGCCCTTTTCAACCTAACAGCAGCCCCTTGGGGCCGGCAAGGAATCCCAAGTACAGGGGTGGCCAGAAAGTAAGCTGACCCGGTAGCCGCTCCCGGCCGGCGCCGTTATAGGCCCCCCACCCTTCTGACTGCGCTGAGCCTCGAAGGATACCCTGAGGGCCTGCCGCTGCTCGTCTCACCCCCCCAGCACCGTGATCCGCCTGGCATCTCCGCCCAGATGCTCTAAACGCACCCGCAGCTGTGGCCAGGCCGTCTTCAAAGGAAACTTCTCCGACCACTCGAGGATCACTACCGCCGGCCGTGCAAAAACGTCCTCCAAACCGAGCGTCTCGAAATCGTGAAAATTCTCTACTCTGTACAAATCGGCGTGAAACACCTTCTCCCCGCTTCCATATTCGTGCACCAGCGTAAACGTAGGGCTCGTCACCTCTTCCTCTTCGGCTGCGTCCAGACCTGCCACGATTCCCTTGGTTAGCGTGGTCTTCCCCGTCCCTAACCCGCCACTCAACAGCACGAGCACCGGCGCCTTGAGTCTTTGCGCCAGCGCGCGTCCCCAGGCAACGGTCTCCTCGGCCGACCGGGTGATGAGCTCTTCATCCACGCGCCCGCAACTCCTCCGCCAGTTTTCGCCGCGCGAATGGAATCGCCTGTGCCACCTCGCTCGCAAGAATTCCCGAAGCATCTGTCGGCTCGCTCAGCAGTTCCGCGGCTCGGCCATGCAGGTACACGCCAAGCGCCAGCACACGCAAAAAGTCCTCCGTCCCGAACTGCCCAATAAGCGCCGCCAGCAGCCCCGCCAATACATCGCCCGATCCCCCCTTCGCTAGCGCCGCATTTCCCGTGGTGTTCACGAAAACCTGTCCGGTCGGCGAAGCTAACACCGTGTGAAACCCCTTCAATATTACGTAGGCTTCCCACCGTTTCGCCCCGTCAACCGCCGTCTTCACCCTGTCCTTCTGCACCTCCGTACTGGTCTTGCCGAGCAACCGAGCCATTTCCCCGGGATGCGGTGTGATCGCGAGATGCTTCGAGTCTCGCTTGACGAACTCATCGGTGTGACCCACAAACGCGTTCAGCCCGTCGGCATCCAACACGATCGGGAGATTCGTCTGCGCCACCATAGCGCGGATAAAGTCCGTTGTCTCCTCGTGAACCCCTACGCCCGGTCCGACTGCCAAGACCGTCTTCCCCCGCAAAATCTCTTCCATGCGCTTCGAGCGAAGACTCTCCACCGCAATCGTTCCGCTCGAAGTCGCCGCAAGCGATTCGGTCATATATTCCGGATGGGCCGCTGCCACAATCGGCAGCGCCGGTTCCGGCGTTGCGATCGTCACGAGTCCCGAACCTCCTCGTAGCGCAGAGGTCCCGGCCATCACTGCGGCCCCGGTTTTCCCAACCGAGCCGGCAACCAGCAAAATGTGACCGTACGAACCTTTGTGAGCATCGGCAGCCCGGACGAGCGGCAACTCCGCAAACTCTTCTGGTCCTGCCCAGCGCAGCGCGCCTTTCCCCACTTCCTCCACCAACTCCGCCGGCGACCCAATCCCACGCACAAAGAGCTGCCCGCAACACGCGGCACCATCCGAAATCAACTGCCCCACCTTTGGCGCCGTAAATGTCACGGTGAGGTGTGCGCGCACCACCGGCCCTGCCGCTTCCCCGCCATCAGACGGCAATCCGGATGGCGTATCCACCGCCACAATCCACCCCGGAAGCGTTGCGGTCGCATTTCGTGACGCGCGATTCAACTCTTCAATCGCCTGACCAACTAAACCCGTCGCGGCCCCGCGAATTCCCGTCCCGAGCAGGGCATCCACAATTACTTCCGCACCCAGCGCTTCGCTCCGCACCTTCTCCCACTGTTTTGGGGTCTCGACCGCGTGTACCTTCCCGCCTTCCTCTTTCCAGCGTTTGAAGTTCCTTGCCGCGTCTCCCTTCAATTCCTTTGCCGAGGCAAACAGGCACACGTCCACCCGTTCCGCTTCTTCTTTCAGGTAGCGCGCAACCACGAACCCGTCTCCGCCGTTGTTTCCCTTCCCGCACAGCACACAAACCCGTCCCGGCGGCTTCGCGCTCTTGTTTCCATGCAGTTCAATGAAGAGTTCGGCGACGCTCTTCCCTGCCGCCTCCATCAACTCGTGGCCGGGAATGCCGAATCGTGCCGTGGTCAGACGGTCCACTTCCCGCATCTCGGCAGCCGTCAGCGCTTTCATCCGGATTTCTCCGCGACTATTCAGATTCTCTGCAGGCGGAATTTCTGCGCGGGGGTCACAGCAACCAGCCGCCGCTCACGTTTACTACCTGGCCCGTCACGTATTCCGCCTCTTCCGACGCAAAAAACGCCACCGCCGCGGCCACGTCATCAACCGTCGGTGGCCGGCCAATCGGGTAACGCGCATCGCGCAGTTTCCGGGCTTCTTCGAGGCTCAAGTCCTTTTCGTCGATGCTTGACGGATTCACCACGTTCACGGTAATCCCGTTCTTTGCCTCTTCGAGCGCCAGCGAACGTGACAGCGCCACCACCGCCGCCTTCGCCGCTGCGTACGCCGAAATCTTCGCCTGCCCGAACGCCCGCTCCGCTCCTACGGCTCCCAGATTGATAATTCGGCCCCACCGGCCTCTGCGCATCAACGGCAATGCCGCATGGCACATGTAAAACACCGTCGTCACGTTCGAATCAAAGATGCTCTTCCAGTCTTCCGTCGAAGACTCCGCCAGCGTGCCCCAGCGAAAATCGCCCACGTTGTTTACCAGCACATCGATCCGCCCGTAGCGGTCAGCCACCGTCTTCACGAGTTGGTCCGCCCGTCCCGGCTGGCTCACGTCCGTTTCTACTGCCAGGCAATCCGCTCCCGCCGCCTGCATCTGCCGAAGCGCCGTCTGCGCCGCCGCTTTGTTCGCGCGATACGCAAACGCTACTCGCGCTCCTTCTCGCGCCATGCGATGCGCGATCCCTCTTCCAATTCCGCGACTCCCGCCTGTCACCAACGCGACCCGGTTTCGCAACAGCATTCTTTACCCTCGCAAAAACGTGCCAGTATAATGCACTCTTCTTCCCTTCACTACCTTACCTCAGCTTCGCCACGATCACCGTCATATCGTCCGCCTGCTCGGGGCTGCCTGACCATTCTTCCGCCGTCGTCATGAGGGACTCGGCAATCTTCTTCGGCGTTGCCTGCCGCACCCGTTGCGCCGCCGCCTCCAGCCGCGACACACCAAATTCCTCGCCGTATGCATTCTCCGGCTCCACCAGCCCGTCGCTGTACCCGATCAGCACTGCATCCGCCGGCACATCCACGCATCCCTCCTGGTAACCGTAGTCTTCCACCACTCCCAGGACAATCCCGCCCTTGTCCAAGTGAATCCCCTTGCCGTCCCAAAGGCAGAGCCCTGGCAGGTGCCCGGCATTCGTGTACCGCAGCTTCCGTGTCGCGATGTCATAGACAGCGATGAAAAATGTCGCGAAGCGGTCGTCTCCCGTATTGCGCACCAGGTGTTTGTTGAGCCTCCCGACCAGTTCCGCGGTGCTCATCTTCTCGCCTTCTGGCGTCAACAACTGGCTTCGCAGCGCCGCTTGTAAACTCGCCATCAGCAGCGCCGCCGAAATCCCCTTTCCCGAAATGTCTGCAATCGCAAATGCCACCCGGCTTTCGCTCAACTGGATGAAATCGTAATAATCCCCGCTGACGCTCCGTGCCGCCCGGCAAATCGCTTCGATCTCTACACCAGCGACGTGAGGCAGATTTCGCGGGAACAACTGGTCCTGCACTTCCCGGGCGATCGATATCTCGTTCTCCAGCCTCTGCAAGTGTTTTTGCTCGTCGATCAACCGGCTGATCGAGTTGGTCATGCTGTTGAACGACTCACCCAGCACCCCGAGCTGGTCCTGTCTCTCGACGCGCACGCTGTGCGAGAAATTTCCTTCCTGCACAAATTGCGTCGCGCGATACAAATCGCTGACCGTTCGCGTGATCGCCCGCGTCAGCACCACTCCGATAACCAACGCCGCAATCTCGATTAACAGGAAGATTACCGCGATCAGTTTCAGCTCGAATACCTTTGCGCCGCTCAGTTCTCCGATCGAAGCGAAAATCCTGTGGTTCAGCTCCGACCGCCGCGCCCGGAAAAACGCAAATACCGGATGGTCCCGCTCTACCCTTCCATCCTCTCCGAGGTAGACCGCCGCCAGCTGCGAAAATCCGTCCACCTCCGGATCCATCCACGACTGTGCTGGCGAAAGTTGCCGCTTCTGCGTCAGCACCCGCCCAACGCCTTTGTAAAATTTCGTGCCGATGCGCACGGCCGTCGGCTCTAGCACTCGTTGCGCCAGGCTTATTTCGATCGGTCCAAGGTCCGGAGCTACTCCTTCCAGAAACTCTGCGTTCACCGGCACGCTCAACTCGATCAGCCGCAGGCCCCGCGGAGATTCCGCTCCCGTCATCCCCACCAGCCGGATCTGTCCGCCCGTCTGAACCAGGCCCGCAAATGACCTCGCCTCCGGCCCGGCGACGGCGCGGAAATACGCCGGGTTCGCAGCAAAGTTGACTCTCAGCCCAGGCAGTTTCTTGCCCTCGGCAATTTCTACCTGGGCCGCTAGCCCCTTTTCGAGCGTGGCTTCGTCCATCGATGCGGGCAGCGTCGCCTCCGCCGCGGCGATATGCGCCGCCGAATCGCTCAGAAACTCGGTCCGGTCCTCTATATCGTGGTACAGCAAATAAGCCGCGAGCTGCGAATAGAGTATCTGCGCCCCAATGCTCGCCAGAATTAGAATCAGCAGGATCGGTACGAACGCAATGAAGAGATACGCGAGAATCAGCCGGTTTCGTAGACTCCAAAGCAACTCGCTGCGCCAACTCGTCCAGAAACGGTAGAGCAAATAGAACGCCGCCACCATCCCGAGAAGACGTGCCAGTCCCATCCATGTCGCGCCTTGCGACGACACTCCCACCAGCCCAGCCCACACCCCGAACGCGCAAACCACCAGTGCCGCCCAGTCCAGCCTCGACAAGCCCTTCCAGAACGATTTCCGCTGATTTCCTGTCCCATTCATGGGTGAAGTGGTTTAAAGGACACTTTACCCGATTCGCGGCTGTCGAACGAGTCCGCTGTTTCCCCTCGCGGTCTCCACCCCGCGTTTTCCGCTCTAGTCTTCGCGCAATTGCGGATTGCTCACTCGGCTGTGGTAGCGGCTGTAGGTAAAATAGATGACGAGCCCGATCACCAGCCAGATGATCAGACGCGCCCAGTTGACCCACCCCAGCTTGTACATCATGTACCCGTTGAACGCGATTCCCAGAATCGGCACTGCGGGCACCAAGGGCGTGCGGAAGGGCCGCGGCTGTGCCGGGTTTGTGTTCCGCAGCACCATCACCGCGATGCATACAATCACGAACGCCAGCAGTGTCCCGATGTTCACCATCTTGCCGATGTCGTCAATCGGCGTGACACTGCCCACGGCCGCCGCGAGCAACCCTACCAGGATCGTGTTCTTGTATGGCGTCCGGAATTTTGGATGCACGGCGGCGAAAAAGTTGCGCGGAAGCAACCCGTCCTTGGCCATCGAATAGAGCACGCGAGTCTGACCCAAAAGCATGACCAGCATGACGCTGGTTAGACCAGCTAAGGCGCCGAGGACGATGATATGCGACGCGGTCGAAAGGTTCCGGTCGAGAAACGCCCGTGCCACCGGTGCTTCGATGTTCACGTCCTGCCAATGAACCATCCCGGTTAGCACACCGGCGACCGCAATATATAGAGCCGTGCAAACCAGGAGGGAAACAATGATGCCGATGGGCAAATCGCGCTGTGGATTCTTGGCCTCCTGCGCCGTTGTTGAGACCGCATCGAACCCGATGTAGGCGAAGAATATGTACGCCGCGCCGGCTCCAACCCCGCTGAACCCCATCGGCGCAAATGAGTGCCAATCATGGCCCCAATTGACGGTGTTGACGTAGCGCGAGCCAAGCGCGATGACGAAAAGGACCACGGATACCTTGATCGCCACGATTGCGGCATTAAATCGCGCGCTCTCTTTAATCCCGATCACCAGGATCGTCGTGATGAGCAGCGCCACAAGAAAAGCCGGCAGATTGAACCCGATCTCCGCTCCGAAAATTCGCGGCGCATTCAACAGGTCGTGCGCCCGTTGCATCAATTCGGGCGAATGTCCCGCCAGCAGTGCATCCGTCTTATCGAGGAATGCTTGCGTTCCCGGAACCAGCGACGGGTCCGCCACCCTGGTCATGTCCCTCGCCACGATCTTCTGGGCCTCTCCCAATCCCGTCCAGTGGTCATACGCCAGCCACAAAGGCATTTTGATATGAAAGATGTCAAGCAGCTCAATGAAGTGATTCGACCAGCCCGAAGAGACTGTGCTCGCCCCCATTGCGTATTCCAGCGTCAAGTCCCATCCAATAATCCAGGCAAACAGTTCGCCGAGCGTTGCGTATGCGTAGGTATAAGCGCTTCCCGCGAGGGGAATCATCGCGGCAAATTCGGCGTAGCACAAAGCCGCAAAAGCACAACCGAGGCCCGAAATCACGAACGACAGCATCAGGCCCGGTCCCGCATAGTGCGCACCCAGTCCGGAAAACACGAAAATTCCGGCGCCAATCACCGCGCCAACCCCCAACGCCGTCAATTGGACCGGCCCCAGGGTTTTCTTTAGGCTGTGTTCGCCGGACTCTTTTGCTTCTTCGATCAAACGGTCCAGCGATTTCTTGGCAAACAAGGGGTTGCCCATGCAACTCCTCCTTCGTCCCTCAGCTTCCAAAAGCGAAAATGCGCTCCGTCATTCGGAATGTGCTCGGGCCTGACGTTTCTTCCCTACCTCATCCTATGAACTCGCCGCCGCACCACTCTTACCGGACCACAACCAATATACCGGCACGCCCAACAGCACGATCACCACGCCGCCGCCCGCGGTTGAAGTCTTATATAGCAAAATCACGCCCATAATGCCCGAAGCCGCCACGATATAAAGCAGCGGAAGCAAAGGATAACCAAAAGCCTTGTACGGCCGATCGGCATTCGGGCGCTTCCACCGCAGTACAAAAATTCCCACAATCGTCAACACATAGAAAAGCAGCGCTGCAAAAACGACGTAATCCAGCAGATTGCTGTACACATTTCCATACGTGCCGTTTGGATTCCGCGTCCGCATCAGGATCAGCACAACGATCCATATGCCTTGATAGACCAGCGCCGTCCCCGGAACGCCTTTGCGATTCAGTTCCCCGGTGGCTTTGAAGAACAATCCGTCCTTCGCCATCGCATACGCCACGCGCGACCCGGCCAGAATCAGACCATTGTTGCATCCGAACGTGGAAACAATGATGGCGAATGCCATAATCAGCGCGCCCCTCGCCCCGAAAATCGCCGAAAGCGCGGCAGTCGCCACGCGATCGTCTGGCGCATTCTGGATCTGCGCCAAGGGCAGTGCGCACAGGTAGGCAAAATTCGCCAAGCAATACAGCGTGATGACGATTACCGTGCCGAATACCATCGAAAGCGCCACATCGCGCTTTGGATTCTTCACCTCGGCAGCCGTGAATCCGATGTTATTCCACGCGTCGGCCGAAAACAGCGATCCCACTTGGGCCACCGCCAGCGCGAGCAGCAGCCCATACCAGCCGTCTCCAGCGGTCAACGTTGGCATCACCCTTTTCAGGAGGTCCGCCCCCGGTGCAATCGTGTTTGCTCCTCGAACCGACCACAAATGCGAGAAATTGTCCGCAATCGCCGCGCCATTCCTCGCTACAAACACGCACAGGAAAATTATTCCCAGCAGCGACAGCATTTTCGCCGAGGTAAATATGTTCTGGATCCACTTCCCTAGCTTCACTCCGCGGGTGTTGAGAAATGTCAGGAATATGATCATCAGCACGGCCACCAGCTGTTGTACCGACAGGCTGATGGCGAATTTCGATGAAAAATTAATAGGAGGCACTATCCACGCGGTCGGTGATATCGCCGGAAACAACACTCCCAGGTAACGTGAGAATCCTATCGACACCGCCGCGATCGTTCCCGTCTGAATCACCAGAAACAGCGTCCACCCGTACAAAAACCCCCACAACGGCGAGAACGCCTCCCGCAAATACACGTACTGGCCGCCAGCGTGCGGGAACAGCGCCGCCAGTTCTCCATACGACAGCGCCGCGGCTATCGTCAGCACTCCAGTCAGTATCCACGTCAGTAGCAAGCCCCCTGCCGACCCTGTCTGCCGCGCAATATCCGCCGCCACAATGAAAATTCCCGATCCGATCATCGATCCGACGACGATCATCGTTCCGTCGAACAGCCCGATCGCCCGGACAAATTCGTGCTCTGTTTTATGGCCCTGTGCGGGTGCGACGATACTCACTTCTGCCATTCTTTGCGCGCCTCAATCGTTGGCCGCGGGCTTCGCGGCTTCCAGCCTTCGCAGATACTGCCTTACCCGGTCCGCCGGATTCTCGGCCCTCAAAACGTCGCGGATCACGGCAACCGAATCCGCTCCCGCTTCAATCACTTCCGCGGCGCGCTCAAGCGTGATTCCACCAATGGCCACGATGGGCCGCCCGGTCAACCGTCGCGCCCGCCGGAGCAATCCCAACCCCACAACTGGATCCGGACTGGCTTTACTGCTCGTCGCAAAAATCGGCCCCAAGGCAATATAATCCGCCGAACTCCTTAGGGCTTTCTCAAATTGCTCGATGTTGTGTGTCGAAAGCCCCACCCACGCATCCGGCCCGACCACCCCCCGCGCCTCTTCCACGCCTAGATCGTCCTGGCCCACATGCACCCCGTCGGCCTCCGCTAGAAAGGCCACGTCCGGCCGGTCGTTTACAAAAAACCGCGCGCCGCCGGCGCGCGCCGCTTCGGCCAATTCGCGAGAGCTCGCCAGCATCTCTTTTGCCGGAACCTTCTTCGCACGGTACTGCAACACTTCGACGCCGGCTTCGATCAGTTTTCGGGCAGTCTCCGCCGCAGGCTCCCGCAAGAGTCCTGCGTCTAATATCACATACAACCGTGGCAAGAAAAGCGCCAAGAAACCTCCTTCTAGCTTACTGGTGTTCCATGGTGTCTCACAACCACGTGAGATTCAACGAGCGCTTGCCTATTGACCTCCAGACCGTGCTGTGGCGTCAGAGTTTGCTGCGCAATTCCGCACGCAAGCGCCATCTGCGGCTCCCCCGCGGACGACTCACGCCGAGTGAAGGCTTCTGAAAGCCACTTTTGCCTCGCGCCGCGGCCGGTCTTCCCCCGATCGGAAGTAGGTCAGAACCGGACCGCCAGGTGCGGTAGGAGCTCCGATGATTGTTTCAAGCAAATGCCAAGGAGCCGGCAGCGACGTCGGAACAGCTCATCTATGACGTGAGCAAAAATGGCCGGAACCTCCTGATTAATACGCAGGTACGGAACGCCGACACTCAGCCGATGGGCGTGGTCCTGAATTGGGGCACGTCAAGGGAAGAAAATGAGAAGCCGCTCTCCCGACAGTGGTTCGTAGGTTGCAGCCCGCCACCGAAACGATCGTGTTTGGGACCTTTATTTCCCATTGCTTAGCAGTCTTTCGATGAAGTGCGTGTCGAGTTTCCCTTGGACGAATTCCGCATCGGCAAGGATCCGCCGGTGCAACGGGATCGACGTTTTGATTCCTTCAATCGCGAACATTTCAAGCGCCCGCTTCATCCGGCTGATCGCCTCCGCCCGATCCCGCCCTTTCACGATCAGCTTCGCGATCAGCGAATCGTAATAAGGCGGAATCACCGCGTCGGTATAGGCCGCCGAGTCCACTCGCACTCCCGTCCCTCCGGGAGGCTGAAAGGTCGTGATTCGTCCCGCCGACGGCACAAACGTCTCCGGATCTTCCGCGTTGATCCGGCATTCGATCGCGTGTCCCGAAAACGACATCTCTCCCACTGCTTCTTCCAACCGCTCCCCTGCCGCGATCCGAATCTGTGCTTTTACCAGGTCCACTCCGGTCACCAACTCGGTTACTGGGTGCTCCACCTGGATGCGCGTGTTCATCTCGATAAAATAGAGCGAACCGTCCTCATCCATCAGAAATTCCACCGTCCCCGCGTTCGTATACCCGACGGCTTCGAGAGCCTTCACCACCTTTGTGCCCAGCTCTTTCCGCCGCTTCGCGTCCACTGCCGGTGACGGCGATTCCTCCACCAGTTTCTGATGGCGACGCTGAATGGTGCACTCGCGTTCGCCCATATGAATCACTTTCCCGTGCTGATCGCCCAACACCTGGATCTCGATGTGCCGTGGATGCTCGAGGAATCTCTCCATATACACATCCGGCGTCCCGAAGGCTTGCTGCGCTTCGCTCCGCGCTGTTTGATAGGCGGACAACAACTCCTCGCTGTTCCGCACCACTCGCATCCCGCGTCCGCCGCCGCCCGCGGCCGCTTTCAGGATCAGCGGAAAACCGACTCGTTTCGCCTCTACCGCAAGCTGCTCTTCCCCCTCAACGACGCCGTCGCTTCCGGGAATCGTCGAAAGCCCCGCCGCCTTCATTTCCCGCCGCGCGCGGTCCTTTTCCCCCATCATCTCGATCACTTCCGGCTTAGGGCCAATGAACGTGATCTCCGACGCCTCGCACACCTTCGCGAAGTTCGCGTTCTCCGACAGGAAGCCGTATCCGGGATGAATCGCATCTACGTTGGTGATTTCCGCGGCGCTAATCACGTGCGGAATGTTCAGGTAACTCTCGCTGCTTCGCGCCGGCCCTATGCACACCGCTTCATCCGCGTACCTCACGTGCAGGGCGTTCCGGTCTGCTTCCGAATACACCGCCACGGTCGCGATGCCCAGTTCTTTGCAGGCGCAGATGACTCGCAGGGCGATTTCCCCGCGATTAGCTACGAGAATCTTTTGAAACATGGTCCGGAGGGCCGCTTACCGCTTACGGCTCGGTCGAATGCCAAACAGCGGTTGCCCATATTCGACGGGTTGCCCATTCTCCACGAATATCCGCAGCACTTCCCCGCTCAATTCCGATTCAATTTCGTTCATTAGCTTCATCGCTTCCACGATGCACAGCGTTTGCCCGACGTCCACGTGCAGACCGACCTTCACAAACGGCTCGGCTCCCGGACTCGGCGACGCGTAAAACGTACCCACGATCGGCGACTTCACCAGCTGCAGGTCCTCGCCGCCTCGCACCTCGGACTCTGCCCCGGCTGGCGCCGCGTTCTCCGCCGCTCCCGCTGCGACCGCCGACGGCACAATAATCTCGGCCGAAGGCCTTGGCGCCGCGTAAACCACGTTGGCGCCCGGTTTTTTCAGCCGGATACGCAGATCTCCCCGCGAATATTCAAATTCTTCCAGATTGTGCTCGCTCATGAAGCGCAGCAACTGTTCAATTTGCCCGATTTCGGGGTTTGCGAACGATGGGCTTCCACTCCCCTTCGACGGCTTTTTCCGTTTCATGCCTTTTTCTAGATTTCGATGAGATCCCGCTTGACGCGGGTCAACACTTCGTTTTTTCCTGCTTGCACCGCTACGTCGTCTTCAATCCGAATTCCGCCGGCGCCTTCTACATACACACCAGGTTCTATGGTAATCACATTTCCGGTTTCGAGTCGAATCGTCTGGCCCTTGGCGACCCGCGGTTCCTCGTGAACTTCCAGACCCAAGCCGTGGCCCGTGCTGTGCACGAAGTACCTGTCGAGCCCGTTCTTCTTCAAAACTTCCCGCGCGGCCGAGTCTACTTCCCCGCAGGTTATTCCCGCTTTGACGGCCGCCACCCCGGCTACTTGCGCCTCTTGCACGGCGCGATACCAGCTTCGGACCCGTTTCGGCGCCCGGCCAAGGTATACCGTGCGCGTCATGTCGCTGCAATAGTGGCCGAGTATAGCACCCAGGTCTAGCACCACCAACTCATTTTTCCTCAGCCTCTTGCCCGTGGGCCTGGCGTGCGGCAGGGCCGACCTTCCTCCTGACGCCACGATCGTCTCAAACGACGGGCCGCTCGCCCCTCGCTGCTTCATCTGATACTCGATCTCGGCTCCGATCTCCCGCTCGCGGACGCCTGGTCGTATCAATTTGAGTGCGCTTTCGAGCACTTCTCCGGCCAGCACCGCTGCTCGCCGCATCACCCCCAGTTCCTGCTCGTCTTTCGTTTTTCTAAGCCGCTCGACGATGCCCCCAGCTTCGGCCGCGCGGCACTTCGCCCCGGCCGCTTTTCGCATGGCCTTCAACTGCGCTACCGTCCACTGTCCCGGGTCGTACCCAACCCTCCTCATACCGCGCTTCCGCAAAAACTCGCCGAGCGCCGGATACAGTGCGCCCGGCTGCAATTCCACCCTTACTCCACGCGTTTCCTCCTTGGCCTGCACGGTGAAGCGCCCATCCGTTACCAGTGTCGTTGCTCCGCTGCTCACTACCAGCACCCCGGATTCGCCGGTAAATCCCGTCAGGTAGTACCAGTTGGGTGGATGAGTCACCAGCAGGCAGTCCAATCCGCGTTTATTCAGTGCTCGGAGCACTTCTGTCCGTCTTTTCGCGTGCTGATCGCTCATAAAAAAATCGAGGAGACTCGCCGTCTCCTCGATTCTAGCTTATCTGGATTTTGCTTGCCGGACCCCCCGGAATTACCCCGGGATGATTCGCGGCGTAAGGAAGAACAGCAACTCTTGCGACTGCACGGTCACGCTGTTCCGCCGGAAGAGGTATCCGATGATCGGCAAACTGCCCACGATCGGCACCTCGTTGATCTGAGTCTGCTGCTGGCCAACGATGATGCCGCCGATTACAACGGTTCCGCCGTCTGCGACGAGAACCTTCGTTTCCGCCGACTGCGTATCGAGCGCCGGGATGCCTTGCACGCGCGGGATACCGTTGTCGATCTGCGTGTTTTCGACCAGCACATCCATGAACACGGTTCCCTCGGCCGTGATCTGCGGAGTCACTTCCAGCTTCAACACGGCGTCAATGTACTGCACCGAAATCGTGTTGTTGATGGTTGTCTGAATCGGAATCTTGGTACCTTGCTTGACCGTGGCTTTTTCGTTGTTCTGCGTGATTACCTTCGGCTTCGATAGCAGCTTGCCCACGCCCTTCGCTTCCGCTGCCGTAATGAACAGGTCGACCGCGAAATTCGGTGACCGGTGGCCAAAATAGAAGCCGCTGGTCGGCACGCCGGCGGGCAGGTTCACGTTAAACGGCAGTCCGGGAAGCGTGCTGCCGCCGCCCGACCCCGTCGGTGTAGCAATCAGCGGAGGCTGCGGCAGGCCTGTGCCTGTCTGCACCGGGCTGACACCGACGCCCGGCACGCCGCCAAATATCGACCGGCCGCTCGTCGTTGTCCCCGCAAAGCCCCACTGCACGCCAATGTCTTGCGAGAATGAGCGCGTCGCCGAGATCACCCGCGCCTCGATTTCCACTTGTTGCGACTTGCGATCCAACTGCCGGATCAGGTTGTCAATCGTCGGAATCACGGACGGGATGTCTCGGATGACCAGCTGGTTCGAGCGGTCGTCGGAGAAAATATCGCCCCGTGCCGAAAGGAACTTCTTCAGCGTGTCCCGCATCGTAGCGGCCTTGGCATAACTCAACACGCGCGTTACGGTCACCGGCGGCACGGCTTCTGCCTGGGCCTTCTGCAGGTCGCGAGCCGTTTCCGCTTCCTTCTTCAACGTGTCTTTGGTTGCCACCCGCAGAACATTCCCATTCAACTGCTTATCCAGTCCGTTGTTCTGCAGCACGATGTCCAGTGCCTGATCCCAGGGCACTTCGTCCAGCACGATCGTTAGCGTTCCCTTCACGTTCGGGTCCAGCACCACGTTCAGGCCGCTGATCTCGTGAACCAACCGGAAAAAGTCCTTCAGGTCCACGTCCTTCAGGTTCACCGAAATCGGTTCGCCCGTGTAACGGCTCGGCGCTGCCTGCGCCGGTGAGACCTGCCCTGCGCCTTGCTGCGCCGCAAGCGTCGAGGCCGCAGTGGTCGCCTGTTGTACCGCCTGCTGAGCCGCCAGCTGACCGTTTTCCGCGGCACGCGCTGTCTCGGGCTTCTCACTCGGCGTTGCCAGGGCGGCTGAGGGCTGGGTCAGTTCGCTCGGCAACGGGAATTGAGGAGCCGTGGCGTTCGAGGATTTCTCGTCGCGGCTGCTCGCCTGAGGAGCATTCGCGCTATGAGGGGTGTCTTTTGCTGTTTGTACTGGCGCCGACTCAGCCGGTGCGGTACCGCTCGCCGGCT
>Ga0207826_1000215_pt1 | contig 16024 bp, 15 predicted proteins | sample LuqExpMetageno80_FD_187837 | JGI IMG/M metagenome (GOLD analysis project Ga0207826, IMG submission 187837) | Tropical forest soil microbial communities from Luquillo Experimental Forest, Puerto Rico - Sample 80 (SPAdes) | ecosystem: Environmental > Terrestrial > Soil > Tropical forest ... | reverse complement strand
GCCGCTCGATATCACCTTGGCCTCAAAGCAGGTAGAAGCCGTGAAATGTGCCCTCACCAACAAAGTGGTGGTGATTACCGGGGGGCCCGGGACTGGCAAAACCACCATCATCAATGCCATCCTCAAAATCTTTGCCAAAGCTAGAAGTTTTGAGCGCAAGAGCAGAGGGGCGGCATATCAAAAGGCAAAAAAAGCATATATCTACCTTCCATGACCTGGCCAAACGATATCACGACTGGGCCAGGGTGAATAACAAGTCCTATGCCGTCAATAAACACCGCTTCATTGACAAGGTGACCCCGTTTTTTCGGCCCCCGGCGGTTGGCGGATATTACCCCCTGGTTAGTGGAGAGGTGGAAAGCTGATCGAAGCAAGGAAACCGGATTTACCGAAGTTGACCGGGAGCTTGCTTGTCTCAAGCACATGTTCAGGTAAATCTATTGAGTGGCGGATGATAAAGGAGAACCCAGCCCGAACGGTGAAGCCCTTTCGCAAGACCAGGAAGCGGGACAGATTTTTAAGTCAGGAAGAAATCTCCCGTCTCTTGGAACACCTGCCAGACCATCAGCGGCCCATGATTCAGTTTGCCTTGCTTACTGGGTTGAGGCGCACGAACCTTTTGAATCTGAAGTGGAGGCAGGTGGACCTGATCCATGGATTGCTTTTTATTTCAGCTCAGGAAGCTAAGGGCGGCCTTGATCTGAGATTTCCCCTGGCCCCGGAAGCGATGGAAGTTCTGCGGAATGTCCCGAGGCACCCCACCAGTGATTATGTGTTCTGCAAAGAAAACGGCAATCCTTACAGGGACATTTATTCAGGTTTCCGCTTGGCTTTGAAGCGGGCAGGGATTCAGGGTTGCACCATTCACACCTTGAGGCACACCGTGGGGAGTCACCTGGTGATGAATGGTGCTGATCTGGCCACTGCCAAAGAACTCCCGGGACACCGGAATATTCAAACGACTCTGCGTTATGCCCACCTTGCCCAAGACCACAAGCGGGAGGCCATTGGGCGCATCGGAAAACTGGTAGCCTTGGACACCTATGTGGACACCAAGCCTCCCGAAAAAGAAGAAGGGGTTAAGGCAATCACCCTAACCCCTTGAAATCATTGGTGCCGAAGCGGGGACTCGAACCCCGACAGGCCTACGCCCACTAGACCCTGAACCTAGCGCGTCTACCAGTTCCGCCACTTCGGCCGGGGCCGGGAAGAGAAAAGGCATTCCCCTCCTGGCTTTTTCCAATCAATAATCTTATAGTAATCCTATGAACTTTGTCAAGGCCATTCCCTCAAACAAGGGTGGCGGGGAATGTAAGGTTTATTATAATCTGCCTCCGGGCCCCGGGCCTTTTACCCGCAGCGTGGTCACCGTGGGGAACTTCGACGGGGTCCACCTGGGACACCGGGCTATTTTGGCCCAGGTCCGCCATCGGGCCCAAAAACTGGACTGCCAACCCGTGGCCCTGACCTTCGACCCTCACCCTGCTCAAGTCTTGAAGCCCGAAGGCAACCTGCGCCTGCTCACCGCCCCGGCCCAGAAAATTGAACTGCTCCAAAGAGCCGGGGTGAACGTGGTCGTCCAGGCTTTCACCCGGGAGTTCGCCGCCATTCCGGCCCGGGAATTTGTCCGGGATTATTTCGTGGAACGCCTTAAGGTCCGGGAAGTGGTAATCGGGCACGACTACCGTTTCGGCCACAAGCGGGAAGGGAACATAGACTTGTTAAAGAAAATCGGCGAGGCCCTGGGCTTCACCGTCCAGGTGGTGTGGGCGGTGGAGGTGGAAGACGCGGTGGTGAGCAGTTCCCTCATCCGGGCCATGCTGCAGCTGGGCAAAGTCCGGGAGGCGAACCGCCTGCTGGGCCGCGTCTACGGGGTGACCGGCAGGGTGGTGACCGGGAAGGGGAGGGGGGCTAAAGTTTTGGGGGTGCCCACCGCCAACTTGGTCTCGGAAAACGATCTCTTGCCGTCTTGCGGCATTTATGCGGTCTGGGTCCTGAGAAACGGTCAAAGGCTCCCCGGGGTGGCCAACATCGGCACCTGCCCCACCTTCGACAACCAGGAACTGACCCTGGAGGTGCACCTGCTGGACTTCGAGGGCGACCTTTATGGGGAGGTCCTGCAGGTAGAGTTTGTCCAGCGATTGCGGGAAGAGCAGCGCTTCCCTTCCATCGAGGCACTGGCGGCCCAGATCCGGGCCGATATGGCGGCAGCCCGGGGGGTGTTGGCAGGAGAACAGGAGGCTCCGGGGGGCAAGGGCTGAGGAACCGGTCAGATGCGCTTTCCCGGGTGGGAAGCTGAGAAAACCAGCGGCCTGACCGGGTCAGAAAAGCCCGGGCAGACCAACCAAGACCCAAAATAGGCTTGACAAGTCCCGGAAAATTGGGTAAAAATATCTGGGTGGCGGGCATAGCTCAGCTGGTAGAGTACAAGCTTCCCAAGCTTGGTGTCGCGGGTTCGAATCCCGTTGCCCGCTCCAAATCCGGAGGTCTTCCCGACCACCGGTGGTCCCGCTTCCCCCGTTGAGGGGGCCGGTCAGTTGGTTTAGGGGCGCTAAGACCGGCCTGCTTCGTGGGTGGAGATAAGTCGGTAACTCTGGGGACGCCCCGAGATTGGCGAAAAATCTTGGATTTTCCCGGAAGTGGGCTCGCGCCCGCTTTTTTTTGTGAATTGGGCAAGACAGAAGGGATTAGGTAAGTCCCTGAAGCCATGGGCATGGAGCACATTAGTATGTGGGTAAAGCGCAGGCTAAAGCCTGCGGCTACATTGACTGGCGGAATTTGAGGAACAATGCTCGACCCTAATGCTTGGGAACAGAGTCAGATTCTGGAGCCCATTGTCCGGGACGTCATGGCCATCGAACGCACCGTCATGGCCAATGAGCGCACCTTATTGGCCTTCTGGCGGACAAACGTTCACCATGTTCATTGCCAGTCTCACCTTTCTGCAGTTTTTCGGGGGCACGGTCATGCAGATTATCGGCTGGGTGTTTATTCCCACGGGAGTGGTGGTGTTTGCCCAGGGGGTGAGGATTTACCGGCGCATGAACCAGGTCATCCAGCGGGCCGGGCAGGCAGTGGAACAGGAAACTCAGCAGGAAGCTTAGAAGGATCGGGCCTGAAGATAATTGAAGATAATTGAAGATAATTAAGGTTGTTTGGCTTTTTCAGAATGAACACGGTTTGAGCTAGTGCCGAAAGAAGAGATCAAAACCCGGGTAGCAGACCTCGCCCAGCCGTATCTCTCAGCCCAGGGAGTGGAACTGGTGGAAGTGGAATTCACCCAGCCCCGGCGGGGACGGGCCACACTGCGCCTGTTTGTGGACCGGGAAGGGGGCATCACCCTGGACGAAATTGCCAAGGTGAGCCGGGTGGTGGGGGAGCTCCTGGACGTGCACGACCTCATCAGCGCCTCTTATACCCTGGAAGTGTCTTCCCCGGGGCTTACCCGAAAGCTGAAAGAGCCCCGGGATTACGAGCGCTACGCCGGGCGCCTGGTGCGTCTCACCACCAGGGAGCCCTGGCAGGGCAAACAGGTGCACCGGGGCATTTTGAAGGGATTGGCGAACGAGGAAGTCAGCCTGGAGGAGGGCGAGACTCTGGTGGTCATCCCCTTGAAGGAGATCGCCAAAGCCAGGCTGGACTTTGAAAAGTAAACAGTTAGCAGTCAGCAGTGAGCAGTCAGTTGCAGATGGCTGGCAGCAAGGCTGCTGAAAGGAAAAACAGGCAGACAGCAACCAGCATGCAGTAAATGCAGGTGGTTTTGGATTCTTAATTTACTGCTGACTGCTGACTGCTAAAAAAGGAGGCCATGCGCCTACATGAATCTGGAGCTCAGACGCCTCATCGACCAGGTCAGCCGCGATAAGGGCATCGACAAAGAGTTGCTCATCGGCGCCATCAAGGATGCCATCCGTTCGGCGGCCAGAAAAAAGTACGGGCCCAAGATGGACATCGAAGTGGAGTACAAGGATGACACCGGGGAGATCGAGGTCTTTCAGTACAAGGAAGTGGTCACTGAAGTCATCGACCCCAGCCGGGAAGTGCCTTTTTCCGAAGCCCGGGAGATGGACCCGGAGTGCGAGTTGGGCGACCAACTGGGCATCAAGATGGATGCCGCCCAGTTCGGCCGCATCGCGGCCCAGTCCGCCAAGCAGATCATCATGCAGCGCATGAAGGATGCGGAGCGGGACCTGGTCTTCGAGGACTTCAAGGACCGCAAAGGGGAAATCATCAACGGCATCGTGCAGCGCATGGACTCGGAGGGCATCATCGTCAACCTGGGCCGCACCGAGGCCCTGCTCCCCCCGTCGGAGCAGGTTCCCCGGGAGCTCTATCACAAGGGCGAGCGTATCCGGGCCTACGTCCTGGACGTCAAGCGCCAGACCAGGGGGCCGCAGATCATCCTGTCCCGCACCCATCCCAATTTTCTGGCGGCCCTGTTCGAGGCGGAGGTGCCGGAAATCTCCGAGGGCATTGTCCAGGTCCTGGGGTGCGCCCGGGAACCAGGAAGCCGCTCCAAGATCGCGGTGGCCTCCAGGGACTCAGATGTGGACCCGGTGGGGGCCTGCGTGGGCCTCAAGGGGTCCCGGGTGCAGAACATTGTCCAGGAGTTGAGAGGGGAAAAGATCGACATCATTCCCTGGAACCCGGACGTGGCCAAATTCACCACCAACTCGCTGGCCCCGGCCGAAGTGAGCCGCATTATTTTGAACAAGGACCAGCAGACCATGGAAGTCATCGTGCCGGATGACCAGCTGTCTTTGGCCATCGGCAAACGAGGCCAGAACGTGCGCCTGGCCTCCAAACTGGTGGGCTGGCGCATCGACGTCAAAACTGAGTCCAAGTATTCGAAATCATTGAAGGAAGGCTATCTCTCCCTCCTGCGCATCCCCGGAGTGGGGGAAATTACCGCCAACACCCTGCACGAGGCCGGCTACACCTCGGCCAAGGATGTGGCGGAGACCAGCCTGGAGGATTTGATTCAAACCACCGGCTTGACGGAAAAGAAGGCCAGCGCGCTCATGGAAGCGGCTCGGGAAATGAGAGCGCCCAAGCCGGAGGAAGGCGAGGAAGCTGCCGCAGCTTCGCCGTCGGCGGAGTAACCAATAGCAAGGTCGAGATACGGGCGAAATTTCTTGGGGGGTAAATTCAGGTATATGGCCATGATCAGAGTGCAAAATTTAGCCAAAGAACTCAAGGTGGATGTCCTGCAGTTGATGCAGCACCTGAAGGATGATCTGGGGATGCAGGTGACTTACCTCAGCACCCTGGACGAAGGGACCGCGTCCCAGATCCGCCAGATAATGAGCCAGAGGACGGCTCAGGTGGAAGAGTTGCGGATCGGGGATAACGTCAAGCGGCGGCGGCGGGTGGCGCCGGCTGCACCGGTTAAGCCCATGGTGCCGCCGGAGGAAGTGACCCCTGCCCCTCCGGCCCCGGAGGAGGTTCAGCCGGTAAAAAAGGCCAAACCTGCCAGGGCCCGGGTAGTGGAATTGCCTCCCAAGGAGGCAGAGATGCCGGCCCCTTCGGCTGAAACTACGGGTTCAACCAGCCAGGCTGAGGCAGCCCCGCCAGTCCAGGAGGTGACCCCACCTGCCCCCCGGAAGAAGGCTCCTCCTGAAAAGGCCCCGGCGCCCCAGCCCCCCGCCGCCGAAGCCAAGGCCTTCCAGGCGGCCGTCAAGCGCCCGAAGACCAGGCCGAAGCGCAAAGAAACGCCAGCCCGGATTATCAGCCTGCCCACCGAGCCGCCGGCAGTGGAGGCTCCCAGGACGCCGCCCCCATCTCTGGCCAAGGCGGAACCTGAAGCCCGGCCACAGCGGCCGCAGAGGGAAGCCCCCCCGGCGGTCAGCCCGCCGCCGGCAGCCCCGCCCAAGCCCGAAATGAAGGGGAAGAAAAAGCCCAAAAAGGTGGAAGTGGTGGAGATCCCCAAGGGCAAGCCCACCAAAAAGCGGGAGGTACGGGAGCGGGCCGATCTTTACGCTGAAGGTGAAGTGCGGGTCCCGGGCCGCAGGAAGGGGCTCAAAAAGGCCATCAAAAAGATGGGGAAGGCCGAACTCACCGTGCCCAAGGCCATTAAAAGGCGGGTCAAGGTGGGGGAATCCATCACCGTGGGCGAGCTGGCCAAGCGCATGGGTATCAAGTCCAGCGAAGTCATCAAACAACTGCTGTCCATGGGGGTCATGGCCAATATCAACTACCCCATCGACTATGATTCTGCGGTTCTGGTCGCCAGCGAATTTGGCTTTGAGGTGGAACGGGCCGAGGTCCAGGAAGTGGACCTGCTGGCCGTCGCCGAGGACAAGGGGGAGGCCGTCCCCCGGCCCCCGGTGGTGACCATCATGGGCCACGTGGACCACGGCAAAACCTCGCTTCTGGATGCGGTGCGGGAGAGCCGCGTGGTGGCCAGCGAAGCAGGCGGCATCACCCAGCACATCGGCGCCTATCACGTGGAGTTGCCCCAGGGCAACATGGTGGTCTTCCTGGACACGCCGGGTCACGAAGCCTTCACCGCCATGCGGGCCCGGGGCGCCCAGGTCACGGACCTGGTCGTCCTGGTGGTGGCCGCGGACGACGGCGTCATGGAACAGACCCAGGAAGCCATCAACCACGCCCGGGCTGCAGGAGTGCCCCTGGTGGTGGCGGTGAACAAAATCGACAAACCCAACGCCAACCCCGAGCGGGTGAAACGGGAACTGGCCAACCTGGGGGTGGTGCCGGAAGAGTGGGGCGGCGACATCCTGTTTTCCGAGGTTTCCGCCAAAAAGCACCTGGGCATTGACGATCTTCTGGAAAAAATTCTCCTGCAGGCTGAAGTTCTTGACCTCAAGGCGCCGGCTGAGATCCGGGCCCAGGGGCGCATCATCGAAGCCCGCCTGGACAAGGGCCGGGGCCCGGTGGGCACGGTGCTGGTGCAGAAGGGCACCCTGCATCAGGGCGATTACTTTGTCTGCGGCCCGGAATACGGCCGGGTGCGGGCTCTTTTCGATGACATGGGGAACCGGGTCGAAGTGGTGACCCCGGGTCTGCCGGTGGAGGTCCAGGGCTTTAGCGGCGTGCCCGAGGCCGGGGACGAATTTCAGGTGCTGGAAGACGAGCGCAAGGTCAAGCAGATCGCCATGATGCGCCAGCAAAAGCAGCGGGAGGCGGCCCTGGCGCGGCTTTCCCGGGTGAGCCTGGAGCGGCTCTACCAGCAGATCAAGGAGGGGGCGGTCAAGGAACTCAAGGTCATCATGAAGGCCGACGTTCAGGGCAGTATCGAGGCCCTCACCAAGGCCCTCTCCGAACTCGGCAACGAAGAGATCAAGGTGAATATCATCCACACCGGCATCGGCGATGTCACCGAAAGCGACATCATGTTGGCCTCCGCCTCCGATGCCATCGTGGTGGGGTTTAACGTCAAGACCAACCCCAAGGCCCAGTCCCTGGCCGAGCAGGAGCAGGTGGACGTCCGCTTCTACAATATCATCTACAATCTCTTAAACGAGATTCAGGCGGCCATGGAAGGGATGCTGGAGCCGCTGGTGGAGGAGAAGGTTACCGGCCAGGCCGAGGTGCGGGCCGTGTTCAGCGTCTCCAAGGTGGGCACCGTGGCCGGCTGCATGGTCCAGGATGGCAAGGTGGAACGCAACTCGCTGGCCCGGGTGAAGCGCAAGGGGGCAGTCCTGGTGGAAGGCGCCCGGGTCAATTCCTTGAAGCGTTTCAAAGAGGACGTCAAGGAAGTCCTGGCCGGGTACGAATGCGGTATCGGTCTCGATAAGTTCAACGAGTTTCAGGCCGGGGACATCATTGAGGCCTATGTCCAGGAGAAGGTGAAAGTAGTGCTCGCCAGCCCGGCGCCGAGGGAATCAAGGGAAGCCAAAGAGGACTAGCCCGGAGCCCCTCGTCAAGGAAGGCACCGCATGGTGGTGGCCATAACCCGACTTACCCTGTTCATCCCCGACAATAATTCCCTCAAGGGGAAGCGGAAGGTGGTGAAGAGCCTCATCGAAAAGGTGCGGCATCGTTTTGAGGCCTCGGCGGCCGAAGTGGCGGACCATGACCTCTGGCAGAAGGCCACCATCGGTGTGGCTCTGGTGGGTAACGACGCCCGCCTCCTGACCACCGTCCTGGACCAGATCACCAAATTCATCGAGAACCAGCATCTGGCTGAGATTGTGGACTCCCACGTGGAGCTTTGTTACCTGGAGAAATGAGAATGCGGTCCGGCGCACGCCCGGCCAAGCGCTCTACCCGAGTGGGGGGGCTGCTGCGGGAAATCCTGGCTGCCATCATGTTAGAGCGGGTGGCGGACCCCAGGCTCAAGGAACTCACCATTACCGAGGTGGAGATGACCCCGGACCTGAAGCTGGCCCGGGTCTATTATGCGGCGCGCCGGGGGGCGAACCCGGAGGAGCTCATGATGGCCCTGGACAAGGCCATGGGCTTCATCAAGCAGGAAGTGGCCCGGGAACACATCCTGCGCACCATGCCGGAGTTTCATTTCCTGCCGGACGAAACCCTGGAGCGGGCGGAGCGGCTGGAGAGGGTATTTGAAGCAGCTCGGGGCAACCTTAACAAGGGAGAACCCTCGGAATAACAGCAATATTGTAAAAAATTTGCCTATGCGTAACGGCCCAGGAAATTCTCAACACCATAGAACTACACCGGGAGGCCATTAAAAGGTTTGGTGTCCGGCGCCTTGGTCTGTTCGGCTCCCATGCCCGGGGAGAAGGCAAGGACTCAAGCGATTTAGATTTTGTGGTCGATTTTGAGAGAAAAACCTTCGACAATTATATGGATCTCAAAGATTTTTTAGAGAATCTTTTCAAGTCTCCCGTAGACTTGGTTATGGTGGATGCAATAAAGCCGAGGTTAAAGCCAATTATCTTGAATGAGACCTTATATGCCCAAGGATTTTAAAGTTTTTATTGATGACATTATACAAGTAACTAATATCTTAGAAAAAGATACGCTTCAATGATTTCCGGTCTCCTCCTTATCGACAAACCTGCGGGAATTACCTCCTTTGACGTGGTACGGCGGGTGCGTCGGGCCCTCAAGGTCCGCAAGGTCGGGCACCTGGGGACGCTGGACCCCTTCGCTACGGGTCTTTTGCCCCTGGCCCTGGGGGAGGCCACCAAGCTGGCCCAATTTCTTTTGGAGGAACCCAAGACATATCTGGCCACCCTCACGCTCGGGGTAGAAACGGACACCCAGGATTTGACGGGGCGGGTCACGGCCGAATCTGACAGGTTGCCCTCTCCGGAGGAGGTCCACCAAGCTGCCACCCGGTTTGTGGGGGAAATCGAACAGGTGCCGCCCAGCTATTCTGCGGTCCACCACCAGGGGGAACGCCTTTACAAACTGGCTCGGAGGGGGGAAGCGGTGGAGGTCCCGCCCCGGCAGGTGGTGATTTATCGTTTGGAAGTAATGGAAGCGGCGCTGCCTCAGGTCACCGTCAGGGTGGAATGCGGCAAGGGCACTTATATCCGCACCCTGGCCCATGACCTAGGCCGGGCCCTGGGTTGTGGGGCGCACCTCGTGGCCCTCACCCGCCTGGCCGTGGGGGCCTTCCGCCTGGAGGAGGCCCTGCCCCTGGACCTGATCGAAAAAAGGGCAGATCTCGGAGATATTCATCGGCGCCTGATCCCCCTGGCTCAGTGCCTGCCCCGTTACCAGGCGGTGCGGGTGGACCGACAGGAGGCTTGGCGCCTGGCCCAGGGGCAGACCTTACCCTGGCCGGAGCCAGGCCCGGCGGCGGGGGAAAAGGTGCGGGTGGTGGCTGAGGGGAGCCTGGTGGCGGTGGCCGCGGTGCGCCGGCAAGGGGCGGGTCAGGTCCTGGCCCCGGTGCGCGTATTCAAGTGAGGGGAGGGCAGGGACCTCAGGACCCTGTCCTCCTCCCACACCCCCCTCCCAACCCGCAAGGGGTCCGAGAAAGGCGGGGCCAGGGCCCCGACTTTCTCGGGAAAATATTCCCCGTAAGGGATTGGGGGAGGGGGTAGGGACAGCCGCCCCCGGCTGTCCTCCCAGGGCAGGCGAGGACGCCTGCCCCTACATCAAGCAAAGCAACGCTGAAGGCAGGGTGCTGACAGCATAATGCTATACACTAAGGAGGAAGCAGTGACCCTAGACGCGACACAGAAACGTGACATCATCGACCGTTTTCGCCAACATGAATCAGATACCGGCTCCACTGAGGTCCAGGTGGCCATCTTGAGCGAGCGCATCAGTTACCTGACCGATCACTTCAAGACCCACGCCAAAGATCACCATTCCCGCCGAGGCTTGATCAAGCTGGTGGGACAACGGCGTCGTCTCCTGAATTACCTCAAAAACAAGGACATCGACCGGTACCGGACCTTGATTGAGCAGCTCGGGCTGCGCAAATAGGAGATAAAGTAGAGCACATGCCAACTACATATGCAGTAGAAGTGGGTGGACGCACCCTCAGCTTCGAATTAGACCGTGTGGCCTTTCAGGCCAGCGGCGCGGTGCTGGTGAAGTACGGTGAAAGCACCGTGCTCGTCACCGCCACCATGTCCGAGCGGCCCCGGGAGGGGGTAGATTTTCTGCCTCTCACCTGTGACTACCAGGAAATGGCCTATGCCGCGGGCCGCATTCCCGGCGGCTTTTTTCGGCGGGAAATCGGCCGTCCCAGCGAAAAAGAAACCCTTACATCCCGCCTCATCGACCGGCCGCTCAGGCCCTTGTTCCCCAAAGGCTGGAACCGGGAGATTCAGATCATCGCCACGGTGCTGTCCAGCGACCTGGACACGGACTCTGATATGCCGGCCTTAAACGGCGCTGCCGCGGCCCTGGGGATCTCTGACATCCCCTTTTGCGGGCCGGTGGCCGCGGTCCGGGTGGGCAAGGTGGACGGTCAGCTCTTGATTAACCCCACCAACACCCAACTCAAGGAAAGCACCCTGAACCTCATTGTGGCCGGGGCGCCCCAGGGGCTGGTGATGGTGGAGGGGGGAGCCAAAACGGCCTCCGAAGAGGAAATCCTGGAGGCCTTGTTTTTTGCCCACGAGCAGATGCAGCCGATCCTCAATCTCATCAGCCAGATGAGCGAAGAGATGGGTAAGGCCAAGGCGGCGCCACCCCCGCCCCCCGACTATGGCGACCTGCCCGAACGGATAGCCGCTCTCGGCACCGAGCGCCTCCTGGCCGCGGTCAGCCATCCTGTGAAAAAAGACCGCTACCGGGCGGTGGACCAGGCCAAGGAAGAAGTGTTGGCGGAATTGGGCGAAGACATCCAGGGCCGGGAGAAAGAGGCCATGAGCCTCTTGGGCGACTTGCAGAAAAAACTGGTCCGGGAAAAGGTGCATCGGGAAGGCCGCCGGGTGGATGGCCGCAGTTTCACGGAGGTCCGGCCCATCACCTGCGAGATTGACCTGCTCTCCCGCACCCACGGTTCAGCCGTGTTCACCCGGGGCGAAACTCAGGCCCTGGCGGTGGTGACCCTGGGTACACCCTCGGACGAACAGCGCATTGAGGGCCTCTTCGGAGAGACCTTCAAGTCCTTCATGCTCCATTACAATTTTCCGCCCTACTCGGTGGGGGAAACCCGGTTTCTGAGGGGTCCGGGACGGCGGGAGATCGGGCACGGCGCCCTGGCCGAACGGGCCATCTCCCAGGTCCTCCCCAACGGCGAGGAGTTCCCGTATACGATCCGAGTGGTCTCCGAGATCCTGTCCAGCAACGGTTCCTCTTCCATGGCCACGGTGTGCGGGGGGAGCCTGGCCCTGATGGACGCCGGCGTCCCCATCAAGGCGGCGGTGGCCGGGGTGGCCATGGGCCTCATGAAGGAAGGGGACGACGTGGCCATCTTGTCGGACATCCTGGGGGACGAGGACGCCCTGGGGGACATGGACTTCAAGGTGGCCGGCACCAGCGAAGGCATCACCGCCTTGCAGATGGACATCAAGATGACCGGCCTCACCCGGGAGATCATGGCCAAGGCCCTGACCCAGGCCCGGGAAGCCCGGATGCACATCCTGGGCAAGATGAGCGCGGTGATCGCCGCGCCCTCCCCCGGCCTCAAAGACCACGCCCCCAAGATCGTGGTCATCCACATCAACCCTGACAAGATCCGGGAGGTCATTGGACCGGGCGGCAAGATGATCAAGCAGATCGTGGCCCAGACCGGGGTGAAAATCGATATCGACGACGACGGCCGGGTGCACATTTCTTCTCCCACCCAGCACCAGGCGGACGAAGCCATCAAGATCATCCGGGACCTCACCGCCGAGGCCGAAGTGGGCGCCATTTACAAGGGCAAGGTCAAGAAGATCATGGACTTTGGGGCCTTTGTGGAAATTATTCCCAATACCGATGGCCTAGTCCACATCTCAGAGTTGGCCCACCACCGGGTGAAAGCCGTCACGGATATCCTGAAAGAAGGGGATGAAGTGATGGTCAAGGTCCTGGAGGTGGACCGGCAGGGGAAGATCAGGCTGTCCCGCAAGGCGCTCCTGGAGGGTGGGCCTGACCAGGAGGCCGAGCGCTCCGAGTCCCAGTCTCACGGGAAAAGGCCCGACCGTGTATCGAAAAAGCGTCCTTCCTAACGGCATCCGTCTCGTCACCGAGGAATTGCCTTACAGCCAGGCCGTCTCTTTGGGGCTGTGGCTGGAGGTGGGTTCTCGGGACGAGGCTGTTACCGAGAGCGGCCTGAGCCATTTCCTGGAGCACATGGCCTTCAAGGGCACAGACCGGCGCACCGCTTACGACATCGCCCGGGAGATCGACCAGTTGGGGGGTGCAGGCAATGCCTTCACCACCCGGGAGAACACCTGTTTCCATATCAAGGTCCTGGAAGGGCAACTGGCCCGGGCGGTGGATCTGATGGTCGATCTGGCCATTCATCCGATCTGCCAACCCGAGGACGTGGAGCGGGAACGCACCGTGATTCTGGAGGAAATCGCCGCTCAGGAGGACAACCCCGAGGACCTGGTGCAGGTGCTGTTCGCCCAGGAATTCTGGCGGGGCTGCGCCCTGGGGCGTTCGATCCTGGGCGAGGCCGAGGACGTCTCCCGGTTTTCCCGGGAGGATCTCCTGGCTTACCGCCGGGCCACTTACCGGCCGGAGTTCATCGTGGTGGCGGCGGCCGGCAATCTCGAGCACCAGCGTCTTTTAGATCTCCTGGGTCCGGCCCTGGCGGTCTTCGAGAACGGCGCCCCGGCACGGGAGCGGGAGCCCGTGGTTACCCATCCCGGTGACTATCTGTTCACCCGGGACCTGGAACAGGCCCACCTGTGCCTGGGAGCCAGGGGGCTGCCGGCCGGCGACGACCGGCGCTTCGTTGCCTCCCTCCTCAACGTCATCCTGGGCGGCAATATGAGTTCCCGCCTCTTTCAGGTGATTCGGGAGGAGCTGGGACTGGCCTACAGCATTTACTCCTATCTCAGTTTCCTCAAGGACACGGGACTCCTGGAGATTTGCGCCGGCGTGAGCCCCAAGAACCTGCCCCCCCTTATGGACGCGGTGAATAAAGAACTGCGCCGCTTCAAAGCAGCCCCGGTCAAAGAGGAAGAGCTGGCCGCGGCCAAGGAATATGTGAAGAGCAGCGTCATCCTGAACGCCGAGGACAGCGAGCAGCGGATGCTGCGTCTGGCCAAAAACGAGATCAATTTCGGGCACTACATTCCCCTCACGGACATCATCGCCGGGGTGGAGAAGGTCACCGGGGATGAGGTCCTGGAGTTGGCCCGGGAGCTGTTGCAAGCAGACTACTGGGGCATGGCGGCCTTGGGGCCGGTAGCCTCGGACCTGGCTTTTGGAAATTTCTGAGACCGCAGCAAAAAGCGGGCAGCAATCATGGTTGGACGGCCAACCTCTCATTGCCCTGCAGGTAACCTCTCAAAAGATCATATGGTAAAAAATAACCATATGAATATGGTGTAAACTCCGGATAGCTTTCCCCCCTGTCTTTTTTTAAAATCGCGCCAAGTTAATCAAATATCCCTTCTTAAAAGTCACCGAACTAATCACGGGTCCGACCCTTTAAATCTTTCGGGGGAAAACTAATGAGTACCTATCTCGTGGCTGGCGGCGTTTTTCAGGATCTGGACGGCAATGAGCTGTTCAGCCTGGTGTGCCCGGGCCCTGAGGAATTGCCGTATGTGATGAAAGAGGGCATGAAGCCGTATTTCAAGCTGATCTGGCAGAACGCCCATCTTTACCAGGTTGAGGAGGATTTCACCCTGGCCCTGGTGGACTCCTCCCCGGAAGCCTTGCAATGGGGGGTGATGGCCCCGGAAAGGGTCACTCCTGACCCCGGGTTGCATAAAAAGTTACAAACCGCGTTCAAAGCCTTGCCTGCCTGACAACACCTGCCTGCGGGCATTAAACGGCAGTGGTGAAATGCCGCAGAGATACCAGCGCCTACCAAGGCAGGGTCAATAATGGCCCTGCTTTTTTCGTGGCCGGCTGGCACAGCAGTACCTTCCTACCCCAAACCTCAACGAATTTTTGCTAAGACTCTTAGGCCAGATCATAATTTTCCGGGAAATCCGGCAGATTGCCGTGATGAAAGGAAGATTACCCCTGCCATGTCGGCGTTACAGACCCTCGACTGATGGTTGGGGCGCGACCAGGCGACGCGCCTGACAGAGCGCGGTGACATGGCACATGATGAACAAAGGCACGAAGTATGCCGGTATCAGCACAAGCGGTAACTGGGCCATGGGGGCCGTGGTGACTGGCCCCACAAGTCCCGGGACGAAGCCCGAGCTCAGCGTTCCGGCGGTGACAGCCACGATGAGATCTAGGATCCCCAGGAGATTCCAGACCATGAAGACGCGGCTGGCCCCAAACGTGGGCCGGTGGATAAGGGCGAGCATCACCCAGGGTGCGGTGATGCCAATGGCGATGTCGCCTAACCCGGCGGGCCAGGCGAACAACCCGGGCAGGAGGCTGTGGGCCTCGAGGGCCAGGAAGCCCAACCCGCCAGCTCTCCAGGCCTGAATGGCGGTCAGGAGCCGGAGGTCAGCGGAGAGGATAAACGAACGGAACGCGGCCGATCCCGTGTACGCCATAAAGAAACAAATTAAGGGGACCGCCACGCCGAAAAGAATCGGCAGGGGAGGGGACTCCGGTGGCCTGATAAAGGCCCCCCTCGCACCGAGGAGAAAAACCAGCGCCAGCCATAGGGCAAGCACCACGGCAACAAGCCTCCTCACCCCTGAATTGTTTGCGGTAGGTTGAGAAGTCATAGTGTGCCTCTTATTTTGCTCTCGCTAAGCTCACGAAAACGCATCGCCATTTCCGGGCCCCTGGCCCCATCCTCGTGTTTAAAAAAAACGAATGCCTTTTCCCATTTTTGCGCCAGGATTACTTCCAGCCATTGTGACAGGTCGGCCTCGGTGTAATCGGCACGGCGCAGGCGCAGGTAGCCCCAGGGCGCGGTCTTGATAAGCTCAGTGATGGGGTTCTCATCGGTATCTGCGAGGCACAGGCTGCATCCACTGCCCCGCAGGAGGTCAAGAATTTCGCCGTCGAGCCAGGATGGATGGCGGAATTCAAAGGCGCAGGAGATATGGCCGGGGACCAGACCCAGAAAATCTTCCAGCGTCTGGCGGTTGGCTCGAAAACTCTTGGGAAACTGAAAAAGGACCGGCCCCAATTGCTTGTCCAGAACTGACAGGGTCCTGAAGAGGTAGGCGGCTTCCTCGTCTACGTTTCGCAGCCGCTTGAAATGCGTTATGACCTGGGGTGCTTTCAGGGTGAAAACAAAATTGCCGGGAACCTGCGAGGCCCAGGAGGTAAGCACGGGTTCGGTGGGCATGTGATAGAAGGTGTTGTTGATTTCCACCGCGGTGAGGCGGCCTGCATAGAAACGGAGCATTTCCTTGGGGGAGATTTTGGCGGGATAGAATTTTCCCTGCCATTCCTTGTAGCTGTAGCCGCTGGTGCCGACGAAGATTTTCATTTATTGGTCCGTTTTAGGAAGTCAGTTTGAGGGAAGGCCAAGGGTCGCGGACCCCTGCCCCATCCCTCAGTCTCCCTCCCCCAGCCACTTAACGCTTTTGGCCGGAAAGTCGGG
>Ga0207826_1000214_pt1 | contig 16090 bp, 15 predicted proteins | sample LuqExpMetageno80_FD_187837 | JGI IMG/M metagenome (GOLD analysis project Ga0207826, IMG submission 187837) | Tropical forest soil microbial communities from Luquillo Experimental Forest, Puerto Rico - Sample 80 (SPAdes) | ecosystem: Environmental > Terrestrial > Soil > Tropical forest ... | reverse complement strand
GCCCTGAAGCCGCTCGCGGACGATGCCGGTTTCCGGGCTGCATTCCTGAAAGCGCAACACGAGTGCAAGGCGCAATTCGCGGACTGGCTCAAGTCAACAGCAAACGTGACCGTCGACCCGCAAACGATCTTCGATTCCCAGGTCAAGCGCATCCACGAATACAAGCGGCAACTTCTGAATGCGCTGCGTATCGTTGTGCTTTACAACCGCCTTCGCGAGAATCCCGGGCTCGACATGCCTCCTCGGACCTTCTTTTTCGCCGGCAAGGCCGCGCCTGCCTATCAGCTGGCGAAGCTCATCATCAAGTTCCTGAATAACCTCGCCGGCACAATCGATGGCGACCCAACCGTGAAAGGACGTTTGCGGGTAGTGTTTCTTCCAGACTACTGCGTTTCGCTTGCCGAGCACCTGATCCCCGCAAGCGATGTCTCCAACCAGATTTCGACGGCGGGTTACGAAGCCAGCGGCACGAGCAACATGAAATTCATGCTGAACGGTGCTCTCACCATCGGGACGCGCGACGGGGCCACGATCGAAATGGCGGAAGCAGCAGGTGAAGAGAATCTCTTCCTTTTCGGGCTGACCGCAAAACAGGTAGCCGACAGCAGAGGCTGGTACAATCCGCTTTGGCACTACGAACACGAGCCGGAGACGCGTGCCGCCCTGGACTTGGTCTTCTCTGACTATTTCAGCCGGAACGAGCCTGGCGTTTTCGCTCCGATACGCGATACGCTGCTCACTCACGGAGATTTCTACATGCATCTGGCGGACCTCAAGTCATATCTCGACGCGGATCAGCGGCTATGCCAGCTTTGGGCCCAACCGGATGCGTGGGCACGCAAGGCCATCTTGAACGTGGCGAGTTCCGGACGCTTTTCGAGCGATCGCACCATCAGCGAATACAACTCGGAGATCTGGAAGGCCGCCCCTTGCCCGGTAGCTTAGGAGTGTGTTCATGGCGCAGGCAACGAATCAGGTAAAGGACAGCGTATCCCCTCTTGCGGGCAGACCGGCCACGAAGGACATGCTGATCGACGTAGGAACGCTGGAACGCGACTACTTCGAACGACGCCCGGACATCGAAAACTCCGCTCAACTCGTAAACTTCGGCACCAGTGGCCACCGCGGTTCGCCGTTCCTCAGCACGTTTACGGAAGCGCACATATTGGCCATTACGCAGGCGATTTGCGAATACCGGCAGAGCAAAAATATCGACGGTCCACTGTATATGGGAAAAGATACGCACGCAATTTCCGGCCCGGCGCAGCGCACAGCGCTGGAGGTTCTGGCCGGCAACGGCGTGGAGACGGTCATCCAGCGCAGCGACGGGGTAACTCCCACGCCCGTAATTTCCCGCGAAATACTCGTCTACAATCGCGGCCGCAAAGACCACCTCGCCGACGGAATCCTGATCACGCCTTCTCACAATCCTCCGAGAGACGGAGGCTTCAAGTACAACCCGCCCAATGGAGGACCCGCCGACATCGATGTCACCGGTTGGATACAGAATCGAGCCAATAACCTGCTTCGCAACGGGAATGCGGAAGTGAAGCGCACGCCATTCGCTTCGGCAATCAGGGTCCAGACCACGCATGAGCAAGACTTTGTCATGCCATATGTGGAGGATTTGCGAAATGTCATCAATATGGATGCGATTCGCCGGGCCGAACTGAAACTTGGCGTCGACCCTCTTGGGGGCGCTGCGCGACCCTATTGGGAACCTATCAATGCGACGTACGGGCTGAGCGTCACGGTCGTCAATCCCGTGATCGATCCCACTTTTTCCTTTATGACCGTGGATCATGACGGCGAAATCCGCATGGACTGCTCCAGTCCCTACGCGATGGCGGGACTCGTTCGTCTGAAGGACCGTTATCAAGTGGCCTTCGCGAACGACCCGGATTCGGATCGCCATGGAATCGTTACCCCGAGTTCCGGTCTGATGAATCCGAACCACTATCTGGCGGTGGCGATCCGCTATCTGCTAACGCACCGGCCGCGATGGTCGGAGCGCCTCATCGTTGGAAAAACACTGGTCAGCAGCGGGTTGATCGATCGGGTCGTCACGAAGCTTGGGCGCAAATTCTCAGAGGTTCCCGTTGGCTTTAAATGGTTCGTGCCGGGCTTGTTCGAGGGTTCATTCTGTTTCGGGGGAGAAGAGAGCGCTGGCGCCAGTTTCCTAAGGTTGGATGGTACGGTGTGGACCACCGATAAGGACGGACCGATCATGGATTTGCTGGCGGCAGAAATCACGGCCGTTACCGGCAAAGATCCGGGTGAGCATTTTAACGAAATGGTGTCGGAGTTTGGCATGCCTTACTACACGCGGATCGATGCGCCAGCCTCGCCGGAGCAGAAGGTGAAACTGCAGAAGCTTTCTCCCGCGGACGTAAGGGAGTCGGACCTCGCCGGCGAGTCCATCCTGCAAAAATTAACGACCGCTCCCGGCAACGACGAGCCCATTGGGGGACTGAAGGTGGTTGCAAGAAGCGGATGGTTCGCCGCTCGACCTTCGGGCACTGAGAATATCTACAAGATTTACGCCGAGAGCTTCCAGAGCGAAGCTCATCTAAACGCGATCGTGAGTGAAGCGCAACAAATTGTAGACAACGCACTTCGATAAGCGAGCGGAACGGCGACAGTTTGAAGTGAAGTCATCCTCGCGATTCCATCGTCTTCACGAATTGGAGAATCGCTTGGACTACGGTTCCTTCCCCAACGGAAGTGTTGAGCATGATGTGATACACGGAGCGGGTAGGCCATTCGACATGGAAGTACCGCTGAATGAAATCGACGCGATCGCGATCGACCGTGTCCACAAGCTCTTGCGCCTCGCTTTCCGTCTTGCCCCGAGACATAACGCGCCGAACCTTCTCTTCCCGCGGGGCATAGAGAAACACGCGAAGAGTTTCCGGGTTATTCTCAAGAAAATGCTGCGATCCCCGTCCAACGATGATGCACTTTCCGGCGCTGGCCGCGTGCCGGACGACACGCTCCGTCAGCTTCACGATCGTCTCACTGTCGACGAGATTCAGCTTGTGGGCGTTGATGCTGCCCTCATAGCTCCCGCGCAAGAACGATTTGAAAAGGCGGTAATAGAGAGGATCGTTCCGCTCCTCGCGCACCTCCACAACAGCCTTGGGGCAGCGCGCGAGCCGGGCGATCTCCTCGGTCAATAAATGATCCCAAAGCTTCCACCCAAGACGCTCCGAGAGAAGCTGGGCGATTTCGCTACCTCCCGATCCGTATTCCCGTTCCACGGTGATAATTGTGATCATCCGAGCCTACCCACCAGGCAAACTCACTCAACTGCTACGTGACCACCGCCGCCCGGTGCATTCTTTTTCAAAGCAAAAGCAAGAAAGAACATGACGGCCGAAGCAACCGCCAGGACCATAAACGTATCCACGTACGCCAGGCTCGCTGCCTGCGCTTGTACGAGCTGATAGATTCGGGCGTAGGCCTGCTTTTGCGCGTCCGGCGCACTCAACCCGGAATTAGCCGCCTGCTCGGCCAGTCCTTTGGCCACGTTTTGGAAGTTGGAACTGCCCGCGCGCACATAGTCGCCCAAAATTTCCTGGTGAAACTGAGAGCGCCGTGCAATCAGGGTCGTTACCATGGAGGTTCCCACGCTACTTCCCATATTTCGCATGAAATTGATGATTCCGGCAACAGCATTGTTCTTGTCGGGTGGTATTCCGATATAGGCAACCAGAGAAATCGGCACGAACAGAAAACCCAACCCGATAACCTGGGTGATGCGCAACCAAGTTGCAGCATTGAAGCTGATTTGCAAATCGATGCGCTTCGTGGAATAGAACATGGCGATGGCCAGGCCCAGCCACCCGGTTGCGATGAGGTATCTCGCCTGAACTTTGGTTGTGAGCTGCCCCATGATGGGCATCTCAAAGAGCAAAACAAGGCCACCAGCCGAGAGCGCCAGCCCGGCCAGTTCCGACGTATATCCCAGCAGCGTCTGCAGGAACTGCGGCATCAAGACCAAACTGCTAAACAACATAATGCCGAGCATGAACATCATCAGGTTCGCACTCGCAAAATTAAAACTACGGAACATTCGAACGTCGATGATTGGGGACTTCTGGAACCACTCCCAGATCACCAGGGTGATGAGGCAGACGACTGCAACTACGGTCAGTGTGGTGATGAACTGCGAACCGAACCAATCATCCTCCTGGCCCCTGTCGAGCAGGACTTGCAGCGCTCCGATGCCGAGAGTCAACAACGCGATGCCTATGTAATCCAGCTTCAGCCCGGCTGCCTTGAGCCGGCTAAGGTAAGGCGGGTCCTCCACAAAGCGACGGACAAGAAACCAGGTGGCAATGCCAACGGGCAGATTGATGAAGAAAATCCACCGCCAGGAATAGTTGAAGGTGATCCAACCGCCCAGAGTCGGCCCGATCGTAGGCGCCATGATGGCGGTAATGCCATAAAGTGCGAATGCCAAACCTCGCTGCTGAGGTGGAAACGTGTCGGCGAGGATAGCCTGCGCCATGGGTTGTAACCCGCCTCCGCCCGCTCCCTGCAACACGCGAAACAAAAGAAGAAGCCCGAGGCTCGGCGCCACCCCGCAAAGCAGCGAACTTGCGGTAAACACCGCCAGGCAGGACATGAAGAACCGCTTCCGTCCCAGCGCGCCCGCCAGCCAGCCGCTGATCGGCAGGATAATCGCGTTCGAGACCAGATATGACGTCAATACCCAGGTGCTTTGGTCGTTGCTCGCGCCCAGATTCCCGGCCATATACGGCAGCGCCACGTTGGCGATACTCGTATCGAGCACCTCCATGAATGCGGCGAGCGCCACAACCACGGCGATCAGCCATGGATTGTATCGCGGGCGCCAGACCTCCAAGTCCAGTGGCAGGGCGGCTTCACTCATTGCAGATACACGCTCGGCACTACGTTCATACCCGGCCGGAGTTGGCGGTCGCGGTTTTCTCCCGGCTCGAACACGATCTTGACAGGAATCCTTTGCACGATCTTCACATAGTTCCCGGTGGCATTTTCCGGCGGTAGCAAACTGAAAAGCGGCCCGGTAGCTCCAGCGATGCTGTCTACATGTCCCTTAAAGGTGCGGCCGCTGGAATCCACATGTACCTTCGCCTTCTGACCCACTCGCATATGACGGAGTTGCGTCTCCTTGAAGTTTGCTGTGATCCAGACTTCGTCCAGCGGAACGACTGTGAGGAGCTGTTGGCCGGGTTGCACGTTCAAGCCAACTACAACGGTCTTGTTCACTTCGCCGCTGACCGGGGCAAGGATTTTGGTGTATTGCAGGTTTAGCTCAGCCTGTACCAAAGCGGCGCGCTTTTGATCAACATCGGCAAGCGCAGCCCGCACGCGCGCCCGGGTTGAGGACACTTGCTGTGGCCCGGTTTCCGCCGAACGGTGGTTTGCTTCTGACTCCGCTAACCGGCTATGCGCTTGCTGCACGGCTTGCTGCGCGGCGCCCTCGTTGGCGCGAGCCGCCGCGACGGTCGCTGTGCTGGCTTTGGCCGCGGCCAATGCCTGGTCGTAGACCTGCTCCGCCACCTCCTTCTTATCAACGAGCAGCTTGTAGCGGCGGAGATCGTCTTGTGCCTTGACGTCATTGGCCTCGGCCTGTTCCACCTGCGCGTGGGCCGCGACCAGTTGTTTCTCCGCGGCCGTTACTCCGGCGGTCGCGTTCGCAACGTCCGATGCGGTGAACGTCAATTGGCTCGACGTGCTGACAGACGTAATCGGCACAGTGATATTCAGCGACTGCGCGGTGGCTTCCGCATTTGCGAGATTTGCTCGCGCCTGAGCCAAAGCAACCTCGTAGTCCCTCGGGTCGATCTCAACCAGCACCGCGCCTTTCTGGACGTACTCGTTGTCGCCGACGTTGACTTTAATCACATAGCCGGAAATGCGCGAACTGACCGGGTAGAGATGAACGTCCACTTGCGCGTCGTCGGTCGACTCATAGCTGCTAAGATATCGCCACAAGAAGAAACCGGCGGTGACCACTACCAAGGCGGCAAGTGCAAAGATCATTCTTTTGCGACCGCTACCTCGCGTGCGGCTGCGCGTTGGCCGCTCGGCCTCCGTCACCGAAGGCGCATGCGTCTCGGTTTCTTTGCCTACTCCCAGCGCAGAAGTGGATGCTTTCTCGTCGGGCATCGTCAGTTCCTTTTGAAGTACTCTTTCACTCCGTTTTCAGCCGTTCCGAGAGCTCGAGCCAGTGAAATCTTGGCAAAGTTGTAGTTGTACAGGCTGCTGATGAACTGTTCGTGAGCGCTGGCCACTGCTTCCTGGGATTGCACCACCTCCACCGTATCGGTCACACCAGCGCTGAAACGGTCGCGCGACTGCACCAGCGTCTCTTCAGCCAAGTCGATGTTGCTTCGCGCCACCGCGACCTGCTCCGCTGACGATTGTAGGTTGAACAGCGCGGTTCGAACGTCCGCGTCAATCTGCGCCCGCAAGCTTTCCAGGCGCTCTCGACTCTGCTCCAGCCTGGCGTCCGCTTGCAAAACGTCCCCATGCACACTGCCCCCCTGAAAAATCGGAATCGTCAGCGTGCCCTTGACGTCGAACACCTGCGTTGCCGTGGAGGGATGCGCGCCCGCGGCGCCGTAGTCCGCGTTGAAGGAGAGTGACGGCCAGTAACCTGCCGCGGCAGCCTTGCGGGCGTACTCAGCCGCCCTTGTCTCGGCCAGCGCAGCCTGATAGTCCGAGCGCGAGGCATAGGCATGCTTCAGTGCTTCGTCCAGAGTCAAACCCTCGAATGGCTGGTACGGAGATTTGTCGGCCAGGTCAAATTCCTGCCCGGGAGCCAACCCGATGACGCGGGCGACCGTCAGCTTCTGGATCGCAAAATTGTTCTTCGCCTGAATCAACTGCTGTTGCCGCGTTTGGAGTTCTACCTTGGCTCGCAGCGCATCAATGGCCGGAGACGTGCCCGCCTTCACCTGGTCCGATGCCTGGTCGTACAGCGCCTGAGCGGTCTTGACTTGCGCTTCCGCAGTTTCGATGCGAGCCTCGTCGGCAATGCCCTGCAAGTAGGTGTAGCCTACCGCGAGCACCACAAGGTCCCGCGCGTCCTTGTAGGTGTATTCCGCGGATTTCAAGGATTGCCTGGAAGCCCGCTCATTGTTGATCAGTTTCCAGTCAAACAGCGACTGCGTCGCGTACATCCGGGCGTCAAAATACGAAAAAGGACCTATCGACGGCGGCAAACTGAACCCCGGAGAACTGAATGTAAAACCGAGCTCTGCAAGATTTATTTGCGAAACATCCACGTTGGGTGCCACGGTCACGTGGGGCAGGAGCGCGCTCAATTGCTCCCAACGTTGGCCGCGGGCCGAGCGAACATCGGCGTTGGAAAGAAGCGCGCCGAGATTTTGCTTCAATCCGCGGTCGATGGCGTCCGGCAGCGAAATCGGGAGGACGCCCGGTACCGCTTTGGCGGGGGCACTAGCGGCGAAGGGGCTCACTCCCTGCGTTCCGGGGATGGGCTGCCCGGGTGCGGAGGTCGTCTCGGATTGAGCGAATGACGCCTCTGCCCCGTACAGCAGTGCGCCAGCTACGAGCAGCATTCGGCCGAGTTCGAAAATGAGGCGGGGGATCAAGGCAGAACCTCCTTTGCACAGGAGTCCGTTTAGGCGTGTGCCCCGGGAGCAGCATCCTAATCCAATAAGCGGCTACCCTACAACTCGAACGTAGCAACGCAGCCGTTTGGATGCGCACGAGTACTGGAAGGCAGGAGGTCTAACCGGCCGAGCTTCGGAACTCCCGCCAGTCGCCAGCTTACAGGGGATCAAAAGAGTTGGCGTCCCCTTTTCCAGCTGGCGCCCTGAGCAGGTTGAAAGGCCTTGCGACTGGTGATGCGCCTTCGGGTGTGCACACCGGAAGCGAGGCCGGCTGCGCGGACCCGGTTCTTCTTACCTCAGGTGGCGCATTAAATCCGATGCGCTCTTGGCCGCTTTTTTGATTTCACCAATGCTGCGCACCGCCGATTCTGAGCCTGCAACCTGGTCAGCCAGCAGGTCAGCGTGGGCGCTGATCACGCACAGCAGGTTGTTCAGCGCGTGCGAAACGAGCTCGATCTTGGTCATCCGCTGTGCGGAAGCCTCGTTCGACAGCGCCTGTTCAACTTCCATTTCTTCCTGCTCTCTTTGATGCTGCGGCTCAGCTTTTTTTCTCCATCATGGCAGAGGCAATCACCGCGTGCAGCTCGCGAGCCGTCAGGCTGTTTCGCCCAAGAAAAGAATCTTTAGTACCTTGTCCAACATCGGTCGATCTGACGACTCCTGACAATTCGCGCACGAGTCCGTTCATCGTTGAACCCTCGCTGCTTAATTACGAAAAACCTCGGGTGGTCTTTACTCTTCGGCTATGCAAACAAACGTCTGATCTCCACGAGCAATTTCTCAGGCAACTGGTTCTTCGACACAAAGCTGTCCGCCCCATGCCGGAGACACTCCTCGCCGAGAGAGAGGCCTTCAAGCTCGGAGAAGATGATGACGTCTGCGACAAGGACTCGAATTTTCTCCACTGGACTCATCACCTCTCCGAACTACACCTGGATTATTAATACGCATTAACAATGACGGATTTCCGTGCCGGAGGGAATTGGGCTGATTCCCTAGTGAATTTGCACTAGAAGTTTTTTCGAACTTTTTGCGACCGGGAACCGGTTTGCTCTCGGGGAAGACAGCCTTAGCGGATCTTTTGGCCCGGTCACGTCCCGTACGGCCACCAGCGCGCAGCGGCGCCCATCCAAGTCGACCAGTGTGGCGGACATCTGTCCCGTTCGGATCTGTCCGTCCTTTTCGCGGAACTCAAACTCCTCTTCCTGGACTTCGGTTTTCGCGACGAGTTTAGCAAGCACTTCTGCCCGTCGCGAAGGATTAATCCACAGATTCAACTCCTGGGGCGTCTTGTTGAGCGCCTCCTCTCGCGTGTATCCCGTAAGCCGTGTGAAGCCCTCGTCTACCTCAAGATAAAGGACCGCCGGGGAAGGCGGTTATGCTGTAACCGTCCGGGCTTGACCGGAACGCAGAAGCCAGGATGCCTTCGGAAGTTCTCAACGCATGCTCAGTCTCGAGCAGATTCAGCGAGATCCGGCGCTGCCTTGCATTCGTTAGAATGAGACGCAAGGCCGAACACAGGACCGAGGCCGTAATTGCGACCCACGCGAGCAGAAACTGTTCTCTCGCGATTATGCGGCCCATGAAAATCACCGACAGCGGGATGACGACTGGGAGAATCTGCGACACTGCATAATCTGCCCAGCCTGAAGTAATTTGCGGCCTGGGAACGTGTTCGTTCTGTTTCCAGCCCGCCGCCAGCACAATCGCCAAAAAGTAGGGCACCATCCATAAGACGTCGCCCCAACTGGCACGGCCGGCTGTCGAGCTAAGAGTAAACAGGTACGGCCGCGAAAAGAAATACGGCGGCCATGACAAGCGAAAAGAGCTTCAACCGGGGAGAAATGGAAGTTCTTGAGCGCAGAAAGAATCCAGCGGAGAGAAGTAGGTCGCGCGCAATGTAAAGAACGAGTATCTGGCGCAACAAGCTTGTTTCGTTGGACTGCCAGCCTGACGGACATAGAAAAAGTAAAGATAGGCCGTGGCGGCTACGATGGTGATTTGGGCAAAGTCCAAGACTCGCAACCAATCAACGCCAGGTAGCTTGCCTTCCGATTGCGGCAAAAACATCATGAAAATGGGAACGACCCAGAGGAAAAACAGCACGTCGGAAGGCCACGGCGCGTGCCCCGCACCCGGGACAAAGCTTTGGTAAAAGGCACTGATCGCTTGCGCGATGGTCTCGAGCGCAAGCGCGATGCCCAAAAGACTCCAGATCTGGCGCGCATAGCTCGTGGAGCGCTGTGCTACGTAAAAGCAACAGCCCGAAGCCCACAAGACCATGACAAGGTCCAGGGAATTGGCTACCAGTAGACTCTTTTTTGCAGTGTGAACGAGCAGCAGGTCCGCTATCAGCAGCGCAGCCAGTATCAAAGCTACAGCGACGGCTATTCGCGGAAACTTTCCCGAGGGGAGCAAGGTGCCCTCACGCCACCGCAATGAACCTGGCCCCAAAACCAATTCCGTTTTCCTTGGCTCTTTTGCGCGTGCTTCCCTTTCCGGCTCATCCGCTCGAGCCTGTTCCTTGAGTCAGTCCATAACGATTGCGACGCTTCCGGCACCTACCGGACCCGCTGCAACTTTCCTTGCCATCATGGGTTCAACGCTACGAGTCCAGTCAGTCGGGCATTCGCACCGAAGCCCAGCGCCAGATATTGAATGAGAGGTTCTGCTATGGCCCGCTTTACCAGATTGTTTGTTCTGTTCGTGCTTGTCTTTACGGCTTTCGCGATACCATCCGCATCGCAAGCACAGGTCGCTGTCGGTGTCTCCATCCGCATCGGGCCTCCAGCGCTTCCGGTTTATCCGCAGCCGATTTGTTCCGGCCCCGGTTATATCTGGACTCCTGGCTATTGGGCCTATGGTCCTGCGGGATACTACTGGGTTCCGGGCACGTGGGTCCTCGCCCCGGCAGTTGGTCTGCTTTGGACGCCGGGTTATTGGGGCTGGGCTGGCGGCGTATACGTTTGGCACGCCGGCTATTGGGGGCCGCATGTGGGCTTCTACGGTGGAATTAATTACGGCTTCGGATACACGGGAGTTGGTTTTGTCGGTGGCGCGTGGCACGGCAGCGTTTATAGCTACAACACCGCTGTAACCAACGTGAACACGACTGTCATCCACAACACCTACAACACCACCGTCATCAACAACAATACGACCATCAATCGTGTCAGCTATAACGGTGGCACCGGCGGCAGCACCGCACAACCCACCGCGGCGGAACAAGCTGCGTCACGAGAGCAGCACACGTCTCCAACCGCTCTGCAAGGCCAACACGAACAGGCTGCCCGCAGCAATCGTGCACTGCTGGCCTCGGAGAACCACGGCCAGCCTTCGATTGCCGCAACCCCGAAGCCGGGTGTGTTTAGCGGCAGCGGCGTGGTTGCCGCCCACGCGGCAACCGTAAACGCCAATCGCCCACAAGCCAATGTTAATTCGGCGAATCACAACACGGCCCACGGTGACCGGCCACCCTATGCAAACACGACGAAAGCCGTTCCGTCACCGGCCACGGCGAAGACTTCGAGCACTCAGCCGAACCAGCCGCAACACGGCTCGAACCATCCGCCATCGAATGCTCCGCACCCGAACAACAACCACCCCGCGCCTCATCCCGGCGAGGGTCATCCGGGCAAGTTGGGGCGCTAGCTCGCTTCAACTACGGTTCCCGAAGGCCAGGGCCGCCTCTGGCCTTTTTCACTCTCCGGGTGTTTGCGCTTTCCTCGATTCTGTGGGAAATAGTGCGTGCAGCATCACGGAGGAACACGGCATGCTTTCACCCTGGTTTGGAGAATTCATGGGCACGCTTGTGCTCATTTTGTTCGGCGACGGCGTTGTAGCCGCTGTGCTGTTAAGGAAATCCAAGGCTGAAAATTCAGGCTGGATTGTCATTACCGCCGGCTGGGCCTTTGCGGTGATGTGCGGTGTCTTCACCGCCATAGCTTGTGGGAGTCCGCAGGCTCATCTGAATCCCGCCGTGACTCTGGGCGTAGCCGTCAGCACCGGTGACTTCTCACGTTGCCTGTCTTTCTTCTCGGCCCAGATTCTTGGGGCCATTGCCGGAGCGACACTTGTCTGGATTCATTTTCTGCCGCACTGGAGAGAGACGCCTGACGCGGCCGCAAAACTCGCTGTCTTCAGCACTGGGCCAGCCATCCGGAGGTTCCCCGCAAACTTCGTCAGCGAAGTCATCGGCACATTCGCGCTGGTTTTTGTCGTCAGCGCAATCTTCTCGAAAGCGGTCGCTGCGACTGGTCCCGTCGCAGGACTCGGTCCCTTTTTGGTCGCCAGCCTGGTTTGGGGAATCGGGCTGTCTCTCGGAGGGACCACCGGCTACGCGATTAATCCGGCTCGCGACCTCGGCCCTCGCATTGCTCACACTCTGCTCCCGATTGCCGGGAAAGGCAGCTCCGACTGGAATTATGCTTCGATCCCGGTCTTCGGGCCTCTGGCCGGCGGTGCGCTTGCCGGTTTGCTCGTCAAGCTCCTTGCGCTCTAGGCAGTTGCTTAGCAGTTCAATCAGAAACTTCAGAACGGGGGTTTATGCTTTGCAGGCCATATGCGGTACGCTGTGACGCTGCCACTCGATTTCTGATTTGGCTGCTTTTCGCTAGTCCATCGACACTCGCATTCTTGTGACCATCGGGCGGAGACAACTATGACCAACAAAGTTAAGTGGGGGATTCTCGGCGCTGCCTCGATTGCACAGCGTCGTGTACTTCCGGCGATGATGCAATGCGAGCTCTCCGAGGTCGCGGCGATTGCCTCCCGCTCGACGGAGAAGGCCAAAGCCGCTTCCGCGCTCTTTTTCATCCCTAAAGCCTACGACTCCTATGAAAAGTTGCTCGCCGATCCGGAAATCGAGGCGATCTACAATCCGCTGCCGAATAATCTGCATGTCGAGTGGTCGATTCGTGCCGCTGAACACGGGAAGCACGTTTTATGTGAGAAGCCCCTTAGCCGCACGGTCGCGGAGGCCCGGCGTCTGCTGGAAGCCCGCGACCGGTGTGGTGTGAAAATTGGGGAAGCCTTCATGGTGCGCACACACCCGCAGTGGATTCGGACTCGCGAACTTGTCCGGTCGGGCCGAATCGGCAAACTGCACTCGGCGCTTGGTTTTTTCAGCTATTTCAATGTCAATCCTGAAAACACACGCAACATGATTAATGCCGCCGGCGGCGCCCTGATGGATATCGGCTGCTACCCCATCAAAACCACACGTTTTGTTTTCGGCGAGGAACCTTTTCGCGTGATGGGTTGCATCGAGCGCGACCCCAGTTTCAACACCGACCGGCTCACGTCGGCGGTCCTCCAATACCCTTCCGGGCAGTGCATTTTTACCTGCTCGACGCAGTTGGTCTACTACCAGCGCATGCAATTCCTTGGCACGGAAGGCCGCATCGACGTTGAGATCCCCTTCAACGCTCCCACGGACAAGCCGACCCGCATCTATATTGATGATGGCAAGGACTTGTACACCCCGGGCAGTCAGCTGACCGAATCCTTCCCCATCTGCAATCAATTTACGATTCAAGCTGACCTGTTCTCGAAGGCCATCCGCGAAAACGGCGCGGTTGCCAATCCTTTGGAGGATTCCATCTGCAACATGGCAGTCATCGAAGCTGTGTTCCGCTCGGCCGACTCCGGAAAATGGGAAACACCAGAGCGCCTGTAAGGTACCTGCAAGGAATTCGAGCCCTTCTCAGTATCCACAATTCAATCGTAGTACTCCTGCCCAAGGTGTGTAATCAGCGTCTCGCCCATCAGCCAGCGCAAAGTGTTCTTCAACTTCATCGACTGAATGAACAGGTCGTGCTCAGGGTAGAGCTCGGGCGCAGTCATCGGCGACTTGAAGTAGAAGCTCAGCCATTCCTGAATGCCCCGCAGTCCCGCGCGCTGCGCGAGGTCGAGGAACAGCACCAGATCCAATACAATGGGCGCCGCCAGAATCGAATCGCGGCACAAGAAGTCCACCTTGATCTGCATTGGGTAGCCGAGCCATCCGAAAATGTCGATATTGTCCCAACCTTCCTTGTTGTCGCCGCGCGGTGGATAGTAGTTAATCCGTACCTTATGGTGAATCTTCTTGTACAGATCGGGATAAAGATTCGGTTGAAGAATGAATTCAAGCGCGCCGAGCTTCGATTCTTCCTTGGTCTTGAACGAACCGGGATCTTCCAGCACTTCGCCGTCGCGATTTCCCAGAATATTGGTGGAGAACCAGCCGTTCAGGCCCAGCATGCGCGCCTTGAACGCCGGCGCGAGAACGGTTTTCAGCAGCGTCTGGCCCGTCTTGAAGTCTTTTCCGCCAATCGGCACGTTATTTCGGTGTGCCAGTTCCTGAAGCGCGGGAATATCCACAGTCAGATTCGGTGCGCCGTTTCCGTACGGCACGCCGCTCGTGATCGCCGCCCACGCGTACAGCATCGAGGGAGCAATCGCCGCGTGATTGTTCTTCATCGCCTCTTCGAATTTCTCCACGGTGCTATGAACGTCGTGCGGCTGCAGGAAAACCTCGGTAGAGCCGCACCACAACATCACCAGCCGCGAGCAGCCCTGCTTTTTCCTGAAATCAGCAATGTCTTTTTTGATTTGCAGGGCAATGTCATACTTCGTCTTGCCCCTCTTGACATGCTTACCGTTGAGCATTTTCACGTACTCGTGGTCGAACGCTGCCGGCATCGGCTTGATTCTCGACAAAAACATTTTCACAGCTGCCAGGTGGTGAGGATCGAGCACGCCCGCCTTCGTTGCTGCGTCGTACGCGCTTTCAGGGAAAATGTCCCAGCCGCCAAAGACCAGGTCCTCCAAGCGCGCCAGTTTCACGAAATCCTTGATTTTCGGGGAGCGCCCGTCCGTGCGTTTTCCGAGGCGAATCGTTCCCATCTGCGTCAGCGACCCAACCGGCACGGCCTGCTTCGTACGGACGAGCTCGACGCCAGCTATGAAAGTCGTCGCAACCGCGCCCATACCCGGCAGCAGCACTCCGAGCTTTCCTTTTGGCGCGGCAATACTGGTTGGCTTTTCCATGAATTTCCTCAGCTTTTCGATTGGTGAGCAACAGAGGGTAGAACAGCTTCGAACGGACACTGCTCCCCAAACAACCTATTCTGGGGGAAGCGCAGACCAGATGCAAATGGAACCAAGCGATTTCGCCGTGTAGCGCGCGGGAAATCGCTTGCTTAAACCCTAATTCGCGCCCTTGGCCACGCCCGTCATTTCCAACTCCACGTTCACGACCGGCTTTACCTTCAGCAACCAGTTGCTGGGATCCTTGATGCCCCACTGAATGTAGGGCACGTCAAACTTCGCAGTCCCCTTCCAGCGGTCCGAGGCCAGTTCCGCGTGCACCGGGACGATAATTTCATGGTCGCCGCCGTGCAAGGAGATCACCCCGTGCAACTTTACGTCGGAATTACCGGAACGCACGACCTTGCCTTCAATTTGCACTGGCCGAAACACCGCATCCGGGAATTTCGCCGTTTCCAGGATTTCCTTGTGCATCCGTTGATCGCGCGAACTGTTTCCGCTATCTCCGCTCGTAGCCAGCACAATCACCTCCCCGCCGGCCTTGCCAGTCTCCGGATCGAAATGGACGGTACCGCTCTTTACCGCAAAGGTTCCGTGGACGGTATGCATCGTGCTGTCAACCGTCCATTGCACCTTCGTCTGCGACGGATCGAGCATGAGCACAATTTCCTGCGCGCTCTCCTGTTCGGACTGATTGGCCTTCGGTGGGGCCGCCGTTGCGGACAGAAAAATGGCAATCCCCGCGATGGCGCCCAGGCTAACCACGAATGATTTCCCGCTTGAAACTCGCATGCCTCTCCCCGTTTTCTAATACGCGGCCAGGAATTCCCACCCGAGTTGCGCGCCGGTCGAAAGAACCCCCCTCGGCGTCGCGTGGCCCACATGAATGGCGAGCATTTGCGCGAACAGTTTCGGATTTTCTGCGAAGATACGGAGCATGCGCCCGCGGAGCTCTGCGCTTCGGCTCAGTTGGAGAATGAGCTTACCCATCCTCATTGGCCTCACCAGCATCTTCCGGTGGGCTTCCTCGTAGACCCTCAGGTCGCCGCGCGCTATCGCCTCCGCTACTGCAGTCGCCTGTTGGAACGTTAATCGCATACCTTCGCCCGTAATCGCATCAACGCCACCCGAGGCATCCCCAACGAGCGCCACATTCCCGTTGGATACTCGCCGCAACGCATGCATCAAGGTGATGGCACCGCGCTCGCGGCTACCCTGCTCCCCGCCCCTGATCCGTTCAGCCAATTCGGGCATATCCGCCAGCGCCGGCTCGAACTGCGCGTCCTCGGCATGTTTGGCAATCATCACAATGCAAACCTCTTCCTCCGAAATGGGCGTGACATAGGCCTGCGCTCGTTCTCCCCAGTAGATTTCGACATGCTCCGCCCACAGCCCTACGCGATAGTGGCGTCTCGTGGCAAACCGTC